>Ga0136620_10000846_pt1 | contig 14144 bp, 16 predicted proteins | sample AntDrymUQ4162106_2_FD_104806 | JGI IMG/M metagenome (GOLD analysis project Ga0136620, IMG submission 104806) | Polar desert sand microbial communities from Dry Valleys, Antarctica - metaG UQ416 (21.06) | ecosystem: Environmental > Terrestrial > Soil > Desert | place: Antarctica: Dry Valley... | reverse complement strand
GCGAGGACCTCACCCGGCGCCTCGCAAATCCGGTCGACCGCAGCGTCTACGCGCGCCAGGTCGGCGCCGGCATCGGGCACGACACCTCCTTCCGGCTCGACGACGTGGCGGTCCCGACGCTGATCGTGCACGGGAAGGAGGATCGCGTCGTGCCGGTCGAGAACGCCCGCATCCTGGCCGAGGCGGTACCCGACGCGGAGCTTCGCACCTGGCCCGGCGCCGGGCACCTGTACACGACCGACGAGCCCAAGGCCGACCAATACGTGGCCCGCTTCCTCAAGGAGCGCACGAAGCCGCGCCCGCTCACCGAGCGCCTGCGCGGCGCGCTTCCGCACGTCGGCTGAGGCCTCGTGGGCCTCTGCGACGAGGTCCGGGCCGCCTGTGCTCGCATCGCGGAGAGCGCCCGCTGGGTCGAGATCGACTTCGGCGCGATGGAAGCTGTCGAGCCAGGCCCCGATCCGGTGCTCGACCCGGAGCACCACTATCTCGACGGCCCGCGCGAGCAGGTCGCCGACTATCTGCTCGCGCTTGATGCGATCAACTTCGGCTCCGGCTGGTTCCCGACGCTGCGAAAGCGACCGGGGTGCTCGGGCTACTACACCGTCTCCTCGGCGCTCGCCGACCACTACCGGGCCGCGGGGCCGTGGTCTCCCGCCGAGCTGCGAGCGCTCGACGCTGCGACCGTGGCGCAAGTGCTCGGCCAGGATCCCGATCACGAGCTGATGGGCATCTACGCCCGCGCCCTGCGCGACCTGGGCGCCTTTCTGGGCGAGCGCTCGGCGCTCGCGGTCGCCGACGACGCGGACGGCTCGGCCGAGCGCCTCGCGGCGGCGCTCGCCGCCGGCATGGCGCTCTTCGACGACACGGGCTTCTACAAGCGTGCGCAGATCACCGCCAACGACCTCGCGCTCGCGGGCGTCGCCGACTTCCACGATCTCGATCGGCTGACGATCTTCGCCGACAACCTGGTGCCGCACGTGCTCCGGGTCGACGGCGTCCTGCGCTACCACCCTGAGCTCGCGCGCACGATCGACGCAGGCGACCTGCTGGCGCCCGGGGAGCAGGAGCGCGAGATCCGCGCCTGCGCGCTGCACGCCTGCGAGCGACTCGCCCGCCGGCTCGAGGTGGCACCACGGACGCTCGACGTCTGGCTCTGGAGCCGGGGGCAGCTCCCCCGATACAAGGCGCGCCCGCGCCACCGCACGCGGACCGTCTTCTACTAGGCCGCGGCCGCGCAAGTATCATCCGACACCGGCGACGGGCACGGCAACTCGGGCAGCGGCTACAGGAGGCTTGGATGGCGCAGACGAAGGGATCCGCGAACGCCAGGTCGTCCAACGGCCGCCGCAAGCGCACGAAGAAGGAAGAGGACTCACCCGAGGTAGCCAAGCTGCGCGAGCACTACGAGATGATGGTCCTGATCCGGCTGTTCGAGGAGGAGACCGAGCGCCAGTACAAGAAGGCGCAAATCGGGGGCTACTGCCACCTGTCGTCGGGGCAGGAGGCGACCAACGTCGGCGCCTGCGCGGCACTGCTCAAGGAGGACGTGCTATTCACGGGCTACCGCGGGCACGGCTTCGCGCTCGCCAAGGGGATCGACCCCGGCAAGGTGATGGCCGAGCTCTTCGGCCGGGTCGACGGCGCCGCTCACGGCCGCGGCGGCTCGATGCACATCTGCGACGCCGAGTACAACTACCTCGGCGGCTGGGGCATCGTCGCCGGGCAGCTGCCGCTCGCCACCGGTGCTGCCTTCGCGCTGTCGCAGGAGGACCAGCCCTACGCGGTCCTGTGCGAGCTCGGCGAGGGCGCGGTCAACATGGGCGCCTGGCACGAGTCGCTCAATCTCGCCGGCATCTGGGACCTGCCGGTCGTGTTCCTCGTGCTCAACAACATCTACGGGATGGGCACGACCGTCGACAAGGCCTCGGCGGAGCCCGAGATCTACAAGCGCGCGGCCGCCTTCCGCATGCACGGCGAGCGCGTCAACGGGCAGGACCTCGAGGAGGTGCTCGAGGCCTCCGACCGGCTGATGACGCGCGCCCGCGAGGAGCGCAAGCCGGCGGTGCTCGAGTGCATGACCTACCGCTTCCGCGGGCACTCGGTGGCGGATGCGGGGACGGCCTACCGCACCAAGGAGGAGATCGCCGAGCAGCAGGAGAACGACCCGATTCCGGCGTTCGGCAAGGCGCTGCTCGAGCGTGGGGCGATCTCGTCGCAGGACGAGCTCGACGAGATCCGCTCGCGCGCCGAGAAGAAGGTCGACGAGGCGGTCGAGTTCGCCGAGCAGAGCGCCGATCCTGACGTCGACACGCTTGCCCAGCACGTCTACGGCGACCCCGACACCGCCGACCAGTTCGCGCGCATGGGTCCCGGCAGTCCCTACGGCGAACGCGAGCTCGTGCTCTCGAGCGGATTGGGGTCCTCCTGATGGCCACTCTCACGACGCCGCCCGAGGTCGAGCAGGCCGGCAGCTCGACCACCACGATGACCTACCGCGAGGCGCTCCGCCTCGCGCTGCGCGAGGAGCTCGAGCATGACGAGAAGGTCTTCCTGGTCGGCGAGGAGATCGGCGTCTTCGAGGGCTCGTACAAGGTCACCGCGGGGCTTTTCAAGGAGTTCGGCCCCAAGCGCGTGCGCGAGGCGCCGATCTCCGAGGAGGGGTTCGTCGGCCTGTCGGTGGGCGCGGCGATGATGGGGCTGCGCCCGGTCGTCGAGATCATGACGCTCAACTTCATCCTGGTGGCGATGGACCAGGTCGTAAACCACGCGGCGAAGGTGCGCTACATGCTCGGCGGCGAGGTCGGCTGCCCACTTGTGATCCGCACGCCGAACGGCGCCGGCAACCAGCTGACCGCGCAGCACTCGCAGTCCTTCGAGCAGTGGTTCGCGCACGTGCCGGGGCTCAAGGTCGTGGCGCCGGCGACCCCCGCCGACGCCAAGGGCCTGCTCAAGGCCGCGATCCGCGACGACGACCCGGTGATCGTGGTCGAGAACCTGCCGATCTACAAGGAGAAGGGCGAGGTCCCGGACGATCCCGAGTTCGTGACGCCGATCGGCCGGGCGCGCGTGGCACGCGAGGGCACGGACCTCACGATCGTCGCGCACTCGTTCGCCGTCAAGCGCTCGCTCGAGGTGGCCGAGCAGCTCGAGTCGGAGCTCGACGTGTCCGCCGAGGTGGTAGACCTGCGCTCGCTGCGCCCGCTCGACATGCAGACCGTGGCCGACTCGGTCTCGAAGACGAACCGCGCCCTGTGCGTCGAGGAGGGCTGGTCGAGCTACGGCACGACGGCAGAGGTGGCCGCCCGAATCCAGGATGCGTGCTTCGACGACCTCGACGCGCCAGTCGGGCGGGTGGGGATGGCCGAGGTGCCGATGCCCTACGCGAAGAATCTCGAGAACGCCACCCTGCCCCACTCCGAGAAGATCCTCGGCGCCGCCAAGCACGTGCTCGGCGTGGCGTAGGAGATCTAGAGGACGAGCAGCCCGAGGTCGGCGAGCCGCGCGAGGCTCGCAGCGAGGCGGCACTCGGCCTCGGTGCCTGCGCCGCCGTCTCCCATCGCCTGTGTCAGCGCTTCGTGATCGCGCGTCCCGTCGAGCAGCGCGATCAGCTCCTTGCCCATGACGTCTGAGACCTGGATCCGCTCGTGCTTGAGGTTCGTGACCTCGTCTGCGCCGGCCGCCGCCTGGGCGCGGGCGAGCGGGCTCGCGCGCGGCTTGTCGCTCGGCGCGCTCGCGAGGCGCGGCGCGTGGGTCGTGAGCTGGACGAGCCCGGCGGCGTGGCCGCCGAGGATCGCCTGGCGCAGCGCGCCGGCGTCGTCCGAGGCGTCGGTCAAGTCGGCGATTCGAACCGGCCCGAGCCAGGCGCCGGCGAGCTTTGCGAGGGCGTTCTTGACGTCTGGGTGATCGGTGCTCAGCCTCGCGCCGCGGCGGTCCTCGAACTCGACGAGCGACGCGTCGTGCAGGGTTGCGTCGGGATCTACCGAGCGCAGGGGCGAGTAGGCGTGGAGCGCTTCGACGTTGCGCGGAACGGGGACTTGCGGCTGCTTGGCGCCGTCGAGCGTGAAGAGCGTCTGGCGGTACATCCGCAGGCGCAGGAAGTCGAGCGCCTGCTCCTGCTCGACCTCGGTGCGCGGCTCGAGCTCGTCGAGCGCGTCGGCCGTCTCGGGGGCGAGGGTGCCCATGCTCGACTCGTGCAGGTCCGCCTCGGCGAGGAAGCGCAGGCCGTGGCGGGCGGCGTGGTTGACGATCTCGGTCACGTAGACGGGGTCGTTCCACGTCTCGAGGTCGTCGTGGAAGAGGCCGGCTTCGCTGCGCTCGAGCACGCGCGTGAGGTACTCGTCGAGGAAGGCGCCGTAGACGTCGCCGGGCTGCTGGGCGCCTGCCACGAGCTTCACGGCGCTGCGGGCACGGGCGACGATCTCGTGCGCGTCGGTCGCCTCACGCGTGGCGAACTGCATCAGCTCGCGAACGACCTGACGCAGGTGGCCACCGGGCTTCGTGTTGTAGGAGAGGTAGAGGAGGCCGTCTTGGGTCAGCGCGCCGTGCGCGATCGCGAGCAGGTGGTCGCGTGCCCGCGGCGCCACCCAGGAGTAGACGCCGTGGGCGACGACGTAGTCGAACGTGTCGAGGCATTCAAGGGCCTCGAGATCGCCCGCTCGGAACTCGACGTTGGTCAGCTCGAGCGCCGCCGCGAGCTCGCGCGCGCGTTCGAGCGCCGCAACGTTTCGGTCGATGCCGAGGAACTTCCCCCGCGGCAGCCCGAGGGCCATCGGGACGAGGTTGCCCCCGTCGCCGCAGCCGAGCTCGAGGACGCGCGCGGTCTCCACCGTCGGGGGTGCGAGACAGCGCAGCACGCCCTGCGCCGCCATCCGGCCCGGGTGGGACTGCGGAAACGCGTGGCCGGGGTACGGAAGGGCGTCGTAGGTGTCGGTCAACTCGTTTACCGGCTCAGCCGCTCGCCGGGTCGGCCCCTCGCTCTCGTCGCAGCGGCCTGACCTCGGCGCCCGGGGGCAGCTTCTCTCCGGTGGCCTGCTCGAGCCTCGACTCGAGCTCCGCGACCCGGCGCGCCAGCACCGCGATCGCCTCTGCCACCGGGTCCGGCAGATGCACCCAGTCGGCGTCCGGGCCCTCCGGCCGGCGCCCGTCGACGCGCACCGGGTGGCCCGGGTTGCCGACGACCGTCGAGTTCGCCGGCACGTCGTGGATGACCACCGAGTTGGCGCCGATCTTGGACGCGCGCCCGACGCGGATCGGGCCGAGCAGCTTGGCGCCCGAGCCGACGACGACCTGGTCCTCGACGGTCGGGTGGCGCTTGCCCTCCGCGAAGCCGGTGCCACCAAGGGTGACGCCCTGGTAGAGGGTCACGTCGTCGCCGATCTCGGCGGTCTCGCCGATCACGACGCCCGCGCCGTGATCGATCAGCGGCCCGCGGCCGATGCGGGCCGCCGGGTGGATCTCGATCCCCGTCAGCGCACGGCTGGCGTAGGCGAGCGCGCGCGGCAGGAACGCGATCCCCGTCGAGTGCAGGGCGTGGGCGACGCGGTGGGCGAGCAGCGCGTGCACGCCCGCGTAGGAGAGCACGATCGCGATGCTCGAGAGGTCGTGCGCGGCGGGGTCGCGCTGCTTGACGGCACGCACGTCGTCGCGCAGCTCGCGCGCGATGCTCCGCAGCACTAGGACGGGGTCCACTAGTGGTACGCCTCGGCGGCGACAGGCACGCGTGCGCATGCCTCACAACCATCGCGCCGGCTGGTGACGACGATCGTCTGCCCCATGTCATGGCCGTCGAGCTGGAGGATGCGGTCGAGCAGCGGCGCGCCCACGCCGGCCAGCAGCTTGATCGCCTCGAGCGCTTGGATCGCGCCGACGATCCCAGCCATCGCACCGAGCACGCCTGCCTCGCGGCACGAGGGGACGGCGCCCGCGAGCGGCGGCGAAGGAAAGGAGCAGCGGTAGCAGGCCGACTCGCCGGGGCGGATCGCGAGCACGAGCCCCGAGAAGCCGAGCACCCCGGCCTCGACGAGGTCGACGCGCTCTGCGCAGGCGGCGTCGTTGACCACATAGCGGGTCTCGAACGAGTCGGAGCAGTCGACGACCACGTCGGCGCCCATCACGATCGCCTCGGCGTTGCGCTCGTCGAGTCGCGCCGGGTAGGGCTCGACCTGCACCTCGGGGTTCAGGAACGCAAGCTTCGCGGCGGCGCTCGCGGCCTTGTTGACGCCGATGTCAGGCGTGAAGTGAAGCGGCTGGCGGTGGAGGTTCGAGAGCTCGACCGCGTCCTCGTCGACGATCCCCAGGCGGCCCACCCCCGCCGCGGCGAGATAGGTGGCGACGGGGGAGCCGAGCGCGCCGGCTCCGACGACGATCGCGCTCGCGTCGCGCAGTCGCTCCTGGGCCGCGCCGCTCCACTCCGGCAGCACGAGCTGGCGCGAGTAGCGCTCGAGCTCCGCGTCCGTCAGCGTCATCGCTTGACGATCCTGACCCAGTCGCCGTGCACGTCGACGTCGTGCCCGTCCTCGCGCGCCGAGCGCGGCACCGACTCGATCGGCTCGCCTGGGTCGAGGCGCAGGCGTAGCTCCTCCCCCGCGTCCATCGCCTCGAGCGCCAGCCTTGCCCTGACCCAGTTGAGGGGGCAGAGCACGCCCGTCAGGTCGAGCGTGCTCACGGGGCGAAGAAGGGCGTCGAGACGTAGCGCTCGCCGGAGTCCGGCAGCACCACGACGATCTGCCGCCCGGCCCACTCGCGCCGGCGACCGACCTCGATCGCCGCGTAGAGCGCCGCTCCGCAGGAGATGCCGGCGAGCACGCCCTCGCGCTGGGCGCAGCGGCGGGCGGTCTCGATCGCGTGCTCGTCGCTTACCGCGATGACCTCGTCGATCACGTCGCGGTTGAGGATCGAGGGGATGAAGCCCGCGCCGATCCCCTGGATCCTGTGCGGGCCGCGCACCCCACCCGAGAGCACCGGCGAGGCCTTGGGCTCGACGGCGACGACGTGCAGGGCCGGGTTTCGCTCCTTGAGTCGTTCCCCGGCCCCGGTGATCGTTCCCCCCGTGCCGACGCCGCAGACCAGCACGTCGACCTTCCCCTCGGTGTCGGCCCAGATCTCCTCGGCGGTCGTCCGGCGGTGGATCTCCGGGTTCGCGGGGTTCGAGAACTGGTCCGGCCGGTAGGCGTCGCCGGCGTCCGCCGCCAGGCGCTCGGCCGCCTCGACGGCCTCGTTCATCCCCCCCATCGACTCGGTGATCGTCACCTCGGCTCCGTACAGGCGCAGCAGGCCCTCGCGCTCGCGACTCATGCCCTGGGGCATCGCGAGCACGAGCCTGTAGCCCTTGGCGGCGCAGACGAAGGCGAGCGCGATGCCGGTGTTGCCGGAGGTCGCCTCGACGATCGTCGTGCGCCCCGGCTCGATCCGCCCTTCGGCCTCGGCCGCGGCGATCATCGCCACGCCGATCCTGTCCTTGACGCTGCCGCCCGGGTTGTAGACCTCGAGCTTTCCGAGCAGCTCGGCACGGCAGTCGGGGGCGAGCCGGGTGAGGCGCACGAGCGGGGTCCCGCCCACCAGGTCGGCGAGGTTGTCGGGGATCGCGCCGGGCAGGCGGCGGCCGTCGACGAGCGCTAGGGAGGTCGCCTTCACGTGCCCGCAAACGGTACTAGGGCTCCTGGGCGCCCGGCAGCTCGGCCCAAGCGCGCAGGGCCGGGCGGGCGGGGCCGGGCCGCGGGTGCGCTCCGGCGCGAAAGTCGTCGCGCAGGCCGGACTTGAACGGGTTATCCGCGATGTCGCTGAGGCCGTGCTGGGTCCAGAGGTAGACGTCCGGAAGGCGGCTCATCTCGAGGAAGTTGCGGCGGATGCGCTCGGCCTGGAGCCGGCGCACGCGCTGGTCCTGCTGGTCGGGAAAGACGTTGAGGCCGGCTTCTGTGAGCCACAGCAGTGGGCGTCCACGGTCCGGCCACGATCCCGCGCGCACGAGGTCGACCACCTGGCGGACGCGGCTCTGCGGCGCCGCCACGGCGCGCTTGACGTCGCGATAGTTGTGGTGGGTCCAGCCGAAAGGCCCGGGTGCGGGCTCGCGGCGCAACTCGTCCAGCACCTGTGTCGTGAAGGAGCGCCAGTCGGTTCGCACCCGCGGCGCCGGCGCCTCCCCGGGGTCGGGGGAGTCGAGCGTGGACGGTCCGAGGATGCGCGGGCCCGCGCTCCCCGAAAGCGTTACGCCTGAGCGGATCATCGTGGCGACGCTCGCTGCGATCCGCTCCTGCGGCCAGAAGAGGACGTTCGGCTCGTTGCAGACCTCGAGTGCATCGACGCGCGCGCCGGCAGGGTTCCCTGAGCGCGCGTCATAGCCCGAGGCGTCCTCCCCGGGGAAGGGCTCGTGCGGGCCGAGCGGATTCGTCTTGCCGCTGTAGCGCGCGCACAGGTAGGAGACCCACCAGCCCCACGGCCCGTCCGCGGACAGGTCGCGCGGCAGGCGCTGGGATGCGCTGCGCGCGGAGTCGGGGTCGTCGCCCTCGGCTCCGTTCGCCCAGCGCGGGAAGGCGTGGTAGAGGCTGAGGATCACGCCCAGGCCGTCGTCGTTCGCAGCTCGAACTTGGCGGTCGAGCCTCCACAGCCAGGCCTTTCCGAGCGGGGCCATGTTGAGGTCGAACCAGGACTCCGCGCGGCTGCGCGGGCGGTACTCGGGCTGGAGATCCGCCCAGGAGACCCACAGCTTGACCCACGTCGTGCCGCTCTGCCTGAAGTAGTCGGGCGTGCCCCAGTAGCGGTAGTCGTTCGGATGACGGCCGCTGCGCACGGGCGCTGGGCCACTCAGCGAGATGCATTTTCGCAGCGGGCCGGGGGCGCCGTCGGCACCTTCGGCGGTGATCGGCGCGGGGAGCGCCGCGGCAGCGCCCGCGAGCCCGCCCGCGGCGAGCACCGCTCCGGTCCCTGCCTGGAGGAACCGGCGACGGCTGATCTCCTTGTCCGCAGTCGAGTCCATACCGCGTCGTACCCCCTCGGCGCCCTCGTCAGTCAGTGCTCACGGATGCCGGCGAGGGCGCGTGGCCGGGCTACCTTTCGAGCGTGGCCGGCCTCGAGAATCTACGGCCCGGCCAGCGCTCGATGCTCCAGTTGCTCATCCGGCACGGGCGCTCCTACGAGAGCCTGGCGCAGACCTTCCAGACCTCTCCTGCGCGTGTGCGCGAGCGCGCGCACGAGGCGATCGACGAGCTCGGGGCCAGGGCCGGCGATCCCGATGTCGACTGGCGGGCGCGCGTCAGCGACTACGCGCTCGGCCAGCTCGCGGAGGCCGAGACGGAGACCGTGCGCGAGCACCTCGACCGCGCTGGCTCGACTCGCGCGTGGGCGAGCGTCGTGATCGGAGCGCTCGACCCGCTCTACCTGCCGGACGCGCGGCCGGCGGTGCCCGGCGACGCGGGCGGCTCCAGCGAGCGGCCCTCGAGCGGCCCAACGCCACCGCCCGCGGCGGAGCCGGTCGAGGCCGGGGTCGACGCGCCGGAGGGAAGCCCGCGTCCGCACGGCCACGAGTCACCTTCCTGGCGCGCCGCGGAGCGCCCCCTCACTCCGCTGCGACCGGTGATCAGGCCGGCGGAGGAGGTGCGCGGCAGGCGCGGGCCGCCGTGGCTAGCACTGCTGCTCGCGCTGCTCGTGGCGGCGATCGCGCTGGCGGCCCTGCTGATCGCGCGCGCGGGCGGCGTCCCAGGCCGCATGGGCGAGGACGAGCCACTGCGGGTCGAGCGCCAGGCGGTGATGCGCCCGGTCGGCGACGCGGGCCTCGGCGGCGGCATAGCGGTGGTCGGTCGTCGTGGCTCGCGGCCTCAGCTCTTGCTGCAGGCGCGCCTCGAGCGCCCGACCCGCGGCGTGAGCCATGAGCTGTGGCTCTACCGAACCCCCCGCGACGCTCGCTCGCTCGGCTTGGTGCGGGTGGATTCGCGCGGCAACGTGCGCGCCGCGGCGGCGCTTCCGGCCGACTTCGCCTCGTACCGTGCGATTGACCTGTCCCGAGAGCGCGACCGCGATCCACGCCACTCCGGGCGCTCGCTGCTGCGCGCGCGCCTGCTCGGCTAGAGCTCGAGCGAGCGCCGGCCCAGCCTGTCGGGTCCCGTTGGGTACCCCTAGGATGGGCTCGATGAAGGTCAGGGCCAAGGCGAAGTGCTGCCAGGACACTCCACGCTGCAAGCGCTGCCCCGTCGTGCTCGAGCGATTGCACAAGGCCGGGATCGCCGAGCGCACGAAGAAGGGCAAGTACCGCCTCCCCGACGACCTCACGAAGCGGGATCTGAAGCGGTTCCGCGCACGGGTGGCCTGAGCCATCGCCGCGTCCGAGTTCGTCGAGCGCCTCAACGCGCACGTCGCGAACGAGTTCGCGGCCAGTCAGCAGTACGTGGCGATCGCCGTGTACTACGAGTCCCAGACGCTTCCGCGGCTCGCTGCGTTCTTCTATGCCCAGGCTCTCGAGGAGCGCAACCACGCGCTGATGATGGTCCGCTACCTGCTCGACGCGGGCGTCGAGCCCGTCGTTCCCGGGGTGGCCGCACCGCAGCATGGGTTCGCCGATGTCGTCGCCCCGGTCGCGCACGCGCTCGAGCAGGAGCGTCGCGTCAGCGAGCAGATCAACGCGCTCGCAGCGCTCGCGCGGCAGCACGGCGACTACACGAGCGAGCAGTTCATGCAGTGGTTCATCAAGGAGCAGGTCGAGGAGGTCGCGACGATGGCCGACCTGCTGCGCGTCGTCGAGCGTGCCCGTGAGGACCCGCTGCGAGCCGAGGAGTACCTGGCCCGCGAGGCGAAGGGCGAGGTTGGCGCGGATCCGACGGCCCCGCCCGTGGCCGGCGGTCAGATGTAGTACATCGGTGCTGCACCCGAGCCCTCGCGCTCGGCGAGATCGGCGATCGTGGTCTCGGCGAGCACCGCGCGCAGCGCGTCGACCGCCGCGACCCAGGGCGGCCCGGCGGCGGGGGCGCCCGCTCCCAGCGACCCCTCGAGCAGCTCCACCACCTCGAGCACCGTCAGCTCCGCCGCCGGGCGCGCAAGCGAGTAGCCGCCCTTCACCCCGCGCTGGCTCTGGAGCACGCCGGCGCGGCGCAGCGTCGCGAACAGGCCCTCGAGGAACTGCACCGGGATCTCGCGCCGGCGCGCTATGTCGCCGATCGGCACGGGCGCCGCCTCGCCTCGGCGGACGAGCTCGATCAGCGCACGCACGGCATACGGCGATTTGGTGGTGATGGCCAGCAAGCGCGCCGGAGTCTACGGAAGGCGGCCTCTAGGTTTAGGGGTGTGTCGGCGACGTCGACAGCAGGGCGGTGGCTGCCGCCGCTGGCGCTGATGGCGGTGATCTACATGCTCTCCGATCAGCCGAACCTGTCGTCGGGGCTCGGCTTGATCGACCTGGTCGGGCGCAAGCTCGTGCATGCCGGCGAGTACGCGCTGCTCTGCTGGCTGTGGATCCGCGCCCTGCGCCCGAGCGTCGGAGGCCGCGCGGCGCTTGCGCTCGCGCTGGCCCTGACGCTCGCATACGCCGTCGGGGACGAGTACCACCAGACCTTCGTCGACGGCCGCTCGGGCTCCCCGCTCGACGTCGTGATCGATGGGCTCGGCGCCGCGGTCGGGGGCGCGTGGGCACAGCGGCGGGGCCGCGAGAGAGCCGGCGCTGCACGCGGGAGGTAGCGCGCCTAGATCCAGCCGCGCTCGGTGGCGAGCAGCACGGCCTGGGCGCGGTCGACCGCGCCGAGCTTGCCGTAGGTGTTGTGCAGGTGCGTGCGCACGGTGCTCGTCGACAGGTTGAGCTCGCTTGCGATCTGCTTGTAGACCTTGCCCTCGGCGAGCTCGCGCAGCACGTCGATCTCGCGTGCCGACAGCGGGCACGGCTCCATCCTGCGTCGCGGTCCGGCCGACCCCGTTCCGGGCAGGTCGTACATGACGGCTCGCAGCGAGTCCGATGACAGGCCGACGGTGCGCCCGATCTTGAGCAGCTGGGCGGAGTCGATCGGCAGCCCGTTGCCGTAGTGGGCGAGCATGTCCGACAGGCGCAAGATCGCGGCCTCGCCGCACGCGTCGTCGGCGTGATGTCGCTCGATCGCCGAGGCCATCCGTGCCGGCAGGCCCCAGCGACGCGCCAGCACGCCGCCGACGAGCGCGTGGTCGACACCGAGCTCGAGCCGCTCCGAGCGGATGCGCTCCTCGGGCGTGCGAGCGGCGGCGTGCACCTCGACGGGGTAGCCCGAGTACGCGTGCTCGAGCACGAGCTTGCCGACGTCGTGCAGGAGGGCGGAGATCAGCAGCTCGTCGCGGTCGTCGAAGGGTAGCTCGCGCACGAGGCGGTCGGCTGCGCGCTGCGCCGACAGGGCATGCAGGCGAAAGCGCTCGGGAGCGGCATCCCATGCCGCTGTGCGCTCGAAGAAGTCGAACACGGCCGCGCGCGAGGCGAGCGCCTCGATCCCGGCCGCGCCGAGCACGTCCACCGCCGCCGGCACCGATGCGATCTTCCCGCGCTGGGGCGACTGCGCCCGGTTGGCGATCCGCAGCACCGCGATCGCGAGCGCGACATCGGACTCGACGGCGGCGACGATGTCGCCGGTCGAGGCGTGCTGGTCGCGCGTCAGGCGCAGCAGCCGGTTGCGCGACTCGGCGAGCGCCGGGAACGCCTCGAGCGCCTCGAACGCCTCCGTGAGACGACGGCCATGGCCTTCGTTGCCCCGTTGGGGCCGCGGCACGGCGCGTCGCGCCATCGTACTCGTGGCTGCTTCCAAGAGCTCTCTTCCGGTCGAGGGTTGCGCCCCGTGCGTCCCCTGCACCTTGCGATATCGGCACGGCGGCGGGTTCCGTTGAGCGCCAGTCGCGCCCGCCCGCCGCTTGTCGGCGCTAAGCGTGCTCGAGCGCCGCGTCGATCCGCTCGAGCGTCTCGTCGCGGCCGAGCAGCGCGACCGACTCGAAGATGCCCGGCGAGATCGTGCTGCCGCTGATCGCCACGCGAACTGGCTGGAAGAGCTTGTTCGGCTTCACGCCGAGCTCGTCGACGAGGCCGCGCAGCGCGATCTCGACGCCGGCCGAGTCGAATGGCTCGACCGCCTCGAGCGCGCCCCGCGCGCGTGCGAGGCGCTCGTGGGCGCCGTCCTTCATCACCTTGCTCCACGCCTGCTCGTCGAAGGGACGGCGCTCGACGAGGAAGCCGGCCAGCGGCTCGAACTCGGCCAGCGTCTGCATCTTCTCCTGGCTGATCTCGGCCGCGGCGCGCAGGCCCCCGCGCCCCAGGCGCTGCTCGAGGCGCCGGGTGAGCTCCTCGAGTGGGAGCTCGCGCATGTAGCGCCCGTTCATCCAACGCAGCTTCTGCTCGTCGAAGACGGCGGGTGAGCGCGACACGCGCTCGAGCGAGAAGCGCTCGACCAGCTCCTCGGTGGTGAAGAAGGTCGTGCTCGCATCCGCTCCCCAGCCGAGCAAGGCGAGGTAGTTGCGCACCGCCTCGGGCAGGTAGCCCTGCTCGCGCAGCTCCTGCACCGACGCCGCGCCGTGGCGCTTCGAGAGCTTCTTGCCATCCGGTCCGTGCAGCAAGGGCAGGTGCGCGTAGACCGGCGGCTCCGCGCCGAGCGCCTTGATCACCATCAGCTGGCGAGGGGTGTTCGAGAGGTGATCCTCGCCGCGGACTACATGGGTGATCCCCATGTCGCGGTCGTCGACTGCGACGGCGAAGTTGTAGAGCGGAGAGCCGTCCGAGCGCGCGATCACGAAGTCGTCGATCGCCGCGTGCTCGAAGACGATCTCGCCCCGGATCACGTCGTGCACGGTCGTCGTGCCGCCCGCGGGCACTCGCAGGCGCACGGCGCCCTCGTGCTCGTACGCGTGGCCGTTGGCGACCAGACGCGCGATCGCCTCGCGGTGGCGCTCGCCGAGCGCGGCCTGGGAGTGCGGACCCTCGTCCCAGTCGAGCTCGAGCCACTCGAGCGCGTCGCGAATCTGAGCGACGTTCTCGGGCGTCGAGCGCTCGCGGTCGGTGTCCTCGATCCGCAGCACCATCGTGCCGCCCGAGTGGCGGGCGAGGAGCCAGTTGTACAGTGCCGTGCGCGCGCCGCCGACGTGCAGGGCGCCGGTCGGCGAGGGGGCGAAGCGCACCCTCATTCCGCTCTCGGAAGGAGCCACGTCTCGATGCTAGTGGGCGG
>Ga0136620_10000845_pt1 | contig 14148 bp, 13 predicted proteins | sample AntDrymUQ4162106_2_FD_104806 | JGI IMG/M metagenome (GOLD analysis project Ga0136620, IMG submission 104806) | Polar desert sand microbial communities from Dry Valleys, Antarctica - metaG UQ416 (21.06) | ecosystem: Environmental > Terrestrial > Soil > Desert | place: Antarctica: Dry Valley... | reverse complement strand
GCGGACAGCGTCTCGCCCGATGCCTTGTCAAGCAGACGCCGCGCCTCGCCGAGCTCGTTCAGACGCAGCGCGAGTTCCGCGTCGAGCAGGAGCTGCGCCGTCGCACCCTCCTCGTCGGCCGCATCGACGCCAGCACGATCGGCAATGACTTCTTGGCAATCAAGGCGAGCGGTGGCGCGTGCGCGAAAAGGCCGGTCAAGCTACGCCTCCCCCACGCTGCAGTGCTCGCGGTTCAACTGCGCTGATCGGGCCGTTTGCACTCGCGCAAACGGCACGCCTGCCGACGGCGCCGTCGTGTGGCCGCAATTTCGCTCAGCAGGTCGCTCGCCCAGGTTCTCCCTCTCCTAGGCCCCGCCCGTCTTTCACGACACGAAAGGTTGTAATGCCGACGGCTGTGGCACGGCTAACGAGTGGGACGTGAGAGAAGATTGTCCTCATGGATACGTTCTTTTTCTTTTACATGAAGAAAAACGGCCTACTTTTGCGACAGGATGGTGGGAAAGGACGTTTACTCCGACGAAGCGACCAACGCTCGTAATGCACCTGATATTGATCAGGTTGCACCTCATTCCGCTAGCGGAAGCTACGAGCGCAAGCAAGCCGATGGTAAAGAAGCGCATAGCGTCGGCAAAGGCCCGCCAGCAGCGCTTGCCCCCATTCCCGGTGGCAAGGCGCCGCGGCCGCCAAAGAAGCGACTCCGCTTCAGCAACGGGCTGCCGCGGCCGCCCGTCGGCAACGGCTTTCGCTGGTCAAAGTCGCGCGATGAGCTAAAAGGGCTGTCGCCCGCCGAGATCACAAAGATCGTGCTGACAAGCTTCGCCTGGGCATCTGTGATGCGCCCTGCGCTGGAAGATCTTGATCGCGCCCGTGCCGGCCGCGGTGAATACCTCTACACCTCGGAAGAGCTCGAGGCAGTTCTGCTCTACGCCCGCGTGGCCAACCTTTCAGACAAAGATGCGCTCGAGCGCCTTGCCGGCTACGACGCGAGCGCCCGCTTCGTCCTCGGCCTCGACCGCCCGCGCAACCCCGCCAAGCGCGCCGCGCGCATGCGCCGCCGCGACGGCATTCCCGGCGCGTCTACCCTTTCGCATCACAAGAAGCGCTTCGGGCAAAAGCGCCTAGAGTGCTACCGCAAGCTTTTTGCAGCCTTGCGCGATGAGCACCTGGGGCTGCCGGAGTTTGTCGAGGAGACGCGGATTCTCAACGTCGACGGGTCGACGGTTTTGACCCACTACACCTGCCCGGTCGTCGATCCGAAGACCGGCACCGTAATCAACAAGAGGTCCGTCACCTGCCCTGAGGGTGGCTTCATGCCGCTATCTGCTGGAGCAGATAAGTCGGGCCATGGCTTCACGCTCGTCACCGTCGTCACCGCTACCGGCATGCCGCTCGAATACGCGGTCGAGCCGCTCCATACCTCAGAGACAGCGATGGGCGTCGAGATCTTCAGCCGCGACCTCTGGAAGCGCCTCTCCCCTGCCCCGACGACGAAGAACTTGCGCGTCCTCAATGGTGACGCGATCTATTCGAGCCCAGTCCTGCGCGCGAAGCTGCGCCGGCGCGGGATCATCGAGAACATTCATCCCGTCAGCCATCGCGACCACAATACGAGCCATGAAACGGCCGCCAAGCGCGCCGCCGATCGGATCCCGATTGACGGCTACCCGAACTGGCGCGCCAGCGGCCACAGAGAACTCTTCTGCCTCTGTGGCAAAGGCAAGACAGCAAAGCGGATTGAGCTGAGCGGCGGCCGCGCCTGTGCTCGCGTCGAGGGACGCTGCAAGAGCTGCGGCTCGATCACGATCACCTCCGGCGATTGGCGCCTCGTCCAGAACCCGAAGCGGTTCATCCGCGTCATGCCCGGAGATCCTGACGATCGCCGCGACTGGCTCTTTGGCAATCCGCTCACCTTCAACGATGCTGTCGCCGCGGCGTACGGCCGCGGCCGCTTCGGCTACGGCGAGGGCTTCCACGGCGCGCTCGCGACTCGCTTCGGCGTCAATTCCGGCAAACGCTGGTACCGCCGCAAGGCTCAAGCCGAGCTTGAGGCGGTGATGGTCTTTTCAGTGATGCACGCACTCGCCCTCGAGCAGAGACGGCGAGCAGCGGCACTTACAAGCCGGCCGCCCGGACCGGCGCCACCGGCATCGGCACCAGCGGGCTCTGCTTCGGTCGCGGTAGCGGCTTAACCCTTCCGACGGTCCAGCCAAAAGGACGGCTGTTTTCGATGTGCGCCCCTAACATCAATTCGTGCAGGTGTTCGCAATACTCGGAATGGTGGTTGCCGCCTCGATTGGCGTTGTAGCCGCAGTGATTGCCATCCGTGGATTGAGAACTTGGAACTGTTTCGATTCAGCCACAGAGGAGCTTAGTTCAGAAAAAAGCGCCCGCGAGGGCTCCGATTGTCCCTCCTGTAGCGGGGACGAGTAGCACGGCGGCAGCCTTCGACAGTTGGTCCTTGTTCCGGACCTTTGCGCCCTGCTGGCTGATCTTCGTCGCTACCGAGCTCAGCCCCCATGGGCTTAGTGGAGACTGAACGAGGCCCACGATCACGCAGGCGAAGGATCCTGCTAAGCCAACGCCGGCGAATCCGCTCGCCCAGAGCGAAACGCCACCGTGGCCAAGCGCGACACCAAACAGACTGGTAAGCGGTAGTAGTAGCGCGCCGGCCACGCCGATGCGCCAGTTGCACTCGTTGTTGACGCGTTCGATGTCTTCGATCCGGAGAGAGCCTCTGAGCGGCGTCGGCCGGAAGATCCCCGTGAGAAATCGCACGCCGCTAGTTCTAACGCCGAGGCCGGCCGTAAACGCTCGGTTACGCGGGTTCGGGGGCGGCACAGATAGCTTCTTCTTCGATCAGGCACCTGAAAAAGTCCTGCAAAAAGGTCAGTTTTAGCTTGAAATCGGGTTTGGCGAAAAGCTTGAAATTGGGCCCAGCAGGGCCCAATTTCAAGCTTTTTGTGGCTTCAGCAGACGCCCTTGGCGCGCCCCACGAGCCTAAACGGAATATTTCAGATATTTCAGCGCCAATGGCGTTGCTTAAGCGGATCCATTGCGCCGATTTGCAGCGGTTTCTCTTACACCGCCTCCTCCAGCCCCGCTCGTCGGCTGCACCTGAGCTTTGGAGGCCGCGATGAAAAGCTGGAATCACATCGCGGAACAGTTCGCCCGCTTGGGTCAAGACGATGATGTTTTGCCGATAGACGCGAACATTCTTGAGCTCATCGTCGCGCTCAACGTTCTTGGCCTTCCCACGTTCTCATCTTGTGGCGGCCACGATCCTGCTCTCGAGGAAGATCCCGAGTTCGTCCGTTGGCCAATGATCATGATCGGCTACCTGTTGCCAGCTCGCTTCGGCGGCTTTGCCAACGACGACCTAACGCAAGACCAGCGCCGGGAAATGATCGCCTACCGCTGGCGTACGCTGCGGCCGCTCGCGCACCAGCTTCAATCGCTCCTGGAGCAGTTCCGACGCGAGACAGGTCGGGAACTTCTCTTTCGTGCACGCGTCAGGCATTGGGGGCTGGTCGCGCTTGTGCCCGCCGCGCTACAAGAACTGTGGGATCTTGAAGAGACGAGTGACCCGTCCGTCAGCGTCCGGATGCGCGAGCTACACGTGTTTCTTAACGAGTTCGGCCGGTTTCTTCGACGGGAGGCGACAGGTCGTGCGGAGCTCGTGGCCGCATAATCGGCTTCCCAGAACACCGGCGCCGATGCTTGTCACGACTCTCGCGACTCGGGAAGTCACCGCCGCACTTCTCACAGCGGAACGCTTGACCGGTCACGGCATATCTGCTGCGACGGTGAACACAGTTAAACCCAGTCGACCATACGTGCGTGGGTGCCCCAAGCGTCTAGCTTCGCATTACATTCGTCAGTCATTCCGCGCCGACTCCTCGGCAGCGGACGCAACCGTCAAGTCGAGGCCGCGTGCGAGCGACGCATACGGCTGCCGCTCCGCTCGATTGTATCTCCACAACACTAATCATAGGCGAGGTCGCCAAAGCGCTTGACGACCAGCAGCTCTTTGCGCGGTACGTCGTTCTCGTCGCCGGTCTTCAGGCTCTTGATCCGCGCCTTCTTCGCGTTCAGCGAGACGACACGGAAATCTTCGTCGCCGTCCCGACGATCACCGTCTCCGGGAGATGGCGCTCGTAAACGAGCCCGAACCGCGAACGGTCATTCAGCACCGCCACCTCGGCCTCGATCTGCGCACGGAGCTCCGCGTCGGCGACGCTTGCGATCAAAGTCTCCAATTTCGCCATTCGAGCCACGGTAGGAAGCCCTCCGGGGTGCATGCCCGTTTCCACAATCGCGCGCGCCCGCACCGCGCGGCCGCCCCGACCGCGGTCGGCGATGACCGAGCCGAGACACTGCGTTCGTTGATCGAGAAGGGGATCGTGAGCGTAGACAGGCACGACCACCCAAACTGAGAAGTCCGGTGTCGGACGAAAATCGCTAGCACGAAATCGGATGTCACGTGGTGGTGCAGCTCGCGGCTCAGACGGTGGAGGCGCTAGGGTCGCGCCGAAGCTCGACTTCGGGAAGCGGATGGGCCCCTGGGGCTGAAGATCAGACGACCCGGCTAGCGTGATGCCACCGATGGCTCGCGGTAGATCGCTCGCGTCTCGTTCGGCTGAGCCTCTCGGCCCTCGGAAACTCGACTTTGGGCAGCTGACCGCCGAGGACTTCGAGCTCCTCTGCTTCCTGATTCTCACGACCAAACACAAGGAGGCGCGCCGACCTAGGGCGCAGGACGCTGGAGCGGACGCGCTGCTGCCTGACAGCTCTGGAATCGGCTACAGCCGTTGCTGGCAGTTCAAGCGCTTCACACAGAACATCTCTTGGCCGAGCTGCATCGACTCGCTCGATCGGGCGGTCGAGCGCTACAAGATGCCCCACTACACGTTCTGCTTCGCCCGCGATCTCACCGGCAACCAAGAGCGCTTCTTCCTCGAGAAGCTGGCCGGCCGACACAAAGGCGTCAAGGTCGATTACTGGAGCCACTCGCAGCTTCTTGCGACGTTGATCACCTCGCCGGACGGCGAACGGATCGTCAACTGGTTCTACGAGCGCCCGTCGATGGACATCTCGACCCTGCTTGTCGCAGTACGCGCCGGCGGGCCTCTGGAGTCGGGAGCCGATGTGAGCGGACGCCTCCGCGCGGTCGCAGAGTGGCTGATTCGCAACGACCCGTGGTTCAGCTACACGATCGGCACGCGAGAAGTCGGGATGCTCACGCCAGCCCCACAGCCGGGCTCGATCGGGGCGCTCGAGCTGCACGGGCCGCAGGTCGTGGAGCGATACGAGGCTCTACCGCGCAACGATCTGGCGATCGAGGAGTTCGGCCCGGCGGGAAAGATCCTGTTCGACGACAGCGAGGCCGGCCGGCGCTCACACGAGGCGTTTCAGCAGGCTCTGGCCAGCGGCGAGGGCGTGACGATCGAAGAGGGGAGCGAGCTGATCGTAGTGGCGGCGCGGCCAGCATTTGTGGCTTCTAGTTGAGGCTGATCTCGTAGCTGGAACGCTTGAGGAAAGTGCAGCTCATTCGGCCGGAGCTCGCTTCCGCCGCCTTTGTAGCGAGTTCCTCGACTTCTCTCATGTGCTCGCGCTCGTCTCCTTCCGTTACTTCCGCCGAGCTGTTGAACTGAAGCTTGAACCGACCGTTCGAGTTCGGGTGGGTGCTGAGGAGCGACTTCGGTCCAAGCCGCGAGTCGATGATCGCTTGGACGATGCGAGCGTCTGGATTACCGTGTTCGCCGTTCGCGCAGAATAAGTAGCGATCCGCGGTTATCCGTTTTGCGAACGCTGGCGTCAGGTTGTTCTCGGAGCCATGGTGTTGGATTTTGAGGACGTCAACGTGGAGCCTGCCTTCGGCGTCGAGCCGACGAGCTTTCTCGAGCCCCGTGAGGACATTTTTCCAATGACCATCGCCCGTGAGAAGAACGGTGCGGCCGCTCTCTTCGACGAGCAGCATCAGGGAGGCAAGGTTCGGAGTCGTAACCTTCGCCCGATCGCCGAGCTCGCCTGATACGAAAGTGATCGCTCGCCGGAGGCGATCGAAATCGTTCGCCGCGAGACGATCAGCGTCGCCTTGCATCCGCTCGCGTAGACGCTCATGTTGCTCCTTGCTCTCGCGTAGCCACACGTTCCACTCGTCACGCAGCTTTCGGAGGTCACGAGGAAACGGCCCGATCACGGTGATCTTGAGCTCGCCGAGTTGGACTGGCTTGGCTCCGTCGCGGACGAGCGCCAGCTTGCCCTCGAACTGACGGTTTACGGAGATGCCGAGCTGCTCTGGGCTCGCCCGCCGTGAGAGTTCGATCCCTTCCGCGATGCTCGTCGCGAGTTCGCGTTGTTCTACCGCGAGGAAGCGTGCGCCTTGGTCATCTGCGGTCGCAAGCAGGCTGGCGCGGGCCGCAAGAGTCTTTTCGATCGCGCCTTCGTTCGCGCTAACGAGCTCGTGGAAGGCGTTGTGCCAAAGATCTCTGATCTCGGGCGGACGAGGAGACTCGGGCTCCGGATAGTCACGGTTCCCTGTGTCGCGCTGGTAGTCGAAGACACGCCAGGCGACGAGATCGTCCATCAGCTGCAGAACGCCCGAGATGTGGTCTCGATCGACGTGCGACACGTAGACAAGGTCTAGTCCGACGTCTCTTCTGCGTAGGTTTGCGAGTGCCGGAGCTACGTGCTTTCGATAATCCGCACGCATACCCCCGTCGACGAGGACTCGCGTTCCATCGTTCGCAGTCAGAAGTAAGCAATCACCCTTGCCGGCTTGAAACACACGAATCTTCATCGGAGCTCAGTGCTCGTACCGACGGAGGCTGCTTCAGTGATGCAGCGGTCTGGATCAACCGCCCCGGCTCCAGCGTCGTCGCGCCAGCGGAAGTCACTCCCGGGCAGCGGGCGGGCTGTGCGACGAAGGATGCCGCCGATCTGAGCGGCCGTGAGAGTCGGGTTCACAGCGAGCATTAGCCCCGCCAAGCCGGCGATGTACGGAGCGGCCATGCTGGTGCCGCTCATGGCGATCCACGCTTCCGTCTTGCCGGCGAAGCCGTTAGCGGCGACAATCTTGCTTCCCGGGGCAGCGACGTCGGGCTTCTCGCGGCCGTCTCGGGTCGGGCCCTGGCTGCTGGTAATCGCGATCCGGCGCGCCTCCACATCAAGATTCGCGACGCTGATGACTCGCTGCGCACATGCCAGAGTGCTGACGGTCGAGCGATCGACGAATGACCCTTCAGAGAAGAAGGAGGGAAATTCCCAGGCTTCCTGGTCGCCGATACGTCTCATCTTGCGCGGGTCATCTCGCTCGATCCAGCCGTCGTATGATCCGTTGCGGATCTCTTCGCCGTGCAGTCTGACGAGCCACTCGCCGGCGGCAACGCCACCACTGCCCGCACCCTCGAGCAGCGGCGGACTGAGATAGACGGCGATAAGATTGCTTCCGTTGGCGGGATGGTAGCGCTGGTTGTAGACACACAGATACGTGCCGTTTGAAAGCTCGCGATTCTCGATGAACTCACCAGGTCGCACCTGTTCAGTCCAATCTCCTCCAGGCGGCTTGACCTGCACCGCGAAGCGGTCTTGAGGCCCGTACCAGATCTCGAGTTCGTTCTCGGAGACGTCGGTGACGGTGTTCCCGACGACCGTCCAGGCGATGTCGGAGACGAGCTCGCGTGCCGTCACCTGACCGGAGGTATGCACCCGCCCCATGATCCAGCCAAAGTCGTCATCTGCTTCCGCGCGCTCCTGTCCGGCGTTCCCCGCGGCAACGCAGATAGACCGTCCAGGACGGGTTAGCGACGCATCAATCCAGCGATTGATCGGAGCCGAGTCATCGTGCGCATGGCCGTTCGTGCCGAGGCTGATGTTGATCGAGATCTCTTGCTTCAGCTCATCGGCGACCGCCAGGAGGTAGTCGACCGCATGGGCGAGACGAGTCGAGTCGTAGAAGGAGTTGCGACGCGATATCTCGTCGTTGGGAATCGAGATGAGAACGCCGACAATTCCGGCGTTCCGGCAGACCCCGCGATTCCCCGCCGCGATGCTAGCCACATGCGTTCCATGCGATCCTGGGCTCATGTTCGACTGCGGCTCCAGTTCAGTTGCGGGTAGTCCCTGAACCGCTGATGCTCGGATGGCGGCGTTCATCTCGTCCTGCCGGATCTCGGCGCCGTAGTCGAATGACACCGTCCTGCACTTTGCTGGCGACGGGCGGCTGACGCCACCCTGATCCCAGATCCGCAGGAAACGCGTCCCGCTAGATCGGTCGAGGAAATCGGGATGGGCGAAGTCAAAGCCGCCGACATCGATCAGACCAATCAAGACTCCAGCGCCATACTTATGTCGCGCCCTGCCCGCGACTCGCCTGTTTGCCGTGGCTGGCGCGGTCACCGACCCTGTCGCGAGATCAGGTACCGGGATGACCAGCGGCTGGCCGAGCTCAGCAAAGGCAACCCTGTCGCTCGCGGCGAGTTCGAGCGCCTTCTTGACAGGTAGTTCAGCAGTGCCGACCGCACCTTTCACAGCCGTTAGCGGCGTCTGATCAAGGCCACGCACGTCTCGATCGTCGTCCAACTGCACGAACAAGCTGACGATCGCGTCAGCCGTTTCAGTGAGCTTTTTCCGAAGTGCTGACGATGTGATCTCCGCCGGATCGACCCGCGGGCTAACTCGTCGTTGCGCCTTCGCCTTTTCTGCGCGCTGCGGCGTTAGGGCGACGGCCGAACACCGCTCGGCTCGGAGGACGTTGACCTCCGTGTCACCGTTCGCCACCATCCGAAGCTTCGGCTGCAACCGCTGGGCTAGCTTCGCCTCGAGCCCCGCGCTTCTTCCCTTCATCGCCCCGACCTCCGTGCCGGCTTTCAAGCGACATTAGAACTCTGTCTCACCATTGTCAACGCGAACTAATTCCGAACCCTACTTTGACGGCGGCCCGCTCGCTGCAGTTTCAGGCAGTGACGCTGCCCGCCGGGAAGCTGCGCTCTGAATCACTCAAGCCTCTAGTTGTCGCCCGCACGTCCGCCCGCCTGCTCAGAAGCACTCGCGGTGGATGAACATCACTTGGGCTTGGCGGCGTCCGTCGGCGAGGTGACGAACAGCCCGAGTAGCCCTGTGAGGAGCGGTGTGAAGACGATTAGCGCCTTGTCGCCGTCCGTCTTCGGGTCACCGTCGAGGACAGCCCAGAAGACACCGACAAGCGAGATGGCGATCAGGATCAGCAGACCGACGATCAGGGCCTTCCATATCCAGCCGATGTCCGCTCCGGTCGGCCGAGGGAACCCCCCAGCCGCCTCCACCGCAGCCAGCTTGACGCTCTCCGACTCGCCCTGAGCGCCGGCCAGCACCTGCACGACGGCCGCTCCTCGCTCTGCCGAAGTCTCAACAGCCATCACCGCCCCTTTCTAGTATCGAACGAGGCTCTCTTTTCCCACGGATCGAGGCTCTTGTCAAGCGAGCGCGCCGGTCACGTCCCATAGCGTGGTGTAAGAGCGCGTCGGACGGAGCCGGTCCGTAGTCCGGCCACCGCGGCGCTCAGACTCGTCGGTCCCGCCAAGATCGACGAAAGGAGCACCACGATGGCCGAGACGAAGAGGATGACGGCTGAGCAGGTCGTCGGCTACCTGCTCGAGCGCCTGAACCGCGAGATCGGCCGCCGCACCGACGTCGTCGACATCTTCCCCAACGACCGCGCCCTGATCCGACTCGCGACGATGGTCGTGAGCGAACAAAACGACTGTGTCTCAGACTCGGGGGATGCTGTCCGCTTGGACAGTGAGGCTGGCTCGCGTCTGGTGGCCTGACTCGCAGAAACTGACTGCCGCTGCGAAGCGAACGTGCTGTCGCTGGCTTCGCGGCTGGCCTGCATTCGACCTGTCGGCCGCCGGACGCGGGCATGCCCGGCGCTGGTGACTTGATAGGAGAGTTGCGTCGGCGATGAAGCGCACCAACACAGTCGTGTCCGAGGCCGGGCCGTCTCGCGATCGTACCCACGAGCGAGGAGGACAACCATGGTCGTCGGTGTCGATGTCCATAAGCAAAGCCACGCGGTCGCGCTGCTCGATGAGCGCGGCACAAGCCTCGGCAGCCTCTCGATCCCGAACAGCGTCGCCGGTGCGGAGCGCCTGCTCGCCTGGCTGGACGAGCACGACGCGCCGCAGGCGCCCGTCGGGATCGAGAACGCGGCCGGCTACGGGCGATTGCTCTGCGCCGTGCTCGAGTCCGCCGGCTGCGAGGTCCTGAATGTCCCTGCCTGGCGGACGCATCGCGACCGGCACGAGCAGGGCCGAGGCAAGAGCGATCCGGGCGACGCGCTCGCGATCGCCCAGGTCGTGCTCCGCAAGCGGGCAGAGCTCGGCCCTGCGCTCGAGCCCGAGCTGATCCGTGCGCTCGCTGCTGCTCGAGGGCCTGCGGCGCCAATCCGTCTACGCTCGCACGCAGGCGATCCAGCGGCTGCGGGCAATCTGGACGCAGCTCGACCCGGAGGGCGAGGCGCGGGTCGTCCACTGCCAGCGCCAACGCGAGCGTCCCGCGCGGGCCGGGCTGAGGATCGCGGAGATCCACGAAGACCGTCTCGGCGCCGGTGCTGATGTAGTGGAACGGCAGCGGCAGCTCCCAGTACGGATACTCGTGCTCCGCAGCCGCTGCCGCAAAGTCGTCCGAGTAGCGCTTCGACTGCGGCTCGACGCTCGAGAGGGTCTTTCCCGCACGCTTCGCCTCGATCGTCCCGATCGCCTGCTTGTCGACGTACAGCAGGTAGTCAACCGGGCCTGAAGGCGTCGGGAACTCGCGGACGGCGACGCCGCGCGCTGCGCCGGGATTCATCTTCTTGAAGTCCTGTACCGCCCAGCCCGCGGCCCCGAGTAGCCCATCGATCTCGAGCCGAGCGCGTGCTTCCGGGGTCAGATAGTCGGTAGTCATAGGCGGAGGATTCCTGGCGTTCGGGGCCGAGCCTGCATTTTCGCCCTAAACGGGTTCAGGTGGGCGCCGGTCGCGAAGGTGAGCGACCCTTGATCGCGGCTACCCCCGCCGCCAAGCGCTCGCCTGGCTCAGCACTCGCAGAAAGACGCCTGCGGGATGGGTCAAGACGGTCGCGCCTCGCGGTAGCGCTCGACGCGCTCAAAAAAGCCGTCGATCTCTTCGCAGCCGAAGCCAAGCTCGCGGAGAAGGCACATCTCGATCAGGGCCTGGAGCTGCACCGTCAACGGATAGAGGCGCATCCCGACTGGCGCTTGCTGAGCGAGATCAGGGCTGTAGTGCGTGAGGTAGTTGCGAGCCGCAACGGCCCGATGGACGAAGCTCCTCTTCTTGGAGGAGATCAGCTTCTGGGTTACACCTGGGCAGCGTTCGAGCACGTCCTCAAGCCGCTGACGCAGGATGAGCTCATTGCTGTGTTTCAGCTTCTTTTCGAGCCACTCACGATGCTCCGCCGGAACGGCTTCATTGATCTCCTCGAGCCGTCGTTCGTGGTCGGCGGCAGGCAGATCAGTCGCAGCCGAAGTCCGACGGTGGTAGGTCTCAATGGCCTGCATCAGGCTGAGGAAGCGCTGCTCAAGGAACGCCTGGCGGTTGTAGACGGCGCCGAAGTAGAGGTCGAACACCGGCCTCAGCAGCTCTTGCTTGGCGAACCAGTTTTCGAGCAGTGCCGCCAATCGCTCGCGCGCATCGGCGAGGGTGAACAGCATCTGCGCGGGATGGACGTCCTTCACGTCGGGGACGTTCCCCAGGCGATAGAAGAGGTTAATTCTCAGCTTGCGCGGCGCGAGGCCGGTCAAGGGATCCGGCTCCGCGTTCGCAGGCGGAAGGACGAAGCCGGCGATACTCACCGGCGTTACCGGAACCCCGACGCCAAGCGCGACGAGGTTACGCAGCTGGTAGCCACAATCTAGCGTCTGCTCGAGACCCGTCGGCTCGTGGAAGCGCACCACGAATGCCGCCTGTTGCTTGACGTTGATCTCGGTACCGAGCGGGGCGCGGTCGCTGACTTGCCATGAGAACGCCACCTCGATCGTCCCCTGCGGCAGCTCGACGACGAGGTGCTCAGGAGGTCGAAACGAGACGTCGATGCCGGCGAGATCCTCCTCACCTTGTAACGACAAGCTGAGGCCGCTGGTCGCTACCCAAGCGTCGAGCTGAGTGTAGCGCACCGACAGCTCATCGAAGACAACCTCCTCGCCCGACGCGTAGTGAGCCCCCTCGAGGATCAGGCTAGGCGCCAACCGCTCTGTGAAGAAGCCGGGCATCGACAGGTTGAAACTGCTGACTTGACAGTTCTCTAGCGTGAACGCCTTGCCACCCGTGGATAGGCCGAGGATACGTTCGCGCGAAAGCGGGCCAAGCGACAGTTCGACCTCACCACTCGCGTCCGGTTTAAGTTCGGGCCGAGGCAGAATGCCGATCAACTCAAGACTGATGTCGTCCTGAGAGAACGTGAGGACACCGGCGATCTTCCGCTCCGGCTCCTCCGGCAGCCACCACACCCCGCGGTACTCAAACGGCTCGAGTATCTACGTGTCCTTGACCGCCGTCGCTCTGTCTCGGATGTTGCGTCAGCTCTTCGTCTGCGGTGTGTGGATGAAGAAGACGTTGAGATCGGCGAGGCGCTCAGCGTCCCTCGGCCAGTGCACGGTCGCCCTGAGTTCGGTCTCGCTGGCGGCGTCCCGCCAAGCTACAAACTGCGGGTGCGCCGCGAGCGTCTGCTTCGCCTTCGTCAGGAGCGAAGTCAAGCCCTTCTCGCGGACGAACATCACGATCGCTAGCTTAGTATCGCGCCATCCCGTGTACCGAAACAGCTGGTCGACCGCCTCGGAGAAGCCTCCAACCCCTGTCCAGAACTTGCACTCGGAGATGAAGAGGTTACGCCCTTCGAAGCGGATCAGGATGTCAGTCTTGCCCTGGAGGTTGAAAGCCTCGGCGTGAGCGCGACCCTCGTAGTGCCCGTTCAGCGCTGCGACGAGGATCTGGCGCCTGTCCTCCTCGCCCATCGCGGCGTAGGTAGCCGGGCTCTGCTCCATCTGCACTCCCTGCATCCGGATGATGCCGAGGATGTGCTCGAACACCTGCTCCGCAAGGGCGGGTTCAAGCGCTGGTGCTTTGTCGTCGGCGCGGGTTTGTGGTAGAGACGGCGCCGGTCGCCGCACGAGCACCTCCGCAATGTAGGTCTTCTTGCCTGACTCGCCGGAGCGGCGGATCGGGATGCTCGACTGGGCCAGGGCCGCATCCCGCTGCTCGACCCGCTGCCGTCGCGCGTCGATCGCCTGACGCGCCTGCTGCTCGAGTCCGTTGTTGAAGGCGCCGATCTCGGCTGCCGCCCAGCCAAGGTACTGGCTGACATCGCTGATGAAGCGCTGAGCATGGACGTCGACGTGCGGCGTCTGTTCGCGTGGGTATTCGATCGTCAACAGCAGGTCGCTGTCCTTGACCCGTCCGTGAGGCCGCGTCGTCGACCAGCTGCTCGGCTTCAAGTTGAAAACGCCCGCGTCGCCAGCGAACGGGACGTGGACGACGATCCGCTCGCCGGGGAAGTTACGGGCGAGCCGCGGGTCGCTGAAGTCGCGGCTGTTGTCCCCTGACACGTCGATCTTCACCGGCTTCGCCGGCTCCATCCACACGTCGGTCGGCTTCAGCACGGGGCAGCCGACCGCGAAGTGATGGGCCAGGGCTGTCGCCCACTCTCCCACGTCAGCCTGCTTCAGGTTCTCCTCGGGCTCAGCCTCGACGGCCTGCAGCATCTTTTGGAGCTGGCCCTCAAGCGCGTGGCGCAGCTCGCCACCGTTGTAGAACAGGAGATCCTCGCGCATCGCCTCAAGGATACGGATGGCTTCCGACGGAGCGAGAACCACGGCAAGGCGGACGTACCGGCCTTACCGTGGCCGAGTGAGCGAGGATCTCGCAACCGATGAATCCGAGGTGACCGGCTGGGGACTCCCGCCGGCCCGCCCTGTAGCTCGCAGCCGCGGTTCTGGACGGTTGTGTCGATCATCGGCGCCTGGGCATTTGCCTGGTTCGTTCTGCTCGGCCAGCGGCAGCTCATAAGCGGGCTGGTGGTCGGGGCTTTCGTGCTGGCCGGTCTCGGTTTGTTCACCTTCGTCGTCGTTCTCATCTGCAGCTACTGCAAATCGAAGAAATCGCGCCCCGGACACGGAG
>Ga0136620_10000844_pt1 | contig 14151 bp, 16 predicted proteins | sample AntDrymUQ4162106_2_FD_104806 | JGI IMG/M metagenome (GOLD analysis project Ga0136620, IMG submission 104806) | Polar desert sand microbial communities from Dry Valleys, Antarctica - metaG UQ416 (21.06) | ecosystem: Environmental > Terrestrial > Soil > Desert | place: Antarctica: Dry Valley... | reverse complement strand
CCGAGCCCGAGCCCGAGCCGGTCGCGTACTTCGAAGCATTCGAGCCTACGCCTGTTGTCGAGTTGACCCCCGAACCGGAGCCGGTCGTCGAGAATGACCCGGAGCCGGAGTTGGACCTGGAGCCCGTCGCAGAAGCCGTGCCGGAGCTGGAGCCCGTGACCGACGCGGCATCGGCGTGGGAGCCGGAGCTAGAGCCCGTGACCGAGGCGGCATCGGCGTGGGAGCCGGAGCTGGAGCCCGTGACCGAGGCGGCATCGACGCCGGAGCCCGAGCCGGAGCCGGAGCCCGTCGCAGAAGCCGTGCCGGAGCTCGAGCCCGTGACCGAGGCGGCATCGGCGCCGGAGCCGATTTTCGAGCCAGCGCCCGAACCGGAACCTGTCGTCGAGCTCGTTCCCGAGCCAGAACCCGTTGCCGAGTGGGCGGTCGAGCCGGAACCGGTCACGGAGCCGGCTCCTGAGCCCGAGCCCGAGCCGGAGCCGGAGCCGGAGCCCGAGCCCGAGCCCACGCCCGAACCGGTGCCGATCGCGGCCTTCGAGCCGAACCATGTGCCCGAGTTCAGCGCCGAGCCAGAGCCCGCAGTGGCGCCGGAGCCGATCTTGGCGACGGAACCCGAACAGGCTCCGGACACTCCTCCCGAGCCCCTGCCCGACTTCGTGGTTTCGGCGCCGGTCGCTGCGCAAGCTCTTCCGAAACCGGTGTCGGCGCTCGAGCCCGAGCCGGATCCAGGCCCCCTGCCCGACTATGTGGTCGATCCAGAAAGGCCTCGCGAGCGCATCGAGAAGAAGCCCCTGCCGCGTCCGGCTCCCCTTCTCGGGGCCGAGGCGGAGAAGAGTGTCGGCCCGGATCCCGCGGCGCCGTCGATCGCGGGTCTCGGTCTTCCGCCGCTCGCCGCGTTCCCCTCTCTGGTCAAAGACAGCGGTCAGGACGGCGCCGAGCCGGACCCCGAGCGCGCACCCAAGGACAGGCGCCCGCGCCCCGCCCCCGTATCCAGTCGCAAGGGGCGCCGGGAGCGGTCTGCGAAGGACCCCGGCGACGAGCCGGAGGCAGTGAGCTGGATGGACGGTCTGTCGTCACGGCTCAGCGCGTACAGCCTGGCGGACGACGAACCGCCGTCGTCGGATTCTCAGGACGTCAAGCCGAAGCCTGCCGACACCGACGACGAAGAGCTCTTTTCGGACTAGATGCTCGGGCCTGTCCGGGAAGTGGTCACGGTGGATGGCACGTGAGACGTGCGGCGAGGCAAGGACGCGGGGAGCGCCCCCATATCGGCGCGACTTCTTGGGGTAGGACTGAGGACGCTGCATCGTGGTGCGTCGCATGTGGCAGGCGCTCTGAGCCAGTTTCCGGACAGGCCCGCTAGCCTGCAACCGTGACCGATCAGGCCACGGTGAGCCTGCTTCGCTGGCTACGCCGCCAGCTCCGGCAGCCGAATCCGCTTCGCGAGCATCTGGAGGCCGCCGTCGACAACGACGATCCCGCGGAGGCGCGGCGACTAGTGTCTCGTATACCGTTCACCGACGCTCAGCACCGCCATGTCGACGGCCTGATCGCCCGCTGGGAGAAGGCCAGTGGGAGCGAGAACTCCCTTCGAGACGATCGCCCGTCGCGAGGCGGATGATGGACGTCGAGGCGAGGACGCAAGGAGCGCTCACCTATGGGCCTGTCCGGAAAGTGGGTCAGACCGCCTGGCGCGCGCCACGCACCACGATGCGGCGTCCTCAGTCCTACCCCAGAAAGTGCTACGCACTTCCTGGGGTCCCCCAAGAAGTCGCGCCAATTGTCTGCATATTGGCACTCCCTGCGTCCTTGCCTCGCGGCACGTGTCGCGTGCCATCCGACGCGACCACTCTCCGGACAGGCCCATCGAGGGAGATATGGGCGAGACTGAGGACGCCGCATCACGGCGCCCAGCGCCGCATCGAGACATGACTGGGAGCTCCAGAGCCGAGAACGACGCTCTCGTTCGCGCAATCTTCGACGCGTTCGCGCGCGGCGAGGGCTTCGGGCTGCGCGGGCTCTTCGCCGAGGACGCAGTCTGGACGGTTCCGGGTCGGGGTGTGATGGCCGGCGCCCACCGGGGCCGCGGGGAGATCTTCCGCTTTCTCGGCCGGTTGTCGAAGGAGACCGGAGGGACGTACGGATCCGAGCTCCACGACGTGCTGGCGAGCGAGGGACGGGCCGCAGCGATCTATATCGCGCGCGGCACGCGACACGGACGCAGCCTCGACCTGGAGCAGGTGCTTCTGTTCGCCATCGAAGGTGGGCTCGTGCGTGAGGTTCTGGCTCTCCCGAGTGACCCGGAGGTGTTCGAGGAGTTCTGGGCGGCGGGATGAGCTCCTGCGGCGGGCCGTAGACTCGCGTCGATGGCGCTCAGAGCTTCCTTCGTGCTGGAGCTGCAACGCGCTCTGGGAGCGACGCACGTGATCACCGAGCCGGAGCAGCTCCGGGTCTACGAGTGCGACGGTCTCACCGGACACAGGGCGATTCCGGAGCTCGTCGTCCTTCCCGGCTCGACCGAGGACGTGCAGGTCATCCTGCGCGCGTGCAGCCGGGAGCACGTGCCGTTCGTCGCTCGCGGCGCGGGAACGGGGCTCTCAGGGGGCGCAACGCCGCTCGCGGGAGGCGTCGTCGTGTCTCTGGCCCGCATGAATCGCATCCTGGAGGTCGATCTCGCCAGCCAGCGCGTCATCGTCGAGCCGGGAGTCGCGAACCTCGACGTCACCCGTGCAGTAGTGGACGAGGGGTTTTTCTACGCGCCCGATCCCTCGAGTCAGCAGGTCTGCACGATCGGTGGGAACGTCGCCGAGAACTCGGGTGGAGCGCACTGCCTGAAGAACGGCTTCACCGTCCACCACGTCACGGGCGCGACGCTCGTGCTACCCGACGGCGAGACGGTCGAGCTCGGCGGCAAGGCACTCGACCCCGAAGGCCCGGACCTGCTGGGTATGGTCGTCGGGTCGGAGGGCACCCTCGGCATCGTGACGCGGGTAACGCTCCGCGTCGTCAGAGCGCCGGAGGCGGTGCAGACGCTCCTCGCCGGGTTCGAGACGACCGATGCGGCCGGAGCGGCCGTGTCCGGCATCGTCGCCGCGGGGATTCTCCCCTCAGCGCTCGAGATGATGGACCGGCTCACGATCGAGGCCGCCGAGCTCGCCGTCGCCCCCGGCTATCCGGCCGGAGCAGGAGCCGTCCTCCTCGTGGAGCTCGACGGCGTGTCCGCACAGGTCGAGGAGGACGCTGCCGAGGTCGAGAGGATCTGCGCCGATTGTGGCGCATTCGAGATCCGCACTGCGACGAACGATCTCGCTCGCGCGCTCCTCTGGAAAGGGCGCAAGTCGGCGTTCGCGGCCATGGGGCGAGTAGCAACCGACTATTACGTCCAGGACGGCGTCGTGCCAAGAACCCGCCTCCCGGAAGTTCTACGCCGCATCGAGGAGCTGTCCGAGATCCATGGCTTGCGGGTCGGGAACGTCTTCCATGCGGGGGACGGCAATCTCCACCCGCTCGTCCTCTACGACGCGGAGCAGGGCGAGACCGAGCGTGCGCGAGACCTCGCCGAGGCGATCCTCGACGCCTGCCTGGACGCGGGCGGCTCGCTGACAGGCGAGCACGGAGTCGGAATGGACAAGGCGTGCTCGATGCCGCGCATGTTCTCGGAACGGGACCTCGAGGTCTTCGGGCGCGTTCGTCGCGCCTTCGACCCCGAGGGGATCTGCAATCCCGGGAAGGTGATCCCCACGCCACGCCTCTGCGGCGAGGTGCCAGGGCCATATCGCGTGCATCCGCTCGAGAGGATGGACGTTGCCGAGCGTCTCTAGCCTGGCCGAGGCGGCAGAGGTGCTGGCGACAGCCCACGCCGAAGGGCGACGGCTCACGATCGGCGAGAGCCTCAGCACCGAGGGGCTCGACCGGATTCTCGAGCACGAGGCGGGCGACCTGACGTGCACCGTCGAGGCCGGGCTGCGCCTCTCCACCCTGCAGCACGCCCTCGCCGAGCACGGTCAGCGGCTTTCGCTCGACCCTCCCGGGGACCCGACCGTGGGAGCGCTCCTCGCCCGTAACCAGTCCGGCCCGCTCCGACATCGCTTCGGCGCGCCTCGCGATCTCGTCCTCGGCGTCACCCTCGTGCTCGCGGATGGGACGATCGCGAGCGCAGGCGGCAAGGTGGTCAAGAACGTCGCGGGCTATGACCTCGCCCGCCTCGTTTGCGGCTCGCAGGGACGACTCGCTCTGATCGCGCGCGTCAGCCTTCGCCTGCATCCGCTCCCGAAGGCCGAGCAGTCGCTCGCGATCGAGACCGACGGTGCCGCTAGCGTCGTCCGCGCCCTCCTCGGCTCCCAGTTGCAGCCGAGCGCTCTCGATGTCCTCCACCCAGGTGGCATCCTCGTGCTGTTCGAGGGCTCTCCTCGCGCGGTCAAGGCGCAGGTCGCAGCTGCCCAGGGGCTCGTGGGCGGCGTCGAGGTCGACTTCGAAGCGTGGGATGTCTCGCGCCGCCGGCAGAGCGGAGCAAGGGGCCGCCTTCGCTTCGATCCCGGGCGTTTCGACGACACGCTACGCGGATTGGCCGAAGCGGTAGTCCGCCCGTCAGCCGGCGTCGCCTACACAGCGGACGAGCAGCCAAGTGACACAGTGTCACAAGGTGGGATCGATCAGCTCATCGAGCGGATTCGGAGTGAGCTCGATCCGAACAGAGTCCTCGCCGCGTGATCCGCGAGCTGACCGCAGACTGCGTCCACTGTGGGTTCTGCCTGCCCACGTGCCCGACCTATGTCCTCTGGAACGAGGAGATGGACTCGCCTCGTGGACGCATTCATCTGATGGATGCGCGACTCGACGGAACGGTGGCGTTGAACACCACCGTCACCACACACTTCGACCGCTGTCTCGGGTGCATGGCGTGCCTGTCTTCATGCCCGTCCGGGGTTCGCTACGACCGGCTGATCGAGACGACCCGCGCAGCAGTGGAGGCGGAGTACGACCGGCCTTGGGGCGACCGCCTGCTCCGCGGGCTCCTGTTTCGCGTGCTTCCCTACCCCTCGCGCATGCGCGCGGCACTCGCGCTCGCCGAGCTCGGCCGCGGCGTTCCAATGCCGCGCCGGTTCCGTCCGCTCGTCGACGTCGCCCCTCCGTGGCGGGGCCGCGGCGAGGTGGAGAGCGTCACACGCCCGGAAGGTGTCGTGCGAGGGCGCGTCGGGCTCTTGACCGGGTGCGTTCAGAGCGCGGTCTTCCCTGACGTAAACGCTGCGACCGCACGCGTCCTCGCGGCCGACGGCTACGAGGTCGCCGCCCCGCCGCAGGGCTGCTGCGGCGCGCTCTCGGTGCACGCCGGCCGGCTCGAGGAGGGCAAGACGTTCGCGCGGGAGCTCATCACCGCGTTCGGCGACGTCGAGCTGATCGTGGTCAACTCCTCCGGATGCGGCTCGCATCTCAAAGAGCTCGGTTGGCTGCTGGCTGACGAGCGCGCGGCCGACTTCGCCGCGAAAGTACGAGACGTCGGTGAGTTTCTCGCGGAAGTTCGGCCGCAGGCGCGACGGCACCCGCTTCCCATGAAGGTCGCCCTCCAGGACTCCTGCCACCTTCGCCACGCACAAGCACTCCCGTTGGCCTCGCAGAGCGCCCTCGGCCGGATTCCGGGGCTGGACGTCGTGGAGCCCGCCGAGCAGGATCTCTGCTGCGGCTCGGCGGGGATCTACAACATCGTCGAGCCCGAGGCCGCCCGCGAGCTCGGCGACCGCAAGGCCGGGCATGTCCTGGCCACGGGCGCGCAGGCGTACGCGAGCGCGAATCCGGGCTGCCTGGTGCAGGTGTCGCAGGCGCTCCGACGAGTGCGCCGTCCTCTTCCCGCGCTCCATCCGATCGAGCTCGTCGACGCGTCGATCCGGAACGTGGGCGCCGCGCGTTTGCTCAGCCGGGCGCGGCGCTAGGACGCTTCGGCCTCGCGCCGGCGGCGCTTCTCTGCGGTGAGCTCGCGGTAGCGCTCGATGGCCGCGAGCAGCCGCCGGTCGAGTTCCCGAGACCGCGCCCGCTCGGCCAGTCGCTCCGCCCGACTCATCTCGATCCAGCGCTTCCTCATCGGCGGATCGACGCGATTGGCCCCAGATGATTCCTCACGCGGAGTTCGCTCGTCCAAACGGGACCTAGAGCGATCGATGGCAAGCTGAAGGCGGCGTGTGAGATCGTCCTGCCGCGCGCGCGCCGCGAGCTCTTCAGATGTCTTCTTCTTCCTCTCCCTCTTCTTCATCGTCCGCTCCAAACACGACTGCGTGAATGTCGAAGACAGCGACCCTGATATCGAACAACGCCTCGAGTATCAGTGTGGTCGCCTCATCGTCTTCCATGTGCTCAATGGTGCCCGGTGACTCTTCGATTCGCAAGGTGGCACTTTTCGCCATCGCCTAGGCGACCTCGACCGAAACGGGCCGGAGCTCGTCGAGCCGGTCTACCTGCGCCAGCGAGGGGAACAGACGCCACCACAGAACAGCGATCGCGATCGTCGCGACTCCGCCGAAGAGGACAGCCGGAGCGGCGCCCACGAGCGCGGCCGCGACTCCCGACTCGAACGCTCCGAGCTCGTTCGAGGCGCTGATGAAGACCATCTCGACCGCGTTCACGCGTCCTCGTAGCTCGTCCGGCGTTACCAAAGGAAGGATCGCCGAGCGAAGGACGACGCTGACCAGATCGAACGCCCCGCCGAGCGCGAGCGCGAGCATCGACAGCCACATCTCGCGCGAGAGGCCGAAGACGACCATGCACATGCCGAACGCCGCGACAACCAGGAACAGCGTCCGCCCCGCCCTCCGCCTGAGGGGACGCCGCGCGAGGAAGAGCGCCGCAGCGAACGATCCCGCCGCCGGAGCGGCGCGGAGCAACCCGAGGCCGGTCGGGCCAACCTCGAGAATGTCCTTCGCGAATATCGGCAGGAGGGCGACCGCGCCGCCGAGCAGAACGGCGAAGAGATCCAAGGAAATCGCGCCCAGCAGGACCCTCGTGCGGCGGATGAGACGCACCCCGGCGAGCACTTCCTCGAGACCCGCGGCGCCCGCAGCCGCTGCGCCGCGCCCACCCTGGAGGGAAAGCACGCAACCGAACGCGACGAGCGAGAGCCCTATCCCGACCACGTAGACGAGCTCTGGCCGGAGCGCGAACAAGAGACCCCCCGCGGCCGGTCCGGCGACAAGCGAGAGCTGAAAGGCGACGGAGCGGTGCGCAAGGGCGTTCAAGAGGATTTCCCGGGGGACGAGCGAGGGTGTGAGAGCCCGGCCCGCCGGCGCGCCGATTGCGCTTCCGACTCCCATCAGGAACGCGAGCGCGAAAAAGGGCCACACCTGGTCGGCGCCGGAGAGCGTGATCCCGAGAAGCCCGAGGGCGACGGCGATGTCGACGGTGATCATGAAGAGGTAGAGGAGCCGGCGCGAAACCCGATCTGCGAGCTGGCCCGCCGGCAGCGCGAGCAACGGGAGAGGAAGGAACTCAGCGAGGCCGACGAGCCCCAAATCGAGTGGATTCTCCCGGACGGAGTACACCTGCCAGCCGACGGCAACGGTCGCCATGCTCACGGCGAAGCTCGACGCGACCAGCGCAACCCAGAAGAGCGCGAAGTCGCGGTGACGGAATGCGGAATCCTCGCGAAGCCTCATCTGGCGCAAGACCGGAATCCGCTCGCGCGAATCTCGGTCGCGCGCAATCCCTGAAGGCGTCCGCTTCGCGGCCGCTGTCGCTGCTCTATCACAGCCGACGTCTCTTGCTTCTCAGGCGGCTTCCGACTCGCCTGCAGGCTTCGGCTTGTCGCCGGCCTCGAACTCGATCTCGAGCCGCGAGATCCTCGAGCCCTCGATCTCGAGCACGGTCAGGCGGAGGCCGTCCACGAAGATCTCGTCGCCGACCTCGGCGGCACGTCCGAGCGCGCCGAAGACGAGACCTGCGAGCGTGTGGTAGTCCTCCTGATCGAGGTCCGAGCCGAACGCCTCGTTGAAGTCGTCGATCGTGTACGAGCCGTCCACGCGGATGTGCGTCTCGTCCAGCCGCTCGACCGACGTGTCCGGAAGGTCGAACTCGTCCTCGATCTCGCCGACGATCTCCTCGATCAGGTCTTCGAGCGTGACGATCCCGTCCACCACTCCGTACTCGTCGACGACGATGGCCATGTGCTGCTTCTCCCGCCGGAAATCGGCGAGGAGCGCTGCCAGATCCTTGGTCTCGGGCACGACGTAGGCGGGACGAGCGATCGTGTCGAGCCGGACCGCGGCGATGCCGATGTCGTGCATGGCGGCGAAGAGATCGCGCACGTGCAGGATGCCGATGATCTCGTCGAGCGAGTTACGGTAGACCGGGTAACGCGTGTACGGCGAGTTGACAACAGTGGCGAGCGCTTCCTCCGGAGCCATGTCCGCCGAGATCGCGACCACGTCCGGCCGCGGCACCATCACCGCATCGACCTCCTTCGACGCGAAGTCGAAGACCTTGTAGAGCATCTCCTCCTCCGCCTCCTGAAACTCGCCCACGTCCTCGGCCGCCGCCACGCTGTGCCGGATGTCCTCGCGGGTGTAGGCGATCATTCCCGCCGGAGCCGGTTTCACCCGCAGTGCGCGCAAGAAGACGTTCGCCGACTTCTGCAGCGTCCACACGAGCGGATGCGTGAGCCGGGCGAGCCAGTCGAGCGGCACCGCGAGCGCGATCGCGAGCCGTTCCGCTCTCTGAAGCGCCACCGCCTTCGGGACGAGCTCGCCGACAACGACGGAGAGGTACGTCAGGATCGCGAACGCGATCAGGAAGGCGACCGTATTCGAAAGCGGCGGGTCCATCAGGCCGGAGAGGAGCGGCTCACCGATGGCGCCGAGCAGGATCGCCGAGATCGTGATTCCGACCTGAACCGTCGAGATGAAGCGCACCGGATCGTCCATCAGGCGCAGCGCCGTCTTTGCCCCGCGGCCTCCGCGAAGCGCACGCTCCTCGAGCCGGCTCCGCCGCGCGGTGACGAGCGCGTACTCCGCTGTCACGAAGATCGCGTTCCCCAACACGAGCAGGAACACGATCAGGATGCGAAGGAAGGTGCTCACGCGCTGCCCTGGCCGGTTACAGCTCCCGCTCGGTGGAGCCCAAAGGTGGGAAACGCCCCCGAGGGGGCGTAGGTACTAGGCGGGTGGTCGTCCACCATCGATCAGGCCGCAGTATAGGAAACCGTGCTGTCGTCCTCGTGCCTGAGGGCGGCGCCCTCGTTGACGAGCCGCTCGGCGTGGGACAGCGTCTCGGCGACCGCGAAGCGGCGGCTCGCCGGCTTCAGGTCGTCTCCGAAGAGCGCGAAGGAGAGCTCGTACCCGCTCTTAGGCTCCTTTCCGAGGGCCGCGACCGCCTCTTCCAGGCGCAGGCGGTGGTGCTCCTGGAGCTCACGCGCGCGCCCTGCCGGGTCTTGGATCGGATCGCCGTGGCCGGGGAGGGCGACGCGGGGGTCGAGCTCCTCCATCCGACGGAGGGCGCCGAGGTAGTCGCCGAGCGGATCGGCGCGACTCGCGGGCCAAAGCCCTACCGTGGGCGTGATCCTCGGCAAGAGATGGTCGGCGGCGATGAGGACACCATCCTTCAGGAGGCAGAGCTGCCCGTCCGCGTGCCCCGGCGCGGCGACGAGCTCCCAGCCGTCCAGCTGCTCGCCCGCCTCGACCAGCACGGGATCCCGCTGATAGCGAATGAAGGGCCGGTAGAGCGAGCTCTGCCCGACGAGCTCGGCCGTCACGTCGTCGGGGACGCCGTGCAGCTGGAACCAGTCGCGCAATCGCTCAGACCAGTTCGGGTTGCCCCACACGAGCTCGCACTGCGCGTAGTCGAGCGTCCCCTGGTAGACGGGCGCGCCGGTCAGCTCGTGGAGATCGGCGGCAGCGCCGACGTGATCTGGGTGAAAGTGGGTGACGAAGACGGCAGCGACGCGTCCGCCGGCACGCTCGAGCTCGGCGCGCCAAGCCTCCTTCGCGTCGGGTGTGCCCACACCCGTATCGACGACGATCCACCCGTCCTCACCGGAAAGCAGGTACGCGTGTACGTGACCGGGCCGCGTCGGCAGAGGAAGTGTGACCCGCCTGATCCCGGCGCCGAGCTCATCCATGCGCCGACTCTAGACGCACCTCTAGGATCAGAGTCCGTGCATGGATCTCCGCAAACTCGCTTGGCCGCGTAGCTAACGCGCCTGGCGATCCTGGATAGGGTCTGCTCGACCCCGAGCATGGAGGATCGCGACATGAGCATCGTTGCCCGCTTCAGCCCCACAAACCTGACGACCGAGAAGTACGACGAAAGCATCCGGCGGCTTAACGAAGCTGGAGCGTTTCCTCCGGATGGCCTCGAGTACCACATCTGCTTCGGGACAGACGGAAGCCTGCGCGTCAGCGAAATCTGGGACTCTCGCGAGCAGATGGAGACGTTCGGTGAGCGGTTGATGCCCGTACTGGCCGACATCGGAATCGACTTCTCCGGCGCCCCGGAGACCTTCGAGGTTCACAACATCGTCAAACGCTAGGCGTGGCCCGCTCGCCATCGCTTGGGCAACCCTGCTAGCACCTTGGGCGCGTGCATGGAAAGAGGCGTGCAAAGAAAATAGACGCCGCGCACCACAAGGCGAACATATGTTCTATACTCTCGATGTGCGCCCCGCGTACCGCTTGGAGCCTTGTAAGAGCGCACTCAACGCAGTTCGCGGGATGCCCTTCAAGTGGTCGCTCAATCCGTACATGGGTTGTGCTCATCGGTGCACATTTTGTTATGTCCGCAACTTCGAGCAGCGGGCCGACCGGCCCGCTGACGACCGATACGGACGCTCGATCCGAGTAAAGCCGAACATCGCGGAGGTGCTCCGGCGGGAACTCGACCGTCCGTCCTGGAAGCGCGAGACCGTCTCGATCGGCACCGCGACCGATCCTTACCAGCCCGCCGAGGGACGGTTCGAGCTCACGCGCGCCTGTCTCGTCGAGCTGGCGAACGCCTGGACCCCGTTCTCGATCATCACGCGCGGCCCGCTGGTCGTCCGGGACATCGATGTCCTCCAGGAAGCGTCCGCACGCGCCGAAGTCGGCGTGTACTTCTCGATCCCGACGCTCGACGAGCGAGTCTGGCGGACGACCGAGCCCGGCACCGCGCCGCCCCGCAGCCGTCTCGAAGCGGTCCGGCGGCTCTCCGAAGCCGGTATCGACGTGGGCGTCGGAATGGCGCCGATCCTTCCCGGCCTCTCGGACCGGCCGGCGCAGCTCGAGGAGGTCGTTCGCGAGGCGCGCGCGGCGGGCGCCCGGAGCATTTGGGCGAATGTCCTCTACCTCCGTCCGGGGACGCGGGAGCACTTTCTCGCGGCCCTCGAGCAGGACTGGCCAGAAAAGGTCGTGCACTACGAAGCGCTCTATTCGACCCGCGCATACCTGCCCTCCGCGCTGGCGAAGTCGATCACCGAGCCCGTCAGAAGAGCAACCGCAGTAAGCCCTTCACCAACTCGGCAGCAGCCCGTCCAAAGCGCACTGCGTCAGCTCACCCTGACGATCTAGGCAGGAGCGCGCCGAGGCGCCTCGTAGAATCGCATCGTGGCTGATGAGATCACCTGCCTGATCGCCGACGATCACGAGGTCGTGCGCGAGGGTCTCCGCCTCGCGCTCTCACGCTCGACGCGCATCCGCGTCATCGGCGAGGCAACCGACGGCGCCTCGGCCGTCGCGCTGACCGAACGGCGCCGGCCCGACGTCGTGATCATGGATCTCCGCATGCCGGACATGGACGGGCTCGAGGCGACCGAGAAGATCGCCGAGAAAGTGCCAGGCACGGCGGTCTTGATCTTCACCGCCTACGGCGAGAAGTCGCTCCTACAGCGCGGGCTCGAGTCAGGCGCGCGGGGCTACATCCTCAAGGAGACTCCGCACGAGACGCTGCTCCGGGCGATCGAGAAGGTCGCCGCGGGGGAGACCTTCGTCGATCCAGGGCTGATGGCCGAGTTCGTGTCCGGCAAGACCACCGCCGACCTCCTGACGCCGCGCGAGCGCGAGATCCTGCAGCTGCTCGCCGACGGCATGTCGAACGTGGACGTCGCGGACAAGCTCTTCATCAGCCAGGAGACGGTGAAGAGCCACGTGCGTCACATCCTCGCCAAGCTCGAGGCGGACACGCGCACCCAGGCGGTCGCCATCGCGCTACGCGAGGCGATGATCGATTGACGGGCGACGCCGAGCGCGCCCTTCTCGCGGAGAGGGTGCTCGCGGAGCAGGAGGAGCGCCGCCGGCTCGGGGAGCTTCTGCACGACGGTCCGGTCCAGCACTTGTCAGCGATCGCTCAGATCGTCGACGCTGCGCTCGCGGCGCTCAAGAGCGGAGAGCGCGAGCGAGCCGAGGAGATCTTGAGCCGGGGACTCGAGCTCGCCCGCGGCGCGGCCCGCGAGCTGCGCACGCTGTGTGAAGACCTTGAGCCAAAGGCGCTCGGCGAGGTCGGCTTCACGGCTGCCGTCGCAGCTCTTGCCCGCCGGTTCGCGTCACGGCACGAAACCCAGATCGACCTGGACATCGAGCACGGCGACGAGCTCGGAGAGCATGCGCAGACGGCGCTCTACCAGATCGTGCGAGAGGCGATCGAACAGGCGGTGCGGCGAGGCGCTCCGAGCCGGATCGACGTCTCGATCCGCGAGACGTCAGGCGGCGGAGCCGAGCTGGTGGTGTCCGACGACGGCCCACCTGAACGCCGCAGCGCCGTGCTCGAGGCGCTCGCGGAGCGGGCGGCGACCTTGAACGGGCGCTTCAGCTCAGAGGTGCGGTACCCGCGCGGCTCGACGATCCGCGTCGAGCTGCCACCTTCCGCAGCCCGCCGATAGCATCAGAGGACATGGACGAGAACGGCAGAGGAGGCTACCTCGTGTTCCGCTGGTCGCACGCCGGCTACACACTCGAGGAGCGGCCGGGCGACCTCCCTGACATCGGGGCCGAAGTCGAGGACGGCGACGGGCGCTTTCGCGTAGGCAAGATCGCGCCGTCCCCGCTCCCCGGCGACAAGCGTCGTTGCGCGTACTTGTTGCCGGCCTAGGACGCGAGGGCGAGGCAAGCCTCGCCCCTACGCGATCGGCTCGTTCTGGACGTTGTTCTCGGTCGCGTACGTATCGACGAGCGGGTTGATCTTCGCCGGATCCGGAAACGCGTAGTTGATCTCGACGAAAGCGTTCCACTTATCCGGGAGCGCGTCCTCGGGGAAGATCGCCTCCACCGGGCACTCCGGTTCGCATGCCCCGCAGTCGATGCACTCCTCGGGGTCGATGATCAGGATCCGCTCGAACTCGTGGATGCAGTCGACCGGGCAGACGTCGACACAGGACTTGTCCTTTATGTCGATGCACGGCTCGGCGATGATGTACGTCACGACGTCGAGTCTAGATGGGCGCCTGTGAGCTCCGCGACGAGCGCCGGAGCCCGCTCCACGAGGGCCGACTTCACGATGACTTGATCGAAGCCAGCCGTGTGCGCCCGCTGCAGGCCGGAGCGATCGGTGTGGTTTGTGAAGCCCATGATGGGGACGTCGGGCCACGTGTCGGCGACTTCCTCCGGCTCGATTCGCGAGATGTCCGCGATGACGAGATCCGGCAGGTCGACGCTGTCGGTGGTGATCAGACGGTGGTCCGGCAGGAGCCCTTCGAGCTTGCTCCGGAAGAAGAGGTCGACCCCCGCCAGCAGGATCGTCGCCACGAGGCCGACAGTAGCATTCGACGCGCCGATAATCAGGGGATGGGCCTCGAACGAGGGCTAGAGCTGATTCGAGCCGGTGCGTACTTCGAGGCCCACGAGGAGCTCGAGGACGAGTGGCGCGACGCGCCCGCCGCCGAGCGCGACTTCTTGCAGGGCCTCGTACACGTCGCAGTCGCCTGGCTTCATGCCGGCCGGGGCAACCGACCCGGGTGCGAGCGCCAGCTCGAGAAGGCAACGCGCCGGCTTGGCCCCTATCGACCGTCGCATCGCGGCGTCGACGTCGACGACGTGCTCGAGGGCGTCAGAGAGGCGCAGGAGGTGATCGAATCCGGCTCGCTGACCCTCTCGCGCCCACCGCTGTAGGGGCGAGGCTTGCCTCGCCCTCGTCGTCGGTGGCACATCGAGGGCGAGGCTTGCCTCGCCCCTACGAGGGGTGCTCAGAAGGCTGGCTCGAGGCCCAACCATT
>Ga0136620_10000843_pt1 | contig 14161 bp, 8 predicted proteins | sample AntDrymUQ4162106_2_FD_104806 | JGI IMG/M metagenome (GOLD analysis project Ga0136620, IMG submission 104806) | Polar desert sand microbial communities from Dry Valleys, Antarctica - metaG UQ416 (21.06) | ecosystem: Environmental > Terrestrial > Soil > Desert | place: Antarctica: Dry Valley... | reverse complement strand
TTCCGCAGCAAAGCACGTTTCCTTGCCGGACCGACCCCTGGGACCTCGTCCAGGATCGAGCGGACCGCCCGCCGCTCGCGGATCTTCTGGTGGTATGTGACGGCGAAGCGGTGGGCCTCATCACGGATCCGCTGGACGAGGAATAGCGCCTGCGAACGCTGCTCGAGCACGACTGGCTCGGCACGGTCCGGTAGGAACAGCTCCTCGCGCTCCTTGGCGAGCGCCGCGATCGGGACATCGAGCCGCCCGGCGTCGGCGAGGACCTGCCGCCCGATGCCGAGCTGCCCCTTGCCGCCGTCGAGGATGACCAGGTCCGGCTCGGGCCAGGCCCCTGAGTGGAGCTCGGCTTGGGCCGGCGCGGGGGTCGCAGTCCCTGCGGCCGTGAGCCGGGGAGCCACCCGCGCGGTGGCACGAGCGAAACGGCGACGGAGCACATCGCGCATGTTGGCGAAGTCGTCGTTGCGCTCGTCGAGCCTCGAGCGGAAGCGCCGGTAGAACTGCTTCGCGGCGCGGCCCTCCTCGAACACGACCATCGAGGCGACCACGCTCGTGCCCTGGACATGGCTGACGTCGAAGCACTCGATACGTCGCGGCGGGCCCTCGAGCCCGAGGGCGGCCGCGAGCTGGTCCAAAGCCTCGCGCGCGTTCTCGCGGCCGGCCATCCAGCGCACCCGCTCCTGCTCCAGCGAGTCGTGGGCGCTCCGGACCGCGAGCTCGATCAGGTGGCGCTTGCGCCCGCGTTGCGGGACGTGAACGCGCACCTTCGTGCCCCGCAGCTCCTGCGCGAACGCGACGAACGCGTCCGCATCGGCGATCGGCTGCGGGACGACGATCTCCGCCGGTATCCCGGTCGCGGCCGCGTAGTGCTGCCGCAGGAACGAGCCGAGGACCTCGGACTGTGACGCGCCTTCCGCCCCCTCGAGGAAGAAGTGGTCGCGTCCGACGATCGTGCCCTCGCGTACACGGAGCACCTGGACGGCGGCGTCCCCTTGCGCCAGCGCGGCCGCGTGCACGTCGAAGTCGTCGCCCTCGTACGCGTGGACGTCCTGCTTCTCCAGCGTCCGCTCCATCGCCTGAAGCTGGTCCCGGAGTGCTGCCGCGCGTTCGAAGTCGAGCCCCTCGGCGGCTCGCTCCATCTCATGGCGGGTCTCCTTGGCGAGCGCGTTCGTCCGACCCTCGAGGAACAGGACGCTGCGGTCGACGGAGGCACGGTAGGCCTCCTTGGTGGTCCTCGCGTCGCACGGCGCGGTGCAGCGCTTGATATCGAAGAGGATGCAGGGCCGGCCGTTCGGGAGCGCCGAACGGGGAACGGTGCGACCCAGCCCCTCCGCGTCGGCCACGATCGTCAGCTTGCAGTTCCTGTAGGGGAAGAGCTTCTGCAGCAGGTCGAGGGTCTGATCGACCGACTTGGCGTTCGCGTACGGCCCGAAGTACCGAGCGCTCCGATCGCCAAGCGAGCGGGTGCGGATGATGCGCGGGAAGTCCTCGCCGAGAGTCACCTTGACGTACGGATACGACTTGTCGTCCTTGAGGCGGATGTTGTATCTCGGCTTGTGCTGCTTGATGAGGTTGTTCTCGAGCAGGAACGCCTCGGCCACGCTGCCCGTCCGGACGTACTCGAGCCGGTCGGCCCGCTCCACCAGCCGAACGTGGCGAACGTCGAGACTCGGCCCGAAATAGCTGCGCACGCGGTCACGAAGCGAGTCCGCCTTGCCGACGTAGAGGACACGCCCGCGGGGGTCCTTGAACAGGTACACGCCGGAGGCCGCCGGAAGGCTCGCCGCCTGGGCTTCGAGCGCGTCACGCCCGTCTGTTCCCCGGTTCATGGCCCGATTATCCTTTGCGCATCGCAAACGGAGGCTCGCACATCGTGAAAGAGGGAGCGCCCCGGTCTCGCGAGCGGCGGTCGGTGCAGTCAGTCGACCGCGCCCTCGATCTCCTCGAAGCGCTGTCGGGCGCGGACGGTGAGGTCCCGATCAGCTCTCTCGCGGCACGCACGGGGCTCCACGTCAGTACCGCCCACCGGCTGCTTGGGACGCTCCTGCGTCGAGGCTACGTCCGGCAGAACCCGGACACCAGCCGCTACTACGCCGGTCCGAAGATCGCGATGCTCGCGGGTGCTCGCTCGCGGTTCGGTGAGCTGCGTCTCCGGGCGCGGTCGGTCCTCCACACGCTCGCCGAGTCGAGCCGCGAGACGGCGAACCTCTGCGTGCTCGACGACACCGCCGCCGTGTACCTCGAGACCGTGCCCGGACCGCAGATCGTCCGGCTGTTCACGACGGTCGGGAACCGCGTGCCGCTGCACGCGACGGGTGCCGGGAAGGCGCTGCTCGCCTGGCTTTCGGTACCCAGACGCGAGGCGATCCTCGAGCGCATCGAGCTGCGGGCGCATACGGCACACACCATCGCCGACGCGAAAGGGCTACGAAAGGCGCTCGAGGAGATCCGCGAGCGCGGCTACGCCGTCGACGACGAGGAGTTCGACGAGGGGGTCCGCTGCGTCGCCGTGCCCGTCGGTCCACTCGGAGCGCCGATCGCGGCCATCTCCGTCTCGGGCCCCGCGAGCCGGCTCGACCGACCGCGGCTCGGGGAGCTCGCTCCGCTGCTGCGCCGCTGCGCGGGCGAGCTCGCCGATTCGCTGCGCCAGCAGGCTCCGTAATGGCTACGCCCTTCGTCGCTGGCACCCGCGGCGCGGTGCTGCACCGCGGTCTCGTCGACCTGCTTGGCGAGGAGCAGGTCCTGTGGCAGAAACACGACCTCCAACTGTATGAATATGACGGCGCGGTCGACACGGCAACGCCTGACGCGGTCGTCATCCCGCGGGATACCGCGGATGTCGCCAACCTCGCGCGATTCTGCAGTGAGCACAACGTGCCGCTCGTCCCGCGTGGCGCCGGCACCGGGCTGTCGGGCGGCGCGATCCCCGTGGAGGGCGGCGTCGTCGTGTCGTTCGCGCGCATGTCCCGGATCCTGGAGCTGGACGCCGCGAACCTCCGCGCCGTCGTGCAGCCGGGACTCGTGAATCTCCACCTCTCGACGGCGGCCGCGCCGCACGGGCTGTACTTCGTGCCCGACCCGTCGAGCCAAAAGGCCTGCACGATCGGCGGCAACGTGGCCGAGAACTCCGGCGGCCCACACACGCTCGCGTACGGCGTCACGACGAACCACGTCACCGGCCTCGAGATCGTGCTCACGGACGGAACGATCGTGCGGCTGGGGGGCAAGGCTCACGAGTCCGAGGGTTACGACCTCATCGGGCTCTTCGTGGGATCCGAGGGCACGCTCGGCCTCATCACCGAGATCACCGTGCGGCTCTCACCGCTCCCAGAGGACAAGCGCACCGTCATGGCGGCTTTCCCGACCATGGACGAGGCCTCGGAAGCGGTGTCGGCGATCATCGCGTCAGGGCTGGTGCCGAGTGCGATCGAGCTCATGGATCAGCTCGCGACGGTCGCCGTGGAGGCGAGCGTCGGCGCGGGGTATCCGCTCGATGCCGGCGCGATCCTCCTCGCGGAGGTCGACGGACCCCGCGACGGGCTCGACGACCACCGCGCGCGGATCGAGGAGCTCTGCCGGGCGAACGGAGCGACGTCGATCCGCGTCGCAGAAACCGCCCTCGAGCGCGACCGGCTCTGGGCGGGTCGCAAGGGGGCGTTCGCGGCGATGGGCCGCCTCGCGCCGGACTACTACGTGCAGGACGGCGTGATCCCGCGCACCCGGCTCCCCGACGTGCTGCGACGGATCGCCGAGGTCGGCGAGCGCTACGGGGTGCGGATCGCGAACGTCTTCCATGCGGGCGACGGAAACCTCCATCCGCTGATCCTCTTCGACGGATCGCTCGGCCCCGACGTGCTCCGGCAGGTGAAGGCGGCCGGCGTCGAGATCCTGCGGGCGTGCCTGGATGCGGGTGGCTCCATCACCGGCGAGCATGGCGTCGGGATGGAGAAGAACTGCGAGCTCCCGCTGCAGTACGGACCTGACGATCTCGCGGCGATGCTGCACGTGAAGCGTGCCTTCGACCCGGCCGGGCTCGCGAACCCCGCGAAGATCTTTCCGACCCCTTCGCGCTGTCGCGAGTTCTCCCTCCATGCAGCTCGATCCGTCTGACGCGCGCGAGTGCGCGGCCGCGCTGCGCTCCGCGGCGGAAGCGCGCCAGACCGTGCGCGTGCGTGGGGGCGGAACGAAGGCGGATCCCGATGAGGCTCTCCCCGGCGACGCGGTGCTGCGCACGCGCGGGTTGAGCGGCGTCGTCGATCACGTCCCGGCCGACCTCACCGTCACCGTACGAGCCGGCACGCTGCTGCGCGACGTCCAGGCCGCGCTCGCCGAGCGCGGGCAGTTCCTGCCGCTCGACCCACCGCACGGCGGCGCGACGATCGGTGGCGTGATCGCCGCCAACAGCAACGGATTCGGCACGCTCCGGTATGGCGCCGTGCGGGACCTCCTGATCGGGACGACCACCGCGCTGACCGACGGCACCCTCGCCCGCGCGGGCGGCCGCGTGGTGAAGAATGTCGCAGGCTACGACCTCAACAAGCTGCTGGTCGGCTCACTCGGCACACTGGGTGTCATCGTCGAAGCGACGTTCAAGGTGCTGCCGCTGCCTGCGACGCGCGGGGCCTCGGTCAGCTCGGCGACCGATGCCACCAGCGCCTTCGCACGGGCGGGCGCGATCGTCCGCACCTCGCTCCGCCCGACCGCGCTCGTCGTCGATCACGAACGCGGAGCCTGGCGGCTCGTCGTGGCTGCGGCGGGAGAGCAGGCCGTCGTGGATCGCACACTGCGAGAGGCAGGCGGCGATCACGTGGCCGACCCCGACCGGCTGCTCGTTCCACTCCGAGACCTTCTGGCGGCCGCTGCGGAAGGGGCCGTGGTGCGCGCGACGATCCCCCTGGCCGCTCAGCCTCCGTTCGCGGGGGGCGTGAGCAGGCTTGACGGCTTCGAGCGGCTCGTCGCCGACGCGGGCACGGGGATCGTTCATGTCCACCTGCGGGGTGACGACGCGACGATCGCCGCGTCCACGGTCGCCGCGATCGCCAGCGCCCGTGTGCTCGGCGGCAGCGCGCGGACCGAGCGCGTCGCGCCGTCCCTTCGGAGACATTTTGCGGCGCTGCGCACCGAGCCACCGGGACACTTCCTGATGCGGCGGCTGAAGGATGCGTTCGACCCGCGTGGCATCCTCGAGCCGGAACGGAGCCTCGCATGACGATCCCGCTGCACGGCCTTGCGGATCACGGCGAGGGCCCCGTGAGCGAGCTCATCTCGCGCTGCGTCCACTGCGGTCTCTGCCTGCCGACGTGCCCGACCTACGCGCTGCTCGGCGTCGAGATGGACTCGCCGCGGGGCCGGATCCGGCTCATGAAGAACGTGCTGGACGGCCGGCTCGAGCCTGGTGCGGCGGGATACGACGATCACATCTACAAGTGCCTCGACTGCCGCGCCTGCGAGACGGCCTGCCCCTCCGGCGTCGAGTTCGGAAAGCTCGTCGAGGGAGCCCGCGCGCAGATCGAGCGGGCACGTCCCCGGAGCGCCTTCGCGCGCGCCATGCGCTGGCTCGTCTTCCGACAGCTGCTGCCGCACCACGCGCGTCTTGCCGTTCTCGCGCGGCTCGGCCACCTCTCGAAGCGCCTGCGGATCGGGACGCTGGTGCGCCCACTGCCGCTCGGGCGGCGCCTCGCATCGCTGCTGGATCTCGTTCCCGATCGCGCGCCCAGCGCGCGGCCGCTCCCCGCCTCAGTCGCCGCCCACGGGGCGGTGCGCGGCAGGGTCGCGCTGTTCCAGGGCTGCGTCATGCGAGCGGCGTTCGCCGGGACGAACCTGGCGACAGCGCGCGTCCTCGCACGAAACGGCGTGGAGGTGCTCGTGCCCGCGGCGCAGACGTGCTGCGGCGCGCTGCACGTGCATGCGGGGGAGCCCACCGATGCGCGCGAGCTCGCGCGCCGCAACATCGCCTCCCTCGAGGCCCTCGACGTCGACGCGTTCATCGTGAACGCGGCGGGCTGCGGCGCGAATCTCAAGGAGTACGGCTGGCTGCTGCGCGAGGACCCGGACTGGCGCAAGCGCGCCGAGCGCTTCTCCGGACTGGTCAAGGACGCGATCGAGTACCTCGCGGAGCTCGGGCTTAGTGCGATACCGGGATCGCTCGACGCGACAGTCACCTACGACGATCCGTGTCACCTGCTGCATGGGCAGAAGGTGCGCGACCAGCCGCGCGCGCTGCTGCGCGCGATCCCCGGGGTCCGGTTCGTGGAGCTCGGCGAGGCCGACTGGTGCTGCGGCAGCGCCGGCATCTACAACGTCACCCAGCCGGATCTCTCGCGCCAGCTCCTGCACCGCAAGGTCGAGCACATCCGCCGCACCGGCGCCGATCTCGTCGTCACGGCGAACCCCGGCTGTGAGATGCAGCTCGCGGCCGGGTTGCGGGCGGACGGATCACCTGCGAGCGTCATCCACCTCATGGACCTCCTCGAGCGCGCGTACGGGGCCCGATGAGTCTCGTGCCGGCAATTCCACTTCACGAGGTGTCGGACGGGTGACGGCGTCCAAGCAGGAGTTCCAAAGAAAGCTCGAGCGCGCGCTCGGGTCCCCTCGTCTCGCGACGGCGCTGGCGCGGGCGCTGCCTTCCTTCCGCGAGAAGCGCGAGGCTCGCATGGCGGAGGTCGACTGGGACCACCTCCGGGAAGACCTCACCGCGCGGAAGCGCGCAGCGATCGACGACCTTCCGGCGCTGATCGAGCGGTTCACCGTCGAGGCGGAGGCGATCGGCGCGAACGTGCATCGCGCGCAGGACGCTGAGGAGGCGCGGCGGATCGTCTCGGGCCTCTGCCGCGAGAGGAAGGCCAGGCTGGTCGTCAAGTCCAAGTCGATGGCCACCGAGGAGATCCACCTGAACGAGCACCTGCTCGCGCAGGGGATCACGCCCATCGAGACCGATCTCGGCGAGTGGATCCTCCAGCTCGCGGACGACCGGCCCTCGCACCTCATCGCGCCCGCGATCCACAAGACCCGCGAGGAGATCGCCGACCTGTTCTCGAGCGTGGTGGGTCGTCGCGTCGACAGCGACCCCGCGGCGCTCGTGGCGGTGGCGCGAAAGGAGCTGCGGGACAGCTTCCTCAAGGCCGACGTCGGGATCACCGGCGGGAACGTGCTCATCGCCGAGACCGGCACCCTCGTCCTCGTCACGAACGAGGGCAACGCCGATCTCGCTACGAGCCTGCCGCCCGTACACATCGCCGTCGTCGGGATCGAGAAGATCGTGCCATCACTCGACGATGCGGTGGCGGTCCTGAAGCTCCTGGCGCGCAGCGCGACGGGCCAGAAGATCAGCACCTACACGCAGTTCATCACCGGCCCCTCGCGTTCGGCCGACATCGAGCTGACGCTCCAGATCGGCGTGCATGGCCCGAAGGAGCTGCACATCGTCCTGATCGACAACGGCCGGAGTGCGATGCGCGACGACCCGCACTTCCGCGACGCGCTCAGCTGCATCAAGTGCGGGGCGTGCAGCAACGTCTGCCCGAGCTACCAGGTCGTCGGCGGACACGTGTTCGGCCACGTCTACACCGGAGCGATCGGACTGGTCGTGTCACCGGCACACCACGGCATCGATTCGGTCGCCTACGAGCAGAACATGTGCATGGGCTGCAACGCCTGTGACACCGTGTGCCCCGTCAGCATCCCGCTCGCGGGGCTCATCACGGAAGTCCGCGCACAGGCCGTCGAGCGGACCGGCATGGCCGGCCCAAAGCGGCTCGCCCTCGGCCAGTGGACGACGCCGCAGCGCATCGACCGCGTCGCCGCGCTGGCGTCACGGCTCCAGGGGCCGCTTCGAACGGGTGGGCTGGTGCGTCTGCCGTTCGGCAAGCTCGCGAAGGAGAAGAGCCTGCCGGCGATCGCGGACCGCCCGCTGCACTATCGCGCGCGCCAGGTCGCCTCGACGAATCCTCCTCGCCCGACCGTGCGCGTCGGCCTCTTTCCCTCGTGCATGGTCGACCGCCTGCTGCCTGGCGCGGGCTACGCGGCGGCGCGGGTGCTGCAGGCCCTTGGTGCGGAGGTCCATGTCGTCGAGGGCCGCCGGTGCTGTGGGCTGCCTCATCTGAACGCAGGGGATCGGGAGAACGCCCGGACGATGGCGAAGGAGGCGATCGCCGCGCTCGAACGGGCGCCCGGGGACGTCTTCGTCGTGCCGTCGTCCTCGTGCGCGATCACGGTAACGCAGGACTACGCGCGCCTGCTCGACAACGACCCTGGCTGGCACGCGCGCGCGGTCGCGCTCGCCTCCCGTGTGACGGCGTTCACGCCATGGGTCACCGAGCGGGCGCACCGCGCCGGGCTGCGCGGGAGGCCCCTCGGGATCCGCGCGACCTACCACGACGCGTGCCAGTCGGCGAACGTGCTCGGCCTCCACGACGCGCCCCGCCAGCTCCTGCGTGAGGTCGCCGGAGTGGAGATCGTCGAGATGGCCGAATCGAGCGTCTGCTGCGGGTTCGGCGGATCCTTCTCGTTCGACTACCCGGAGGTCGCCTCACGGGTGCTCGACCGCAAGCTCGCCAACATCGCCGCGACCGGCGTCGATCTCGTCATCACGGACAATCCGGGCTGCCTCACGCACCTGCGCGGCGCGTTCGACTCGCGACGCGAGCCGGTCCGCGTTCGGCACCTCGCCGAGGTGCTGTGGGACTCGCTCGGTAGCGTGACCGGCGACCGAGGAACGTCAGCGAAGCCGTAGCGTCGGACTCAAGCGCCGGGAGATGCGGCAGCGGACGGGGCGGACGCCAACTCGGACGGCGCCCTTCCGAGCGCACGCCCGCCGATCGAACGCGGACTCGCGCCGCAGCAGGCACGCGACGGATCGTGGGTAGATTCCCGACGGAGCCCTAATCCCCGGGCGCTCCGTGTTGAACGAGAGCAAGGCACGGCGGCAGGGGCCGCACGGCCTGACGACACCAGGGGCAGCCGCCCCGCAGCGCGAAAAAAATGGAGGCACGACATGAAGCGACTCTCCGTACCAGCGCTACTGCTCGCGATGGCTCTCAGCGCGTTCGCTCCCGCGACAGCGGCAGCCGCACAGCCGAGCGAATCAGGCACGAGCGTGAGTCAAGCCCCTACGACCTGCACCGCCGGGAACGGGCGTGGCGGGGCCCGCGCGCTCGCGTTGCTCGTCGCCGCAGCTGTTGAAGTCCGAGACGTCGTCGTCTGCGATAGCGACGTGCTGAACAACTCGCTCAACAACCTCCTCCAGAACGCGGACATCCACGTGCTCGAGAACATCCTGAACAACAGCCCCATCCTCAACGACCTGAACATCTCGGACATCACCGTCAACGTGCTGACAGGCGTCACCACGATCTCCGTCCTCGGCGGGCCGGTGCTGGTCATAGCCCCGTAGCCCGACCACCCCAGGAGGACCTGCGGAAGGAGACCAGGGAGGGAGCCGAAACGGCTCCCTCCCTTTTCGCGCCTGCGACCCAGATTCGCGATCGGCTTAGAGGGATGATCGCTCACGATCTGCGCCAGACCCATGGCGAGTTGGGCCGGCCGGCACCCGGCACGCGATGGTCAGCGCGGCTTTCGGTCAGGAGAGGCGCCGCCGCCGTCGCGTCGCACCAGGGTCACGAGGATCCCGCCGAGTGCGGCGAGGACGAGAGCGGCGCTGCCGGCGACGGCGACGACGGGACCGATCGCCTGTGCGAGCCCCCCGAGGAGCGGCCCGTTCACGACGCGCATTCCCTGGGTGCCGAAGGAGTACGCGCCCATGACGCGCCCGCGGATCCGGTCGGGCGCAGACAGCTGGAGCGTCGTGTTCGCGAGCGCCTGAGCGATCACCGCCGTCGCTCCGATCGCGAGCATGAGCGCGACCGCGAGCGCGAACGAGGTGACGAGCGCGAAGGCGAGGATCGCGGCCATCTCGATCCCCGCGGCAACGACGATGATCCGGAGCGGATCGGTACGCTGGCGCGAATAGGCGAGCCAGACCGCGGCGCCGAGCGCGCCCACGCCGCTCGCGACGAGCAGGAACGAATAGCCGAGCGCGTCCATGCCCAGGCGGTCGCGCGCGAACAGCGGCAGCAGCGAGTGGAAGGTGTGTCCGAGGAACACGACCGGCAGCATCTCCACACCGATGAGCGCCCCGAGCCGCGGGCGGGCGCGAACGAAGCCGATCCCCTCGCGCAGCGCGTCCAGCGCCGCCTGCGGTGGACGGATCTCGCCGCGTGGCAGGCGGATGACCGCGAGAAGCAGGAGCAGCGGGACGAAGCTCAGAGCGTTCACGAGCAGGCCCCAGCCCGGACCGAACGCGACGAACACGAGGCCGGCGATCGCGGGGCCGATCACCTGCGACAGCTGGCGGGACGTCGAGTTGAGGCTCACGGCGGAGAGCAGCCGATCGCGCCCGACGATGGAGTGCACCAGCGTCTGCTGCGCCGGGTTGCCGATCGCGCCCGCAAAGCCGTGCAGCAGCAGGAATCCGAAGATCCACCACACCGTGACCAGACCGCCGATCGTGATGAGCGCGACCCCGAGACCAGCCGCAAACAGCAGGAGCTGGGCGACGAGCTGCACTTTCCGGACGTCGTAGCGGTCGGCGAGGGTGCCGCCGTACAGGGAGAAGACGGTGAACGGCACCCAATGGGCGAACACCATCATCCCGAGCCAGAACGCGGCCTGATCGCCGGCGAGCTGGAGCACGAGGAGGTTGCGGATGACGGTCTCCATGCCATCGCCCGCCGACGACACCCAGCTCGTCCCGAAGTACCAGCGGTAGAGCGGAACGTGCAGGGCGGCGAACCCCAGGCGCGGCGCTGGAGCGATCACGAGGCCCTGCTGCCTCTCGTCACTCGGGCGTCAGGAAGAGCTGCGCGAACATGCGACCGTAGGGACCGGACGCGATGACGCCGACGCCGATCCGGGTGAACTCAGGCCGCATGATATTCGCGCGGTGACCCGGGCTGTCCATCAGCCCGCTGTGCGCGCTGATGACCGATCGGGCATACGCGAGGTTTTCGCCCGCGCGCGTGTAGGTGATCTTCGCCGCACCGAGGCGGTCGAAGGGCGACCCCGTCACGGGCGAGACGTGCGCGAAGTATCGGAGCCGAAGCATTTCGGCGGCGTGTCCGCGCGCGACGGGAATGAGGCGCGGATCGAGCTCGAGCGGTGCGAGCCCCCCCGCGACACGCTCCACGTTCGTGAGCGCGACAAGCTCGCGCTCGGACTCGGGATCCAGGTCGAGCGCGAGGTCGGCCGGCAGGTCGAGCGTCTGCCGATCGTCGGCCGCGAGCCGGGTGACCAGCAGCGGTTCCCCCGGACCCGTCCCGAGCAGCTGATCGACGAGCGGCTGCACGCCGGCGACCTGCGCGATGAGCACACGCCCGAGGCGCGAGGCGTCGATGGCGGCGCGCACGTCGTTGCCTACTGGCATCAGGAGGAGCGCCACAAGCATCACCGCAGCGACGAGCAACGTCCGAACGACAGCCGGCACGACGCCGAGCGCGCGATCCGCGAGCGCGAGCGCGCGCACACGTTGGAGCCTGCGCCGCAGAGGGACGATCACGAGCCGTGCGCAGAGGGCGAACAGGAGCTCGAGGACGATGACGAGCGCGACGAAGACCGCGGCGCGGACGAGGCTCGGCGGCCACGCGACCACCGCGGCGACCCGCTGGGTCAGCGGCCCCTGGAACGCGATGGCCCCGAGGAGCGCGGCGCCCCAGCTCGCCAGGCCGTACGCGCCCGCGAGGAATCCGCTGCGCAGACCCGTCAGCACCGCGAGGCCCGATGCGCCCACGATGAGGATGTCGACGACGTTCATCCCGTAGCGAGGCTACGCGATGCCGCGCAGCTCTCCCGTGGACAGGAGCTCGCGGAGGTAGCGGCCGGTGAACGAGCGCCGGTCCTTCGCCACGTGCTCCGGGGTCCCCTGCGACACGATGTGGCCGCCCGCTTTGCCACCCTCCGGACCGAGGTCGATCACATGATCCGCCGTCTTCACGACGTCGAGGTTGTGCTCGATGACGATCACGGTATTCCCGCTGTCGACGAGCCGGTGCAGCACCTCGAGCAGCTTCTCGACATCGGCGAAGTGCAGGCCGGTCGTGGGCTCGTCGAGGATGTACAGCGTGCGGCCGGTCGCGCGGCGGGAGAGCTCCGTCGCGAGCTTCACTCGCTGCGCCTCCCCGCCCGAGAGCGTCGTCGCGGCCTGCCCGAGGTGGAGATAGCCGAGACCCACGTCGAAGAGCGTCTGCAGCTTCGCCGAGACACCCGGCACGTTGCGGAAGAACTCGAGCGCCTCCTCTACCGTCATCTCAAGGACACCGGCGATGCTGTTGCCCTTGTAGTGGATCTCGAGCGCCTCGCGGTTGTAGCGCTTCCCGGCGCAGACCTCGCACGGGACATAGACGTCCGGAAGGAACTGCATCTCGATCTTGATGATCCCGTCGCCGGCGCACGCTTCGCAGCGACCACCCTTCACGTTGAACGAGAACCGCCCGGGGGTGTAGCCCCGCAGCCGCGCCTCGGGAAGCGCTGCGAAGAGATCGCGGACCGGCGTGAAGAGGCCGGTGTAGGTCGCAGGGTTCGAACGCGGCGTTCGGCCGATCGGGGACTGATCGATATCGATCACTTTGTCCAGGTGCTGGATGCCCTCGACGACGTCGTGCGCGCCCGGCCGATCCTTTGCCTTCGAGATCGCCTGCGCGAGGCGCCGGTACAGGATGTCATTCACGAGCGAGCTCTTGCCCGACCCCGACACGCCCGTCACGGCGACGAACACGCCCAGCGGGATCCGGACGTCGATGTCCTTCAGGTTGTGCTCGCGCGCGCCCTTCACCACCAGCGCTTCCTGCTTCGGACGGCGGCGGTGGGCCGGCATCGGGATCCGCCGCTTGCCCGTGAGGAACTGGCCGGTGAGGGACCGCGGCGCGCCGAGGATCTTCTCGAGCGGGCCTTCCGCGACGACCTCGCCGCCGTGCTCGCCGGCCCCCGGCCCGATGTCGATGACCCAATCCGCGCTGCGGATCGTCTCCTCGTCGTGCTCGACGACGATGACCGTGTTCCCGATATCACGCATGCCGAGCAGCGTTCTGATGAGGCGCGCGTTGTCGCGCTGGTGCAGACCGATGGACGGCTCGTCCAGGATGTACAGGACGCCCATGAGCCCCGAGCCGATCTGCGTCGCGAGCCGGATGCGCTGGGCCTCGCCGCCGGACAGCGTCGTGGCCGCGCGGTCGACCGTGAGGTAGTCGAGACCGACGTCGACGAGGAAGCCGAGGCGCGTGCGGATCTCCTTGAGCACCTGCTTCGCGATCTTCCTGGCCCGCGCCGTGAGCGGGCCACCGCGCTCCCTCTCGACCGAGGTGGACCACTCCACCATTTCGCCGACCGAGAGCCGGCTCACGTCCACGATGCTCTTGCCGCCGATGGTGACCGCGAGGGTCTCCGGACGCAGGCGATCGCCCTTGCATGTCGGGCACGGTCGCTCGCTCATGTAGCGTTCGATGTCCTGCTTGACGTACTCGCTCGTCGTTTCGCGGTGGTGCCGTTCGAGCCAGGGAACGACCCCCTCCCACTCGATGTCGTACTGCCGCCGGACGCCGCTCTTGTTCTCGTATGAGAGGCGCAGCTTGTCCTCGACGCCGTAGAGGATCGCGTGGCGGGCCGCGTCGCTGAGGTCCCTCACCTTCGTGTCCAGGGAGAACTTCATCTTCTTGGCGAGGCCGCCGAGCGCCGCCATCCGGTAGGCCCCGGTGCCGCCCGCCTTGTGCCACGGCAGGATCGCCCCCTTCGCGAGGGTGAGGTCCGGGTTCGCGAGGACGAGGTCGGGGTCGGGCTCGAGACGCGTGCCGAGGCCGGTGCATGCGGGGCAGGCCCCGTGCGGGGAGTTGAACGAAAAGGTGCGCGGCTCGATCTCCCCGATCGAGAAGTCCCCCTCCGGGCAGGCGAGACGCTCGCTGAACATGCGCTCGGTTGAAAGGGGCTCGTTCGGGGCCGGCACAGCCGGTCCCGAACGGACGGGTGAGGCGGGCTCGTTCGGCGCCGGCACAGCCGGTCCCGAACGGACGCGTGAGGCGCCGTTCCGAGGGGCCACAGGGTCGGCGGGCGCGACGACAACGAGGCCTTCGCCGAGCCGCAGCGCCGTCTCGACGGAGTCGCTGAGCCGGGAGCGCTCCTC
>Ga0136620_10000842_pt1 | contig 14161 bp, 16 predicted proteins | sample AntDrymUQ4162106_2_FD_104806 | JGI IMG/M metagenome (GOLD analysis project Ga0136620, IMG submission 104806) | Polar desert sand microbial communities from Dry Valleys, Antarctica - metaG UQ416 (21.06) | ecosystem: Environmental > Terrestrial > Soil > Desert | place: Antarctica: Dry Valley... | reverse complement strand
CTAGGAGGGTTTGGCGGAATAACGCTCGTTGCCAGGGTGCGATGGTCGTTTCCAGGCAAGGACGCAGGGAGCGTTCGTATCCTCAGGATACGGGCGCGACTGAGGACGCAGTCCTGGGGGCGAACAGCGCGGCCTGGCGGCACAGGCCGGTATTGCGCCAAACCCCCCTAGGAGCGTCTAGAGCTCGCGGCCGACGCCGCGTTCCCGGGCCCGCTCCAGCGCCATCGCCCCGATCGCCACGTCCCAGGCGGCGAGCCCGTTCGACTTGAAGAGCGCGACGTCGTCGTCGCCCTGCCGTCCCTGCACCTCGCCGGCGACGACGTCCTGGAGCTCGTGCACCTCGAGCCAGTCGAGGATCCCTTGCTCGATGGGATCGATCAGGTCACCGGACTCGAGCTTCGACTGCTCCCTCGAGTCGCAGCAGACGAAGGCGGCACGCTCGAGCACGACGTTGTCGAGCTCCCGCGAGCGACGGTCGTTCGCTCCGATCGCACAGACGAGTGCGCCGGGCGCGAGCCATTCGCCGCGGAGCACGGGATCGGGCGAGGTCGTCGCAGTGACGACGATCTCCTGGCTCGCAGCGTCGCGATGGGTCTCGCCCGCCTCCGCCTTCAGCTTCCTGCAGAAGCGCTTGAGGCTCTTCTCGGTCCGGCAGTAGGCGACCACCCTTTCGATCGACGGCACGGCCTCGCGGATGCACTGGACCTGGCTCTCCGCCTGCCACCCGCAGCCCAGAACGCCGAGGGACGTCGCGCCCGAGCGGGCCAGGTGCCGGGCTGCGACGCCGCTCGCAGCGCCGGTGCGGAGCTGGCCGAGCTTGTTGGCCTCGATCACAGCTGCCAGCTCGGCCTTCCGCGTGTCGAAGAGCAAGACGACGAACGGCGTCCCGTTCGGAAGCCAGGCGTACGACTTCAGCCCCGCGAACCCGAGCTCCCGGTCGACCGCCGACATGACGGCGAAGGCTCCGCCCTCGAGTCGCTGGCGACCTCGCGGCCGGTTCTCGACCTCACCCGCGGCGAGCCTGCGGAGGCAGCCCTCGACCGCCTCGAGCGCGTCGGCCGGCGTCAGCAGCGACTCGACGTCGGCCTCGGTGAGGTAGAGCGGCATCGCTCAGAGGCGCTTCCGCAGCATTCCGAAGACGCCGCGGATGACCTCTCGTTGCATCGTCTTTCCCTGCCTCGAAGTCAAGAAGTCGGTCAGTGGATCCTTGACCGCGACGGGCCGGGGCGCGCGCCGGCGGCGCGGAGCGGGCGGTTCCTCGGAAGCCTCCGCCTCGGTCTCGGGCACCGGCTTCGCGGAGCGTTCGATCCGGGACGCCAGGATCTCGCGGGCACTCTCGCGGTCGAGCGGGTTTCCGTACTTGGCGAAGAGCGGGGACGCCTTCGCCGCTCCGGCCACGTCGTCGGCAGCCGCCATCCGCGCGACCGGCGCCCTGAGCCGCGTGTGGACCACAGGAGTCGGGACGCCGCTCTCCGACAGGATCGTCACGGCCGCCTCGCCGGTCCCGAGCAGCGTCAGCAGATCCTTCAGGTCGTAGAACTCGGACGTCGGAAAGGTCGAGATCGTCGCCTTGAGCGCTTTCGCATCCTGCGGAGTGAAGGTGCGAAGCGCGTGCTGGATGCGGTTTCCGAGCTGGCCCAGCACTTCCGCCGGGAGGTCCTGCGAGTTGTGCGTGATGAAGAAGACGCCGACCCCTTTCGACCGGATCAGCCGAACGGTCTGCACGACGGAGTCGAGAAACGCCTTGGTTGCGTCGGCGAAGAGCAGGTGCGCCTCGTCGAAGAAGAAGACGAGCTTCGGTTGCGGAAGGTCACCTGCCTCCGGCAGCTGCTCGAAGAGCTCCGCGAGAAGCCACATCAGGATCGTGGAGAAGAGCTTCGGCTTGTCCTGAACTGCGGGGAGCTCCAGACAGGAGATCACCCCTCGCCCGTCGGCGGACGTCCGTACCAAGTCGGCGATCTCGAACTGCGGCTCGCCGAAGAACTCGCGCCCGCCGCCGTCCTCCAACTGCGCGAGCCGTCGGAGGAGAACGCCGATCGTCGCCGAGGCGACCCCGCCGAGCCCCCGGAGGTCCTCCTTGCCCTCCTCGGAATCGAAAAACGCGAGCAGCGCCCGCAGATCTGCGAGATCGACGACCGGGAGCCCCTTCTCGTCGGCGTAGCGGAAGACGAGGGAGAGGCTCTGCTCCTGGGTCTCGTTGGCCTCGAGAATCTTCCCGAGCAGGATCGCCCCGAAATCCGAGACGGTCGCGCGGACGGGGACGCCGGGTCCGATCCCGCCGAGCGCCAGGTACTCGACGGGGAATCCCGTCGGCTCGAAGCTCTGCTCGAGCTCCTTCGCACGCTTCTCCGCCGGGCCGCCGGTCTCGCCGGGCTGCGCGATGCCCGAGACATCGCCTTTCATGTCGGCGACGACGACCGCGACGCCGGCCGCCGAGAGCTGCTCGGCGAGGAGCTGCATAGTCCGCGTCTTTCCGGTGCCCGTCGCGCCCGCGATCAGGCCATGACGGGCGAGCATGGCGAGAGGAAGCCGCACGGTGGCGGCCTTGTCCAGCTTGCCTTCGTGGACACCGAGACCCAGCTCGATCGCGGGCCCCTCCACCGCGTAGGCCTCCCCAACCGTCTTTCCGAACTCGCTCATCGCCGAGGGAAGCTACCTTGCCCACCATGCCGAAGATCCCGCTCGACGACGTCTCACGTGGGCTGAGGAAGATCAGCGAGCGCCTCCGCTCCACGGCGGGAGGCGACGGGGCGGACTGGCTCGCCGACCAGCTCGACGGGCTGCGGAAGCCGGAGCCGGGACCCAGTCTCGAGGAGCTCCAGGCCGAGCTCGACTCCCTGATCGGCCTCGAGACCGTCAAGGAGCAGGTCCGTGCCCTCGTCGCCTTCCTCCAGGTTCAGGCCGAGCGGGAGCGCCAGGGACTCCCGGAAGTCGCGACCTCCCAGCATCTCGTCTTCCTCGGGAACCCGGGCACCGGCAAGACGACGGTGGCCCGCCTCCTCGCCGAGATGTACCGCGCCATGGGGCTCTTGCGGCGGGGACACCTCGTGGAGGTCGACCGCGCCGGCCTCGTGGGCCAGTACGTCGGGCTGACCGCGATCAAGACCGAGCGCGCGATCCGCCGGGCACTCGACGGCGTCCTCTTCATCGACGAGGCCTACGCGCTCGCCACGCCCGAGGAACGCCTCGACTTCGGGCCTGAGGCGGTCGAGACGCTCCTCAAGCGGATGGAGGATCACCGCCACCGCCTGGTCGTGATCGTCGCCGGGTATCCGCGGCTGATGGACCGCTTCCTCGACTCGAACCCGGGCCTTCGGTCCCGGTTCGGTCGCGAGATCGTCTTCCCGGACTACTCGACGGAGGAGCTCGTCCGGATCACCGGCAAGTTCCTGACCGAGAGCGAGTATCAGCTGGACGGTGACGCCGAGCCGGTGCTGAGGAGGATCCTCGCGAATCCCGCGCGGGGCGAGGGGTTCGGGAACGCGCGCTTCGTCCGCACCCTCTTCGAGCAGGCACTCAACGCGCAGGCGCTCCGGCTCGCCGAGGTCCAGGGAGAGGAGCTCGCCTCGCTCGAGCGCGAGGAGCTGATGACGCTGACGGCGTCGGACCTCCTCGCCGCTGCCCGGGCGATCGGCGAGGAGCCGATCGACCCGCGAGAGCGCTGGGCTTTCTGGCGCCGGGGCGGGGCCTAGAGCCCGGCTAGACTGGACGCCCGAGCGCCCGTAGCTCAGGGGATAGAGCGCTGCCCTGCGGAGGCAGAGGTCGCACGTTCGAATCGTGCCGGGCGCACTGTCCAAATCGGACACCTTGATCCGGCGCAGGAGCGAGGCGAGACTCTCGTCCGTGTCCTCTCGCCGCCGGCTGATCACCATCGCCGCGATCGTCGCCGCCGTGCTCATCGCCGTGTACCTGATCGGGTTCGTGCTCTTCGACCTGGGCGGGACGGACCCGGGGAGCGGGGAAGGCGACCCGGTTACGGGACTGACGACGCCCTAGCGCCGCCGACGGTCAGGTCGGCGTCGGCGGGCACTTCAGTCCGGACGTAGGCGAGTGCGAGTCCGGCGACCGACGACGTGATCCGGCCGACGACCGTCCCGCCGAGGAAGACCTCGGTCTCCGGGTCGGGTCTCCCTTCAACTTCGAGAGCTCGCAAAGTGCGATTCGCCTTCCCCCGATGGTGGAGCCGGGCGATCGGCTCCTGGCCCGGGTAGCAGCCCTTCGAGAAGCTCACGTGCGTCTCGGTGAGACCTGCCTCGGCCGGCAGCACCCGGTCGTCGATCTCGCGCCCCCAGCGCGGGCGCCGGGCCTGGATCCGCATCCGCTCGAGCTCCTCCTCGCCCGCAAGCTCCGACGGAAAGGGGGTGTCGAGCACCTCCACCGCCGGCACGCCGTACTCCTCGTTCGGGATCCCCTCTGCGAACCCGAACACCAGGTGGGACGTGTGCTCCTCGAGCTCGATCTCGCACTTCGCGGCGAACCGGGCGCGGAGGAGCGTCGACCGGACAATCTCGCCGAGCCCCGGCTCCGTCAGCAGCAGGAAGTCGTCCTCCGACCGCTTCACCAGCACCAGCGGCGCAATCACGCGCGCTTTCGGGGTGAGCAACAGCGCCGCACACGGCGCCTGCGCGACATCATTGGAGACCATGCGCTGGAGAAAGTCGACCGCGTCGGGGCCGTGGACGGCGACGTAGTCCCGCGGTCGAGCGGCTGCGGTGGGCGTGGCGATCTCCACGCTGACTAGTCTAGGAATCGATGTTCCGCTCCCGCGCCCTGCGGAAGGTGGAGGAGGCGGGGTACGACCCCAAGCGACTCCCACCGGGCCAGTACCTGACGGAGAAGTGGCCGGTCCTGCATGCCGGAACCGTGCCGGACACGGACCTCGCCACTTGGGACCTCAAGATCTTCGGCGAGGTCGAGACCCCGGTCACGCTGTCGTGGGCCGAGCTCATAGCGTTGCCGAGCACGGAGATCACGATCGACATCCACTGTGTGACCCGCTGGAGTCGTTTCGACACGAGCTTCAAGGGCGTGCACTGGAGCGAACTGGCGAAGCTCGTGCGGCCAAAGGTGAGCGCGCGCTACATCGTCGCCCACGCCGAGCAGGGATTCACGGCAAACGTCGCCCTGAAGGCGCTCGAGGACGAGCACGCGCTGCTGGCCTACGAGGCCGACGGCGAGCCGCTGACGCCGGAGCACGGCTGGCCGCTCCGCCTCGTGATCCCCAAGCGCTACTTCTGGAAGAGCGCCAAATGGCTGCGGGGAATCGAGCTTCGCGACCACGACGAACCGGGTTTCTGGGAGCGCCTCGGGTACCACAACGAGGCCGACTACTGGAAAGAGCAGCGCTACGAGTTCTGAATGACGAAGGGGCGCCCGCGGGCGCCCCTTCGGTTTCGACCGTTCTTGTGAACTAGCCCGTCGCCCTGTAGTGCAGCCAGGCGTCCTGCATCCGGGCAGCCTGGCCCTTCGTGAACTGGTTGTAACAGGAGTCGTACGAGTAGTCCATGTAGTTGTGGATCGAGTCGATTCCCGGCTCGGCGCAGCTGTCCTGCCCGATCGGGCACCCGCGCGTCGCGATCCTCTGCGGCGGCGTGTCGTCGACGTAATCGCCCCAGTTGTTGCAGGCCCCGTTGAAGACGTGGTGCAGATGAATCCAGTGGCCGACCTCGTGGGTCGCCGTGTGGCCGAGGTCGTACCGGCCTGCATAGCGGCTCGACGCGCCCGGCATCGACTCCCAGTCGACAACGATCCCGTCGAGGTACTGCCGGGCATCCGGGAGCCCCGGGAAGTACGCCCAGCCGAGATACGCACCGGCGGTGGTTGCATAGAGGTTCAACGCGTCCCAGCCACCCCGATGGAGCGACCTCTTCATCTCCCGCTCGTCGCTGGTGCCGGGCCCGGCGGCGTACCACGCGGCGTTGTCCGTCCGCGACACGCCGGCGAGCGTGAATTTGAAGCCCGTGTACGCCCCACCGTAGAACCCGGCGAACGCGGCGTTGAGGACGTTCATCTGCTCGTCGATGATCGTCCGCGAGATGTTTCCGACCCCGCCGGCGTGGACGACGTGGAAGTAGACAGGAACGGTGGCGCGGAACGACTTGCCCCCCTTGCCTTTTGCGCTGGCGGGAAGCTCCTCGATCGTCTGGCTCAACTCCGGCTCGCGCGTCACGTCGCCACGCGCGGCGCTCGAGATCGAGTCGAGCGAGCTCAAGCTGTCGAAGACCGTGGCTCCGCAGGCTCCGACGGCCTGCGAATTCGTGCCCGCCGCTGCCGACGTGACGGTTGCTGCGGCGTAGAGCCCGACGGCGAGTACCGCGAGCATCACGATCCGCGACGATGCCGGCCGCCTATGTGCTTTGGCCATATTTCTTTCCCCCTCGTGTAGAAGACCCCGTGCCCAAAGACAATATCGCGACTCGGCGAGAATGAGAAGGCTGGATCACTCGAAAGGGGCATACGTCGCAGGCGGTCCGGGCCGATATTCGGGGCAACCCACCTCCCCACCCCTCAGAGGCGGCCCTTACGGGTCGCTTCAATGAGAGACAAGAGGCCGGCAGTTTGCCGGCCTCTTTCTATTCGGGACCGAAACGACGGAGGGCCGGCAGCTGCCGGCCCTCCGTCATGAAGCAAGAGCCCGAGGGGGCTCTACATCATGTCGGGCATCCCGCCGCCGGGCATGCCCGCGCCGACCGGGTTCTTCTCCGGCGCCTCGGCGACGACTGCCTCGGTGGTGAGGATGTTCTTCGCGATCGACGCCGCGTTCTGCAGCGCCGAGCGCGTGACCATCGTCGGATCGATGATCCCGGCCTTCACCAGGTCCTCGACCTCGCCGGTGTCCACGTTGAGGCCGTGACCGGCCTGCGCGTCGCGCACCTTCTGCACGACGACCGAGCCCTCGAGCCCGGCGTTGGCGGACAGCTGGCGGATCGGCTCCTCGAGAGCCCGAACGATGATCGCGGCACCAGTCCGCTCGTCGCCCTCGAGCTTGTCGAGCTTGATCGCCGACGTCGCGTTGAGGAGTGCGACTCCTCCGCCCGGGACGATGCCCTCCTCGAGAGCCGCCCGGGTGGCCTGCACTGCGTCCTCGACGCGGTGCTTCTTCTCCTTCATCTCGGTCTCGGTTGCAGCACCGACCTTGATGACGGCCACGCCGCCGGCCAGCTTGGCGAGACGCTCCTGGAGCTTCTCGCGATCGAAGTCCGAGTCGGTGGTCTCGATCTCAGCTTTCAGCTGCTTGATCCGGCCCTTGATCGCCTCGGAATCGCCGGCTCCGTCGATGATCGTCGTCGAGTCCTTGTCGACGACGACGCGGCGAGCGCGGCCGAGCTGCGCGATCTTCGTGTTCTCGAGCTTGAGGCCCATCTCCTCGGTGATCACCTCGGCGCCACTGAGGATCGCGATGTCCTCGAGCATGCGCTTGCGGCGGTCACCGAAGCCCGGCGCCTTGACGGCGACGGCGGTGAACGTCCCGCGCAGCTTGTTCACGACGATGGTGGCGAGAGACTCGCCCTCCACGTCCTCCGAGACGACCAGCAGCGGTCGACCGGCCTGGATGACCTGCTCGAGTACCGGCAGGAGATCCTTGACGGCCCCGATCTTCTGGTTCGCGACCAGGATGTACGGGTCGTCGAGCACGGCCTCCATGCGCTCGGCGTCGGTGATCATGTACGGGGACAGGTAGCCCTTGTCGAACTGCATGCCCTCGGTGAACTCGAGCTCGAGACCGAAAGTCTGGCCCTCCTCGACGTTCACGACACCGTCTTTGCCGACCTTGTCGATCGCATCGGCGATGTTGTCCCCGATCTCGCGCTCGCGAGCGGAGATCGTGGCGACCCGGGCGATGTCCTCTTTGCCCGAGATCTCCTTCGACTGCTTCTTCAGGTCCTCGACGACAGCGTCGACGGCCTGCTCGATGCCACGCTTGATCCCCATCGGGTTCGCGCCCGCGGCGACGTTCTTCAGGCCCTCACGGACGATCGCCTGGGCGAGGACGGTCGCCGTGGTCGTTCCGTCGCCGGCGACGTCGTTCGTCGCTGTTGCGACCTCGCGGACGAGCTGGGCGCCCTGATTCTCGAAGACGTCCTCGACCTCGATCTCACGTGCGATCGTGACGCCGTCGTTCGTGATCGTGGGCGCGCCGAACTTCTTGTCGAGGACGACGTAGCGTCCCTTGGGGCCAAGGGTGACCTTGACCGCGTCGGCGAGGATGTTCACGCCCCGCTCGAGTGAGCGACGCGCCTCCTCGCTGAACTTCAGTTCTTTATGTGCCATTCAGTTTCCTCCGTCGTTAGGGCGAGTTACGCGGTTGCGCCCGCCATCTCTTTCTTCTTGCCGGCGGACTTCGCGGCGCGGCTCGCAACCTTCGCGAGCACATCGGACTCGCGCAGGATCAGGTACTCGTCGGCGCCGACCTTGATCTCGGTGCCGCCGTACTTCGAGAAGACGATCTCATCGCCGTCGGCGATCTCCATGCCGACGAAATTTCCGTCCTCGTCGCGCGTGCCCGGCCCGACCGCGAGAACGCGGCCGCGCTGCGGCTTCTCCTTTGCCGTATCCGGCAGCACGATGCCACTCATCGTCTGTTCCTCTTCGTCGAGGACTTCCACGATGAGGCGGTCACCAAGCGGCTGCAAATTCATCAACCGACCTCCTCTAGAGACTTTGTGACATTTCCTGGCACTCTCGGGGGAAGAGTGCCGAGGCATGTTAGCGGTCTTTGCCCTCACCGTGCAACTGAGCAGCCCCACTCTGTTACAAACGCGGTGATGCGTCGCGAGTTCTCGGCCGGAGGCGTCGTGGTGCGTCGGTTCCACGGGCGTTGGTGGCTGGCAGCGCTCCGGCCCGGAGGAAAGGCGTCGGGAGTGTGGGCGCTGCCGAAGGGAAATGTCGGAGCAGGGGAACCGCCCGAGGAGACCGCGGTGCGTGAGACGGCTGAGGAGACCGGGCTCGAGACGATCCTCTCGGGCAAGCTGGGCGATGTGAAGTACGTCTACACCTGGGGAGGTGAGCGCATCTTCAAGGTTGTGAGCTTCTACCTCCTCCGGTATCGGCGTGGCCGCATCGGTGACATTCCGGCGGCCTTCCGGCACGAGGTCGAGGAGGTGCGGTGGCTGCCACTCGAGGACGCGCCACGCCTGCTGTCCTACGACGGCGAGAGCGACATGGCCAGGAAAGCGCTGACCGCGCTGGAAGGTGAGACTCTATGATCGGCCGGACCCCGAGGCACGGACCGATGCACGAGCCGATGTACGCACTGAACTTTTACTCACCCCTGGTCGCCGACCAGCTCCGAAACCGTCGGAAGACGGCGACGATCCGCCTCGGCGACAAGTCGGCGAAGTACAAGAAGGGGATGGTTGTCCAGGTCCTCGTCGGCGCCCGCTTCGGCCCGCGCGACCGGATCTTCGACGCCGTCATCGACAAGGTCGAGGTCAAGACGCTCGGCGAGCTCTCCCCCCGGGAGATCGAGCACGACAACCCGGAGATTCGCCGGTCGGACGAGATGGCGCACTGGCTCGCCCAGCTCTACAACCGGGAGGTCTCCGAGAACGACACCGTCACGGTCATCCGCTTCTCTGAGATCCGGGCCTGACGGCCCTCTCTTCGCTGAAAGTCTCCCGACTTTCAGCGACCCTTCGGAAGCCGGACGCCGCTTCGCGGCGCGCGGCGCGGTTGTTGGCCGCGGGAAGCGCGGCGATGGTGTTGATGTCGGTGAGCGGAACGGGCGGAGCCCGTTCCGCGGCGTTACAGAGCTAGCGGCCTGGCTTGCGGATCGGAACCCCGAAGAGCTCGCGCGGCCGGAGCTCACCTCCGCACGCCCCGCACTCGACGGCGAACGCTGAATCGAACCGCGCGTCACACGCCGGGCAGCGCCAGCGCATCTCGCCCTCGCATTGCGGACAGGCCTTGGGGAGCTCAGCTTCCCACTCATCGAAGTAGCGCTGGGCGAACCCGCACGCGAGGCAGACGGAGGCCCAATCGCCGAGGGTCTTGCGCCGCTCCTCCTTGAGCCAGTTCCCCGCGCTGCCCACACGGGCAATCTAGAGGATCGTCAGCGGGGTCCCGACCGGCATCAGCCGCTCCAGCCGAAGGATGTCCTCGTTCCGCAGCCGAATGCACCCATGGGACACACGGCCCGGCAGCAACCAGGGCGCGTCGGTTCCGTGGATCCCGACGAACCCGCCGCCCGGCCAGTCGGTCAACACATCCGACCGCGCGCTCGTCCCGAACGCGACGGGCCCGTAGAACGGATCGGAGAAGCCTAAGAGCTTCACCCGAACGTAGAACTCGCCCGCCGGGGTGGGCCAGCGCCGCTCCCCGATGCCGATCCGCGCCCGCCAGACCTGTTGGCCATGGCGGTAAAGCGTTGCTCGCAGCGCCCGGCGGTGGACGACGAGCCGTGTTCCGACGGCCGTGTAGCCGCCGAGAGCCGAGCGAGGCACCCAGCCGGTCGAGTTGTTCGGGAGCACCGGCAGCTGTACGCGAATCCAGAGCCGCCCTGAAGGGTCCTCGAGCCGCTCGAGAGCCAGGACGAGGTTCGTCGTCCCCTCGGGCGTCCGGGGGCGTAGCCGCGCGAGCACCGGAGACGAAGCGAGCGGATAGGCGCGAGCGACTACCCGCCCGAGCACCGGCGCCCATCTCGAAACAGAGCCTGCTGAGAGCTTGAAGGTCCGCTCGACCCTCCATGAGGCTTGAGCGGGAATGACGTCGGCCAGCCCCGACAGGCTGACGGCACGAACCTCGAAGCGGTACGGGCCAGGTTCTAGCTTCCGGTAGACGACCGGCGAGCGGCACGCCGTGAACACACCTTCGTTGATCCGGCACTCGAAACGTGCGTCGGAGTGGGACGCCGTGAACGCCAACCGTGCTCTCCTGTTCGTGACGAGCGCTGGTGGGGCCGCCGTAATCGCGGTGTCGGCGAGGAGCGGGCGGCCGGCATCCCCCGCCGCCGCCTGTGGAGCGACGAGCAGCAACAGGGCGGCCAGAACGATCAGGCCGCCCTGTTGCTTCGAGGTCGCCCCGCTATCCGGTGAAGAGCGGCGCACCACCCGAGACCGTTCGGATCGGCCCGGCGAGGAAGCGTGTCCCCTTGACCGCCGCCAGCACCTGCTTGAGCGAGGCAGCCGGATCGAAGGCCGTCGGAGCCGGGGGCTTCCCGGCGATGTGTCGAATCCACGCCGCATGCCGCGCCTCGACCGAGTGTACGGACAGGGCGGCCGCGAGGATCGAGTCGGTCTGGATCCTCGGAGCCTGGCCCTTGTACGCCTTCACGCCGGTGTCCTCGAGGACGATCGCCGTTGCCACGAACCGGCTCTGGCTCTCGGTCGTCCCGCGGAAGTTGAACCGCGGCTTCTTGATCGCCGAGGAGCCGAGGGCGCCCGAGAGGAACTTCACGTGCGTTCGCTCATGGGCGGCGACGACTCGCGCAAAGGCAAGCACGTCTCCGCGAAGCGCCCCCATCCGGAGGGCCTCGGCGTAGAACTCTGCCTCCAGGTGCTCGAGGGCGTGGGCGAATTGCAGAATCGCCACGTCCGTGGAGGTCTGGGCCCTCGCGTCGGCGGCGCCGACGAGCGCCGACGCGCCGAGCGCGCCGCCCGCCACGAGGAAGCCCTTGCGGAAGAAACCGGCCCGGCTGTCACCCGAGACGCGGTCTGCGGCTTCCTGGATCGCACCGTCGGTGTCGACGGCTTCGAGCGTGAGTACGTCAGTCATCGCTTCTCCTCTCATCACGCTGGTCAACCGACGATGAACCGGGTCTTCGCGACCGCGGCCTCGATTTGACTCTTGGTCTTCGCTTGGTCGAACGCCTTCGGCGCCGGGTTCTTGTTGATGATGTTCCGGATCCAGGCGGCATGACGGGCCTCGACCGAGACGACCGAGCCAGCCGCGGCGAGGTACGCAGGGTTGCTCAGGTTCGGCCCCTGGCCGTTGTAGGCCGCGACGCCGGTGTCCTCGAGGACGACCGCCGTCGCCTGGAACATGCCCTGGTCTTCGGTTGTGCCGCGGAAGTTGAACCGCGGCTTCTTGCGGGCCGCCGAACCGAGCGCGCCCTGGAGGAACTGCACGTGCGCGCGCTCGTGTGCTCCGACGACCCGGGCGAACTGCAACGTCTCGCCCTGGAGCTCGCCGCCGGCGACGGCCTGGGTGTAGAACTCGGCCTCGAGAAATTCGAGGAGGAGCGCAAAGTTCAGGATCGCGATGTCCTGCGACTGCGACTTCGCGCCCAGCGCGAGCTTGGGAAAGCCGCCGAAGAGAACGCCGCCGGCGAGGAACGTGCCTCCTCCGACCACCGCCTTCTTCAGGAAATCGGTGCGCGAATCGGCGTTGGCCTCATCGAGCGCCTCCTCGATCGCCCCGTCAGGATCGACGAGCTCGAGGGTGAGAACTTCGGCCATGCGAAACCCCTCTCCGTTGAGAGGCTCGCCAGCCGAGCGGAGAATCTAGCGAATGAATCCGCAGGACGGTCGGGTGTGTGTGCAAACGCACATGACGTCCGAACCGATCTTCGCCCCCATCCGAATGAATGCCTACGGGCGGCGGGCGTCTCATAACGGCTCGCCAGCCGCATGCCTCGCCGCCCATAAACTCTCTCCTCGCGCCGGGTCAGCGGTTCTGAAGCGTGTCGAGCCCGATGGCGAGGGCGATCCCCAGCCGGCGGTCGATCGTGCGATCCCGGTCGCCCGAGAGGTCGAGGACGTACTGGTCTCGCACCTTGAACTTCCGATCGAGGCTGCCGACCACCTCGCCCGCCACCAGGATCTCGAAGTTGTACGGGATCGGGACGTAGCCGCCGACATAGGGCACGAAGTCGACGAGACGTCGCGCGATCGCCCCGAATGTCGAGCGCTCGCGTGCCAGCGCGACGTCCTCCTCGTCCGGCCCGCCGACGTGCCAGGTCGAGCGCAGCAACGATTCCCTGAACTTGTGCGAGAGAAGGCCGATCCGCTGCTCGCCCTCGAACACGTCGTACCGGGAGCCGCCGAAGTCCAGCATCGAGCGCGCCTTGAGCCGGAAGAGCTCCCGCGCCTCCTCCTCGTCGGCGTAGAAACGGATGTCCTCCTTGATCGCGAGCTTCTTCTGCCGCACGTAGGCAACCGGAGGCCCCGCCGGCGTCTCGCCGATCGCAAGCGGCGTGACCCGGTAGAGATTCGCCACGGGGCGGATCACCTGATCGACGAGGAACCGGTCGTAATCGAAGGTCATCGCTCCGACCCTAGTCGTTAGAGTTGCGGCGCGATGGCGATCGCCCGGGAAGCCGAGCCCGTCAGCTCCCTGCGCGAGATTCGCGAGGCGGGCCTCGACCGCGAGGACCTCTTCGGGATCTACCGCAGCATGCTCCTCACCAGGGGCGTGGAGGAGCGCGGGCACATCCTCTACAGGCAGGGGAAGATTCCAGGCTCGTTCTATACGGGGCGCGGCAACGAGGCCGGCTCCGTCGGTGTCGCCACCGCCATGGGCCCGGACGACGTCGGCTGCCCGCTCCACCGCGACATGGGCGTCCACATCACCCGAGGAGTCGAGCCCTGGCGGATCTTCGCGCAGTACATGGGCCGCGAGGACGGTCCGACGCGAGGTCGCGACGGCAACGTCCACATGGCCGACTCCCAGCTCGGACTGCTCGCCATGGTCAGCCACCTTCCCGCGATGCTTCCCGTCGCCGTCGGCTGCGCGCTCGCCTTCCGGATCAGGGAGGAGAAGCGCGTCGCCCTCGGCTGGTTCGGCGAAGGAGCCTCGGCGCGCGGAGACACGCACGAGGGCATGAACTTCGCCGGAGTCCGGCGCCTGCCCGTAGTCTTCATCTGCGACAACAATCAGTGGGCCTACTCGACTCCCACCCACCTCGAGTACGGCTGCGAGACGCTCGCGGACCGGGCCCAGGCCTACGGCTTCGAGGGTGTCGTCGTCGACGGCACGGACGTGCTCGCCGTCTACCGAGAGGCCAGACGCGCAATCGAGAAGGCGAGAGAAGGGGGCGGTCCGACGCTGATCGAGTCCATGACGCTCCGGATGGAGGGCCATGCCGTCCACGACGACGCCTTCTACGTACCGAAGGAGCTCTTCGAGGAGTGGGCGAAGCGCGATCCGATCGAGCGCTTCCGTACCTGGCTCCGCGCGAACGCGGAGATGACGGACGAGGAGGAGGACGAGATCGGCGCCGGCG
>Ga0136620_10000841_pt1 | contig 14168 bp, 15 predicted proteins | sample AntDrymUQ4162106_2_FD_104806 | JGI IMG/M metagenome (GOLD analysis project Ga0136620, IMG submission 104806) | Polar desert sand microbial communities from Dry Valleys, Antarctica - metaG UQ416 (21.06) | ecosystem: Environmental > Terrestrial > Soil > Desert | place: Antarctica: Dry Valley... | reverse complement strand
GTCTTTCGTGTCGCGCGCTGCGGTGGCGACCGAGCTCGACGCCGGGCTGCTGGGCGTGATCGCGGTCGCGTCCGGCCCGGCGACGCGCCACTGGTATGCGATGCGCTCCGCGATTGGCCCGTCACGACCGGTCGTGACGGAGTTCCTGTCTTTCGTCACCTCTCCGAGCGCACGCGACGTGCTCGAGGCGTAGCGAGAGGTGCCGAGCTGGAGATCGAGCGAGGCTCCGGCGGGGAGGAGGATTACTTCCGCTGCGCACGCTGCAGTCCGGGCTCGCGCACGCGCGCGCCACGTCCGCATCCCGGAGAGTTGCGTCCGGCCGGGTGATGGGGCGAAGGTCATCCGTTCCGCACTGCCGACGGGCGGGGCGACCAAGGTCTTCGTGCTCGGCACCTCGCTCGACGGGCAGGGCAAGGAGCTGTTCACCTGCCCGACGCGCCCCGGCCGGATCCGGACCTCTGTGCGCCGACGCGCTTCCTCGGCGAGTACGACAACGCCCTGCTCGGCCATGCCGACCCGCCGGCGGATCATCCCGGAGGACTTCCCGTGGAGGGCGATGCTCGCCCCCGGCCGCATCGTCAACAACCTGCTCGTGGACGGCGTGCTCCGCGCCACGTGGTGGATCGAGCGCGAAGGCAAGCGCCGAGCGACGCTTGCGATCCGCCCCTTCCGGACGCTCTCGACTGCCGAGCGCGACGAGGTGGCAGACGAGGCCCGGCGGATGATCGAGTTCGCGGCGGCCGAGGCGGGCGCCCGCGACGTGCGCTTCGAGGCGGCGGTGGGCTAGAGCGGGCGACGAGCGAGGCTGCCCGGCGTGCGAGCTCTCAGCCGCGCGCGAGCCGCCGGAGGCCGGTGTGCAGATAGCTGCGAAATGTCCGCTTGGCCTCGATCGTCAGCCGCCGCGGCTCTCCCGGCGCCTTCCGCGCCCACCCCCAGGCCTCGTCCTGGATGCGGAAGTCGGTGAACGACGGGTGCTGCATCACGAGCAATCGGAACACCGCGGCGATGTGGGGCTCGCGCCGTTCGCTCTCAGACAGCAGCGGGATCGGTGTGAAGTAGTGCGCGCGCTTCGCGGCGACGTCGTCGAAGCTCCAGTCGAGGTCGTCGAGGAGCAGCCAGCCGCCCGGCCGGAGCAGCTTCTCGATCAGGAAGACGGCGAGACCGTCGGTCGTCCAGCTCTTGCCGCCGTCGACGAAGCAGAGGTCGTAGAGCGGCTCGCAGTTTCCGGCCTGGTCGGATCGCTCCTCGATGCGCTCCTTGAGGAACCAGGTGTACGTGCTGTGCGTCCGGTCGAGCTCGACGCGGTGCAGCAGGCCGAGGCCGCCGAGCACCTCCTCCGGGGTGGGGTCGACCCAGGGAAACGTCGTGGAGTCCACGGTGGTGAGGGTCCCGGCTCCGTTCGCTTCGAGGGCCGCCGCGATATAGGCGGCCGAGACTCCGCGGGCTGTGCCGAGCTCGAGCACGCGCTCCGGACGCGCCTCACGCACGTGGTCGTACAGGATCCGCCCGCGCTCGCTCGGGATGTGCGGGTGCGGGACGGCCTCCGTACGCGCCGCGACCTCTGCGAACTCCACGGCTGCTACGCGCCGGTGTGGAGCGGTCGTGGGCTGGTCACGTTCGAGACGTTATCGCCCTTCATTGTCGGCAAGATGGCGGACGGGGCGAGGGCTCGGATCGGCGCCCCCCTTCGGGGCGTAGACCCGAACGCCATCAAGGCCGAGCGCTCGCCGGTTCAGTCGTGTCGGGTCTTCTGGCCCTTGTCCGGATAGGGGTCGTCGACGCTGTCGCCGCCCGTGATCGTCCGGTAGGAACCGTTTCCGCAAGCGCTGCACGGGGGCAGGTGCTTCGTCGAGGAGACCGTGAGGTCCTTGCCGCACTGCGTGCACCTGTAGGTGCCGGCGGACACGTCGCTGCCGGCGGGGACGGGGTCGGCCGTGACTCGCTCCCTTCCGCTCAGAGGGGTGGAACACCTTTCTACCCTGTCCCAGGGCCCCCTGCACGCCGCTTGCCGCCGAGCGAGCGTGCCGTCACGCGAGGCGACGCCAGACTCCGGGCGAGCCGCCGGCGATGGCTGACGAGCTCGGCCGCGACCGCCGAGACCTGGTCCTCGCCCGCGGGCGTCAGCGCGACGACCACGCCCCTACGCGGACGCCGAGCGAGCTCGCGCCGCACCAGGACGGCGTCCTCGGCGCGGTTGACGAGCTCGACCACGGTGCTCTGCGCGCGCGCGAGACGCTCTCCCAGCTCGGCGAGAGACGCTCGCCTACTGCCGTCCCGCGCCGTTCGGATCATCAACAGCAGGGCGTAGCGCTGGAGCGAGAGCCCGCGCGCCCGCGTGATCCGCTCGCCCTCGCGCTCGAACGTCAGCATCGCCTCGGTCAGACGGGCAGCCCGCAAGTATTCGAGCTCGGTGGGATCTGATCGAGTGCGGGTCACTGTTCGGGCTTTGTAAATCCTGTTCAAGGAACTAACATCGTAATACGATAAGAGTCGTATCACGATAACAGGAAAACCCAACAGAAGGGGATGGGAATGAGCAGGATCAGGACGCTCGGACGCACAAGGCGCCGCCTTGGCCTCGCGTCGGCCCTCGTGGCGATCGCCGGTCTGGCGACGTTCGCGGCGATCGGCCAAGCGGCCTCGCCGGCGGCCGAACCGCCGGTCAACTCCTCGGCGCCGACGATCGAGGGCAAGGCGCAGCAGGGTCAGACGCTGTTCGGCGATCGCGGCGAATGGGCCGGGAAGCGCCCGATCGACTACAACCTCTACTGGCAGCGCTGCGACCAGAACGGCGCGAGCTGCGCGAACATCGGCGGTGCAACTGGGAACCGCTACACGTTGAGGGGGGCCGACGTCGGCAACCGCGTCCGGCTGCGGGTGCAGGCGACCAACACCGACGGGCGCGTGAACGCGTTCTCGCAGGCGACCGCGGTCGTCGCGGCCGCGAACCAGCCGCCTCCGCCTCCGCCTCCGCCCTCGGGCGGCCCCGCGGGTGCGATCAAGCTCCCGAGCGGGGAGACCTCCATCCCGGACTCGAGCGTCTCGCTGCCGGACCGGTTCATCATCTCGCGCTTCGAGTTCAGTCCGAATCCGCTCCGCTCGCGCTCCGAGACGATCACGGCGCGCTTCCGGGTCACGGACACGCGCGGGTATGTCATTCGCAACGCGCTCGTCTTCGTGACTCCCCTACCGTACGGCTGGACGTCTCAGCCGCCGGAGACGCTCACCGACACGAACGGCTGGGCGACGGTGGAGATGCGGGCCACCGCGAGCCTTCCCCGCAAGGCGGCGATCGTCATGTTCGTGCGGGCGCGCAAGCACGGCGACAACATCCTCGCCGGGGTGTCCTCGAGGCGCCTCGTGCAGATGCTGGTGGCGCTTGCCTAGGCTGCCGGAAAAACGTCGGCTCGGGGTCGCGGCTCAGGCTGCGGCCCCGATCGATTGCTCGTGGACGAAGGCGCCTGGAGCGGCCGCCTCGATCCCCCGAATGGGCGTTTTTCGCCCGGCGAGGTCACTTGAACGAGGGAATTTACGAGTCGAACATATTCAGCCGGGTATAGTCGGCCCGGAGGGAGGGAGGCCCTGGATCTTGGTCTCCATTCATGAACGTGCCGCCAGGGCCATTGCCGTTTCATGCGGCAGCGGTTCACCATCAAACCAAGGGTGAGGGATGAGACATGAACAAGTTTCGAGTACTTAGCGGTCTGGTAGCCGCCTTCGCGGGGGCGCTTCTGATCGCCGTGCCTGCGTTCGGCGCGACCCCCCGGGAGGTCTACAAGGACTACGCCGACAACGGGACGCTCCAAGGGACGTACTCCGCCGAGGACCTCAAGGGTGCGCTGAAGAGCGCCTCGGTCCAGGGGTATGGAAACCCTGTGGTCACCACCAAGATCACGACTCGGCGCGGGACGACGATCGTTCCGACGGCGAAGAACGATCTCCCCTTCACGGGCGCGGAGCTCGGGCTGTTCTCGTTGATCGGCCTCGGCCTCGTCGGCAGTGGTGTCCTGCTCCGGCTCACCGGGCGCAAGCGGTCGATTCATTAAAGTCGCGGCAGAAGTCCTGTGATGAGCATGCCTTCTGCCGAAGGTAGGGAGAGACGTATGTGCGGCAACAGCCAGCAAGGGGCGCGATGAACGCACTCGAGGACACTCGGATCGAGGGCCTCCAGGTCGGTGCGGAGGCCTCCGCACCGATCCTCCATCCCCGCGCCCTGGCGAGTCGCGCCCTGTCGTGGCTCCCCGCGGTCGGCCGCTTCCCGGTGGTGTGGCTGCCGGCTTACGCCGTGCTCGCCGCGGATTCGTCCAACTTCGGGCGCGGTGTTGTGATCGCCACGGTCGTCTCGCTCGCCTGGTTTTTCCCGCTCCGGCTCGCCTTCGGCGCCGGCCGGCTGACCATGCACGCCGGCGGCATCGGCATGGCGTCGCTCGTCGGGTCGCTGCTCGGTCTCGTGCTCGCGTCCGGGCTCGGGCTCTGGATCCCGTCGCTCGGCTTGAATCCGCTCCGGCTACTCGAGGTCGCCGGCGCGATCTGCGTGCTCTCGGCCGCGTGGGAGCGTCTCGTCCGCGACGCGGTCGTCCTCGATCGCCGCGTCCTTGTCGTGGGGGCCAACGACGGCGGCTCCGAGCTGATCGAGGAGCTCGCGCTCGTGAAGGACGCTCCGTACACGGTCATCGGCGTCGTCGACGACGAGCGTGACACCGACACCGTCGCGGGGGCGCCTTTGCTCGGGCGCACCGCTGATCTGCCCGAGGTGATCGAGCGCGAGCGGCCCGACCTGGTCGTCCTCGCGGTGGCGCAGAATCGTCTGGATACGTTCACTCGCCTGCTCTCAGTCGCAACCGCCGGCTTCAGAGTTGCGGAGCTCCCGCAGTTCTACGAGCAGGCTTTCGGCCGCGTGCCGGTGCGACGGCTCACCGCTGCCTGGTTCATGAGCGTCCTGCACCTCTACCAGCGTCCCTACACCCGCTTCGCGAAGCGTTCGTTCGACGTGGTCGTCGCGGGATTCGGTCTGATCCTCACGGCGCCGCTCTTCCCGCTGCTCGCGCTCCTCGTCAAGGCAACGGACGGGCCGCTCATCTTCAGCCAGACGCGCCTCGGCGAGGGAGGCCGGCTCTTCACGATCTTCAAGTTCCGTACGATGCGTCACGGCGCCGAGGAGCCCGGACAGCCGTTGTGGGCAGAGGAGCGGGACCCGAGAGTGACTTCGGTCGGACGGTTGATGCGACGGACGCGCCTCGACGAGCTGCCCCAGCTCTGGAACGTGCTCCGCGGCGAGATGTCGATCGTAGGCCCGAGGCCTGAGCGGCCCGAGTTCGTCGAGCTGCTCGAGGACACGGTTCCCTACTGGAACCGCCGCCACCTCGTCAAGCCGGGGATCACCGGCTGGGCGCAGGTCTCATGCGGTTATTCGGCGGACGCGGAGGGCACGGTCGAGAAGCTCTCCTACGACCTCTGGTACCTGCGCCACCGCAGCCTCGCGGTTGATCTCGGGATCTGCGGCAAGACGCTCCGAGCGCTCCTCACCGGCGCCGGGGCGCGCTAAAGGGCCTGTCCGAGAAGTGGATCGGGCGCCTGCGAGGCGCCACGCGGCGCGATGCCGCGTCCTCAGCGCGCACCCGGGTTTGACGCCGGCGCGCCGGCGCGGACATCGTTAGGCCGTGGACCTGCCCGCTGTCGCCTCCCGCGCCCGCACCGAGAACTTCCCGGTCGCGTCGCTCCTCTTCCCGCGGGCCCTCCGCCCGCACCTGCGCGCGATCTACGCGTACTGCCGGCTCGTGGACATCCTCGGGGACGAGCTCGGGGGTGACCGGCTCGCCGCCCTCGACGAGCTGGAGCGCGAGCTCGACGCGTGCTACGGCGGTGAGCCGTCGTGGCCCGTCCTGCGCGCCCTTCGACCGACGATCCGGGCCTACGACCTCCCGTCGGAGCCGCTGCGTCGTCTGATCGAGGCCAACCGCCAGGACCAGCAGGTCGCGGAGTACGAGACGTGGGAAGACCTCCGCGGGTACTGCACCCGCTCCGCGGATCCGGTCGGCCGACTCGTGCTGGGGGTGCTGGGCCGATCGGAGGAGACGCTGCTGGTCGAGGCGAGCGACCAGGTCTGCACCGGCCTGCAGCTGGTCAACTTCCTTCAGGACGTCCCGCGCGACCTCGCGCTGGGCCGGATCTACCTGCCTGAGGAGGATCGACGCCGCTTCGGCCTACCCCGACTCGACGTGCCGAGCGTGGAGCTGCGCTCGCTCCTCGCCTTCGAGGCCGGCCGCGCACGGGGCCTCCTGGACGCGGGCAAGACCCTACAACTACACCTCGGAGGCAGGCTCGGCGCGGCCGTAGGGCTCTTTGCCCGGGGCGGGCTCGCGGCCCTCGAGGCGCTCGAACGAGCCGGGTACGATGTCTTCCGGAGCCGGCCCCGGCCTTCGCGGGTGCGACTGGCACGAGCGGCCGTCGCCTCGCTTCGCGGATGACCGTCGAGCGCGCCTACGCGGAAGTCGAGCGCCTGACGCGCGCCAGGGCGAGAAACTTCGCCTACGGGATCATGCTGCTGCCGCGGCCGAAGCGGCGCGCGATCGCGGCGATCTACGCCTTCGCGCGGCTGGTCGACGATCTTGCGGACGGGGAGCTCCCGCCGATTGAAAAGCGCGTCCGCCTCGAGGCGCTCCACGGTGCGCTGAACACGAGGCAGGACGGAGAAGCTCTCTGGATCGCGCTGCAGGACGCACGGGAGCGCTTTCCGATTCCCGCCGAGGCGCTCCACGACCTGGTCGACGGCGGTCTCCAGGATCTCGACCAGCAGCGCTATGCCGACGTCGACGCGCTGCTCGGGTACTGCCGACGCGTCGCGGGTGCGGTCGGGGTGGCCTGCACTGCTGTCTACGGCGCCGATCAGCCGGAGCGGGCCGAGGCGCTGGGCGTCGCCCTGCAGCTGATCAACATCATGCGAGACGTCGCCGAGGACTGGCGGCTCGGTCGGGTCTATCTCCCGCAGGACGAGCTCCATGCCTTCGGCGTGACCGAGGCTGACATCGCAGCAGGCCGTTGCACGTCGGCCTGGCAGGCGCTGATGGCGTATGAGAGCGCCCGCGCCCGCGCCTACCTCGCCGAGGGGATGACGCTCCTCCCGCACCTCGACCGGCGCTCGGCAGCGTGCGTGGCCACCTTCGCGGGGCTCTACCGGGCGACCCTCGAGCGGATCGAGCGCCGCGGATTCGACGTCTTCTCCGAACCGCCCCGGCTCTCGCGCCTCGAGAAAGTCCGAATCGCGGGCGCCGGGCTGATTCGATGAGGGCGGCCGTCGTCGGTGGCGGCCTCGCGGGGCTCGCCGCCGCGCTCGACCTCGTCGACGCAGGGCACGAGGTGACGCTGCTCGAGGCGCGGCCGACGCTCGGAGGCGCCGTGCAGACACTGCCCGAGCGCGCGGGCGACCCGGCGCCGCCGCCCGACAACGGTCAGCACATCGGGCTCGGCTGCTTTGATGAATATCTGCGCTTCCTGAGTCGCATAGGCGAGGCTGGCTCGGTGCGCCGCCTGCGGCTGACGCTGCCGGTCCTCGACGAGCGGGGCCGGGTGGGGACGATCGGACACGGCCTCGGGAGCCTCCTGCGCTACCGCCACCTCTCGCCGCGCGACCGGCTCGGCGTGCTGCGGACGCTCATCCGCCTGCGCGGCCCGGCCGGCGCCCGCCCGCCGGGCGGGCTCTCCTTCGCGGAGCTCGTGCGGGGCCTCGGCTCGTCGGAGGCCGCCGTCGACCGGTTCTGGGACGTCTTCATCCGGCCGGCTCTCAATCTTCCGTCCCGCGAGGCGAGCGCGGCGATGGGCGCCTTCACGGTCCGGACGGCGTTGCTCGGCTCGCGAGCCGCCGCCGATCTCCTGCTGCCCCTCCGCCCGCTCGGCTCCATGCACGGCGACGCGGCCGGCCGGGCGCTCGAGGCAGCCGGCGCCAGCGTCCGGACCGGGTCGCGTGCGATCGTGATCCAGGACGGAGCCGTCGTTCTCGCGGGCGGCGAGCGCGTTCCGGCCGAGGCCTTCGTCGTCTCGGTGCCGCCGGCGGAGTCGGCCGAGCTGCTCGAGGAAGAGCCGGCGAGGCTCGAGAACTCGCCGATCGTGAGCGTCCATCTCCTCTTCGACCGGCCGCTGCTCCGCTATCCGCTCGCGGCGCTCCTCTCGAGCCCGGCCCACTGGGTCTTCGACCGGGGGGCGCTCACGGGTCATCCCCCCGATCGCGGTCAGTACCTCACGGTCGTGTCGAGTGGAGTACCCGACCTGCTCGAGCAGCGGGGCCGGGAGCTGGTGGAGTCGATGGCCGCCGAGCTGACCGGGCGCCTCGGCAGCGCCGATCTCCTCTGGTCGCGCGTCAGCCGGGAGCCCAGGGCCACGGTCGCACTCCGGCCTGGCTCGGACGACCGCCGTCCGGTCGGCACGGGCCGTCCCAACGTCGCCCGGGCGGGCGCCTGGACGGACACGGGCTGGCCGGCCACGATGGAGAGCGCGGTGCGAAGCGGCCGTGCGGCCGCCACTTGCCTTCTGGCCACCGACTCAGCGAGAGTCCACACATGATCGTTGCGACGCAGACACGATCGGCGCTCGACGCCGCGATCGGCGCCGCGTCCGAGCGACTGCTCGAGCTCCAGCATCCCGATGGCTGGTGGAAGGGCGAGCTCGAGTCGAACGCGACGATGGTCGCGCAGCACCTCTTCTGGCAGCACTTCCTCGGGCTCCGCGACCCGGAGTCGGACCGCAGGCTCGCGAACGAGCTGCTCGCGCGCCGGCGGGCCGACGGGACCTGGTCGATCTGGTGGGAGGGCCCGCCCGATCTGTCGACCTCGGTCGAGGCCTATGCGGCGCTCAAGCTCGCAGGTGTCGAGCCCGGGCCGGCGGCGTGCGACTTCATCCGCGCCGCGGGGGGAATCGCGGCTACGCGCACCTTCACCCGCTCCTTCCTCGCCCTGCTCGGCCAGTGGCCGTGGCAGCGGATCCCGACCCCGCCCGTCGAGCTGATCCTCCTGGGGCCCGGAGCGCCCTTCTCGGTCTACGACTTCGCCTGCTGGGCCCGCCAGACGATCGTGCCGCTGTCGGCGGTCATGGCTCTCCGCCCGGTGCGCGAGACGCCCATCGACCTGTCGGAGATCGGTGCGCGCCCGGGTGAGACGCGCCGCCCGCGCCCCCCTGGCAGGCTTCGCCGCCGGGCACTGGCGGCCGCCGAGCGCTGGGTCCGCGAGCGGCAGGAGGCCGACGGCTCCTGGGGCGGGATCCAGCCGCCCTGGGTCTGGTCGATGATCATGCTCGCCGCCCTCGGTCGCGGTCCGGACGACGAGGGGCTCGCTCGAGCCGTGAGCGGCTGGGACGGGTTCATGGTCGACGGCGGCGAGCGGCTCCGTCCGGAGGCGTGCCAGTCGCCCATCTGGGACACGGGCCTCGCCGTGCTCGCGCTCCGAGCGGCCGGGGTCGAGTCCGAGCATCCCCAGCTCGTCCGCGCGGGCCGGTGGTTGCTCGAGGAGGAGGTCACGGTCAAGGGCGACTGGTCGATCCGCCGCCCCGGGCTCGCCCCGGGCGGTTGGGCTTTCGAGTTCCAGAACGACCTCTACCCCGACGTCGACGACACGGCCGTCGTCTCGCTCGCGCTGCGCGAGCTCGGCCTGGGGGAGGGCGCGATCCGCCGCGGGCTCGACTGGACGGCCGGGATGCAGTGCGGCGCAGGGGGCTTCGCGGCGTTCGACTGCGAGAACACGAACGCGTGGCTGTACCGCCTCCCCTTCTGCGACTTCGGCGCGGTGATCGACCCGCCGAGCGAGGATGTGACCGCGCACGCGCTCGAGGCCCTGTTGCTCGAGCCCGGGTACGCGAAGACGACCCGCCTCGCGGTCGACTACCTCCTTCGGGCGCAGCAACCCGACGGGTCGTGGTGGGGACGCTGGGGCGTCAACCACCTCTACGGGACGGCCGCCGTCCTGCCGGCGCTCGAGGCCTACGGCCTGCCGCACGGCCACCCGGCCTTTCGGCGCGCCGTCGCCTGGCTCGACTCGGTGCAGAACGCCGACGGGGGCTTCGGCGAGGACATCCGCTCCTACCACGAGCCGGCCGCGCGCGGGCGGGCTGTCTCGACGGCTTCCCAAACCGCCTGGGCGCTACTAGCCTATGTGGCGGCGGGTGAGGACGACCGAGGGTCGACCGGACGCGCCGCGGACTACCTCTGCGCGACACAGGACGCGCAGGGAGACTGGAGAGAAGCGCACTACACGGGCACCGGCTTCCCGACCGACTTCATGATTCGCTATCACCTGTACCGCCTGTACTTTCCCCTGCTCGCACTCGGCCGCCTACGAGAAAGGCTCCACGGATGAAATTCCCCCTCCGCTCGACGCTCGACATCGGCCGTTACGTGCTGAAGCAGCAGCGCAAGGGCGAGCGCTACCCGCTCGTGTTGATGCTGGAGCCGACCCTCGCGTGCAACCTCGCGTGCATCGGCTGCGGGAAGATCCGCGAGTACGAGTCGAACCGGGCGCGGCTGTCGGTCGAGGAGTGCGTCGACGCGGGGGTTCAGTGCCCTGCGCCCGTCGTGTCGATCTGCGGCGGCGAGCCGCTCGTGTACAAGGGGATCGAGGACGTCGTGGCCGGCATGCTCGACCTCGGCAAGACGATCGACCTGTGCACGAATGCGCTTCGGCTGGAGCAGTACCTCGATGTCTTCGAGCCGGACCGGCGGCTGACGTTCGTCGTCCATCTGGACGGCATGCAGGAGATCCACGACTACGTCTGCGACTACCCGGGGCTCTGGGAAGTCGCGGTCGACGCGATCCGCAAGGCTCGCGCGGCGAACTTCCGCGTGACCACGAACACGACGATCTTCAAGGAGTCGTCCGTCGAGGACGTGGTCGCGATGATGGAGTACCTGACGAACGACGTCGGGATCGACGGGATGCTGGTGGCACCCGGGTACCAGTATTCGCAGATCGACCCGGCGCTGACGATGACGCGCGCCGAGCACGAGGAGAAGTTCCGGGCGATCCGCGCCGCCGCGCGCGAGCACGGCTACCGCTGGCTGGCGACGCCGATCTACCAGGAGTTCCTCACCGGCGAGCGCCGACTCGCCTGCGCTCCCTGGGGTTCGATCACCCGGAACCCGTACGGCTGGAAGGGGCCCTGCTACCTGCTGACCGACGGGATTTTCCCGACCTACGAGGCACTGCTCGAGGGGATCGAGTGGGAGAGCTACGGCCCCGGCTACGACGACCGCTGCGAGCACTGCGCTATCCACTCCGGCTTCGAGCCTGCGGCGGCCTACGAGGCTGCGGGAAGCGTCAAGGAGAGCGTCCGGAGCATGGCGTGGACCCTGAGCGGCTGACCCTGGCCTGCGCGACCGCCCTCGAGCAGGAGGCGGGAGAGCGGGCCGGTCTTGCGACCTCGCTGGTCGGCCTGCGCGGGGTGAACGGCCTGCCGCAGGGACGCCTCGTCTCGTTCGGTCTCGCGGGCGCGCTACGGGAGGACCTGCCGTGCGGCACCGTCCTCGACGGCGTGCGCGTCGTCGACCCCGACGGCCGCGTGCTCTGGCAGGGCGAGCCGCTCGGGATCCCCGATGCGGTGCTCGCGACGATCCTTGCGGCCCCCGAGGTCGTGGACGATCCCGCGGAGCGGCGCCGCCTCGCGGAGGCCACCGGCGCCGATGCGGTCGACCTCGAGAGCGGCCCCATCGCGGAGACGGGCCGGCTCGCCGGCTGTCTTCGCGTGGTCAGCGACACCCCCGCCCGCGGGCTGAGCGGGATCTGTAGCGCCGTGAAGCCCGAGGGCCCCGTCAGCTGGACCGGCCTTGCGGTGGGGTTCGCCCGCTCGCCGTTCGGCTTCACGCGGGCAGCGGCCGACGGGAAGCGCGCCCTGCGGGTCCTGCATCGCGCAGCAGAGGCGCTCGCATGAGCCGCCGCGTGCTGCTCGCGGCTCCCCGGTCGTTCTGCGCGGGCGTCGATCGCGCGATCGAGATCGTCGAGCGGCTGCTCGAGAGCAATGGCCCTCCCGTCTACGTCAGGCACCAGATCGTCCACAACGAGCACGTCGTCCGCCGGCTCGAGGCGCTCGGAGCCGTGTTCGTCGACTCCGAGGACGACGTTCCCACGGGCGCGATCTGCGTGCTGTCCGCCCACGGAGTCGCGCCGGCCGTCCGTGAGAACTGCGAGCGTCGCGGGCTCCAGGTGGTCGACGCCGTCTGTCCGCTCGTCTCGAAGGTGCACGCGGAGGCCCGGCGCTACGCCGACAGCGGTCACCTCGTCGCGCTGATCGGCCACGCCGAGCACGTCGAGGTGATCGGGACGAAGGGCGAGCGACCGGACTCGATCGTGGTCGTCGAGTCCCCTGAGGCCGCGGAGCAGCTCGACACCAACGGCAGGCCGCTTGCGGTCGTCACCCAGACGACGCTCTCGCTCGACGATGTCGCCTCGACCGTCGCCTCGCTGGAGCGGCGTTTCGGGGGACTGCGACGCCCCGCCGCCGACGACATCTGCTACGCGACCCAGAACCGGCAGGACGCGGTCAAGGCGCTGGCCGCAGAGGCGACGCTGATCCTCGTCATCGGCTCGCCGACGAGCTCGAACGCCGAGCGGCTGGTCGAGGTCGCCCGGCTCGCCGGTGCCGAGGCTGCCCTGATCGACGGCGAAAGCCCGCTCGACCCGGCGCTGCTCGAGGGGCACGACGTGGTTGGGCTGACAGCGGGCGCTTCGACGCCGGAGGAGCTGGTGCAGGGGACGGTCACGCAGCTCGCCGCCCGCGGCTACGACGGGCTCGAGGAGATAACGGTCGCCCGGGAGGACGTCCACTTCCGGCTCCCGCGCGAGGTCTACTCGTGACCTCCGTCGAGATCCCCTACTCGATCGCGGCGGCGCTGCCGACCCTCGCCGTGCTCGACATCACGAACGAGGTCGCGCACGAGGTCGCGCGCTCGGAGATCGAGAGCGGCATCGCCTTCGTGTCGGCGAGCTCCGATCCCAGCCTCGTCCGCGTCAACGAGCGCGAGTCGGGCCTGTTCCGGGACCTCGAGAGCCTGCTCGAGCGGCTCGTGCCCTGCGAGGCCCGCGAGCGCGAGCGCCTGCTCGTCTGGTTGCTCGGGCCGCGCACCGAGCAGGTGCCCGTCGCCGGCGGCCGGCTCTGCCTGGGTACGTACCAGCGCGTCTTCCTCGTCGGCTTCGGCGAGGCTTTCGCCGGCGACTGGACGGTCACGCTCCTGGGTTGACCCCTGTCCGGCAGGGCTCGGTGCCCGCTGCTCGTCACCTTCGTCACCATCCCCGCGCGGGCAGCTACGATCGCACCGTGAAGCCGTGGTCGCGGCAGCGCTGGCTCGGGGGCCTCGCCTTCGGGCTGCTGGCGCTCGTGGCCGAGCTCGCCGGCAGGAGCCTCACCCACCGGCTCGACCTCGGCCGGCACGTCGCCTACCCGGGTGACAGCGCCGCCAGCTACTACCCGCTGCTCCTGATCTGCGTCAAGGCTGCGATCGCGTTGCTGCTGGCTCGTCTCGCGTGGCGCGCCGTTCGGGCGCTCCTCGTCGAGCGCGAGGCCCGCACGCGCCTGGCCGCCGTCGGGGCCCGCCCTCACCGCCCCGTGCCGCGACCGTGCCTGCGACTCTCTCCGCGGCTCACCGTCTTGTTCTTCCTGACCACCTCGCTCCTCTACCTCGTGCAGACCGACGCCGAGGCGATCTCGGCGGGGCGCTGGCCCCTGCTTGCCCCCTGGGTGCACTCGTCGGCGCTGCCGGTCTTCGCCGTCCTCGCCGTCGTCGCGGCGCTCGTCTGGGGCGTCGTCGCCAGCTGGCTCAGCGAGTACGAGCGGTACGCCGAGCACGCCGCCGCCCACGCGAGAGGCCTCGCGCGAGGTGTCGCCTCACCTGCGCAGAGCCGTCCGAACACGGGCGGGCTCGCCCCGCGGCGGCTGTTCGGGCTGGCCTTCGAAAGCCGCCCGCCGCCCGCTCGGGCCCTCTAGCCCGCGGCGTCGCCCATCCCTCCGCCGCGGGTCTCGCCGACACCCGTTGGAGGAGTGAATGGACACACAGCTCGCCACCGAGATCCCGGGCGTCCGGACCCGTCGCTCGGCCCGCGCGCTCGTCGTCTCGGCGCTCGGTCCGCTGACGGTCTGCGCAGGCCTCGTCTGGGGAATCCTGCAGCCCTACCGGATCACACTGCTCCATCCGGGCG
>Ga0136620_10000840_pt1 | contig 14182 bp, 8 predicted proteins | sample AntDrymUQ4162106_2_FD_104806 | JGI IMG/M metagenome (GOLD analysis project Ga0136620, IMG submission 104806) | Polar desert sand microbial communities from Dry Valleys, Antarctica - metaG UQ416 (21.06) | ecosystem: Environmental > Terrestrial > Soil > Desert | place: Antarctica: Dry Valley... | reverse complement strand
GTTCGGGCCGATGATGCCGACCAGCTCGCCCTGCGTGCAGTAGAGGTCGGCGCCTTCGAGGATGTTGACGCCGGGGAGATAACCCGCAACCACGTCGTCTGCGCGCAGGACCGCGCCCTCGGCCCCGTCGAGGTGTGCGGACCGGTCGCCGATCGTGTGGTCCTCGGTGCCCTCCCGGTGGCTCATCTGCGCTCCTCCTCGGAGGCGGACCGTTCGAACGATGCCTCGTCGCCGCGGGCCTCGGCCAGGATCTGCTCTTCCTCCTCCTCGGTGAGGGGGGCGTCGTGGTGCGCGCCGAGGTAGGCATCGATCACGCGGGCGTTGCCCATGACCGCGTCTGGTGGACCCTCGGCGATGATCTGCCCCTCCGCCATGACCACGATCCAGTCGGAGATGTCGCGGACCATGTCCATGTCGTGCTCGACGAACAGGACGGACATGCCCTCGTCACGCAGCGAGCGGACGTGGCCGAGCAGGGACTGCTTGAGCGCGGGGTTCACCCCGGCCATCGGCTCGTCCAGCATCACCAGGTCCGGCTCGACCATCAGCGCCCGGGCCACCTCAAGCAGCTTGCGCTGACCGCCCGACAGACTGCCGGCAAAGTCGTCTCGCACCCTGGTGAGCTTGAACCGGTCCAGCAGGGCGTCCGCCCGCTCGGTGACCGCCTGCTCCTGCTTGCGCCACAGCAAGGGCACCAGCGCCTGCAGAAACCGCTCGCCGGTCTGCTCGGTGGCGCCGAGCCGCATGTTCTCGATCACTGTCAGCCGCGAGAGCGCCTTGGTCAGCTGGAAGGTGCGCACCATGCCGTTGAGAGCGACCCGGTGCGGCGCCACGCCGGCCAGCTCCTGGCCGTTGTACGTCCACTGCCCCGACGACGGGCGGTCGAAGCCGGTGAGCAGATTGAAGAACGTGGTCTTGCCGGCGCCATTAGGGCCGATCAGGGCGGTGATGGTGTTGCGCTGCACCTCGAAGTGCTGCACGTCGACGGCGGTGAGGCCGCCGAACTGACGGACCACGTCATCCACGACGAGGACGGGGTCGGGCTTGGGTGCGCCGGGCTCGTGCGGTACGTCACGGAGCGCCGCGTCCGCGGCCGCCTTGTCGGTCAGGGCGGGGTCGGTCGTTGCCGGGTTGGCAGCGGGATCAGCGGGCATCGAGCTGCAGCTCCCTCTTGTCACCGAAGATGCCTTGCGGCCGGAAGATCATCAGCAGCATCAGCGCCAGGCCGACGAGCATGAACCGCACCTGCCCTACCTGGGTGGAGTTCATGATCCAGTTCGGGATCAGGCCTTCCCGCACGCCCTGGTTCAGGAAGTTGTCGGTGAGTGACAAGATCCCCCAGAAGATCATCGACCCGACGACCGGGCCGAACACCCGTGCGGCACCGCCAAGGATCATGATCGTGTAGAGGAAGAAGGTCAGCTCGGTGCTGTAGATGTTCGGCTGCGCCACCGCGAAGTCGAAGGCGAACATGAACCCGGCCAGGCAGCCGATCATGCCGCCCAGGACGAGGCTCTGCATCTTGTAGACGAAGACGTTCTTGCCGAGGCTGCGCACCGCGTCCTCGTCCTCCCGGATGCTCTTGAGCACCCGCCCCCACGGGCTGCGCATCAGCAGGAAGGTGATCAGCAGACAGACCGCGACCAGCCCCCAGCCGAGGATCAAGATGAACAGGTCGTCCTCGGCGTAGGTGAACCAGCCGGCACCGTAGTCACCGCGCGGGAACGGGTTGAGCGCGCGGAACTCGCGGATGTAGCCCTGGATCCCGTCCGCGCCGCCGGTCCACTCCTCGAGGCTGGCGGCGCGGAAGACCAGCCGGATGATCTCGGCGGCGGCGATGGTGACGATCGCGAGGTAGTCGGCGCGCAACCGGAGGGTGGGTACGCCGAGCAGCAGCGCGAGCACCGTAACGGCTGCGAACCCGACCAGCAACGCGAGCCACAGCGGGAGACCGTAGGTGACGATTCCCATCCCCACCGCGTACGCGCCGAGGGCGACGAACCCGGCCTGCCCGAAGTTGAGCAACCCGGTGTAGCCGAAGTGGATGTTCAGCCCGATGGCGGCCAGGGCATAGGTGACGACCTCGCCGGCGACGATTGCGCCGACGGCGTTCTGCAGGATCAGGCTCCAGTCCATGCGTGCCCTCCCCTCACCCGACGCGTTCCGCGCGGCCGAGGATCCCCTGCGGCCGGACCAGGAGGATCAGGATCAGGATCCCGAGCGCGGAGACGTTCTTGAGCTCCGACGGGATCCACACGGTCGACACCGTGATGAACAGACCGACCACGATGCTACCCACCAGCGCACCGAAGGCCGTGCCGAGTCCGCCCAGCGTCACCGCGGCGAAGATCAGCAGCAGGATGGAGAAGCCCATGTCGAAGCGCACCTGTTGTGAGACGCCGAGCAGCACGCCTCCCAGGGCGGCGAGCCCGCCACCGATGATCCAGATCACGAGGATCACCCGCTGCACGTCGATACCCGAGGCAGCCGCCAGCGGCGGGTTGTCGGCGACCGCTCGGGTCGCCTTGCCGAGCCGGGTCCGCAGCAGCCAGTACGCCACCGCGAGGAGCATCAGGATCGCGACGCCCATCCCGATCAGGTCGCGAGGCGCGATCTCGACCGGCCCGAAGGTGATGCCCGCCTGCACGCTGTACTCGGCGTACGAGCGGGTCTCCGCGCCGAAGATGTACTGGAAGAAGTAACGCAGCAGGATGGACAGCCCGATCGAGGTGATCATCATCGCGATCAGGCCGGTGCTGCGTCGTCTCAGCTGGCGCCAGAGAACGAGGTCCTGCACGCCACCGAGCGCTCCGCAGATGATCACCGTCACGATGGCCGCGATGACCAGCTGCACCCCGGCATCGTTGACGTACCACGCGACGATCGCGCCCAGCGTCACCAGCTCGGCGTGCGCGAAGTTCACCAGTCCGGTGGTTCCGTAGACGAGGGACAGCCCGATGGACGCCAGCGCCAGCAGCAGTCCGAACCGCAGACCCTCGACGGTGAGCTGGGCGGCAAGGTCCCAGTCGTTCTGGACGTCGCGCGTCGACGCGCCGAGCGGGAAGATGACCGGCTTGACCTGGCCGGACTGGACCTCGACGGACAGCGTCGTCGGGGCGCCCTCGGAGACGAAGGCGGCCTCCGGGAGGGTCTCGGTGAGCAGGGACACCTCGTACGCGCCCGGCTGTGCCACCAGGACGGTCCACTCGCCGTTGTCGTCGGTGTCGGCCTGCTCGCTGAACGACTGGTCCGCGCTCTCGACCAGGATGCCGACGCCGGCGACGGGTTCGTCCTCGAAGACCAGCCTCCCGTTTACGGCCTCCTGGCGGCTGACGCTCACCGCGACGCTCGCGCCGCCGCCTGCGGGAACGTCGATCGTCGTGGTCTCGTCAGCAGCGGGAACCGACACGCCCTCGGGGAGGGAGGCGGGGTCGACCTCGACGACGTAGGTGCCGGCCTCGGGCACCTGGACCGAGAAGGTGCCGCTGTCGTCGGTGGTGACGTCCTCGCTGAAGTTGCCGCGCTGGCTGCTCACCGTGAGGTCCACGTCGGGCAGGCTCGCGCCGAAGTCGTCGACGACGGTGCCGTTGAGGTCGCCGCCCTGTCCGTCCGCCGCGGCCGAGCCGACCGAGATGAGTCCCGCCGCGAGGGCCAGGACCACGACGATCAGCAGTCGGCGCAACGTCGGGCTCCTGTCCGGCCTGGCGACCTCGGCTGGGACCTCGCTGTCGAGGCACTCCCCTCGCGCGCCCGACGGGACGGGACTATAGCGAGCCGTCGGCAAAGCGGGGCCGAGTTGGGTCACACCGCGGTGACGATCTTCACCAGCAGCGGTGCGACCAGCAACGCGGGGAGCAGGTCGCCGACCGGCACCCTCTTCACCTGGAGCAGCCGGAGCGCGACCCCGGCGAGGAGCAGCCCGCCGGTAGCGGTCATCGCGGCCAGCTGGGCATCTGGCACGAACGACCCCAGCGCCGCGCCGAGAGCGGTCAGGCCGCCCTGGATGGCGAGTATCGCCACGACCGACGCCGCGACGCCCCAGCCAAAGCTGGCCGCGAACGCGATCGAGGCGAAGCCGTCGAGCACCGACTTGAGCACGAGCAGGTCGGCACCCTTCCCGAGGCCGTCCTGAAGCGAGCCGAGGACGGTCAGCGGTCCGACGCAGAACACGAGCGAGGCGGTGACGAAGCCCTCGACGAAGCGGTGCTGCGCGCTGGTCGCACCCTGATCCCTACCCGCGTCCCCGGCCGCGTCCCGGACCAGCCGGCGGCGGAGCGCTCCGCCGAGAGACTCCAGTCGTTGCTCGATGCGAGCCAGCGACCCGGCGATCCCGCCCACGAGCACCGCACCGAGCACGATCAGTACCGGGGCGCTGTCGCCGACCGCGGCGGTGAGCTCGTCGTCCCCGACCGCTGCGGCCGACACCCCGGCTATGAGCAGCGTCACCAGGCCCAGCCCGTCGGTGACCACGTCCCGGGTTCGGTTCGGCAGCCGGCGACCGACCAGGACGCCGATCCCGGATCCGACCAGGACGGTCGCGACGTTGACCACCGTGCCCAGGCCGCGGAAGTCCTCCACGTCTCAGGTCCGGGGTACGAGCAAGCAGGTGATGCGGGCGGTGCAGACCCGGCGGTCCTGGTCGTCGCTGATGAGGACCTCGTACGTGGCGACCGAGCGGCCGCGGTGCACCGGCGTGGCCACGCCGGTGACCACACCCTCGCGCACAGCCCGGTGGTGCGTGGCGTTGATGTCGACACCGACCGCGTACCTGTCCGGCATTCCCCAGAGCGTGGACCCGATCGAGCCGAGGGTCTCGGCCAGCACGCACGAGGCGCCGCCGTGCAGCAGCCCGAACGGCTGTGTGTTCCCCTCGACCGGCATGGTCGCCACCAGTCGGTCGGCGGCGAGCTCGAGCAGCTCGATCCCCATCCGGTCGAGCAGCGCGGCTTCGGTGGGAAGGTCGTCGGGCAGGTCCACGGCTGTCCCTTCGCTGTCGGAGACCCAGACTAGAGTCGCGGCCGTGGCCGATCCGACCGCGACCCGAGGATCAACACAGCCCCCTCGCTTGCTGCTGCTGGACGGGCACTCGCTGGCCTACCGCGCCTTCTTCGCGCTCCCGGTGGAGAACTTCTCGACCACCACCGGCCAGTCCACCAACGCCGTCTACGGCTTCACCTCGATGCTCATCAACGTCCTCCGGGACGAGCAACCCACCCACGTTGCGGTGGCGTTCGACGTGTCGAGGCAGACCTTTCGGCTGGCCGAGTACGCCGAGTACAAGGCCAACCGGTCGAAGTCCCCACCCGAGTTCTCCGGCCAGCTGTCGTTGGTGAAGGAGGTGCTCGACGCGCTGCACGTCATCAGCGTCGAGAGCGAGGGGTACGAGGCCGACGACGTCATCGCCACCCTCAGCACCCAGGCGGAGACCGCCGGGTGGGACGTGCTGATCTGCACGGGGGACCGGGACGCATTCCAGCTGGTGTCCGACCAGGTGACCGTTCTCTACCCGATCCGCGGCGTGTCCGACCTGTCGCGGATGACGCCGGCGGCGGTGCGGGAGCGGTACGGCGTGGGGCCGGAGCACTACCCCGACCTCGCCGCACTGGTCGGGGAGAGCAGCGACAACCTGCCCGGCGTGCCCGGGGTCGGGCCCAAGACCGCGGCCAAGTGGATCGAGCGGTTCGGTAACCTGGACGGGTTGGTGCTGAACGTCGGCGAGGTGACCGGCAAGGCGGGCGACTCCCTGCGCGAGCGGCTGGCCGACGTCCAGCGCAACCGACGGGTCAACCAGCTGGTGCGCGACCTCGAGCTGCCGGTGGGGCCGGACGACCTCGAGGTGCGGCCTTGGGACCGCGAGGCGGTGCACACCGTGTTCGACGGGCTCGAGTTCCGGGTGCTGCGGGACCGGCTGTTCGCCACGCTGTCCGCCGACGAGCCGGTCGCCGAGGACTCGATCACCGTTGACGGCGCCGATCTCGGCCCCGGCCAGGTAGCGGGCTGGCTCGACAAGCACATACCTATCGGCACCACCGCCGGGCTGCATGTCGTCGGTGCGTGGGGTGCCGGCGGCGGCCGGGTCGACGGGGTGGCCATCGCGGCGCCGGACGACGCCGCGGCCTACCTCACGCTCACCGACACCCAGGACCCGTCCGACCGCCTCGGCCCGGACGACATCGAGGCGCTGTCGGCGTGGCTGTCCGACCCGGAGCGGACCAAGGCACTGCATGACGCCAAGGGACCGATGCTGGCGCTCGCCGCGCGCGGCTGGACGCTCGACGGGGTCGCCTCCGACACCGCGCTGGCCGCCTACCTCGCCCGGCCGGACCAGCGGTCGTACGACCTCGTCGACCTGACCCTGCGCTACCTCAAGCGCGACCTCGGCGACGAGGAGACGTCCGCGGACCAGTTCGCGCTCGACCTCGACGCCGACGCGGCGACCACGCACATGACCGCGATGCTGCGGGCCCGGGCAACGCTCGACCTCGCTGCCGCGCTGGCGGTCGACCTCGACACCCGCGGCGGGGCCCGGCTGCTCGGCGAGGTGGAGCTTCCGCTGGTCGGCGTGCTGGCCGACATGGAGCGGGTCGGTGTCGCCGTCGACGACGAGCACCTCGCGCTGCTCGAGGACGACTTCGCTGCCCTGGTGCGCCAGGCAGCCAGCGAGGCCTACCGGGTCATCGGCAAGGAGATCAACCTCGGCTCGCCCAAGCAGCTGCAGGTCGTCTTGTTCGACGAGCTCACGATGCCCAAGACCAAGCGCACCAAGACCGGGTGGACGACGGACGCGGACTCGCTGCAGCAGCTGCACGCCAAGACCGAGCACCCGTTCCTGCTGCACCTGCTCACTCACCGCGACGCCAGCCGGCTGCGATCCACCGTCGAGGGGCTGCGCAAGACGGTTGCCCGCGACGGGCGCATCCACACCACGTTCAACCAGATGATCGCGTCGACCGGCCGGCTCAGCTCGACCGAGCCCAACCTGCAGAACATCCCCATCCGCACCGAGTCCGGTCGCCGGATCCGGGAGGCGTTCGTCGTCGGGCAGTCGTACGAGTGCCTGCTCACCGCCGACTACAGCCAGATCGAGATGCGGATCATGGCCGACCTGTCCAAGGACGCGGACCTGATCGCCGCGTTCAAGTCCGGCGAGGACTTCCATGCCGCCACCGCCTCGGCCGTGTTCACGGTCTCCCCGGATCAGGTCACCGCAGAGATGCGGGCCCGGATCAAGGCGATGAACTACGGGCTGGCCTACGGGCTGTCCGCCTATGGGCTGTCCCAGCAGCTCGGCATCGAGACGTCCGAGGCGGCGACGTTGATGGACGACTACTTCCTCCGCTTCGGGGGCGTGCGCGACTACCTGCGCGGGGTGGTGGACGAGGCGCGGCGCACGGGCTACACCGAGACGTTGTTCGGCCGTCGGCGCTACCTGCCGGACCTGACCAGCGACAACCGGCAGCGGCGCGAGATGGCCGAGCGGATGGCGCTGAACGCGCCGATCCAGGGGTCGGCGGCCGACATCATCAAGGTGGCGATGCTCGGCGTCCACCAGGCGCTGGAAGCCTCCGAGCTCGGCTCCCGAATGCTGCTGCAGGTGCACGACGAGCTGGTGCTCGAAGTCGCGCCGGGGGAGCGGGACGCGGTCGAGGACCTGGTCCGCGTCCAGATGGCCGCGGCGTACGACCTGGCCGCCCCGTTGGACGTGTCGGTGGGCATCGGCACCACCTGGCAGCAGGCCGGCCACTGACGGTGTCAGGCCAACCGCGCTGCATCACAGTACGTGGCCCCGCTCAGCACTCTCTGTAGTTGTTCAGTGACTTCTCCCTTTAGGCCGCAACTCGACGTGCGCTGCGTCCGTTGTGACCGGCACAACACCGATTTCCGTCCCGAGGGCCGGCTACCGCTGGTCGTCTCGAATCACGAAAGGGCGCCACATGCCCTCGCTGCGCCACTATGCCCGTCGCCCAGTCCGGGCCACCCTTGTTGCCTTCGCCGCGGCCGGCCTCCTGGCCGCGGCGCTTGCCGTGCCCGGGGGGCGCAGGCCGGCAGCTCTGCGCTCGCCGCCTCGTCGACCGGCACGGACTACGCCACCGACCCGAACCAGGACGACGTGGACAACCGGGCCGGCAGCGTGGCTCCGTCGGCGGCCGCGAGCGACATCGTGCGCGCCATGGGTGCTCGGGTGGAGTGGAACCAGTTCGGCACGCCGGCCTCGCTGATCAAGTACGGCGGCTACCTCGCCACCGGTCTCGGCAGCGACCCGGTCGCCGCCGCGCGGTCGTTCGTCTCGACCAACAAGGCGCTGTTCGGGCTCACCGCCGCCGCGGTCGGCGACCTGGAGCTGGTCAACCACACCCGGATGACCGGCGGACGGGGTCACGCGATCCTGTTCCGGCAACAGTTCGGGTCCCTACCCGCTGCCCAGGACGGCATGATCTCGGTGGGCGTCGTCGACGGCAAGGTCGCCTACGTCTCGTCTTCGGCGGCCGGCGCGGCAGCCGCGCCCGCGACAACCGGTCTCATCGACCCGGGAGCCGCATGGCTGAAGGCCGCGGCCAACGTCGGACACACCGCGGCGAGCGCTGACATCACCGGCGTCCAGAACGAGCGCGGGTGGACGCTCTTCTCCGTCGACGGCCTCGACGAGCAGCAGCGGGCCCGGCTGGTCGCGCTGCCCACGCCTACGCAGGGGGTCAAGGCGGCCTACGAGACCGTCGTCTACCAGGGCACCGGCGGCGGTGAGTTCGCCTACACCGTCTTCGTCGACGCCCAGAACGGGGACATCCTGTTCCGCACCAACCGGCTGAACCACCTCGACGGGACCGCGTCTGCAGCTCCCGCCGCGGCGCTTCCGATGGCACCAACGGCGGGCGAGTTCACCGGCGCGTACACGCCCACCGCGTGCGGGCCGGAGCACCCCATCGACGTGGACGCGGACACCGAGAGCATCTACGTGTTCGCCACCGCGGTGGTCCCGGCCAACGACATCGTGGTCAACATCCTCCGCAACGGTGAGGTCGTCGGTGGCCCCGGCGACACCGGCACCAGCCCGGAGGTCAGCACGTACGACGGGGTCGCCGGCGACCCGGCAGGCAGCGTCTACGAGGCGCAGGTGTGCCCGTTCGACGCCGCCTCCCAGGTTGCTCCCCCGTACACCTACGCCGGCAGCTACGTGACCAGCAACGTTGCCGCCAGCGGCGTCCCGTTCCCGCCACGGTGGAAGTACTTCCTGGCCAACCCGCCGCTGAACGGCGCTGACACCGACACCCGGATCGTCGGCTGCTTCACCGGCGCCGACGGCCAGACCAGGGTTCCGCCCCGGCCGCTGCCGGCCGGCTGCGACCGTGAGGAGGGCAACGCTGCGGCTCGCTTGCCGTGGGACGTCGACCCGACCACGGGTCAGCCGACGTTCACCACCAGCGGCAACGCGGCTCGGTCGGTGGAGGCCTGGTTCAGTCCGCTGGCACCGCCGGTGGGGGACAACTACAGCCCGGTCAGCCCCAACCGAAGGTACATCTACCCGTGGGAGGACACCTGGCGGAACGAGAAGTGCAACCCCGCTGCGTTCGGGACCCCGGGGCTGGAAGACCCCGAGTCCGGTCGCAACGACATCAACGCGGCGATCACCAGCCTGTTCGCCAACCACAACCGGATGCACGACTGGTCGTACTTCCTCGGCTTCACCGAGAACAACTACAACATGCAGGTCTCGAACTTCGGCAACGACGCCGATGGGACCGTGCCCGGTCTCGGTGACAAGGACCCGGAGATCGGAGGCGCCCAGGCCGGCGCCGTCACCGGGGGCTTCCCCAGCTTCCTGGGCCGGGACAACGCCAACCAGATCACGTTGAACGACGGAATCCCGGGCATCACCAACATGTACCTGTGGCAGCCGCTGCCGGCGGCGTTCTACGCCTCCTGCACCGACGGTGACTTCGACCAGTCGGTCATCGGCCACGAGTACACCCACGCCATCTCCAACCGCATGGTCGGTGGCCCCGACGCCGGCCTCACCTCCGGCAGCGACGGCCAGGCGCGGGCGATGGGGGAGAGCTACAGCGACCTCACCGCCGTCGAGTACCTCAACGAGTACGACTACGTGCCGACAGCCGGCGAGAACCCGTTCGCGGTCGGACCGTACGTCACCGGCAGCGACGAGCGCGGCATCCGCAACTACGGGATGAACTTCAGCCCGCTGAACTACAGCGACGTCCAGGGCTACGACGGCAGCGGGGTGGGCAGCCCGCACGACGACGGCGAGATCTGGAGCGCGGTCAACTTCCAGATCCGCCAGGCCATGATCGCCAGGTACAACGGCGGCTTCCCGGCCGGCGACAACGAGCTGCAGAAGCGGTGCGCCGACGGCATCCTGCCGGCCGACGAGTGCCCAGGTAACCGGCGCTGGATGCAGATGGTCTTCGACGCCTACCTGTTGATGCCACCGGCGGTCAGCATGCTCGGGTCCAGGGACGCCTACCTGGCCGCGGACTTGATGCGCTACGGCGGCACCGCACCCGGCCCGGACAACCAGAAACTGCTGTGGGAGCAGTTCGCCAAGCGTGGCTTCGGCCAGAACGCCTCGACGGCCGGCACCGATGACCCGCAGCCAAAGCCGAGCTTCGAGTCGCCCCGGCAGGCAAACGAGGCCACCATCACCTGGCGGTTCATCGACGACGCCGGCAACCCAGTCGACAACGCGTTCGTCTACGTCGGTGACTACGAGGGCCGCGTCACGCCCATCGCCGACACCGACCCGTCGACGCCGCTCGGCGACGTGACGAAGTTCGTGCCTGGTACGTACGACTTCGTCATCCAGGCCGACGGCTACGGGTTGACGCGGATCACCCGCAACTTCTCGGCCAACGAGACGCGTCGGACCCAGTACCTGCTCCAGACCAACGTCGCTTCGGCGAACAATGGTGCGACGATCACCGGTGACGGCGCGAACCTGCGCAACCTGATCGACGACACGGAGCGCTCCAACTTCGTCTCCGGACCTCCGGGGTCGGATTTCAACCCCGTGGCAACCTCTCCGGCCAAGGTGCCGGGACGTCAGGTCACCGTCGACCTCGCCGGTGGGCGGCGTCTGATCGACACGGTCAAGGTCAGTGCCCTGCTGCGCTCCAACGCGAACGACTGCCAGGCGCCGGAGGAGTGCGACCCGCAGGACCTCAGCCAGAACCGGTTCTCGGCCCTGCGCCAGTTCGCGATCGAGGTCTGCACCGCGGGGGCTGCCAACCAGCAGTGCGGAAACCGCAGCACCGTCGCCGGCCCCGCTGACGGTTTCGAGCGGATCTTCCGCAGCGCCGACGACGCGTTCCCCGGTGCCATACCGCGGCCGCTCTCGCCGCAGCTGATCTTCCAGGAGTTCGACGTCGCGGACCGACGGGCGACGCACGTGCGGATGGTCATCCTGGACAACCAGTGCACCGGGAACGAGCAGTACCACGGTGACCAGGACAACGACCCGCTGGTCAACTCCGACTGTCGGACCGACGCGGCCGACTTCCCGTTCGACCCGGAGGCGCCCGACGAGGCCGTCCTGGTCCCGCAGGACACCACCGTCCGGGCGGCCGAGCTGCAGGTGTTCTCAGCCGGCGGCGAGGGCGGCGGCGGCGGCACCCCGCAGGACCCGTTCGTGACCTTCACCAAGACCGGTCCGCTGACGGCGGACCAGGGTCAGCAGATCACCTACGAGCTGGACTACGGCAACCTCGGCCCGGCGCCCTCCGAGCAGGCGAAGATCACCGACCGGCTACCCAAGGGTGTCTCGTTCGTGTCGGCGACCGGACCGGACTCCTACAACGTCGCGACCCGCACGGTGACGTGGAACATCGGCACGGTGCCGGTCCTCGCGGATGGCACCGTCCGGCTGACCGTACGGGTCGGGTCGGGTGTGGAGACCGGGACGGTGCTCACCAACACTGCCGAGTTCAGCGGGGCGTTGACGACCGCAACGCCAGGGGTGGCGGCGACGCTGGTCCTCTGACGCCCGCCGGGTCTGCCGGGGCCGGGGCCGGGTTCACGCCGCCGGCCGGTAGGCGCAGACGGCCTTGGCGACGTCGGCCATCGTGCCCTCGCCGCCTCCGCCGCCGGTGCGGGGCCGCTCGCCGGTGGCGCGGGCCACGACGTCCCTCATCCAGGCGTAGTCGGGCGCGTCGGGGGAGAACCGCTCGCTGCGCGCGAACACCACGCTGCGCACCTTGGCGTCCTTGACCTGGAAGGCGAGGTCGACGAAGGCGGGAAGCAGCTCGGCCGGGACGTCGGTCCGCAGAATCTTTCGACCGGCGTCGAGGATCTGCTCGTATCGGGTCAGCAGCGTGCCCGGGTTGGCGCGGTCGATGACCGCGCCCACGAGGCAGCGCTGCCGCCGCATCCGGTCGTAGTCGTCGAGCCCGTACCTGCCGCGGGCGAACCAGAGCGCCTCGAACCCGTCGAGGTGCTGGTCCGGGCCGGGCTGCAGGTAGCCCTCGGGCTCCCGCACCCCCTCGGCGCCGCCGATCGGGATCGGCTGGTTGATGTTCACCGTGACCCCGCCCATCGCGTCGATCAGCTCGACGAAGCCGGGGATGCTGACCAGCAGGTAGTAGTCCACCGGGATCCCGAGCGCGCCGCTGACGCCGAGCTTGAGCGCGCCGGCGCCCTCGTTGTCGGTCCTCCCGAGCACGCCGGGGTGCAGCTCGGGGACTCGCGGGTAGATCGCGTTCGCCATCCACTGCAACGGGTCACCGGGGCCGGCGAAGCCTCGTGGGTACAGCTCGGCCAGCGGTGTGCCGCCGGGCAGAAACGGGACATTCTCGAGGTTGCAGGGCAGCCCGAACAAGACGGTGTCGCCGGAGTCGACGTCGATGCTCGCGACCATGATCGAGTCGGTGCGGGTGCCGAGCTGCCGCGAGCCGACGTCGCCGCCGAGCAGCAGCACGTTGACGCGGTCGCGACCGAGGCACGGGTCGCTCGCGCTGGCTTGGGGTCGGGTGGCGCTGACGCTCGGTGCGAACACGTCGCGGATGAACTCGCGCTGGGCCGACGCGTAGCGGAACCCGACCGCGAACGGCACCGCCAGGCCAGGCACACCAGCACCGTGAACGCGCTGGCACCGAACCGCTGTCGAGCCGACAGCCCGCCAGGGCGGGAAAGTGCGTCGCTGGCCACGATCACCGCGGTCCAGGCCAGGAAGCCAACCCCGAGCATCACCATCACCGCGGTCAGCCAGCGGGTCTGGACGAGGAGCTGCAGCACTTCGCGGCGGCGCTCCAACAACAGGTACGTGAGCACTGCGACCGAGGACGCGAACCCGAGCAGCACGACCGCGCCGAGCAGGCGTCGGCGCAGCATCAAGAAGCTGCTGCCCGGCAGCGCGAGCCCGAGTGTGGTGAGCCCGAGCACGCCGGCAAGCGAACGCGCGCGTACCGGTCCATCCTTCTTGCGGCGGCCGACCGGGGACACGCGCTCGGGGGGTGTGGCTGCTGCCACCCGAGGCCCTCCAGAACTGTGCTCGAACCAGAAACGGTGCTGGACCGGTCTGAGCGACATCGGTCAACCGGTCACTGTACTGTCGCTTCGAGGGTCGGCGCAGGGGCCGCGTTGACCGCCCGCGCGCGCGGCACGTACGCTTGACGACGCGCTGTGGCCTGCGCGACCTCGTACGGAGCAGGCCGTGCTCGCACCGAGTCGATCGGATTCGCGCCCCGCGTGGACCCCTCACCTCTTGCGGACCGGGCTGCCGCGCGCCGGCACGACCGAACCTGTCCGCGGAGACCACTCAACCCATGACGACGAGCAGCATCGAGGAAGCCAGCATCGACGAGGCACAGCCGGCCACCCCTCCGGCACCGGGCACGGGCACGCCGCCGAGCGAACCCCAAACCCCCCAGGTCGCGGTCAACGACGTCGGCTCGGCGGAGGACTTCCTCGCCGCGATCGACGAGACCATCAAGTACTTCAACGACGGGGACATCGTCGAGGGCACCATCGTCAAGGTCGACCGCGACGAGGTGCTGCTCGATATCGGCTACAAGACCGAGGGCGTCATCCCGTCCCGTGAGCTGTCAATCAAGCACGACGTCGACCCGAACGACGTGGTCGCGGTGGGCGACCCCGTCGAGGCCCTGGTCCTGCAGAAGGAGGACAAGGAGGGCCGGCTGATCCTGTCCAAGAAGCGCGCCCAGTACGAGCGCGCCTG
>Ga0136620_10000839_pt1 | contig 14202 bp, 11 predicted proteins | sample AntDrymUQ4162106_2_FD_104806 | JGI IMG/M metagenome (GOLD analysis project Ga0136620, IMG submission 104806) | Polar desert sand microbial communities from Dry Valleys, Antarctica - metaG UQ416 (21.06) | ecosystem: Environmental > Terrestrial > Soil > Desert | place: Antarctica: Dry Valley... | reverse complement strand
CCACGCACATTGGAGGCGGCACGGACCAAGCGTGAACACGCGCCACCACCACGCAGGCGAGACAGTCCGGCACGCCAGCGCGCCACCGTTGATGCCCCACACACCAGGCCGGCAGGCACGCATTCCTCGAGCCGCAGCCAGGTCGACTACGGAAGGTCGTGACTTGGTTGACTAGCTTCGTCGTTCTTCGGCTGCCAAGCTGCGCCCGTGGCGGAGTACGCAACGCTGGTGCGTTCCCGACTCTCCGCCAAGGAACGGGCCGAGGTGCAGCGGGTCAATGGACTCGCGCGCGAGCTCGTTGAGCACTTGGACAGCAGCATCGACCTCATCGCAGCCCTTCATATTCATGGTGCCCAAAGCCGCGCAATCCAAGGGACCGTAGGCGAGCTTCTCGAACGTCGCCTTGGGTTCGGAACTGAGTTGGTCCTGAGCCCGCAGGATGGCCTCGTGACACGTGCTAGGCCAGACTTCTTCTTCCCACTTGGGCCAGGGCGAGGAATCGTTGCCGAGGTGGAGCGTGGCGGAACGACAGCCAACAACCACGACCTTAAGGACGTGTGGAAAGCGCATATCGCCGTCAACGCACAGCATCTGTTTCTGGTCGTGCCCCTTGAGCTTCATAACCAGTCCGGCGGGGTGCGGGAGCGTCCCTACCCCAAGGTGGTGAGACGGATCGGTGCCTTCTTTGGTGACCCGCGCCGAGAGATCGACGTGCTGAGCGCCCATGTTTTTGGCTACTGACAGACCTGTACTCACCGCACTGGTGCCCGCTTGCCGACCGGACTCATCTGGGCGGGATACGTGACCCGATCTCCCTGCCACTCCGAAACGGCGGCCTCAGTCAAGCGAGGCATCCACCGACAAGCCGGTGGTCTCCGACGACAACTTGACCCAGCGGCGAACTCATCGCTTCGACGCCACAAGCACAACTCCCAGGGGCTTGGCACTTGGCCTAGCGCCAAGCCGACCACGTGAACGAACGGCTCGGGCTGTGACTCCGGTTCAGTCGTCAGGTGCGCAGCCAGCTCAGCCTAGTTTGGAAGCCGGCGGTCTTCGGTGACCGCGTTGCCGCCGTCGACCACGAGCAGCTCGCCGTTGACGTACGACGCCTCGTCGCTGGCTAGGAAACCGATCGACGCAGCGACCTCGTCGGGTCGGCCCGAGCGTCGCATGGGTGACGCGAGCCCCATCCGGTGCTCGTCCTCCGACACCGAAGGGGTGGCGATCCAGCCGGGACATACCGCGTTGACGGTGATTCCGCGGGCGGCAACCTCGACGGCAAGTGCCCGCGTCACGCCCACCATCCCGGCCTTCGCGGCGTGGTAGGCGGCGTCGTCGGGGTAGGCGCCCACCGGACCGGAGGTGGATGCGACATTGACGATCCGACCAGCCCCACGGGCCAGCATGCCGGCTAAGACCAGTCGGGTGACGGTGATCGCTGTGCCGAGAGATTGCGTTCGATGCTGTGCGCCCAATGCTCGGGCGGCAGATCTAGGAAGGCGCCGCCGGAGTCGGGGTCGGACACCGAGGTCATGCCAGCGTTGTTGACCAGAATGTCGATCCGGCCCCACGCGTCGGTGACCTGGGTGACCAGCCGCTCTGCCTGCTCCGGGTCGGTAAGGTCGGCGAGTTCTGCGATCGCCTCGGCACCGTGAGCCGTCAGCTCGCTGGCGCGCTCGTGGCACCGTTCGGTGGTGGACGTGACCGCGACCCGTGCACCCATCGCAGCCAGTAGGCGAGCTGCAGCGAATCCGATCCCGTCCGGGCTCCCGCTGCCGGTGACGAGAGCGACTCGATCATCGAGGCGGAAGGGCACGGACGTCACTGTCGCAGACCGAGGCGGCCACCCGGGAAGTCACCGCCCGGCAGAACTCACTCGAGCGAGCTCCGTCAGCTGCAGCCTGAGGTACTCCCGCAGCCCTCGCACACGAAGCAGGATCCCGCGGGGCGCATCTTTGTGCCACACGTGAAGCACAGCGGAGCGTCCACAGACGACCCGGTGATCTCCTCCAACAGCTCGGCGGTGGTGTGCGCAGCCGCCGGCGCCGGGCGCGCGGTCTCGGCCACCGGCTCCGGGGTCTCCATCGATGGATCCGCTTTGACCGCTGCCGCCGCTGGCGACGCCGCCTTCAGCGACTCCGCCTCCGGCAACTCGCCGTTGCCGTCAGCCACCTCCTCGTACGACCCGGTCTCGAGCTGGCGCTGCCGCTCCTCGGCGGTGTAGATCCCGAGCGCAGCCCGCCGCTCGAACGGCAGGTGGTCCAGCGCCAGCCGGCGGAAGATGTAGTCCATGATCGACTGGCTCATCCGCACGTCCGGGTCATCGGTCAGCCCGGCCGGCTCGAACTTCATGTTGGTGAACTTCTGCACGTACGTCTCCAGCGGCACCCCGTACTGCAACGAGATCGAGATCGCCATCGAGAACGCGTCCATCACCCCGGCCAAGGTCGAGCCCTGCTTGCCGAGCTTGAGGAACACCTCGCCGAGCCCGTCGTCCGGGTATGACCCAGCCGTCATGTAACCCTCGGCGCCGCCGACAGTGAACGACGTGGTCAGCGACGGGCGCGACTTCGGCAACCGCGTGCGCACCGGGCGGGCCAGCTCGGCCGGCGCCGCCGACTCCTCGGTCGAGGTCGCCTTGTGCTTCCCTCGCCCGTCGCTCAGCGGCTGGCCAACCTTGCAGTTGTCCCGGTAGACCGCCAGCGCCTTCAGCCCAATCTTCCAGCCCTGGAAGTAGACGTCGGCGATGTCCTCAACCGTCGACGACTCGGGCAGGTTCACGGTGTTGTGGTTGACAAGACCGTTGCCCACGAAGGCGTGCGTCGTGGGCACCGAGACGTCGTAGACCTCCCGCTCGCCTGCGTCCTCGACCGAAACGACGGGGCTGAAGTGAATCCCGTTGTGTAGGACGTCGTACACGGCCTGCGGCAGTTGGACACCGGGTACGGACGCGATCCTCGCCAGCGACCGCATGCTCGGGTGCTTGGTCCGCGGGTCGAGAAGGTACGCGAACTCCCTGCGCAGGCTGTGCCCGTACCGACCACTCTTCGACCGAGGGATTGCCTCATAGAGCTGTCGCGCCGTGACGAATGGAACAACGTCAGACGTGCTCGAGTCCGGGAAGGCACGCCCGGTGATTGCGGCAGCAGTCGCCGCCTTGACCGGCTCGAGGAACGGCACCAGGTGGATCATGAGCCGCGCCCATTGGCCGCTTGCATAGACCTCGTCGTAGATCTTGCCGTTCACCGAGTTGTGCTTGCTAATCCGGCTGTGCAGCACACCCAAGTTGGTCAGCACGGCCTGAAGGTCGTCCAGCAGCCTGGGAGAGTCCAGGCAGATGGCCCACTTGGCCTGTGGTCCCTTTGTGGAGTACGCGTCGAGTGCGAGACCCTGCAGGAACGACAGCACCATGTGGCGCGGCGAGCGGAGCACAGCATCGGGGATCCGCTTGTCGGAGGCACGTGTTCCAGCGCCGAGGTAACGCAGGAACTCCACCACGGTCTTGCTGGAAGCAATGACCTGGGGGCACTTGCCTTCCCGGCGCTCGATCCTGGCCTGGATGCCGAAGACGTCGGCCCAGGCCTGTCGCACGCGCTCCAGCACACTGTCGACCGAGTTGGTGATGACCACCGACCAGGTTCGCTCATGGGTGTGCCCCTCCGATGCGTACGCCCCCAGGAGAAAGGCCAGATCCGCCGTCATCTCCTCTGGGATGGTGACGGGCTTCTGGCTGCCGTACGGCCGCGACGGAGCGAAGTCGCGGAACGAAGGCGGCACGGTCGCCCACATGTTGGAGCCGTACTGCTGCGCCACGAAGTCACCGGGCTGGATCTGAGACAGGTGCACCCAGTCCAGGCCGTCTTGATTGCCCCTGAGCACCCGGTGGTTCGGCGTACCGATCACCCGGTGTCCAGAGCGCAGCACGACCTGGCGTACCGGACGGACGCCGCCGTAGTAGAAGGCGTCGGTCTTCCGCTGCCCTCCCAGACTGGCGACCCCGATGATCTCGTCGCGGAAGCTGTCCGCCAGCTCCCCCTGGTGCAGGCTGCCGATTCGGACCAGACCGTCGGCTGTCGTGAGCAGCGTCTCTCCCACCACGCACTTCGAGATCGCACCGCTGAGAAACGGCTGCGCCGCCGCCATCATCCGCACGTGCCCCATCGGCTTGATCGACCGCTCCCCCATCGCGCAGTCGAACACGTCGTAGTGCTCCTGCCGCAGCCCGGGCGCGTCGATCACGTGACCGTGCTCGGCGATGTACTCGACGATCGCCTCGATCTGCTCGTCCTGGTAGCCGAGCTTGGTCAGCGCCCGCGGCACGGTCTGGTTGACGATCTGCATCGACCCGCCGCCGACCAGCTTCTTGAACTTCACCAGCGAGAAGTCCGGCTCGATCCCGGTGGTGTCCGCGTCGAGCATGAAGGCAATCGTTCCGGTCGGCGCGATCACTGAAGCCTGCGCGTTGCGCCAGCCGTTCTCGGCCCCGATCGCCAGACCATCCGCCCACGCCTTCGTCGCCGCGGCGTGCACCTCGCTGTCCATCGGGTGCACCGTGCGGACAGCGTCGTTGGCCGCCTGGTGCTTGCGCATCACCCGGGTGTGCGGGGTCGCGTTGCGCGCGTACCCGTCGTACGGCCCGACCACGCCGGCCAACTCGGCCGACCGCTTGTACGCCGCGCCGGTCATCAGAGAGGTGATGCTTGCCGCCAGCGCTCGGCCGCCCTCGCTGTCGTACGCCAGCCCGGACGCCATCAGCAGCGCGCCGAGGTTGGCGTAGCCGATGCCGAGCTGCCGGTACGACCGGGTGGTCTCACCGATCGCCTCGGTCGGAAAGTCGGCGAAGCAGATCGAGATGTCCATCGCCGTGATCACGAACTCCACCGCCCTGGCGAACCGTACGGCGTCGAACGAGCCATCGTCGGTCAGGAACTTCATCAGGTTGAGGCTCGCCAGGTTGCACGACGAGTTGTCCAGGTGCATGTACTCCGAGTTGTGCACCACGACACCAGGCAGCCCAGACGCCTCCACCACAAAGTTGTGCGAGCCGGGCACCTCAAGGTCGTACACCCGAACAGGTTCGTCCAGCCGCAACTCGCGTACGGACGCAACGGTGTCCCGCTCGTAGTCCGACACCAGCTCCTGGCCCATGGTCAGCGCCTGCGCCTCCACCCAGCCGGACTCGGTGAGGAACCGGTGCTCCGGCGTGCAGCGCAGCACCAGACCGCGGCCAGTCGTCACCTCGGCCAGGGTGTCGGTCTCACCCGCGACCCAGGCCAGCGACACCGGCGCCAACGAGAACGCCGCGGCATCGCCGAACTCGATCAGGGTGAGCACCCGTACCGTTTCGCCGGCCTCGACTCGCTTGGTGAGCAGCTCAAACTCCAGCGCGCCTTGCTCAGTCGACACCAGCGTGTCCCCGGTGAAGCAACACGGGTTGCTTGCAGTGATCCGGCCCGACTCCGGTGTGGTGTGCCAGTCGTTGATCGTGCCGTCGTACTGCACCCCCGGGTCGGCACATTCCCACGCCGCCTGCGCGATGTCGCCCCACAGCTGCTGGGCGTCGACGGTCTCGATCACCTCGCCGGTCAGCCGCCCGCGCAGCGCGAACTCGCTGCCCTCTTCGACCGCCCGCATGAACTCGTCGGTGACCCGGACCGAGTTGTTGGCGTTCTGGTACTGGACCGAGGAGATGTCGTGGCCGCCGAGGTCCATGTCGAACCCGGCGTCGCGCAGCACGCGGATCTTGTCCTCCTCGCGCGCCTTGGTCGCCACGAACTCCGCAATGTCCGGGTGGTCGACGTCGAGGACGACCATCTTCGCCGCCCGGCGGGTCGCGCCGCCGGACTTGATCGTGCCGGCGCTCGCGTCCGCGCCGCGCATGAAGCTCACCGGCCCGCTCGCCGTGCCGCCGGACGAGCGCAGCAGCTCCTTGGCCGAGCGGATCTTGCTGATGTTGAGGCCGCTGCCGGAGCCGCCCTTGAAGATCAGCCCCTCCTCGCGGTACCAGTTCAGGATCGAGTCCATGTTGTCGTCGACCGCGAGGATGAAACAGTTGTGCACCCGCAGGTTGCCGGACAGGTACTCACCTGACTCGGTCTGGATGTCGTAGACCTCCATCGCACCGATCGGCTCGATCCTTGCGACCTCGAGGCGCTTGGTCTCCCTCGCCGCCATCCCCGGCAGGTCGAACGAACGCTCGAGCTTCTTGGCCTTGCGCTCGTCGATGAAACCGATCTCGTCGGCGAAGATGCGCCGGTCGCCGGCGTTTTGGATGCGCAGCGCCCAGCAACCCTTCCGGTCGGCGCGGCGGTCCGCCTTGTAGCCGACGCGGGAGAAAATGCCGAAGCGAAGCAGCAGTGACTGCATCCCGCGGATCAGGTCTTCGCCGATCATGTCGACCTCGACCACGGTCGATCGCGCGCGAGCCGAGACGAAACCCTCGGCCTGGAAGATGCTGCGCAGGTACGCGGCGACAACCGGCAGCGGAGCGGTGAAAAGCTGCCCCGGCACAACCATGTCGACCCCTCGGGCGCGCAAGCCCCAGGCGTCGACAAACTCCCTGAGGTGGTTCCCGTACAGGCGGGTGCGCCGACAGTCGAGGGACCGGTCTTGCGTGACGACGGTGCGCTCGTGTTGGTGAGCTGCTGGGAAGACCGTGTCCAGAGCGCCGGCAACCCACGCAAGCTCGGCTGGCGTCACCGTCATGGCCTCGAGTGTCAGCGACCTGTTGGTGCCCCCGTACTGGCCAACGAATCCGTCGGACTGCATCCAACCGGCCAAAGCCGCTTCGGCAACCTGGCGAGGCTCGATCTCCGCCTCGCCGTGAGCGTCACGGCGGTGCCATTCGAGCTTATCGCCGGCACGCAGAGTCCCTGCCTCGACGAAGCGCCCCGAACCGCGATCATCACTGCTCTTCCAGATCAGGTGGTCGGCCGTTACGTCGAGGGTGTACCCGGCCTTTGTGTGCAGCCGCAGCACGTCCTTGACGCCGTTGGCCTTGACCGCGAGCACCCGAGTCAGTCCGTGCGCGTCGTACACCTTCGCGCCCACCGCGTCGTCCTCGACCAGCTTCCCGATCGGCACCAGGCCGTCTGGCGTCGATACCAGAGCGTCGTACGGCTGGCACGCCGAGACCTGCTGCGGGCTCGACGTACCCACGTTGAACCACACCGGCGAGTTGAAGCTGAACACCTGGTGCAGCAGCATCCAGGTCAGCTCGTGCTCGAACACCTCGGCGTCGTCCGGCGTCGCGAAGTAGCCGTTGTCCCGGCCCGCCTTGACGTACGTCAGCACCACCCGGTCGACCAGCTGGCGCAGGCTCGACTCGCGCTCGACCGACCCGACCGCGCCGCGGAAGTACTTGCTGGTCACGATCGTCGAGGCGTTGACGCTCCAGAAGTCGGGGAACTCCACGCCGCGCTGCTCGAAGACGGTGTCGCCGGTCCGCCAGTTCGTCTGCACGACGTCGCGCCGCTCCCACGTCACCTCGTCGTACGGGTGCACCCCGGGCGTGGTGTAGAGCCGCTCGACGGTGAGGCCCGCCCGTGTGGTGGCGGACTTGGTGGAGTCGGTCATCGATGTCCCCTTGCTTAGCGGTCCTGGTCGGTGTGGGAAGCGGTCGGTGGGTGGTGGCCGCCGGCGGCGCGTGCCTTCCCCTGCACGGGCCGCCGGCGGCGGTCTAGGGGTGGTGCTCGGCCTCCGTCACAGGTCGTACGTCGGACTCGTGTGGCAACTGGGCGCGCTCGGCCATCAGCGCGGCCACCTCGTCGGCGAAGTCGTCGACGGAGTCGAAGCTCTTGTAGACGCTGGCGAAGCGCAGGTAGGCCACCTGGTCCAGCGCCCGCAGCGGCTCGAGCACCGCCAGGCCGACGTCATCGGCCGGGATCTCCGCGCTGCCGTCGGCCCGCAGCGTGTCCTCGACCGCCTGGCCGAGCACCGCCAGGTCGTCGTCGGTCACCGGCCGGCCCTTGCACGCCTTTCGCACGCCGGCGACGACCTTGTCCCGGCTGAACGTCTCGGTCGCCCCGGACTTCTTCACCACGGTGAGCTGGATCTGCTCGACGGTCGTGAACCGGCGGTCGCACTCTTGGCAGATCCGTCGGCGCCGGATCGCCCCGCCGTCGTCGGCCACCCGCGAGTCCAGCACCCGGGTGTCGGTGTGCTTGCAGTACGGGCAGTGCACCGGGTGCCTCCTCTCGCCGCTCGTACGCCGCCACTGGGGACGGATCTGTGCATCGCCTGGGGATGCCACCGCGCGGCCTGTGGACAACCCGGCCGAAGCTGTGGCACTACCTGTGGGCAACTCACAAGGGTGTAACTACTAGATGTAGTGCCACCGTAGCCCGGACGAGGCCGCATGACAAGAGGTTCCCGCACCCCGCCGACAGTTCCGGTTCGGCGGTTCGTGCAGCCAGACAAACCCGCAGGTCAGGGCGGTCCCCGCTCCGCTGAGAGTGACGCTTCTGCGCGTTTTCTCGGCGTGTCGGCGCAGAAACGTCCCCCTCAGCGGAGCGTGATCAGGTCCTGGTAGCCCTCGTGCTTGTCGATCCAGTCGCGGACGAACGGGCACCGCGGGTCAACCTTGAGCCCGTCGGTCCGGGCCCGATCCAGCGCGACCCGGGCCAGCTGCGACCCGACGCCAGCGCCCTCGTAGTCGTTCTCGACCTCGGTGTGGGAGAACACGACCACGTCGCCGGCGCGCTCGTAGGTGAGGATGCCGATGGTGTCGCCATTGCCCGTACGGGCCTCGAACCGCTGCCGCGACGGCACGTCGGTGACGCTGGTGTCCGGTGAGTCTGAGCTCGAGTGCTCGGCCATGGATCGATCGTGCCCGACGGGGTTGGCGCGGCGACAGGCGCGGGGCTGCGGATCGTCTCGTCCGCTCGATTTGCGCTATCGGCCCGCAGGTGTCCGGTGGGGCGTGGAGGGGTCCCACCGGGGCCGGCAGGGGCCATCCACACAAACTCCACGGAGGGAGATCCATCGTGCGCATCCCCACCCCGATCGCGGGGGCAATCGCGGCGGCCTCGGCGGCCGCACTGGTCGTCACGCTCGTACCGGCGTCGGCCACAGTCGACACCACGACGTCGGCCGCACCGACCGCCGCCGCCGCATCAGACCAGCGTGCCCAAGGCACGCTCGACTCGAAGGTTCGCGGCACGTTCGGTCAGAACGGCACCGTGCGCGGCACGTTCAACCCGAAGCGGTTCTTCGTCAAGGAGGGCGACGTGTACGCCGAAGGCGTGCTGCGCACGACCCTCCGTCGCGGCAACGGCAACCTCGTCGGACACGCGGAGAAGGAGGTCGCGATCCCGATCAGGCGCGGCGACGTCTCCAGCGCCCGCGGGGGCGAGGCGTGCCAGATCCTCAACCTGGTGCTCGGCCCCCTCGACCTCAACCTGCTCGGCCTCGAGGTACACCTCAACCGGGTGGTCCTCGACATCGTGGCCGTGCCTGGTGCGGGCAACCTGCTGGGCAACCTGCTATGCGCGATCGCCGGCCTGCTGGACGGCGTGAACCTCGACGCAGTCCAACGGCTGCGGCTGGCCAACCTGCTCAACCGGGTGCTCGGCCTGCTGTAGCCCCGTACGGATCTCGGGCGTCAGCTCGGGACCAGCTCCAGCAGTGACATCGCCGGCATCGGCGGATGGGTGCTGATCAGCACCCACCGTCGGTGTCGGCGATCGCTGCGTCTTCGCCGAGCCGGTTGACCCACGTGTCAGCTTGTGCACAGGCAACACCGCAGGTCAGGGCGTCTGTGGATGGCGCAACCGGCTGACAGGTCCCCGTTGCGGCGCGCCAGAGGTTGCGCTGGCCGCTCCGGTGGTGTTCACTTCGTACAAGTGTTCGATCGAACATACGTTCGGCTCAGCCGCTGGTCGGGCAGGAACTGTCGGTGGCCACAGATAGACAGCACCTGGAGGTGGAGACCATGAGCGGAGCAGTGGCACTGACCCGGCGCGGCCGGCTGGTCGTGTTCCTGACCGTGCTGGTCACCGTGCTCGCCGCCGCGGTGGCGGTGGGCCCGGCGGTGGTCGCCACCGCCTCGGCCGGCGACCCGATCGAGGTCCGGACGGTCACCGTCCAGCCGGGGCAGACGCTGTGGGACATCGCGGTCGCCAGCGCGAGCGGCGACCCCCGCGACGCCGTGCACGAGATCGAGCAGCTCAACCACCTCGACGGCGCCGAGATCCAGATCGGCCAGAGCTTGGATGTCCCGGTCACCGACTGAACACAGGTCAGGCGCTGGGGCCGTGTCCCTGCCGGCGCGCCATCCGGGCGCCCTGGCGCCGGAACGCCGGCTCGAGCCGCATCGCCACCGACGGCCAGTCGCGTGAAATGCGCATGACCGCGCCCCGCCACGCCGGCACCGTCCGTACGACCCGTGAGGAGCCGACCATGCCCACCGCTGCCGCCGCGACCTCGTCGACGGTCAGCAGCCGGCCGCCGGAGTGCAGCAGCGCGCTGCCCTGACCACCCCGCGTCATGCCAGCAACCAGATCGGTGTCCGCGCCGTCGGGGCAGAGCCCGTGGACGCGGATGCCTTCCGGCGCCAGCTCGGCATACATCGACTCGGTCAGCGACAGCACCGCCGCCTTGGTGGCGGCATAGACCGACAGGCCTGGGACGGGCCCGTGCGCCGAGAGTGACACCAGGGCGAGCAGGTCCCCGCCGCGGATCCCGCCGGCGGCCTGCTCACGGAAGGCGGCGACCGCCGCTCGCGACCCCCACACCACACCGAGCAGGTTGACGTCGACGAGGGCGCGCACCCCGGCGGAGTCCATGTCGGCGACCGTCCCGTCGTGACCGACCCCGGCGTTGTTGACCCACAGCCCGAGCGGGCGGTGCGCCTGCGCGGCCTGGGCGACCTCGACGTGGCTCACCTCGTCGGTGACGTCCTGGCCGATCGCCTCGACCGCGCCGACCTCCCCCGCCGTGCGCTTCGCGGCCTCTGCGTCGAAGTCGCTGATGACCACCGCGTAGCCCTCGGCGACCAGCCGGGACACGATCGCGCGGCCGATGCCGCGGGCGCCACCCGTGACGACAGCGGAGCGGGTGCGGGGATCGGGGTTCAGGACGCGGGACCGGGGCATGGGCTCCGACCGTACGGGGACACGCCGTTCGAACAGGTGTTTGATCGTGGCCGGCGACGGCACTACTGTCGCCTCCTATGGTGACGAGGTCCGGCCGCACCGGCTCGGGGCGGGTGCGCGAGTTGCCCGACGGCCCGGCGGACGGCGCCGGGCTGACCCCGCGACAGCGCAAGGTGCTCGAGGTGATCCGGGCCGCGCTGCAGCGGCGCGGCTACCCGCCCAGCGTGCGCGAGATCGGCGAGCAGGTCGGCCTGACCAGCTCCAGCTCGGTGGCCCACCAGCTCAAGACGCTCGAAGCCAAGGGCTTCCTGCGTCGAGACCCGCGGCGCCCGCGCGCGCTCGAGGTGCTGATCCCGGCCGACGCTGCCGATGCCGGGGGCGACGCCGCGCCGGGTGCGATCGGCCTGCACGACGAGACCGGCAGCGGCGACGCGCGCCCGGCCGCCACCTACGTTCCGGTGGTCGGCCGGATCGCCGCCGGCGGGCCGGTGCTCGCCGACGAGCGGGTCGAGGAGGTCATGCCACTCCCTCGGACGCTGGTCGGCGAGGGCACGCTGTTCATGCTCGAGGTCCGTGGCGACTCGATGGTGGACGCCGCGATCTGTGACGGCGACTTCGTCGTGATCCGCCAACAGCCCAGCGCCGAGAACGGCGAGATCGTCGCCGCGCTGCTCGACGATGAGGCCACCGTCAAGACGCTGCGCCGCCGCGACGGCACGACCTGGCTGATGCCGCACAACCCGGCGTACGAGCCGATCGACGGCACCGCGGCCAGCATCCTGGGCAAGGTCGTGGCGGTACTTCGCCGCGTCTGAGCACTACTGCGCCGTCCCGGGGGCAGGGCAGATACTGGGGTTATGGCCTCGACCCGGCGGCGATCTGGGAAGAGCGGGCCGTGGCGTCCCGAGTCGATTGGCGAGCTCGGGCTCACCGACGATGACCTGCGGGCGCTGTCGTACGTCGTGATCGACGAGGTGGTCGGACCGGTCGCGGCGCTGGAGGTCAGCGCCTGGCCGGCGGCGGACCGCGCTGGTCGGATCCGCTTCGAGGCTGCCGCCGTGGGCGACCTGGTCGTCCCGGTCGATGAGCTCGCTAAGCGCCTCTACCGCGGCTGGCTGCGCCGGGCACCTCGGGTCGGTGACGTGCTAGCGACTCGGCTCGACCGAGGGCTCGTCACCAAGCTGCGGGCGGGCAACGACGTCGTGGTCGGCCAGGCCGTGGACCTCGGTGAGGTGCTGGCGCACGAGGTGTACGACGTGTCGGGCGACGCGCGAACGGTCGCCAAGATCGCCTTTCACGCCGCCGCGACGCGGCCGATCCCGCGGGCCGAGGCGGAGCGCCGGCACCAGCTCGACACTGTGCCGAAGCCGACCCGGCGGGCCCGGCCCGGGAAGGTGAAGGCCCGGTCGAGCAGCGCGCTGGCGGCGGCCGCGGAGCCAGCAACCGAGGACGGCGCGGCTCCGACAGCACCGTGGCACGTGCCGGTCGAGCTGGTGGACGAGTCCACCATGGGCGGCTTTGTGACCGCCCTCCGCGACGACCCGAGCGCGCTGGCCTACGTGCTGCTCAACGTCGGCGACGGCGACGCCCAGCTGGTGTTGCTGCCCACCCAGCCGGGCGCCGAGCACCGGCGGGTGATGGTGGTCGACGCGGTGTCGGCCGGCAAGGTGCTTGGGCTGCTCGACGACCTGGCCGACGAAGGCGTGCTGCCTGACCTGGACGCCACCCCGGGGGTGCTGCCGTTGGTCGTCGCCACGCACCCGCACGAGGACCACATCGGCGGGCTGGGAGCGCTGGTAGAGCGGTTCGGTGCCGGCGGCATCGCTGACTTCTGGGAGCCGGGGTACTACCACCCGAGCGTCGGGTTCATCGAGCTGATGGCAAGGCTCGAGCAGCACGCCGTTTCGCGGATCCAGCCGACGGCGGGCACCACCCGGTGGGTGGACGGCGTCAAGCTGACCGCGCTCAGCCCAGGCGTGGGCCTGCGCGTCCGCTACGACTCGTACGGGGTGGACGTCAACGACGCTTCGATCGCGCTGCGGCTGGAGTTCCCGGCCGCTCGGGTCGCGGAGGGCCTGGCGGACGTGCGGGCCGGTGGCAACCGGGAGTATCTGCGGCTCGACTCGCCGTGGGCGCTGATCCTCGGCGCCGACGCGCAGACCATGTCGTGGTCGCAGGTGGCCGTCGACTTCCCGCAGCTGCACCAGATGAGCGGCACCGCGCTGTACCGGGAGCTGTCGGCAGCCCGTGGCCGGGACTACCTCGCGGCGGAGGTGTTCAAGGTGTCGCACCACGGCTCCAAGCACGGGGTCAACCTCGAGCTGGTGGAGCGGATCGGCCCCCGGGTCACACTGGTCTCGTCGGTCGGCGGCGGTGGGCGGTACAACTTCCCGCACCAGGTGGCGGTGAACGCCGTACGGGAGGCGTTGGAACCGACGACGACGAGCGGCAACTCGCACTCGCCCGACCACGAGCTCGGCATCCACTACACCGCCGCGACCACCGAACGTGGCGGCGACACCGCACCTCTGGGCTCGATCGCCGTGGTCCTCCCCGCGGCGCGCGGCGGCACGATGCAGCTGTGGCGCTTCGGCGACACCGAGGACGACCCCATCGACCTACGCGCGGCGATGCGGATGAGTCGACCGTACGGTTCTCCATGATGACCGCGCTGCTCGACGACCTGCGTGCGACGTGGCGGGAGGCCCCGTCATACGAGCGCCTGCTCGTGCTCGCCAGCGCGGCGCTCATCGGCGCGGGGCTGGTGCACATCTTGGTCTGGCTGGCACAGGGCGCACCGTCGCTCGCCGGGCCGGTCACCTGGCGCAAGCCGATCGAGTTCGGGGTCTCTCTGGGGTTGACCGGGGTGTTCCTCGGGTGGGCGATGCGGTGGCTACCGAGGCGGCCTCGGCTCGGCTGGACACTGGCATTGGTCTACGCGGTGCCGGTGTGGGCGGAGTGGACTGATGGTCATGCTGCTGTCCTTGTCGGCGGCGGGCGTGTTGGTGTGGACGCTGGTCGAGTTCCGCGGGTCGCCCAGCCTCGCGCTGGGGTGGCGCAGCGGGATCGCGATGCTCGTCGTGGGCCTGGGTATCGGGTTCTGGATCAT
>Ga0136620_10000838_pt1 | contig 14208 bp, 16 predicted proteins | sample AntDrymUQ4162106_2_FD_104806 | JGI IMG/M metagenome (GOLD analysis project Ga0136620, IMG submission 104806) | Polar desert sand microbial communities from Dry Valleys, Antarctica - metaG UQ416 (21.06) | ecosystem: Environmental > Terrestrial > Soil > Desert | place: Antarctica: Dry Valley... | reverse complement strand
AGCGGCCGACGACCTGGCGGCAGCTCGGCGGCCGGGTCGTCCTCCATCGCGTCGAAGATGTTGCGGCGCACCATCTCCCGCGGGTCGAGGTCACGCAGGTTGAGGTCGCGGAAGTCGTCGCCGAGCTCGTCGGCGAGGTCGCTGCGCGCGTTGTCGATCATCCGCCGTACGGTGCGCAGCGCCCCGCCGGCCTGCTTGGCCAGGTGCGGCAGCTTGTCTGGCCCGAAAAGGAACACCGCGACGACGCCGATGAGCAGGAGCTCCGGCCAGCCCATGCCCAACATCGCGGTCGCCGCCCGTCAGCCCACGGCGCTCATTCACCCGCGGGGCGACCCGCGGGCGTGAGCCCGAGCTGCATGCCGGCAAGCCCTCGAGTACGGCTGGTCAGTTCGCGCGCGACCCCGGTGAGCTCGACCGCCGCGGCCGCGTCCGGGTCGCTCAGCACCAGCGGCACGCCGTCGTCACCGCCGGCCCGGAGCCGCTCGTCCAGCGGGATGCGAGCCAGCACCGGCACGTCGTACCCGAACCGCTGCGCCAAGGTGGCGGCGACCCGGTCGCCGCCACCGCTGCCGAACACCTCGAGCCGGTGCTCGGGTCCGCAGTGCGGGCAGGGGAGGTACGACATGTTCTCGACCACGCCGGCGACCCGCTGCCGCAGCATCGACGCCATCGTGCCGGCCCGCTCGGCAACGTCGGCCGCGGCCTGCTGTGGGGTGGTGACGACGAGCACCTCGGCGTTGGCCAGGTGCTGTCCGAGCGAGATCGCCACGTCGCCGGTGCCCGGCGGCAGGTCCAGCAGTAGGACGTCGAGGTCGCCCCAGAACACGTCGCTCAGCATCTGCACCAGTGCCCGGTCGAGCATCGGGCCGCGCCAGGCGACGACCTGGTCCTTGCGCGGTTTCAGCATGCCGATGCTGATCGCCCGTACGCCGTGCGCCTCTACCGGCATGATCATGTCGTCGACCTGGGTCGGCCGGCGGTCGCCGACGCCGAGCATGTCGGGGACCGAGTGGCCGTAGACGTCGGCGTCGACCACGCCGACGGCCAGACCGCTGCGAGCCATCTCGGCGGCCAGGTTGACGGTCACCGACGACTTGCCGACGCCGCCCTTGCCGGAGGCGATCGCGAGCACCCGGGTCAGCGACCCGGGGCGGGCGAACGGGATGTCACGGGTGCTGGCGCCGCCCTTCAGCTGCTCTCGGAGCCCGTGCCGCTGCTCGTCGGTCATCACCCCGAGCTCGACCTCGACCCGGGTGACGCCGGGCACCGCCCCGACCGCCTGCTGGGTGTCGCGGGTGAGCGTCTCCTTGAGCGGGCAGCCCGACACGGTGAGCAGGATGCGTACGCGCACCGAGCCGTCGGGGTCGATGCGGACGTCGTCGACCATCCCGAGCTCGGTGACCGGCCGCTTGATCTCGGGGTCCTGGACCGTCGCCAGCGCAGCCTGGACCGTGTCCTGGGCGGGAGCGGCGGTGGTCGTGGGCATGTTCTCGATGTTACGCGCCTGCGGTGTCCGCGCGAGCCTCGCCCGACCCGGAACCGTCCGTTCGGCGGCCCTCGAGGTCGCCGAGCAGCGCGCGCAGCTCGGAGCGAAGGTAGTCGCGGGTGGCGACCTCGCCGATCGCCATCCGCAGGCTCGCGACCTCCCGGGCCAGATAGTCCATGTCGGCGTGAGCGCGGGCGTTGGCCTCGCGGTCCTGGTCGAGGTTGACCCGGTCCCGGGCCTCCTGCCGGTTCTGCGCCAGCAGGATCAGCGGAGCGGCGTACGACGCCTGCAGCGACAGCATGAGGGTCAGGAAGATGAACGGGTACTCGTCGAAGCGGGCCCGGTCCGGGCCGATGGGGACGTTCCAGAGCACCCACACGATGATCACGATGGTCATGTAGACGAGGAACGAGCCGGTGCCGATGAACCGGGCGATCCGCTCGGACAGCTGACCGAACATGTCCGGGTCGTACGACGGGCGCCGCACGAGCTGACGCCTGGTGTCGATCGGCGCATCCAGCCGGGACCGCCGGTCCCTGTCCTCGCTACGCGCCAACGGTCGCACCTCCCTCGCGCCAGCCCGGCGGCAGCATGTGGTCGAGGACGTCGTCGACCGTCACCACCCCGAGCAGGTGCTGGGTCTCGTCGACCACTGCGCTGGCGACCATGTTGTACGCGGCGAGCAGCCGGGTGACCTCCTCGAGCGTCGCGTCCGGCCGCAGCGGCTCGATGTCGTTGTCCACGACCGCGCTGACCAGCGTCGACGGTGGTTCACGCAGCAGCCGCTGGATGTGTGCGACACCGAGGAACCGCCCGGTCGGGGTGTCGAGCGGCGGTCGGCACACGCACACCATCGCGGCCAGCGACGGCGTCAGCTCCGGGTCGCGCACGAGCGCCAGCGCCTCGGCAATGGTCGCGTCGGGCGGCAGGATCACCGGCTCGCTGGTCATCAGCCCCCCGGCCGTACGGTCCTCGTAGCGCAGCAGCCGCCGGACGTCGTCGGCCTCGTCCGGCTCCATCAGCGCCAGCAGGCCCTCGGCCACCTCCTCCGGCAGCTCGGCGATCAGGTCGGCCGCGTCGTCCGGGGACATCTCCTCGAGCACGTCGGCGGCGCGCTCGTTGTCCAGCGCGCTGAGGATCTGGACCTGGTCCTCCTCGGGGAGCTCCTCGAGGACGTCGGCCAGCCGTTCGTCGTCCAGCGCGGCCGCTATCTCGGCCCGCCGCTTCGGTCCCAGCCCGTGCAGCACGTCGGCGAGGTCCGCGGCGCGCAAGGTGTGCAGAGTGGCCAGCAGGTTGGTCGCGCCCTGCTCGCTCTGCTCGTCGACCAGCCCGGCCACCTCGCCGATGTCGTGGATGTGCTCCTGGCCCTTGCGGCCGAACCGGTGCGAGCGCTCGCGCAGCGCGACCTTGACCAGCGACCAGTCCCGGTTGCGGTTCTCCTCCATCGCCAGGTCGAACACCGCTCCGGTGATACCGCTCTCGCGGACGGTCACCGTGCGGTCCAGGACCTCCGCGAGCACCAGCGTCTCGCCCGGCCGCTGCTCGAACCGGCGCATGTTGACGACCCCCGTCGTGATCACCTGGCCGGTGTCGATCGAGGTGACCCGGGTCAGCGGCAGGAACACCTTGCGCCGGCCGAGGACCTCGACCACGAGCCCGAGCACCCGCAACCGTGCGACCCCGGCGGTCTGGCCGGGGAGGGCGACCACGAGGTCGCGCACCTTGCCGACCTGATCGCCTCGGGGGTCGTAGACGGGCATCCCGGCAAGCCGCGCGAGATAGACCCGGTTCGGTGCGCCGCTCACGAGCGTTCAGGTTACCGGCGCGAGGCGGCGAGAAACGCACTCGCCATGCAGCCGGTGAGCAGCGATCCTCCGAACGCGAAGGCACCCGACTCGGCCGACCTGTTCGGCGGCTGACGCGGGAGCGCGGGACAATGAGCCCGTGCAGTGGCTCGACTACGACGTCGTAGACGTCTTCACCGACCGTCCCTACGCCGGCAACCCGCTCGCTGTCGTCCACGGCACCGACGGGCTGGCGACCGCGCAAATGCAGGCGCTGGCTCTCGAGTTCAACCTGTCGGAAACCACGTTTCCGACCGTGCGGGCGGGCGGCTCGGCGTACGACGTGCGGATCTTCACCACGGCGGAGGAGCTCCCGTTCGCCGGTCACCCAACGCTCGGCACCGCGTGGCTGCTGCGGCGGCAGGACCGGCTGGAGCGCGACGACGTTGTTCAGCACTGCGGCGCCGGCGAGGTTCCGGTCAGGGTGGAGGCGGACATGGCCGAGCTGAGCGCGCAGCCTCGGTACGTGCACCGGCGCGAGGATGCGGACGCCCTTGCCGCTGCCGTCGGTCTCAGCTCCTCCGATGTCGAGGGGCCTGCCTACGAGGCGAGCAGCGGGCTGGGCTGGGTCTTCCTGCGGGTGCGTGCCGACGGGGTCGAACGCGCCCGGGTGCCGGGGTCCGGCTGGTCCGTGCAACCGGCGGGAGCCGACCTGGTCGGCGGCGTGTGCGTGTGGTCGGGCGCGCCCGGCGACCCGGTGCCAGTGCACGCCCGGGTGTTCTGCCCCGACGTCGGCGTCACCGAGGACCCGGCCACCGGGTCGGCCGCGGCCGCGCTCGGGTCGGTCCTGGTGGCCGACGGCTCGGCGGCCCGCGACGGCGAGACCGCATACCGGATCGCCCAGGGCACCGAGATCGGCCGGCCGTCGATATTGCACGGCCGGGTCGAGGCCGACGGCGGACACGCCGTACGGGTGCGGGTCGCCGGTGGGGTGACGCACGTCGCCACCGGCACGATCGCCGTCCCGCCCGCCTGACCGCCGCTCCCGGTGACAAGTCAGCCGAGACAATGAGCCGGTGCAGTGGGTGCTGGCGCTCGTGGGCGTCCTGGGGGTATCCGCCTCCGGCCCGCTGATGGCCGCGATCGCCGCCCCAGCGCTGGCGATCGCGTTCTGGCGTAACGGGCTTGCTGCCGCGGTGCTCGCACCGGTAGCGGCGACCACCCGACGCGGCGAGCTCTCAGGTCTCGACCGGCGCGAGTGGTGGGTGCTGATGGTGGCCGCGGTGTCGCTCGCCGCACACTTCGCGCTCTGGGTGACCGCGCTCAAGCTCACCTCGGTCGCATCGGCAACCGCCCTGGTCTGCCTGATGGGCGGCTGGGTGGTGCTCATCAACCGGTTTCGTGGCGAGCCGGTGTCGAGAACTGTGCTGGCCGGCCTGCTGGTCGCGTTCTGCGGCGTGCTGGTGATCTCGGGCTTCGACACGACCGTCTCGACCGAGGCAGTCGTGGGCGACCTGCTCGCGCTGGCGGGCGGCTTGTTCGCCGCGGTCTACACCATCGCGGGCGGTGAGGCGCGACGGACGCTGAGCACCACCGCGTACACGTCGGTCTGCTACGCGCTGTGCGCTGCCCTACTGCTGGTCGCCTGCCTGGCGGCGCGGCAGGACCTCGGCGGCTTCTCTGGTCGGACCTGGCTGGGGCTGGTCGCGGTCACCGCCTGCTCCCAGCTGCTCGGGCATTCCGTGTTCAACCACCTGCTGGCGACGATGAGCCCCACCGTCGTGTCGCTCGTCATTTTGCTCGAGGTGCCGGGCGCCGCTCTGCTCGCCGCCGCCTTCCTCGGCCAGGCGCCGCCACCTGGGGTGTACGCCGGCCTCTCGCTGATCCTCGCTGGGCTCGTCATCGTGGTGGCGACCCGTGGTCCGGCTCCGCGCCCGATCGAGGCGCGGGTCGACTGAGCGTTCGTCGGCGCCAACGCGGCCGGCACTAGGGTGCCGCCCATGCCCGAGCAACCGCTACGCAGCCGGCGGTCCTGCCTGGCGGTGCCGGGGTCGAACCCGCGATTCCTGGAGAAGGCGAAGGGTCTGGACGCCGACCAGGTGTTCCTCGACATTGAGGACGCGGTTGCCCCGTTGGCCAAGCAGGACGCCCGCAAGAACATCGTTGGCGCGCTCAACGAGGGCGGCTGGGGCGACAAGGTCCGCGTCGTCCGCGTCAACGACTGGACCACCGAGTGGACGTACGCCGACGTGGTCGAGGTGGTCGAGGGCGCTGGCGCCAACCTCGACTGCATCATGCTGCCCAAGGTGCAGACGGCCGACCAGGTCGTGGCCCTCGACCTGCTGCTCACGCAGATCGAGAAGTCGCGCGGCTACGAGGTCGGGCGGATCGGCATCGAGGCGCAGATCGAGAACGCGCTCGGACTCATCAACGTGGATGCCATCGCCACCGCCAGCCCGCGGGTGGAGACGATCATCTTCGGTCCCGCCGACTTCATGGCGAGCATCAACATGAAGTCGCTGGTGGTCGGCGAGCAGCCGCCCGACTACGACGTCGGCGACGCTTACCACTACATCCTGATGCGGATCCTGATGGCTGCCCGCGCGCACGACAAGCAGGCGATCGACGGTCCGTACCTGCAGATCCGCGACGCCGACGGCTTCCGCCGGGTCGCCGGCCGTTCGGCCGCGCTCGGCTTCGACGGCAAGTGGGTGCTGCACCCCGATCAGGTCGCGGCCGCCAACGAGGTCTACAGCCCGCGGCAGGACGACTACGACCACGCCGAGGACATCCTCGATGCGTACGAGCACTTCACCTCCGAGGCTGGGGGCAAGATGGGCTCGGTCATGCTGGGCGACGAGATGATCGATGAGGCGAGCCGGAAGATGGCCACGGTCGTCGCTGCGAAAGGCCGCGCTGCGGGGATGCAGCGCAGCCACGAGTGGCAGCCGCCGGACAGCTGAGAGAGGACGCCGCATGGCTCGGCTCGGCCAGACCGAGGGCCTCACCGATGTGCAGGAGGAGATCCTGCGCACCGTCCGCTCGTTCGTGGACAAGGAGATCCTGCCGCACGCAGGCGCGCTCGAGCACGCTGACGAGTACCCGACCGACATCGTCGAGGGGCTCAAGGAGCTCGGCATCTTCGGCCTGATGATCCCCGAGGAGTACGACGGCATCGGCGAGTCGCTGCTGACGTACGCGCTGGTGGTCGAGGAGATCGCGCGGGGCTGGATGAGTGTCAGCGGGATCATCAACACGCACTTCATCGTCGCGTACATGCTGCAGCAGCACGGGACAGACGAGCAGAAGCAGTCGTTCCTGCCCAAGATGGCTGCCGGCGAGGTGCGCGGGTCTTTCTCGATGTCCGAGCCGGGGCTGGGCTCGGACGTCAGCGCGATCACCACCAAGGCGGTGCGCGACGGGGACGACTACGTGCTGACCGGCCAGAAGATGTGGATCACCAACGGTGGCACGTCCAACCTGCTCGCCGTCCTGGTCAAGACCGACGAGGGTGCCGACACCCCGTACCGCAACATGACCACGTTCCTGGTGGAGAAGGAGCCGGGATTCGGCGAGACCATGCCGGGCCTCACCATCCCCGGCAAGATCGACAAGATGGGCTACAAGGGCGTCGACTCCACCGAGGCGGTGTTCGACGGCCACCGGGTGCCGGTGTCGCGGGTGCTCGGGGGCGAGCCGGGCCGCGGCTTCTACCAGATGATGGACGGCGTCGAGGTGGGCCGGGTCAACGTGGCAGCGCGCGGCTGCGGGGTGGCGATGCGCGCGTTCGAGCTCGGGATCGCGTACGCGCAGCAACGGCGCGCGTTCGGCAAGCCGATAGCGCAACACCAGGCGATCCTGTTCCGCCTAGCCGAGATGGCGACCAAGGTGGAGGCCGCGCACGCGATGATGGTGGCCGCGGCGCGCAAGAAAGACGCGGGGGAGCGCAACGACGTCGAGGCCGGGATGGCCAAGTACCTCGCCAGCGAGTTCTGCAAGGAGGTCGTGGAGGCGTCGTTCCGCATCCACGGTGGCTACGGCTACTCCACCGAGTACGAGATCGAGCGGCTCTACCGCGAAGCGCCGATGCTGCTCATCGGCGAGGGCACCTCCGACATCCAGAAGATGATCATCGGCCGCCGCCTGCTGGAGGAGTACGCTGTCTGAGGGTTGGGCGGTTCCACTGGGCGAGGGTCGTGTGCACTGAGCGAGGCTTACACCCCTCGTTGAGTGCCAGTTTCACTGGCCGGCCTGTGAAACTTGGGACTCCCGCCGGCAGCGTGCCGCGTACGGTGACCGGGTGATCACGCGTACGGACGTCGAGCAGGCGGCGGCGCGGATCGGGCCGTATGTGCGCCAGACTCCGGTGGTCGAGACCGGCCCCGGCGCCTTCGGCGTCGAGACCTCGCTCCTGCTCAAGCTCGAGCAGCTGCAGCACACCGGGGTGTTCAAGCCGCGCGGTGCGTTCAACCGGCTGCTGGCGACGCCCATCCCGGCGGCCGGGGTCATCGCGGCCTCCGGCGGCAACCACGCGGTCGCCGTCGCGTACGCGGCCGGCCAGCTCGGGGCGAGCGCCGAGCTGTTCGTGCCGGCCAGCTCGCCGAGCCACAAGGCGGAGCGGGTCGCCGCGCTGGGCGCCGAGGTCACGGTGGTGGACGGCTTCTTCGCCGAGGCGCACGACGCGTGCACCGCCCGCCAGCGGGAGACCGGTGCGCTGATGGTGCACGCATACGACATGCCGGACGTCGTCGCCGGTCAGGGGACCGTCGGCCTCGAGCTGCTCGTGCAGGCGCCCGGCCTCGACACCGTCCTGGTCGCGGTCGGCGGCGGTGGTCTGGTCGGCGGCGTTGCGACCGCGCTCGGGGACGAGGTCGCCGTCGTCGGCGTCGAGCCGACCGGCTGCCCGACCTGGAACAGCGCCCAGGAGGTGGGCGAACCGGTGGACGTCGAGGTCGGCGGCGTTGCCGCGGACTCGCTCGGCGCGCGCCGGATGGGCTCGATCGGGTTCGCCGCCTGCACCGCGCGCGACGTCGGATCGGTGCTGGTCAGCGACGACGACGTCGTACGGGCGCGCGAGCTGTTGTGGCGTGACGCCCGAGTGGTCGCGGAGCCGGGCGGCGCCACCGCGCTGGCCGCGCTCACCAGCGGCGCCTACACCCCACGCCCGGGCGAGCGGGTCGCAGTGATCGTCTGCGGTGCCAACACCGACCCCGCCGGGCTCTGACCAACCCGGGAACGGGGCCGAGCCTTAGGGCGGGCTCCAGCGGCATCGCCAGCTGACCCGCGTACCCACGCGGTAGCGCCGCATCGTGCGTGGCTTGGCGTCCTTGGTCGCCTCGTCCCACTCCACCGCGTGCTCGACCTCGAAGCCGTACACCCCGAGCATGGCCCGAAGTGCTCGCTTCGTCGGGTGTCCCACCAGCGTCTTCGTGCCTTCGGTGAACTCGTCGGCAGCGGCGTGTGCCTGCGCCTTGGAGTCGTTGAGCAGAACCCTGATGTACGGGTCCTTGCCCGGCTCGACGCGAGTGTCCAGCAGCAGATAGCGCGGTTCGAGCGCGCGCAGCCGGGAGAATAGCTCCGGATAGCGGAGCGTGTGATAGACGAAGCCGAAGCATTGGACGACGTCGACGTCGAGCCGCTCCTTGGCCAGGACGGCGAACACGTCGCCGGTGATGAACCGGTACGAGCGCGACTTGGCGCCGTACGCGGCGAGGTTCTCCTCAGCGTGCTCCACCAGTTCAGGTCGCGCCTCGATCCCGGTGACGTGTGCGGCGCCCGCGTCGAGCGCGGGCAGACACCAGCGACCGTCATGGCTGGCGACGTCGAGCACCCGGGTGCCGGCAAGGACGTCCTTGTTGCGCTCGATCAGCTCCCGGTGGCGAAGGTTCAACCGGCCCGCGTCGGCCGAGGTGCTGCTCGTTCCGAGGAATCGGGTGTGATCGTCGAAGTACCCGCGTGTCTCGGTTGCTGGTCCGCCCCTCCCGGCCGATGCGCTGCCCACTCCCCCGACTCCCATCCTCGACGGCAGAACCACACTAGCCCGCTCGCGCCGCCGCGGCGGCCGTCCGGCGCTCTCAGGGCGGGCTCAGCCGAGGCTGGCACCATGGGGTGGTTGCGCCCCCACCGGGCGCTGAGCGTTCCTGGAGGATGGACACCATGGCGATGCAGCCGATGCGGATGCCGACCCCGCCGACCGGGGTGCCGGTCGGCTCGTACGAGACGTACGAGGCGGCGCAGCGCGCGGTCGACTTCCTCTCCGACGAGCAGTTCCCGGTGCAGCACGTCACGATCGTCGGCAACGGTCTGCGCATGGTCGAGCGGGTGACCGGCCGCTGGGACCGCAACAGGGCCGCCACCACCGGCGCAGCCGGCGGTGCGTGGTGGGGTGTCTTCCTCGGGCTGATGCTGTCGCTGTTCTCCGAGGGAACGAACAACGTGCTCCTCGTGGTCCTCGCCGCGGCCATCGCCGGCGCCGTCTTCGGCGCGGTGTTCGGGATGATCGGGTACGCGATGACCGGCGGCCGGCGCGACTTCCGCTCGCAGAGCAGCGTGGTCGCAACGACCTACGACGTGCTCTGCCAGTACCAGCACGCCGACCAGGCGCGGACGCTGCTGGAGAAGCTGGCGATGCGCGGCTGACGAGGTGCTCGACCGGCTCTCCGGCCTGCTGCGGCACCAGGCCGACGCGGCCGAGCGCCACGGGTCGCCGATGTACGGCGCGCTGCTGCAGCGTAATGCTGCCGAGGTCGGACGAGCCGGTCCCGTCAGCCGGGTACTGGAACCGCACGCGGACGCAACGGGGCCGGCCGCCACCGGGCTGCGGCTGCTCGGCGCCGTTCACCGGCTGGTGCTCGACGGCAGCGCCCGCGACCTCGCCAGGTACTACCCCAGCGTCGGCGGCACGTGGGACCTGGATGCCGCCTGGCCCGCGTTCGTCGCGCTGCTGGACGAGCGGCACGACGACGTAGCCCGCTGGATGCGCCGGCCGCCGCAGACAAACGAGGTCGGGCGCGCCGCCGCACTGGTCGGCGGCCTGCTGCGTCTGGTCGATCACCACCCGCTGCCAGTTCGGCTGTACGAGCTCGGGGCGAGCGCTGGGCTCAACCTGCGGGCGGACCGATTCCGGTACGAGGGCGCGGGAGGCGGCTGGGGGCCGGTGGACAGCCCGGTGCGTCTCGACCCCGCCTGGGCGGGCGTCACGACCCCGGTGGATGGCCGCCTTGATCTGGTGGAGCGGGTGGGATGCGACCCCGACCCGGTCGACACCGGCACCGCCGAAGGACGGCTGGTGCTCATGTCGTACGTCTGGCCGGACCAGGCTGTCCGGCTTGACCGGCTGCGCGGCGCGTTCCGGGTGGCGGCGGAGGTGCCGGCCACCGTGCGCCAACAGTCGGCCGCCGAGCTGGTCGCCGGCCTGGACCTGGTGGACGGGACGCTCACCCTGCTGTGGCACTCGGTGATCTGGCAGTACCTCGGTCGGACCGAGAAGGACGCCGTAGACCATGATGTGCACCGGCTCGGCGCTAGCGCGACCGACCGCGCCCCGTTTGCGCACCTCTTTCTCGAGCCGTGGCGGCGAACCCCTGAAGCCGAGCACGAGTTCCTGGTCGTGCTGGAGCATTGGCCCGGCGGGGAACGCACCGTACTCGGGCAGACGCACCCGCACGGGGTCCCGGTCCGCTGGGAGCGCTGAGCGTCGATGCGGCACGATGCCCCCATGCAGTTCGGCCGCACGTACGAGGAGTTCGAGGTCGGCGCGACGTACAAGCACTGGCCGGGAAAGACCGTCACCGAGTACGACGACCACCTGTTCTGCCTGCTGACGATGAACCACCATCCACTGCACCTCGACGCGCACTACGCCGGCGAGGCCACGCAGTTCGGTCGCAACGTGGTGGTGGGCAACTACGTCTACTCGCTGCTGCTCGGGATGAGCGTGCCGGACGTCAGCGGCAAGGCAATCGCAAACCTCGAGGTCGAGTCGCTGCGGCACGTTGCGCCGACGTTCCACGGCGACACCGTCTACGGCGAGACCACGGTGCTCGACAAGCGCGAGTCGACCTCGAAGGACGACCGGGGTGTGGTGCGGGTGGAGACCACGGGCTACAACCAGGGCGGCACCGTGGTGTGCGTCTTCCGTCGGGCGGTGCTGGTGCCCAAGCAGTCGTACCTCGACGCCCTGGGCGGCGAGCAGCCGGGGCGGCCGGAGCCCCGAGACGGCTGAGCCGCCATGGACGAGCAGGTGTGGTTGGTGCGCCACGGCGAGACCGAGTGGAGCCGCGACGGCCGGCACACGTCGGTCACCGACCTCGAGCTCACCGCCAAGGGCGAGCAGCAGGGCGCGGCGCTCCGTGGTCGGTTGGAGCTGGCTTTTGACCGGGTCGTGACCAGCCCGCTGGCGCGGGCCTGCGCCACCGCCGCTCTCGCCGGCTTCGCCGGACCGGACGTGCGAGTGGACGACGACCTGCACGAGTGGTGCTACGGGGACTACGAGGGCATCACCACGGCGCAGATCCGCGAGACCGTCCCTGGGTGGACGGTCTGGACGCACGACGTGCCGGGTGGCGAGACCGGCGCTCAGGTGGCGACGCGGTGCGACCGGGTGATCGCCCGGTGTCGTTCCCAACGGGGGCGCACGCTCCTGGTCGCGCACGGGCACCTGCTGCGGGTGCTCGCTGCCCGCTGGGTAGGCGAGCCGTTCGCGTTCGGGCGGCACCTGCACCTCGACACCGGGACCGTTTCGGTGCTGGGCGAGGACCGCGGCGCGCCGGTGATCGCTCACTGGAACGCCTGACCGCGACCTAGCGCGGGTTCGTGAGAACACCCCAGCCGGCCAGCGAGTCGACCAGGTGCGGCGCGGTGTCCAGGGCGAGCAGCTCGGCGGGGCTGAACCAGCCCACGTCGCTGGCGTCGTCACCGGCCCGCAGCTCGCCGCCGTGAACCGCGCACTCGTGGTCGTTGATCGCGTACGTCGTGCCGTCCGGTCCGGTGCGCTCGACCGTGCCGATGAGGGGGCCGACGGCGACGCGGAGCCCGGTCTCCTCGGCCACCTCGCGGCGCAGCGCATCCGGGGCGGACTCGCCCGGCTCGACCCGGCCGCCCGGCAACGTCCAGGTGCCCTGCGCCGGCGGGGTGGCGCGGCGGACCAGCAGCAGCCGGCCGGCGGCGTCGCGCACGATCGCCCCGACGCATGGCACCCGGGCGCTGGGCACCCGCTCCGGTCCGGCCACGCCCGCGACCGTACGCGCTCGTCGGCGCACGCTCCGCGGCGCTCCTTGACGCTCCGAGTCGGCTCCGCCACCGTGCTCGGGTGATGTCGGGCCCGGAGCCGTCGTCGGGGCTCTCGGTGTGGTGCCCGCGCTGCGGCAACCCGGTCGCCCCGGACCTCGATGCGGCCGGTTCCTGGTCCTGCGCCCGGCACGGCCGGGTGCCGGCGCTGCACGGCTTCGCCGAGCCGACCGTGCACGTCCTGCTCGAGCACGTGACCAGGGCCGGCTTCCCGACCTGGCTGCCGTGGCCGGTCCCGCCGGCGTGGGCGGCGAGTGGCGTTGGCCGGGTGGGAGACGAGCGGACGGTGGCGACCGTGCTGGCCTGCTCCGGACCGGACCCGCTCGGCGAACCCGGCGACCTGGTGCTGGTGGCCGAGGAGCCGGGGACCGGGCTCGGTGCCCGCTACGCCGGTATCGACGCGACCGACCCGGGTCCGGAGATCCTCGCCCGCGCGTCCGACGCCAAGCTGCTAGTCGGCGGCCGGCCGGCCCCGATGTGGCACCTGGCCGGCGGCCCGGACGACCGCGAGTCGTACGTGGGGGAGGCGTCCGGTCGGTGGCTGTGGCTCGTCGGCTGGCCGGGGCTCGCCACCGCAGCCGTGCTGCTGGAGGCGACCACCCTGGTCGACCTGGCCGAGATCATCGGCGAGCTCGACGTGGTGCCGCTCAGCGGGCTGTGCGGGCGGTTGTCCGAGCCCTGACCTGGACGTCGCCCTCGATACCCTCGCAGCCGTGCGCGCCGACCTGCACACCCACTCGCACTGCTCGGACGGGACCGACAGCCCGCGCGAGCTGGTCCGTGCGGCGGTCGCGGCGGGCCTCGACCTGGTGGCGCTCACCGACCACGACGTCGCCGACGGCTGGCCGCTGGCGCGCGATGCTGCCGCCGAGCTCGGCATCGGCTTCCTGGCCGGGATGGAGATCTCCTGCGCGCACGACGGCGCCGGCGTGCACCTGCTCGCGTACGGCCTCGACCCGACCCATCCCGGGCTGACCGCCGAGCTCGACCGCGTGCTCGCCGGCCGCCGCAGCCGGCTGCCGGGCATCCTGCGGCGGCTCCGTGAGCTGGGCGTCGAGGTCGACGAGGCCGACGTACGGGCGGTGGCCGGTCACGCGGTCTCGCTCGGGCGACCGCACGTCGCCGACGCCCTGGTCGCCGCTGGTGTGGTGGCCGACCGCGACGAGGCGTTCGGCCGCTACCTGATGCCTGGCCGGCCGGCATACGTCCCGCGATATGGCGCGCCGCTGCTCGAGACGCTGCGGCTGGTCGACGCAGCCGGCGGGGTGTCCGTCATCGCGCACCCCTGGGCGCGCGGAAGTCGGCGGGTGCTGACAGTCGACACGTTGGCCGAGCTCGCCCGCTCCGGGCTCACCGGGGTGGAGGTGTGGCACCGCGACCACACCGACAGCGACCACAGCGAGCTGGCGGCGCTGGCAGGCGACCTCGGCCTGGTGGCGACCGGGTCCAGCGACTACCACGGCACCGGCAAGGTGGGCTACGAGTTGGGCTGCTTCACCACCCCGCCGGACCAGCTCGAGCGCCTGGAGGCCGCGGTGGCCGCCGCGGGAGCCGGCGCGCGATGAGCGACGTCGTCGACCTGACCCTGCTGGCAGAGGTCTTCATCACGCTGTTCGTGATCATGGACCCGCCCGGGACGGTGCCGATCTT
>Ga0136620_10000836_pt1 | contig 14218 bp, 15 predicted proteins | sample AntDrymUQ4162106_2_FD_104806 | JGI IMG/M metagenome (GOLD analysis project Ga0136620, IMG submission 104806) | Polar desert sand microbial communities from Dry Valleys, Antarctica - metaG UQ416 (21.06) | ecosystem: Environmental > Terrestrial > Soil > Desert | place: Antarctica: Dry Valley... | reverse complement strand
TGCGATCGACCGCTTCCCTCGGCTTGAAGTCGGCTACCGCGGCCGCCTTCACGATCACATCACATCCAGGCGCCCGCTCGAGCACGGCGGCTCGCATCTCGTCGGCGGTCGCCACCCGCACGAGCTCGACCCCGGGGGGCGGCTCGGCGCTCGTGGCACCCGCCACAACCGTGACCTTGGCGCCGCGGACGTCAGCCTCCTGCGCGATAGCGAAGCCCATCCGCCCCGAGGACCGGTTGCCGACGAATCGTACGGGGTCGATCGGCTCCTGGGTGCCGCCGGCGGTCACCAGCACTCTGATCCCGGCGAGGTCCCCGGCGCGTCCAAGGGCTCTCAGACCGGCCCGCACGATCTCGTCCGGCTCCGACATCCTGCCCGCGCCGCTGTCTCCCGAAGACAGCGCTCCCTCGGCCGGACCTATCAGGGTTATCCCTCGATCCTCGAGCGCGGCGACGTTGCTCTGGGTTGCGGGGTGCTCCCACATCTCGGTGTGCATGGCCGGCGCAACCACGACCGGCGACCTGACCGTCAACAGCACCGCAGAGAAGAGGTCGTCGGCGAAGCCGAGGGCCATCTTCGCCACCGCATTGGCGGTCGCCGGGGCGACGATGACCAGGTCCGCTCCCCGGGCGAGCTCGACGTGTGGGACGTCGGGGCCCGAGCCGAACATCTCGGTTGCCACCGGATTGCCGCTCAGAGCGGCCCAGGTCTGTGCCCCCACGAAATGGTGGGCCGATCGGGTCATCACGACCCGGACATCTGCTCCGATCTCGGCAAGGCTCCGAACGACCGCGACCACCTTGAAAGCGGCGATGCCGCCGGCCACACAGACGAGAATCTTCTTGCCCTGCGCCACGGCGTCCGGAGAGGGCGCGCTCGCACCCATGGGGAAAAGGTGGCTACTTGATGCTGTCGGCGGTGCGCTCGTAGGCGACCAGGCCCTCGGCGATCTCCTGGAGCGAGATGGACAGCGCCTTGGGCGCCTGCTCGGGGCTTATGCCTACCTGCGGCGGGGTGTATTCGTTGATGCCTTCACCGAGCTGGCTGAAGTAGGAGTTGATCTGCCGGCTCCGTTTGGCGGCAAGGATAACGAGGGTGTACTTGGAATCGACCTTGTCGATCAGCGCTTCGATCTTGGGCTCTATCACTGTATACATGGTCCTTTCGTTGTCTTAAGTCCCATCCAGTATAAGGAGTAGGCGCTCTACCGCCTTGTCTATGGCGTCGTTGATCACGATGTGGTCGTAAAGGCCCTTGTTCTTGACCTCCTCATAGGCGGCCTTCATCCTCTTGGACAACGAAGGCGGATCCTCCGTTCCCCGGCCGCGCAGCCGCAGGAACAGGTCGTCGAGCGAGGGAGGCTCGACGAAAACGAGAACCGCCTCCGGACGAGCCCTCTTGACCGAGACCGCCCCTTGGACGTCGAGCTCGCAGATGACGTCCCGCCCCTGCGCCAGGGCGCGGTCCACCGGTCGTCTCGGCGTTCCGTAGTGGTTGCCGTAGACCTCGGCCGACTCGAGCAGGTCCCCCCTCTCACGCATGGCCATGAAGTCCGGCTGCGACACGAACCGGTAGTCGATCCCGTGGCGCTCTCCGGGCCGCGCAGGACGGGTCGTGGCGGAAACCGAAAGCCAGACATCGGGCCTTTCGCTCAACACCCCGCGCACGACCGTTCCCTTGCCCGCTCCCGAGGGCCCGGAGACGACGAACAGACGGGGGCCGTCAGCGCCGGGCAAGCTCACCCAACAGATGCTCTTTCTGCTTGACGCCCAGCCCGCGCATTCTCCGGGACTCGGAGATCTCGGCGCGCTCCATCAACTTGCGGGCTCTCACCCGGCCGACCCCGGGCAGCGACTCGAGAACCGCGGAGACCCTCATCTTGCCGACCACCGCGTCGTCGGTGCGCTCGAGAAGGTCCCGGAGGCTGATCTCGCCCTTTTTCAGCTGGTCTTTCAGCTCGACTCGTTTGCGCCGGGCCAGGGCCGCCTTCTCGAGCGCTTCGCGTCGTTGTTCCTCAGAAAGGGGAGGTGGCAACGGCATTCGGGAATCCTCCTTGACTCGCTCACTCGCTGCCCCGGAACCATCGCCGAGCATGGAACGGTCGGGGCTTTCGGGGGAAGGGCGAGTATAGAAGCGCCGGTCTCTCCCTGCTTGTGTGCACTCCGCGGCCCGGATTCCGGGCCGCCGGTGCAATGGAGCTTGGATTTCATCCCTTTAGGGCATGCGCCTGCTTCCGGGGTCCTCGAGCGGCGCGCCGGACCGGCATCCGGGGCAGGACGCCGGGTCCCAGGAGGTCGCCTCGAGCCGGACGAGCGCCCTGAGCGGAGCCCCCACCGGCGGCGGCGCCGCCGGGTCGCTGCGGTCCACCAGGGCGCCGACGCCCACCGGAACCGCCCCCGCCGCCCGCACCAGATCAACCACCTCGCGCGCCGACCCGCCGGTCGTGACGACGTCTTCGACGACCACGACACGCTCCCCCGGCTCCAGCCGGAATCCCCGTCGGAACACCATGCGCCCGTCCACCCGTTCGGCGAAGACGCTGCGCGCTCCCGCGGCCAGGGCGGTGGCCCATCCCAGCACCAGGGCCCCCACGGCGGGGCTGGCGACGACGTCGAATCCATCGTCGAAGCGCGCCGCCAACGCCTGGGCGCACCGCTGCGTGGGGGCCGGATTCTCTAACAGTCGGAACTTCTGTACGAAGACGTCGGAATGACGTCCCGACGAAAGCCTGAAGTGTCCGGTCAGCAGCGCCCCGGTCTCGGCCAGCAGCGCACCCGGATCGAAGTCCGTCACGCGCCCACCGCCGCCGCAACGGCACGGGCCGCGGCGCCGGGGTCCGCCGTCCCGGTTATGGGGCGGCCGATCACGAGCAGATCGGCGCCGTCGGCGAGCGCTTCCTCGGGCGGGAGCGTCCTCCTCTGATCTCCCGCCGGAGCACCTCCCGGACGGATTCCCGGCACGACCAAAAAGGGGCCCCCCTCCGCCCGGGAACCGAAGCGGCGGCGCAGGCCGGCGACCTCCAGGGGTGAGCACACCAGCCCCGGGCATCCCGCCTCGAGCGCGAGCTCGGCAAGCCGGATCACGGCCTGCTCAATGGGGCCGGCGAGACCCAGCACCTCGAGCGCCGGCTCGTCGAGGCTGGTGAGCACCGTCACACCCAGCAGATCGAGAGCCGGGCCGGCCGAGTCCACCGCCGCCCGCAGCATGTTTCGCCCGCCGGCGGCATGCACCGTGGTGTAGGCGACGGGGAGCCCGGCCACGGCCGCGACCGCCCCGGCGACCTGCTGGGGAATGTCGTGCAGCTTGAGATCGAGGAACACCGGGCGCTCGGCGGCAAGCTCCTCGACGGAGCCGGGCCCTGCCCCGATGAACGACGACAGACCGACCTTGAAGGCGCCCACGCTGGGTGCGACCGCCGCCACGACGGCCCTGTTCGCGGCCCAGTCTGGCGCATCCAGCGCCACGCATATCGGGTTTGCGGGCGGCCTCATCCTTCGAGCTTGAGACAGCCGACCAACTCCGAAATCTCACGCACCCCAGCGCCGGCCATGTAATCCCGGATGCCCGCGGCGACCTTCAGACCGGCGCCGGGATCTACGAAATTGGCGGTTCCCGTCGCAACCGCAGATGCGCCGGCCATGATGAGCTCGAGCGCGTCGGTGGCGGTTTGGACCCCGCCCTGGCCGATGATCGGCACGTGCGGCCAGATCCGGTGCACTTCGTGGATCGCCCGGACGGCGATGGGACGAATAGCGGGACCGGACAGCCCGCCCGTGCCAGCAGCGAGCTTGGGCCGCCGGTTTGCCACATCGACCGCCATGCCGAACACGGTGTTGATCAACGACAGGCCGTCGGCGCCCGCCTCGAGAGCGCTCTCTGCGATGAGCGGAATGCTCGTGACGTTGGGCGACAGCTTGGCGAACACCGGCTTGGACCTGAGAACGGCCTTGACCCCGCGCACGACCTCGGCTGTGGCGGGGGCCGAGTGCGCAAACATGTGGTTGCGGTCTTCGAGGTTCGGACAGGAGATGTTGAGCTCCACCGCGGCCGGCGAGGTGTCGGCGGCTTCGATCCGGTGCGCGACCTTGACGAACTCATCGACGCTGTTGCCCGCTATCGACGCCACCACGGTTGCCCCCTGCGAGGTCAGCCACGGAAGGTCCTCGGCCAGAAAGTGCTCCACTCCTTTGTTCTGGATGCCTATCGCGTTCAGCATGCCCGAGGGCGTCTCGCACATCCGCGGCGTGGGCTTGCCGCTCCACGACGTCAACGTCATCGACTTGACGATCACGCCTCCAAGAGATGCGAGGTCCACGAACGCCGAGGCCTCGCGTCCGGCGCCGAAGGTTCCCGATGCGGCGAGGACGGGATTGGCGAGCTCGAGGCTCCCCAGCGAGACGGCTAGCTCTGTCATAAAAGGGTCTAGTTCCCCGGGGGTGAGTGTCCGGCGCCGGCTTCGGGCTGCAGCCCTGCCCTCACCGCACCTCCACCCAATGACAGCTCGGACTGGTCCCTGGCGACGTGCTCGTGCCCACTGCTCCAGATCACCTGCGCCCCGTTGAACACCGGGCCCTCGGTGCAAGTGCGCGCATAGACAACACTCCGTCCTGCGTTCGCGCCTTTGGATCTCCGTTCGCGCAGCGGCATGACACAAGTCATGCAGACCCCGTAGCCACACGCCATCAGCTCCTCGACGGCAACCTGGACGAATACCTTCTTCTCGACGCAGATCTGTGCGACGGCTGCCAGCATGGGATCGGGTCCGCAGGCATAGACCACCTCTGTGCCGCACTGGTCCATCGTGTCCGGCAGAACATCGGTCACGCGCCCCGCTCTGGCCGCGCTTCCGTCCTCAGTTGTTAGGTTGCATACCGACGCCATACGCCTGAGGTCCATCGCGTTCAACAGAAGATCGGCGTTGCGCGCACCCAGGACGACATCGATCCGGTGCCCGTCCCTGCGCAACCTGTCGGCGAGGAAGAAGAGCGGAGCAGCCCCCACACCTCCGCCGACGAGCAGACACCTGGCCTTTCTCTGCGGGAGGGAGAAGCCGACTCCGAGCGGCCCCATGACGTCGACCTTGTCGTGGATGTGCAAGGCGGCAAGCTGCCTGGTCCCGGGGCCTCGAAGGTCGAACACTATCTCGATCGTGGAGGGCGCGCCGCCCTGCTCGTGCACCCGGAAGATCGAGAACGGACGTCGCAATATGAAGTCGCGATTGGCGCCGCAGAAGACGTTGATGAACTGCCCGGGCTCGACTTGTGCGCCGATCCCGGGCGCCACAAGAGTGAGGGCATGGTAGTGCTCGCCGTATTTCTTATGGGAAAACACGCCTGCCGCGACCATCGAGGGGCTCATGTGCTGCTCTTCAGGTAGCTCTGCAGTGAGTTGACTCCGTGCTCGCCCCGGGTCAGCGCTTCGATTGCCTGCACTCCCGCCGCCATACCCGCCATCGTAGTGATGCACGGAACTCCGGCGCGCACTGCTGCAGTGCGGATCTCGTAGCCGTCGTTGCGCGCGCCGCGGCCCCATGGCGTGTTGAAGATCATGTCGATCTCGCCCGCGTGGATCCTCTCGACGATGTTGAGTTCGCCGGCGATCGTTGGCTCGGACACCTTTGCCACGCGCGTGACATCCACCCCCGCGCGCTCGAGGACGCCGGCGGTCCCCGTGGTGGCCATCAGCGTGAAGCCCAGCTCCTGCAGTCGCTTGGTGGGCCAGATGACAGCTCTCTTGTCGTTGTTGGCCACCGAGATGAACACATTGCCCTTCAAGGGGAGGTGCACTCCGGCGGCCGCCTCTGCTTTTGCGAACGCCAGCCCGAAGTCGCGGTCGATGCCCATGACTTCACCGGTAGACCGCATCTCGGGCCCCAACACCACGTCCTGTCCGGGAAAGCGTTCGAATGGCATGACGGCCTCCTTGACCGCGACGTGGCGCAGGCCCTCGTGCCCCGAGCCTGTGTCCGGGAGCAAGCCCTCGGCTCGCAGCTCCCGAAGGGTCGAGCCGGTCATCACGCGCGCTGCGACCTTGGCGAGTGGGACCCCGGTCGCCTTGGAGATGAAAGGAACCGTGCGGGAAGCGCGGGGGTTGGCCTCGATGACGTAGACGGAGTCGCCCTTGAGCGCAAACTGCACGTTGATCAGCCCCTTTATTCCCAAGGCCCGCGCTATGGCTTCGGTCGCGGTCATGATCTCGGCGACCTGATCGTCGGCTAGTGTCATCGGTGGGATGACGCAGGCCGAATCCCCGGAGTGGATGCCGGCCTCCTCGATGTGCTCGAGGACGCCCCCGACATAGAGCTCGTTCGAGTCGAACACCGCGTCGCAGTCGATCTCGATGGCGCCCTCGAGGAACTTGTCGACCAACACCGGCTGATCGGGAGTCACCTCTGCGGCTTCCGACATGTAGCGGTCGAGCGATTCTTCGTCGTAGACGATCGCCATGGCGCGCCCACCGAGAACATACGAAGGGCGCACGAGGACGGGGTAGCCGATCGATTTCGCCACCGCGTCGGCCTGCTGAACCGACCGGGCCATTCCCCCCGGCGGACTCGCAAGCCGCAGACCGGCGAGGAGCTCACCGAATCGCTGCCTGTCCTCGGCCCTGTCGATCGCCTCGAACGAGGTACCGAGGATCGGGACCCCCGCGTCGGTGAGACGCCCCGCGAGCTTGAGCGGGCTCTGGCCACCGAGCTGCACGATCACTCCCTCGGGGCGCTCGCGCGCAACCACGTTCATCACGTCTTCGAATGTGAGGGGCTCGAAGTAGAGGCGGTCCGAGGTGTCGTAGTCGGTGGAGACGGTCTCGGGGTTGCAGTTGACCATGACCGTCTCGTAGCCCGCTTCCCCCAGGGCAAAGGCGGCATGGACACAGCAATAGTCGAACTCGATTCCCTGCCCGATCCGGTTGGGGCCCGACCCGAGTATCAAGACCCTGGGCCGAACGCCCTCTGTGACCTCGTCTTCGTCCTCATAGGTCGAGTAGTGGTACGGCGTCTGCGCCTCGAACTCCGCGGCGCACGTATCGACGGTCTTGAAAGTCGGCATCACTTCGAGAGCTTGTCGCCGCGCACGCACTACGGACTCGTCGGCTCCGAGCATGTCGCCGATCTGGGAGTCGGAGAAACCGAAGCGCTTGGCCGTCCTCATCACCGGAGCGTCCAGTGCGTCGATCGAGCCCAGGTTGGCAATGGCGTCCCTTACCCCGGCCATGTCGGCGATCTGTCCGATGAACCAGGCATCGATGGAAGTGAGACGCGCGACCTCGTCGACACTCACGCCCTGCGCCAGCGCGTGCTCGATACGCGCCAGACGCTCTTCTGTCGGCTGCATCAGCCCGTCTGCCGCCGGCATACCGGTGTCGACGGCCTCCGGCGTCCGCTTTTCGAGCGAACGCCATCCCTTTTGGAGCGCCTCCGGGAACGTGCGCCCTATCGCCATGACTTCGCCCAGCGACTTCATCTGGGTGGACAGCTCGGGCGGCGCGCCGGGAAACTTCTCGAAGCTCCATCGTGGGATCTTGACGACCACGTAATCGATCGACGGTTCGAAGGAGGCCGGGGTTTTCTTGGTGATGTCGTTGGGAATCTCATCGAGCGTGAAGCCCACCGCGAGCTTTGCTGCAATCTTGGCGATCGGAAAGCCGGTGGCCTTCGACGCCAGTGCGCTCGAACGCGACACCCGGGGGTTCATCTCGATGACGACACGCCGGCCGGAGGCGGGATCGACGGCGAACTGCACGTTCGAGCCACCGGTTGCTACCCCGATGGCCCGCATCACTCGCGCGCCGTCGTCGCGCATCGACTGGTATTCGAGGTCGGTAAGGGTCATTGCCGGCGCCACCGTGATCGAGTCCCCTGTGTGCACGCCCATCGGGTCGACGTTCTCGATCGAGCACACAACGACGACGTTGTCGTTCACGTCGCGCATGAGCTCGAGCTCGAACTCCTTCCAGCCCACGAGGTACTCCTCGATAAGGACTTCGCCGATTCCCGACAGTCGAATCGCGTTGGCGGCCGCCTGTCTCAGCCCGCCGGCGTCGTGGACCACGCCCGAGCCGCCTCCCCCCAGCACATAGGAGCCCCGGGCGATCAGCGGGTAGCCGAGACTGTCACCGACCTCGAGAGCCTCTTCGACCGAGTGGGCGAACGAGGAGCGGGGGACGTCCAGGCCCGCGGTGGCCATGGTGTCGCGGAAGCGCCGGCGATCCTCGGCGCGCGCTATCGATTCCTGCGTGGCGCCTATGAGCTCGACCTCGTACGCCTCCAGAACTCCGGCCGAGGCAAGCTCCATCGCCACGTTGAGCCCCGTCTGCCCCCCCATCGTCGGAAGGCACGCGTCGGGCCGCTCGCGTGCGATGACCGCCTCGACGTACTCCGAGGTGATGGGCTCGATGTAGGTCGCATCGGCCAGCTCGGGGTCGGTCATGATCGTGGCCGGGTTCGAGTTCACGAGCACCACCCGGTACCCCTCGGCACGCAGCACCTTGCACGCCTGGGCTCCCGAGTAGTCGAACTCACACGCCTGTCCGATCACGATCGGGCCCGATCCGATTACGAGGATGGTCTCGAGATCGGTGCGCGCCGGCATCAGCCGGCCCCCTTCCCGGGGCCGGTCCCTACTACTGCTACTTCCGGTTCGCGCCCCTTGCTTCGGCCTTGCGGCCCATGCGCGCCCGCTTCTTGCGCTGACGGTCCTTCTTCCAGCGGACCAGCTTGCGGTCTCCTCGACCCATCTTTCATCCTTTCTGCAGCTCGAGCTCGGCGGGCTGGAACGCCTCGATCAGGTCGCGGAACCTCGTGAACAGGTAGCGCGAATCGTGCGGGCCGGGCCCGGCTTCCGGGTGGTACTGGACACTGTAGGCGAGGCTGGGCAGCTCGAGGCCCTCGACCGTGCCGTCGTTCAGGTTGACATGGGTGAGGCGCGCCGGAGTGGCGTCGAGCGACCGCGCGTCCACCGCGAACCCGTGGTTCTGGGAGGTGATCTCGATGGCCCCGCCGTCGATGCGCCGAACCGGGTGATTGGCGCCCCGGTGCCCGAAGGGGAGCTTGAAGGTCCGGGCCCCCAGAGCGAGGCCAAGGATCTGGTGCCCGAGGCACACCCCGAAGATAGGGAGGCGGCCCAGCAGCGCCCGCACGGCCTCGATCCCGTAGGTCACCGGCTCGGGGTCGCCCGGCCCGTTGGACAGGAACACCCCCTCGTAGCCGCCCGCCAGGATGTCTTCCGCCGTCGTGCTGCCGGGGACGACCGTGACCTCGCAGCCGGCCGCCGCCAGAAGCTTCGCCTGATTGCGCTTCATCCCGAAGTCGAACGCGGCGACCTCGGGCCTTCGCCCGGATCGGGGGCCGGCCGGAAAGGTCTCGGCGCGCAGACGCGCCTCGTCCGGCCCGCCCCGGTCCGCAGGCCGCCACCGGTAGGCGTGCGGCGTGCCGGCCTCGCGCGCCAGGTCGGCCCCCACGAGGCTCCGGGACGCCCGGGCGATGTCAACCAGCTCGCCGGGGCCGGTGACCTCGCTCGACAGCGCGCCACGCATGGCGCCCCTGGTCCGTAGATGCCTGGTCAGCCGGCGCGTATCTATCTCGGTGAGCCCAGGGACGCCGTGTGCATCGAGGTACCCCTCGAGCGACCCCGTCGACCGCCACGACGAGGGCCGGTCGGTGAGGCTTCTGGTTATGAACCCCGCCACCCACGACCGATGGGACTGGTCGTCGGACGCGTTGACCCCGGTATTGCCGATGTGGGGCGCGGTCATGGCCACGATCTGCCCGTGGTAGGAGGGGTCGGTCAGGACCTCCTGGTAGCCGGCCATCGAGGTGTTGAAGCAAACCTCGCCCATGGCCGTGCCCCGCGCTCCGAACGCCTCCCCGCGCCACACCGCCCCGTCTTCGAGCGCCAGAAGGGCCGGGGGCCGCGCCACGCTCAACCGGGCGTCCCCAGTCGCGCCGCCCGCTGAGCCATTCTGTGGTCGAGAACTGCCGTGGAGCGCCACCTTTCGACCAAGGAACTGAGTCGCGCGATCATCGGGCCGCCAGCTCCCTGTCCGACACTTGCCCGTCCCTGACCGTGGGGCGCCCCTTGAAAAGGGTGTGGAGGACCCGGCCTCGGAGCTTGCGGCCCGCCAGCGGCGTGTTGCGCGACTTGGAATGGAACGCGTCAGGGTCGACCTCCCACCCTGCGGATGGGTCGAAGACGACCAGGTTGGCCGGCGCGCCGGGCTCGATCGGGCCCCCGTGGCCGTCCAACCCCAACAGGCGCGCCGGCGCGGTGGACAGACGATCGAGGGCCTCAGCCAGACCGAGGTGGCCCGGCTCGACCAGCTCAGTCAGCGTGAGCCCCAGGGCCAGCTCGAGCCCCACCATGCCGGGCGGGGCGAAGGTGAGCTCCTGGTCCTTCTCCTCGAGGGCGTGGGGCGCGTGATCGGTCGCCACTGCGTCCAGAGTCCCGTCCGCGAGGCCTGCGATGACGGCGAGGCGATCGTTCTCGGTCCTCAGGGGGGGCTGGACCTTGGCGTTCGGGTCATAGCCCTCGAGCGCCGCGTCGGTGAGGGTGAAATGGTGCGGGGTCGCCTCGGCGGTCACCCGGATCCCCTCGGCCTTGGCCCGCCGCACGAGCTCGACCGTGCGGGCGCAGGAGACATGCAGGAGGTGGAGCCGGCACCCGGTGAGCCGGGCAAGCGCTATGTCCCGGGCCGCCATCAGCTCCTCGGCCTCGGACGGGATGCCCCTCAGCCCGAGAACCGCCGAGCGCTCCCCTTCGTGCATCTGCCCCCCGGCGGCCAGCGACTCGTCTTCGCAGTGCTCGGCGTAGATGCCATCGAAACCGACGATGTATTCCATGGCGCGGCGTGCGAACAGCGAGCTCTGTACTCCGCGACCGTCGTCGGTGAAGATCCGCACGCGTGCGGCGGAGCGCGCCATCTCACCGATGTCGGCAAGCCGGAGGCCCTGCAGGCCGCGGCTGATCGAACCCGCAGGAACCACGTCCACGAGCCCGGCCGCGCGCCCGGTCGCCCAGACCTTCTCGACTATCGCGGCGCTGTCGGCCACGGGGTCGGTGTTGGGCATGGCGCAGAGCGCGGTATAGCCGCCTGCGGCGGCCGCCCTAGAAGCCGACGCGATGGTCTCCTCGTCCTCGCGGCCGGGCTCCCGCAGGTGGCAGTGCAGATCGACCAACCCGGGGGCGACCACGGCGCCCTGCGCTTCGAGCACCTCTGCATCCGGCGCGTCCAGGCCGGCGCCCACGTCCGAGACCACACCGTCCCGCACGACGACATCGGCGGGGCGGTCGGTCCCGGCGGCCGGGTCGACGACGCGCCCGCCCCTGATCAGGTAAACGCTCACGCGGCGGCCTCCTGGTTCGGCGCGCCGAGCATCAAGTACAGGAGGCTCATTCGCACCGCTAGACCGTTCGCAACCTGGTTCAGAACAATCGAGCGCGGCGACTCGGACACGTCCGCCCCGATCTCGACCCCCCGGTTCATGGGTCCCGGATGCATGACGAGAGACTGCTCCGGCATCAGCTTCATCCGCCGGGCGTCCAGCCCCCACAACGCCGCATACTCACGCAGGCTCGGGAAAAGCTGCTCGCTCTGACGCTCCTGCTGCACACGCAGGAGATAGCAGACATCGGTCTCGGGCAGGATGGGTTCGATGTCGTAGGAGACCTTGGCGCCCCATGACGCAACCTGCGGCGGTATCAACGTCGGCGGGCCCGACACCGTGACATCGGCGCCCATCGTGATCAAACCCTTGATGTTCGAGCGAGCGACGCGCGAGTGCATGATGTCGCCCACGATTGCAACCTTGAGCCCGCTGAAGTCCTTGAAGTGCTCGCGCATCGAAAAGAGATCGAGGAGCGCCTGGGTCGGATGCTCGTGCGCGCCGTCGCCGGCGTTGATAACGCTTGCCGTCGCCCAGTTGGACAACTGATGCGGAGCGCCGGACGAGCCGTGACGCACAACGATCGCATCGACCCCCATCGCTTCGAGCGTCCAGGCGGTGTCCTTGAAGGACTCACCTTTGGAAACGCTCGACTTGGCGTCGGCTGAGAAGTTGATGACGTCGGCGGACAGTCGCTTGGCGGCGAGCTCGAACGAGATGCGCGTGCGCGTGGAAGCCTCGTAGAAGAGGTTGCATACGGTTCGACCACGCAGCGTGGGAAGCTTCTTGATCGGGCGGTCGGTGACCTGCCGAAGCGATTCGGCGGTGTCGAGAATCAATGTGATGTCTTTGGCGGCGAGCTGATCCATCGAAAGCAGATGCTTGATCATGGGTTGGCCCTCCGAAGCGGGGGCACCGACGATGGGAGCTTGCAGCCGGTCCTTTGTGTCATGAGTAACCTCCGATCACGACGGCATCCTCTCCGTCGATCTCCTGGACATGCACCCTGACGACCTCGTCCGCCGACGTGGGCAGGTTCTTTCCCACGTGGTCCGGACGAATGGGGAGCTCTCGGTGGCCGCGGTCGACCAGCACGGCGAGCCGTATGGCGCGCGGCCGGCCCAGGTCGAGAATGGCATCGAACGCGGCGCGAATCGTGCGTCCGGTATAGAGGACGTCGTCAACCAGGACCACGACGCGCCCGTCGACGTCGACGGGGATGGTCGTGGACTCGAGCCTTCTGGGCCCCCGCAGCGCGACATCGTCCCGGTAGAGGCCGACATCCAGAGCCCCCGAGGGAAGGTCGGCGCCTTCGAACGAGGCGATGGAGCCTGCGATCCTCTCGGCGAGCGGCGCGCCACGGGTTCTTATGCCGACGAGCACGAGGTCCTCTGTCCCCCGGTTCGCCTCGACTATCTCGTGCGCCACGCGCACGAGGGCGCGCCGGATGTCGTCCGGGCCAAAGACGTGCGCCTTGATGGTGAAGCGGGCGGCGGTCTCGGACATTAAAAAACGCCCACCCTGAGGGGGCAGGCGCGCGCATGGGCTCGCAGAATGATCACACTTCCTTTCCGGCCTCACAGGGCCGAGTTAAAGGTTCGTCGGCACGACGTTACACCACAGACCGCCCTGAGCCGCGCTCTTTTGGCAGGTTCGGTTGGGGATTGCGCGGGGGCCGGGCGTCTGGGGCCGTCCGAAGTCCTCGGTTATCGTGGCTACGTGGTGCACACCCGGAAGCATTGCCATGACCTGCCCCTTTTTGCCCTCATCTGTCGTTCTCCCAAGTCACCCTGATAGGCCGGTGAACCTGAACCACTATGAGTTCCACAGCGCCTGGCATATAGACGCTGCCCCCGGGGACACGTTCGACGGGCTCAACGACATCATGAGATACCCCCTCTGGTGGCCGGAGATAAAGGAGGTCGTCCAGCTCGGCGAGGATCGCTACATGGTCGTGGCCCGGTCGTTGCTTCCCTACAGCCTGCGCTTCGAGTCGCGGCCCGGGGTCGTCGATCGCGGGGCGGGCATTCTCGAGACGATCATGACCGGTGACCTCGAAGGCTACTCACGCTGGAGGCTAAGTCCGGAGGGAACCGGGACCAGCGTGATCTTCGAGGAACGCGTCGACGCCAACAAGAAGCTTCTGCGCCGCCTCGCTCTGATCGGACGGCCGTTCTTCATCGCCAACCACTCGCTGATGATGCACAGGGCGCGCCGGGGCATGGCCGTCTACATGGCCGGCCGGCGTTCGGCGCGCAGCGGCGACCGATGACCGCAGACGGGACGCGCCGCTACATCAGGCCCGGCCCCCTGGTCACCGGCCTGGGCAACCCCCTGATGAAGATGCTCGGCTTCGCTCCCGCCCTTGCGGTCAGGGGTCGCAGGAGCGGGGCATGGCGGACGACGCCGGTGATGCCGCTGAAGGTGGACAAGATCACCTACCTGGTATCACCGCGCGGCGAGACCGACTGGGTCCGCAACCTGCGCGCCGCCGGAGAGGGCGAGCTCCGCCGCTTCACGAGAACCCGTGCGTTTCGGGCGGCCGAGATTTCCCGGGGGGACCGGGCGAGATTCGTCGAGGCCTACAAGAGGCGCTGGGCCCGGGCGGGCCCGATCAAGCAGCAGTTCGACAAGCTGCCGGACCCGGCCGACCACCCGGTCTTCCGACTAACCTTCCGCTAGTGGTTCGTCGCGCAAGTAGCGCCTGCACCGAGACGTCCCGGCGCGCCGAGGGCAAGGCGCGAGGAGTCGAGCGTACCTGGAGGTACGTGAGCGACGAGAAACGCAGCCATCGGCGATGCAGGGGCGCTCGAATGCGTCGGTAATTTGCGCGACGAG
>Ga0136620_10000834_pt1 | contig 14229 bp, 15 predicted proteins | sample AntDrymUQ4162106_2_FD_104806 | JGI IMG/M metagenome (GOLD analysis project Ga0136620, IMG submission 104806) | Polar desert sand microbial communities from Dry Valleys, Antarctica - metaG UQ416 (21.06) | ecosystem: Environmental > Terrestrial > Soil > Desert | place: Antarctica: Dry Valley... | reverse complement strand
GTATCTGGCTAGTCGCTCAGAGCAAGGGCGGCGGGATCGCACTCGCGCTCTCGGCAGTGCTCGTCTTCGCCCTGTCTCCCGGCCGCCTCCGGCTTCTGCTACCCGTAACGATCGCCGCTGCGGCGCCGGCTCTTGCCTTCTCGTCGCTGACTCGCCCCTACCGAGTCGAAGGAGAGCTCGCACTTGCGCACGCGCTCGAGCGAGCCGGGCTCGCGGTGGTGCTGGTCGCGGTCGCCGCCGGCGCGGCCGGACTCGTCTACGCGCTCGTCGACCGGCGCCTTCGGGTCTCGCGTCGCATCCACACGCTCGCGAGCGCGGCCGCGATCGTGGGCATCCTCGCGGCGCTCGCGGTCGGGAGCGCTGCCTTCTTGTCGCGTGTCGAGGATCCCGGAACGTGGGTCGAGAGCAAATGGGCTGCGTTCAAGTTCATTCCGACCGAAGCGGAGCAGCGAGAGAGCCACTTCTTGAGCCTCGGCTCGAACCGGTACGACTTCTGGCGGGTCTCGCTCGGCGAGTTCGAGCGCCATCCAGGGGCCGGGATCGGCGCCCGCGGCTTCAACGCCGCCTACCTCGAGGAAGGCCGAAGCAGCGAGACGCCGGCGCGCGTGCACTCGCTTCCGCTCGAGCTCCTCCTCGAGCAGGGCCTCGTCGGGCTCATCCTCCTCGTGATCGGTGTCGGGATCCCTCTGGTGCTAGCCGCGCGCCGCCTGCCGACGGTGCCCGCGCTTGCGGCGCTCGGTGGGGGAAGCTACTGGCTGGTGCATGCCTCGGGCGACTGGATCTGGACTGTTCCGGCCACGGGTGTCGTCTTCTTTCTGCTCCTCGGAATCTCGGCGTCGGGCTCGTCGCGCGAGCGGCCGCTGACAGGACGCGTCGCGCTGACGGCCGGTGTTGCGGTGGTCGTGCTCGCCCTCGGTGCCTTCGCCCCGCCATGGCTCTCGCACCGGATCACGACTCAGGCGCTGCAGACCGGCGCGCCCGAGGCGGCGGAGCTCGAGCTGGCCCGCCGGCTCGATCCGCTCTCGATCTTTCCGCTGACGGCGAAGGCTGCGCTCGCCGATTCTCCGGCGGAGGCGATTGCGCCCCTCGAGCAGGCCGCCGAGCTCGAGCCCCGGTCGGTTGGCGTGCAGTACCTGCTCGGCAGTGCGTACCTCGACGCGGGCCGAAAGGACGACGCGCGCCGGCAGTTTCGGATCGCACACCGCCTCTATCCGCGCGACGAGCTGATCGCACGGGCGCTCGAACGCGCTCGCTAGGCGCCGCTCGCGGTGCCTAGATTCAGGACGGGCGGGCTCAGCCCGCTCGTCCGTCTGCAATGACCGGTCGAGCGAAAGGATCTTTTTCGTTCCCACGCTCCTAGGCGCCGCTTGCGGTGGCTAGATTCAGGACGGGCGGGCTGCGGCTGCGCTTGCGCTGCCGCGTCGAGGGGTCGCGGGCTTTGCCCGTGACCCCGCCTGCTTCGCCGCTCGTCCGTCTGCAATGACCGGTCGAGCGAAAGGACCTTTTCATCCCACGCTCGCTAGGCCCACCGGTCCTAGCTCGGTCTCGGAATCTCCTGCGGCGCTGCCGGGTGCCCGAGCGCGGCAACGGTGCGGCGGAGCCCGTCCTCGAGCGGGACTTCCGGCTCCCAGCCGAGGAGCTGCTTCGCGCGCGTGATGTCGGGCTGGCGCACCTTGGGGTCGTCGACCGGCAACGCCTCGTACACCATCTCCGAGCTCGCGTCGGTGATGCGAAGGACGGTCTCGGCGAGCTCGAGCAGCGTGAACTCGTCCGGATTGCCGATGTTGACCGGCAGGTGTTCCCCCGATTCGGCCAGCAGCACGAGGCCGCGCATCATGTCATCGACGTAACAGAAGCTCCGCGTCTGCGAGCCGTCGCCGAAGATCGTCAGCGGTGCGTTCTCGAGCGCCTGGCGCAGGAAGGTCGGAATCGCCCGGCCGTCGTGTGGTCTCATTCGCGGTCCGTAGACGTTGAAGATGCGGACGATCGCCGTGTCGACGCCTTGCTGGCCGTGATAGGCCATCGTCAGCGCCTCGGCGTAGCGCTTCGCCTCGTCGTAGACCCCGCGCGGGCCGATCGGGTTGACGTTGCCCCAGTAGCTCTCGGGCTGCGGGTGCACGAGCGGATCACCGTAGACCTCGCTCGTCGAGGCGAGCAGGAAGCGGGCGCGCTTCCACTTTGCAAGGCCGAGCGCGTTGTGCGTGCCGTACGAGCCGACCTTCAGCGAGTGGAGCGGCTGCCGCAGGTAGTCGATCGGGCTCGCGAGCGCCGCGAGGTGGTAGACGAAGTCGACCGGCTCGTCGATCTCCATGTGCTCGATGACGTCGTGATAGCGAAAGGCAAACGCGTCACTTCGGATGTGCTCGAGATTCTGGAGCGAGCCGCTCTCGAGGTTGTCGACGCAGATGACGCGGTGGTCCCGGGCGAGCAGGTAGTCGCAGAGGTGGGAACCGAGGAAGCCCGCTCCGCCGGTGACGAGAGAGGTGGGCATTCGTCTGATGTTAGTCCGAGAGCTCGCGCAGAGCCGGGAACAGGATCACGTCGCGAACCGCGTCTGCCCCGGTCAGCACCATCGTAAGCCGGTCGATGCCGAGCCCGAGGCCGCCGGTCGGCGGCATCCCGTATGCCAGCGCCTCGACGTAGTCCGGATCCCCCTCCTCACCCTCGAGGATCGTCTTCTGCATCGCGAACCGCTCGGACTGCTCGTCGGGATCGTTCAGCTCGCTGAACGCGTTCCCGAGCTCCATGCCGCCGACGAAGTACTCGAAGCGCTCGACGAGCCCCGAGCCGTCGTCCTTCGACCGCGCGAAGGGCGAGAGCTCGACCGGGTAGTCGTAAACGATCGTCGGCTCGATCAGCGCCGGCTCGACGAAGTGGCTGAAAGCGTGGTCGATCAGCTTCGCCCAGTCGCGGCGATCCTGCTTGGTGTCGACTCCGCGCTCGCGTAACCAATTGTCGAGCTCGGCGGCGTTTCTTGTCCACAGCTCCCGGCGCTCGAGCAACTCGACGAAGGGCAAGCGGCGCCATGGCGGCGCGAGATCGACGGCGTGGCCGCGGAACTCGACCTCGGTCGTCCCGATCACGTCGCGCGCGACCGTGGCGACGAGCGCCTCGATTCGGCGCATCGTGTCTTCGTAATCCGCGTATGCCTCGTACCACTCGAGCATCGTGAACTCGGGCGAGTGCTTGAACGAGACACCCTCGTTGCGGAAGTCCTTGCCGAGCTCGTACACGCGCTCGAAGCCACCGACGATCAGCCGCTTGAGGTAGAGCTCGGTCGCGACGCGGAGGTAGACGTCAGCGCCGAGCTCGTTGTGGTGCGTGACGAACGGCTCGGCGAACCCACCGCCGTAGCGGGGCTGCAACACGGGCGTCTCGACCTCGAGGAAGCCCTCGTCGTCGAGGTGGCGGCGGATCGCGCTGACGATGCGCGACCGAAGCGCGAAGCGTGTCCGCGTCTCGTCGTTCATCAAGAGGTCGAGGTAGCGGCGCCGGTAACGCGCCTCGGTATCGGTCAGGCCGTGAAAGGTGTCGGGCAGCGGCCGCTTGATCCTGGCCAGCAGCTCGAGCTGGTCGACCGCGAGCGAGGGCTCGCCGCGGCGGGACTGAGCCGGCGACCCCGAGACTCCGACGATGTCGCCGAGGTCGACGTCGAGCTCGCCGGTGCGGCTCGCGTCGCAGAGGAGCTGGATGCGCCCCGAGCGGTCGACGAGGTCGAGAAAGACGAGCTTGCCGTGCCCGCGCCGGGCCATCACGCGGCCCGCGAGGCGGCGCTTCTCGTCGGACTCGCCTCCAGGCTCGAGGCGCTCGGCCTCGGCCCGGACAGGAGCGATCTCATGCCGATCCGGAAAGCGCTTGGGTAAGCCCATGGGGCGCGAGTCTAGTGCGCGATCAACCCCAGATCAGCCAGCCGAGCAGGACGCCGAGACCGACGGCGAGCCCGAGGAGCAACCAGCTGGTTGTCCAGTGGTGCACGCGCGGCGCCTTCTCGAAGTAGTCGTCCGGCGGACTGCCGCCGAGCATCGTGAAGAGCGCTCCCCGAATTCGGTCAGAGTCCGCTCCCTGGTCGGCCAGGATGCGGTTTGCGACGCCCTCGCCTTCCCGCACGAGCCCGAGCAGGATGTGCTCGCTGCCGATGTAGTTGTGGCCGAGCTTGAGGGCCTCGCTGAGGGCAAGCTCGAGCACCTTCTTCGAGCGCGGAGTGAAAGGCAGCTCTCCGGCCGGCGGTTCGTCGCCGGAGCCGACGATCCGGGCGACCTGTGCCCTGACTTCCTCGACCGTGATGTCGAGCGACTCGAGCACGCGTGCTGCCAGCCCCTCTTCTTCTCGGAGCAGGCCAAGCAGGATGTGCTCGGTGCCGATGTAGTTGTGCTTCAGCGCCCGTGCCTCGTCCTGGGCGAGGACCACGACCTGGCGGGCTCGTTCGGTAAAGCGCTCGAACACTTAGTGGCCCCCGGCAGAAGGACAGTCGAGCCGGACGCCCGGAAAGCGGCGCCTGCGCGCGTCCTCAGTCCTACCCCTGGGTTGCCCCGTACCCTCGGGGTACGAAGCCTCCCTTCGTCCTTGGCAGGCGGCCGTTTCCGGCCGACCGACCGTGACCGTGCTTCTGCCGCTGACCACTTAGCTCGACCGGCGGCCGGCCTGGGTCCGCTCGAGGGCACCCGGGCCGAACGCCTCCTCCACGCGCCGCCGCACCTCGTCGAGGTCGATTCCGATACTGGCGAGTGCGTCCGCATCGAGCACGCGCTCGGGCGGAGCGTGCCGTGCGCCGACGTCGAACGGTCGATCGCGGGAGAGCAGTCGCAGGGCCTTGATCATCCCCTGCGCCCCCGCAGCAGCCGCGAGCTGCCGCCGTACTTCTTGTGCACCGCCTGCTTGCTCACTCCGAGCGCCCGAGCGATCTGCTGCCACGACCAGCCCCGCTCGCGTGCGCTCGAGACCTGGAGCTCCTCGAGCGAGTCGAGCAGCGTTCGGAGCGCGGCGACCGCCGTCAGCCCCGTCTCCGGATCCGTGCTCGAGGCTGCCCCGGCAAGCTCGGTCGCATCGCTCATGTCGTCAGTCTAGGTTGACGCCGCTTTGTTGTCAACCTTGGTTGACGTGCTCGCTAGCTTTCCGACGGCGGAACCGAAGATTCCGCCGTCCCATGCCACGACGGAGGCAGTTGCCGCGAGCGGCTCCCGCCATCGCGAAGCCCGGCGGGAGCCTGCAGGTTTTCCGACGTCGGAACGCAGGCGATCCGCCACGCGGGCGAAGGCCGGCTTGCCGGCCGAGAGCCCAAGTCATGCCGGAACGCAGGAGGGAGTGAAGGAGGGGGCTCGCGGGGGAACCATGGGTTCCCCCGCGCCGCTAGGCGGCCTTGATGTCGAGGATCTTGAACTTGAGCGCGCCGCGAGGGGCCGTGACCTCGACCACCTCACCCTTCTTGCGACCCATGATCGCCTTGCCGACCGGCGACTCGTTCGAGAGCTTGTGGTCAGCAGGATTGGCCTCGGCCGAGCCGACCACGTGATATTCGATCGTCTCGTTCGCGTCGATGTCCTTCAGCTTCACCCGCGAGCCGATCGAGACGACGTCCGAAGAGACCTCGCCTTTTTCGATCACACGCGCGGCCACCAGCCGTTCCTCGAGGGTCGCGATCCGGTGCTCCAGCATTGCCTGCTCGTTCTTCGCGTCGTCGTACTCGGCGTTCTCGGTGATGTCGCCGAATTCACGCGCAACCCGGATCCGGTCCGCGACCTCGCGCCGCTTGTCCTTGGAGAGATACTCGATCTCCTGCTTGAGCTTCTCATACCCCTCGGGGGTGAGAATCACTTCCTTCACAGCGGCCTCCTGACCCCTGCCAAAAGAGAAAGCGCGGCGCACTTCGGGGCCACGCGGGCGCGCATGGTACCTGCGGCCCGAGCGGAGAGTCAAGGCCTGTCAGGAGCGTGGGTCTAAAAGCGTCTTTCGCGCCCGACCGGTCGTTTCAGACGGACGAGCGGGCAGAGCCCGCCCGTCCTGAATCTAGGCACCGCAAGCGGCGCCTAGTACGATTTTTCGCCGATGACGGTCGATCTCCGCTCGCCCTGGACGATCGGGCCGGTCACGGTGCCGACGAGGCTCGTGCTGGCGCCGATGGCCGGCGTCAGCGTGCAGGCGTTTCGCCGTCAGGGACGCCGCTTCGGCGCCGGGCTCGTCTGTTCCGAGATGGTCAGCTGCGCGGGAATCGAGCATCGGAACGAGCGGACGCTCGGCTACCTGCGCGTGGCGAGCGATGAGCATCCGCTCGCGATCCAGATCTTCGGCTCCGAGCCGGCCGTGATGGCGGAGGCAGCCCGGATGGTCGAGGCCGCCGGCGCCGACCTCGTCGACATCAACTTCGGCTGTCCCGTCCGCAAGGTGACGAAGACGGGCGCCGGCGCGACGTTGCTCGACGATCCTGATCGAGCCTGCCGGATCGTCTCGGCCGTCGCCGGCGCCGTGTCGGTTCCGATCTCCGTCAAGATGCGCCGCGGGCTCGAGAACGGCTCACGAGCGTGTCTCGACGTCGGCCCCCGGCTCGCCGCGGCGGGCGCTCAGACTCTGACGCTCCATCCACGGTCGGCACGGCAGATGTACACGGGCGAAGCCGATCACGCGTTGACGGCGGAGCTGGTCAGCCTGGTCGACGTACCGGTGATCGCCTCGGGCGACATCACGTCGCGCGCGCGAGCGCACGCCGTGCTCACCGCGACGGGCGCTGCCGCAGTCATGGTCGGGCGTGCGGCGCAGGGCAATCCCTGGGCTCTGCGCGAGATCATCGACGGCACCGGCACGCAGCCCGCACGGGAGGAAGTTGCTGCGGAGCTGATCCTGTTCATCCGGGAGACGGTGCGCGAGCTCGGCGAGCGCCGGGCGACCGGATTCCTGAAGAAGTTCTACGGCTGGTACCTCGGTCGCGGCCGGTTTCCGCGTTCCTTCAAGCAGAAGCTCGTGCTCCTCGAGACGACCGAGGAGGTGGAGCGGCACCTGCTCGCCGCCGCGCCGGACGCACGCCGTCTGGTCGAGAAGCTCGAGGGCGCGCTCGAGAGCGTGGACGAGGTCGTGCTCGACCAGATGCCGATCTCAATCTACGGCGGCGGGTAGCCCGGCGATGTCGCTGCGCGGCCAGCTGCTGATCGCCTCGCCGTCGCTGTTCGATCCGAATTTCCGACGATCAGTGGTGCTCGTTGCACACCACGACGAAGACGGCGCGGTCGGCCTCGTGCTCAACCGGCGATCGGATACGCGGGCGGCCCAGGCCGTTCCGCCGGTCGCTGACCTCGTCGACTCCGATGCCACGATTTGGCTGGGCGGGCCCGTCGAGCCCGAGAGCGTGCTGCTCGTGGCCGAGGTCGAGGATCCCGATGAAGCTTTTGTGCTCGTTTTCGACTGCATCGGCTTCGTCAGCGTCGACGAAGGCGGCCGGCCGGCGACCCGTCGTCTGCGCGTGTTCGCCGGATTTGCCGGTTGGGGCCCCGCGCAGCTCGAAGGCGAGCTCGAGGTCGGCTCGTGGCTCCAGGAGCCGGCGCAAGCCGACGACGTCTTCTCGGACGGCGATCTGTTCGGCGAGGTGCTCCGGCGGAAGGGCGGCTCCTTCCGCATCCTCGCTCAGATGCCGCTCGATCCATCACTCAACTAGCAGAAGCTCGCTGCCCGGAGAGCGCCGTCGCCAGGCCAAATCAACCGTTCCGGTCCCAGACGAGGCGCAGGCCATCGAGCGTGAGGAACGGATCAACGTGATCGATCGTGCGTGCATGCGGAGCGATCAACTCCGCCAGGCCGCCGGTCGCGATCACGCGCGCCGCGCCGCCGAGCTCACCGCGCATGCGCTCGACGATGCCGTCGACCTGACCGGCGAATCCGTAGACGACTCCCGACTGCAGCGCGGTCGCCGTGGTCTTCCCGATCACGCTCGGCGGCTCGGTGAACTCGACCTTCGTGAGCCGGGCGGCGCGCGCGAACAAGGCGTCCATCGAGATCTCGATGCCCGGAGCGAGGACCCCGCCGACGTAGTCCCCTTCCGCCGAGACGGCGTCGAAGTTGGTCGAAGTGCCGAAGTCGACGACGATGCAGGGCGGGCCGTAACGATCGCTTGCGGCGACAGCGTTCGCGATGCGGTCGGGCCCGAGCTCGCGCGGATCGTCGTATCGGATCCCGATTCCCGTGCGCACTCCCGGAGCGAGAACGAGAATGCGGGCCTTCGCCCAGCGCTCGGCGAACTCCTCGTACCCGCGCACGAGCGCGGGTACGGTCGAGGAGAGGCAGACACCGCCGACGACCTTGAGATCGAGGAAGCCCGAGAGGACGAGCCCCAGCTCATCACCGGTGCGCCGCGACTCGGTCGTGATGCGCCAGTGCTCCGTCAGCCGGTCGGCGTCGAAGAGGCCGAAGACGGTCTGGGTGTTCCCGACGTCGATTGTGAGGAGCACGTACGGCGGCTAGGCGCCGCTTGCGGTGCCTAGATTCAGGACGGGCGGGCTCTGCTCGCTCGTCCGTCTGCAATGACCGGGCGAGCGAAACGACGTTTCAGACCCACGCTTCAGGGCGCCGCTTGCGGTGCCTAGATTCCGGACGGGCGGGCCGCGGCGGCGCTTGCGCTGCCGCCTGGAGGGGTGGCGGGCTTTGCCCGCAGCCCCGGCTGCTTCGCCGCTCGTCCGTCTACAACGACCGGTCGAGCGAAAGAGCGTTTTCAGACCCACGCTGCTACGGCTCGTCTTCGCGCCGGCGCAACTCGCCGAGCCGCTCGGCGAGAGCCTCGGCCGTCAGCTTCGGCTCGTCGCCGGCTGCACGCAGCTCCTCGACCGTAACGTCACTCGAGGTGTAGACCTCCGCGCGCGGAATGATCCGCGTCGGCCGGTTCTTGTCCCACACCCACACGTCCTCCATCTTCACGTGGAAGAACGGGTAGCTCGCCTGCGCCGTGTACTGGAGGTCGAGCTTGTTGCAGAGGTACGTCACGTCCTGCGTCAGGACGCAGTAGCGAAAGAGGCCGAAGACCGCCGTGTACTCCTTCTTGAGGAGCAGCTCGAGCTCGGCCTCGAACTCGTCAAGCTCGTCGAGGTGTGACATCTCTCGATCGCTCATTCTAATGCGGCCAGCAGCTCTCTCACCGGACCGTGCCCGGGCACCGTCAGCTCGGGATCGAGCTCGGCGAGCGGCTCGAGCACGAAGCGCCGCCGGTGTATGCGCGGATGCGGGACAGTGAGGCCAGCTTCGTCCACCACTTCGTCACCGTAGAGCAGGAGATCGAGGTCGATCGACCGTGGGCCGTACCGCGGCCCGCCGCGCACGCGCCCGAGCAGCCTCTCGACGGCAAGGAGGCGCGCGAGCAACTCGAGCGGAGGCAGGTCGGTATCGAGCGCGACGACGCCATTCAGAAACTTGGGTTGGTCGGGGTAGTCGACTGGCTCGGTCAAGCGAAGGGTCGACACGGCGACGACCTCGATCTCGGGATCGCCCGCGAGCAGATCGACGGCGCTCCGCATCGTGTCCGCGCGGTCGCCGAGGTTCGCGCCCAGCCCCACATATGAACGAGCGATACACGCGAGCATAACCTCGCCTTTACGTTCCGGCGATACCCTGAGCCAGTTGAACAGGGCTGTTCTTCTCGCCGTCCCGGTGCTCACGCTGGCCCTTGCCGCGCCTGCGCTCGCAACGCCACTGATTCCCCGCGAGCTCGCCTCGCTGGAGAACCACGCACACGCGCTCGTTCAGCTCGACCGCGGCGACACCCGTGACGCTGAGGCGAGCCTTCAGGCGGCCGGCGCCGTGAGAGTGTCCTCGCGGCTGCGGCTGTGGCGTGTGCCGAGCGGCGCTGCCCAGCGTCTCGTTCCCCGTCTCGCCGTCGGCGGTGTCCTCGACGATTTCGAGCCCGACTTTCCGCGCTGGTCGCACAACCACGGCCGTGCGAACGATCCACTCCTCCCGCAGCAGTGGTGGCTGAGCCGAGTCGGCGCCGACCGCGTCGACGCCCCCGGCCCGGGGAAGCCGGTGACCGTGATCGACACCGGTCTTGATCTCTCGCATCCCGAGTTCGCCGGCCGGCCCAACACCTTCGCGCTCAATCCGCAGGCTCTCGTCGGGCGCCGCGACTTCCATGGCACGGCGGTTTCGTCAGTGGTCGGAGCCCCCGCCAACGGCGTGGGTGTCGTCGGCGTTTATCCGGACGGCATCTTGCGCCACTGGGATGGAAGTCCGGGCGGCCTCCTGACCGCCTCCGACGTGATCGCCGGGATCGAGGCGGCGGCCCGGCTGGGCCCGGGTGTGATCTCGCTGAGCCTGGGCGGGTCGTTCCGATCTCGCTCCGAGTCTGCGGCGGTCCTCGACGCCGTCCAGCGCGGCGTTGTCGTCGTCGCCTCGGTCGGGAACGAGCGCGAGCTCAGCAGCCCGCTCAGCTTCCCGGCCAATCTCCCGCACGTCATCACCGTTGGCTCCACCGATGCCTTCGATCAGGTGTCGGTGTTCTCGAGCGCCTCACCGGCACTGGATATCACTGCCCCCGGCGAGTCGATTCCCGTCGCGGTGCCAGTGACGGTCGCCCCGTCGGGCTACGGGATCGTGGCCGGCACGAGCTTCTCGGGACCGATTGTCGCCGGCGCGATCGCCTGGATCTGGACGGTGCGACCACAGCTCGACCACACGCAGATCTTCGAGCTGATGCGTCGCTCATCGCGCGATCTGGGCGCACCCGGACGCGACCCGGACACCGGCTTCGGGATCCTCGACATCCCGGCGGCACTCACACGGCCTGCGCCCCTTCCTGATCCGCTCGAGCCCAATGACGGCATCGAGCAGGTGCAGGCGAGCGGTCTCTTCCCGCTGGCCAAGCCCGCTCTGACGACGCCCGGCCGCGGTCGCGCCGCCCTCGCCGCCCGCCTCGACGTCAACGACGATCCGCGGGACGTGTACCGGGTCTGGGTTCCGGCGGGCAAGCGAGTGACAGCCACCGCGCGGACGAGCCAGGAGGTCGAGCTACGCCAGCAGGGGACGAAGCCGGCGAAAGTCGCCGTGCAGCTCTCGAGCCCGGGCGCCGGCACCCGCGTCGTCACGATCACGAACCGCACCGCGCGCGGACTGTTCGTCTACCTGAGCGCATTCGTGCAACTCAACGCACGCTTCCTCGACGCCGAGTACACGCTCAACCTGGTGACGACGGCCGCTCCCGCTCCACGCTAACCGCCGAGTACTCGACGGGGTCGGCAAGCCGAACGTCCGGCTTGCGCACCCGCACGCGCACACGCTCGATCTCGAGCCGCTCGAGCAGCGCCTCGGCGACGGCGGCCGCGAGCGCCTCGAGCAGGCGAAACGCGGTTCCATCGGAGATGTCACGAACCACCGCCGCGACTTCGCGGTAGTCGACCGCGTCCTCGATCCGGTCGCTCAGGGCAGCCTCTTCCGAGACGTCGAGCCAGAGGTCGAAGAGAAACCGTTGCCCGTCCCGCCGCTCGCTCTCCTCGACGCCGTGGAAGCCGTGCAGCTCGATCCCATGGAGCTCCACCGTCAGGGTCATAGCTGAACCGCCCGGGCGGCGGTCAGCGCCTCGACGTGCTCGCGCACGTCGTGGACGCGCAGCATCGCGGCCCCCCGTTCGTAGGCCGCGACGGCGGCCCCGAGGCTCGCGGCCGTTGACCCGGTCTTCGCGTCGGGGTCGCCCAGAATCCGCCCGAGCGAGCTCTTCCGCGAGAAGCCGATCATCACCGGACGGCCCAGGGCGAGCAGGACGTGGAGCCGGCGAAGAAGCTCGAAGTTCTGCTCGACCGTCTTGCCGAAGCCGATACCCGGGTCGAGGCAGACGCGCTCCTCCCCGATCCCCAGAGAGACGGCATATGCGAGGCGCTCCTCGAGGAACGCCGCCACTTCGGATGCGACGTCGTCGTAGCGCGGGCTCCGCTGCATCGTCCGCGGCTTCCCCTGCATGTGCATCATGCAGAGGTACACGCCCGCATCGGCGACGACGCCGGCCAGGTCGGGATCGCCGCGGAGAGCGGTGACGTCGTTCACGAGCTCGGCACCAAGCGTGAGCGCGCGGCGGGCGACCTCGGCCTTCGACGTGTCGATCGAGACCGGGAGCCCGACGAGCCCTTCCAACACCGGCACGACCCGACGGATTTCCTCGTCAACCGAGACGTTCTCTGCGCCCGGACGCGTCGACTCACCACCGACGTCGACGATCGCCGCTCCGTCGCCGAGCATCCTCTTGGCCGTCGCGATCGCGTCCGCGGGACGCAGATTTGTGCCTCCGTCGGAGAACGAATCGGGCGTCACGTTCACGACCCCTATCACCGACGGACGCGGGAATCGCTCTCCGATCGCGATCCGGTTCATGCCGATACCGGTGCTGCGCGGCGGGCGCTCGCGGCCACGAGCGTGACGAGACACAGGGTCGCTGCGAGGAGGAACGGCAGCGCGTCGCCCGCGTGCTCGGCGAGGAAGCCGGCGGCCGAAGGTCCAAGGGCGTTTCCGACCGCCCACGCCGCGTTCATCAGCCCGAAGGCCAAACCCTGGGCAAGGCCGACACGGTCGGCGCCCTCCGAGATCAGAGCCATCGCGGGCGCCCAGAAGGCCCCGAAGGCGACGGCCGCAACGAGCGCAAGCAGCACGTTCACCGCCGCGCTTCCCGCCCACGCGAGCGCGACCGAAGCGAGAAGTGATCCAACTAGCGCGGCGCGAATGAGCGGCAACCGTCCGCGGCGGTCCGACGCCCTGCCGATCAAGGGCGCGATCAACGCCTCGAGCGATGCGGCGGCGATGAACACGACCCCGATTGCGGTCGCGCTCCAGCCGAAGTCTCCCAGCCGCAGGGGCAGCAAGACAGTCAGAACGCCGAAGAGCAGCGCCGGCAGCGTGACGAGGTACAGCCCCCCGGAGAAGCGCGGCTCGGCAAGCGCGTGCCGGAGCGCTCCGGACTCTGTCGGCTGGGCGGGCGCGGGCGGCACCCGGAGCGCGGCGGCGAACAGCAGCATCGCGACGGTCGCAACCCCAGCGAACGTTGCCTCCGGGCTCGCGACGTCGGCCGCCGCGCCGAGGGCGGGCCCGATCAGAGCGCCAAAGATGGCTGCACCGAGGGCGACGCCGAGCATCTCCCCGCGACGATCCCGCGGCGTCTGGGCGACGAGCCAGGACAGGCCGCCGGCCCACGAGAGGGCGCTGCCGAAGCCTTGAGCGAGACGGGCGAGACAAAGTGTCCCGGCCTGGTCGGCCAGGCCGAAGGCTACGCTGGCGGCCGCCATCGTGAGCAGGCCGACCAGGACGGCGTTCTTCGGCCCGATTCGAGCAGCGGTCAGTCCGGCGGGGTACGCGCCGAGCAGCACGCCGATCGCGTACGCCGCGACGAAAACCCCAGCGCCGGTCTTCGAGAGGTCGAGCTCCTCGGCATAACGGGGAAGAAGCGGGGCGAGCGCCGAGTAGAGGGCGATGTCGACGAGGACGATCGCGCTGACAAGGAAAAGCAGCCTTCCGGCGCGGGGGAACCCAGGGTTCCCCCGCGAGCCCCCCTCCTTCACGCCGGCCTGCGTTCCTGCATGGGTTTGGGCTCTCGGCCGGCGAAGCCGGCCTTCGCCCGCGTGGCAGATCGCCGTCGTTCCGACATGTCAGAAAGCATTGTCAGGCTCCGCCGGGCTTCGCGACGGCGGGAGCCGCTCGCAACGACTTCCTCCGTCGTGGCATGGGACGTCGGAATCTTCGGTTCCGCCGTCGGAAAGCCGCGTGGAACACCCCCTGTTCCCGCCCCTGCCGCCTTCGGATCACAGGCGTCTACTGGACGCAAAAGCCGTTTCCCTACGGGTCGCGCATCACGGTGCAGGACTCAGAGAACTCCCCAGCCGTATCCGTCAACGTCTCGACAACCGTCGCGCCGAGCTGCGCGAGGGTCTGGCACATAGCCGAGTGCGGCGATCCAGACGTCGCGTACGCGGTCAGGATTTACGCCCGCGAACGTGAAGTTCCCGATGGACGCCATCGGCCGCTGAGCGTGCGGTGGCACCCGCGCTCCGCCCCAAAGGAAGTCTGCTATTCGACGGCGGAACCGAAGATTCCGCCGTCCCATGCCACGAGCGAGGTCAGTTGCCGCGAGCGGCTCCCGCCATCGCGAAGCCCGGCGGGAGCCTGCAGGTTTCCGACGTCGGAACGCAGCGATCCGTCACGAGGGCGAAGGCCGGCTTTGCCGGCCGGGAGCCCAAGCCATGCCGGAACGCAGGAGGGAGTGAAGGAGGGGGCTCGTGGGGGAACCAT
>Ga0136620_10000832_pt1 | contig 14231 bp, 16 predicted proteins | sample AntDrymUQ4162106_2_FD_104806 | JGI IMG/M metagenome (GOLD analysis project Ga0136620, IMG submission 104806) | Polar desert sand microbial communities from Dry Valleys, Antarctica - metaG UQ416 (21.06) | ecosystem: Environmental > Terrestrial > Soil > Desert | place: Antarctica: Dry Valley... | reverse complement strand
CCCGGAGCCAGAGACTCGGTGCCGGCGCCCAGGGCGCGCCACGGCTCGGGCAGATCGAGCACCATGCGGTCGACGCCGCGCTCTGGGGCGCCGTCGAACAGGTCGCCGCTCCGCAGCTCGACCCTCCCGGGCTTGTGATCCGACCCGGAGTGCCACGCCTGGATGTTGGCCGCCGCCCTGCTGAGATGGTCCTCCCGTACCTCGTAGGAGATCACGAGCCCCCCCTCCCCCACTGCGCCCGCAAGGGCGAGGGTCAGGGCCCCGGAGCCGGAGCCGGCCTCGAGGACGGTCGCCCCGGGAAAGATGTCTGCGTACATGATGATGAGCGCCGCATCCTTCGGGTAGACGACCTGGGCCCCCCGCTGCATCTTCAACACGTAATCGGCCAGCGTCGGCCGGAACGCCGTCAACGATGATCCGCCGGTCGTCTTCACCGTGACGCCCTCCGGTCCTCCGATGAGATCGTCGTGGTCCACCGCGCCGAGGTGCGAATGGAACTGCTTGCCCTCCGCCAGGGTGACGAGGTACCTGCGAGCGCGGGCGTCTATCAAGAGGACTCGTTCGCCCGGCCTCAGGCAAGCGGGCGTCGTCAGCGTCGCTTCACCCCGCGCCCGGTGGCGTCCTCACGCTCGGCCCTGCGCGCCTGTGCGAGAGCCTTGGTCTTGCAGAACGAGCACATGAGCTCGCCGCTGGCGTGAGCACCCGAAGCAACCGTGGGAGCGCCGCAACCCGCGCAGGGGATCAGCTCGGTCGCCCCGCGATCTTCCGCGAAGCGATCGGACACGTTCTTGAGGAAGCCGAAGTACATCCGGTGCTTGGTCCCGGGTGAGGCCTCCTCCAGCAACGTAAGGGCCTCTTTGTACCGGTGCTGGGTGTTGCCTTCGACCATCGGGCACTCTTCCACGATGTAGTCGATCCCCCGGATCAGCGCGTAGGCAGCAGTCTCCCGCTCTGCGATCCGTATCAACGGCTTGATCTTCCTCACGAACGCTCTGGCGGCGCCGGCGCCGACGACTCGTTCCTCCAGAACCGGTCGCTGGCGACCGAGCATCTGAGTGTTCCACCCCAGGACGTTGCCGAACAATGTCGCCACCTCGTCGTCGAGGTTGTGGCCGGTGACCAGGACGTCGAAGCCTTCTTCGAGGGCGGCGCGGTTGAACTCGTAGCGTTTGTTCAGCCCGCAACCGGAGCATGGGACACGCCCGGTGAGCGCGGACAGCTCTGGGACCGAAAACCCGTGCTCCTCGCGCAGCGAGCGCACGATGAGCTTGACACCTCTGGAGTCGGCGAAGGCAATCGCGGCCTCCTTGGAGCGACCGGAGTATCCGCCGATGCCGAGATCGAGATAGAAGCCGGTGGTGTCGTAGCCCAGATTCATGAGGATGTCCCAGACCGCAAGCGAATCCTTTCCCCCCGAGACGGCCACCAAAAGACGGTCCTCGGCCGACGCCATCTTGAACTCCTTGATCGCCTTTGCGACCTGGGAGTTGACGTGACCGATGAAGTGGTCCGGGCAAAAGGCTGCGTTGTGCCGGCGGATGTCGACGACGGCATGGGCCCGGCACACTCTGCACCTCATCGCCCAGCACCCTCGGCCGGGCGGCTGCCACCGGAGAGCACGGGCCGAATCTCGAGCTCATCGTCGGGGCCCAGGGGCTCATCGCGGGTCAGGAGGGTGGCGTCGCGAATGACGAGCACCGCTTCCGAGACCACTTCGAGTCGATTCAGGAGCGCGGAGACGGTGCGAGGCCCGTCGACCTCGACCACCCGATCCGGATTCCGCAGCTTCACCCTCACTCAGGACAGACTATTGGGTGAGCTGACGCTGGCCCAACTCCACCGTCTCGGTTCTGCTTCCGGCGGATCCCGTCACCTTCAGTTCCGCCAGCTCACCCGGATCCCACTCCCCCAGCGCCGCGACCAGGTCGTCGGCCGAGCTCACCTGGATATCGCCGATCCCGGTGACGACGTCGCCCTGCTCGATGGCCGCCGACTCGGCGGGGCTGTCGGCAAAGACCTCGACCACGAGGGCCCCTTCGAGATCCGGTTCCAGCCCGAGCTGGGTCGCCGTCGCCGGCTCGAGGTCGACCAGAGAGACCCCCAGCCAGGCGCGCTGCTCGGGCGGGTCCTCGAGGCTCTCGCGAATTTGAGGAAGGGCGCCGTCGATCGCAATGGCGAACCCGAGGTTCTCCGCCGCTGCCGGCGCGCCCGCAGCGGTGTTGATTCCCACCAGCTGCCCGGCCCGATCCACCAGGGCGCCACCGGAATTGCCCGGGTTGATGGCTGCGTCGGTCTGAAGCAGTCCTTCCAGCCGCACTCCCCCTTGTGGCTGGATGTTGCGATTCTCGCCGGAGATGATGCCGCTGGTGACGGTTGGTCCCCCGAGCCCGAGCGGATAGCCGAGCGCGATGACTTGGTCGCCCAGCTTCAGGGAATCGGAGCGGCCGATGGCGATGGCCTCGAGGTTGGTCGCCCTCACCTTGACGACCGCCAGGTCCTTCTCCCGCAAGGTGGCGACCACCCGGCCCTCCATGGCCCTCCCGCCGTTGAACACGACCTTCACGTCCACCGCCCCTGTGATCACATGATGGTTGGTGAGGATGATGCCGTCTTCATCGATGATCACGCCCGAGCCCGAGCCCTGGCCCTGAGTGGTGTCTCCGAAAACGTCCTGGACGACCGAGGTTGTCTGCACATTGACGACCGAGGGCAGGACTCGCTCGATTACGGCGCTCAATTGGGAGTGCGGCGCCGGTGCAGCGGAAGGGCCGGGCCCAACTCCTCCTGCCTCGAGCCTCTCCTCGGTGGCCTTCGGTCTGGGCGTGCCCGAGGCGTCCTTGTGGCCGGCCGTCCGGGGTTCGGTTGACACCGTGGGCGAGCAGGCAGTCCCGAACGCAATCAGGGCAGCGGCTAACAGGGCTCGTGGTCTCATGAGGACCACCAGCATAGCCAGGGTCCCAGGCAACGAACCCTGGGCACCTCCCGGACGCTAGGCCCGCTCCTCGGACATCGTGACGGCCTCGATACCGACCTCGGCGGCCTTGTGCCCTCCGAGGGCGAACACCAGCAGGTACGGTCCCGGTTCGAGGGAGAAGGAGTTCATGAGGCGATCGGTCAGGCTGCTCAGAGACTGGAGGCCCCAGATCAGCACCTCGTCCCGGATCGGGCCCTCGAAGACAACCGCGCGCGACTCCGGGTCGACGAGGAACCAACGCTCGAGGTAGCGACCGGCCGGCGCAGACCACGACCGGGTGACCGAGAAGGGAAGAGTCCTGTCGCCGTGGACCGGGATCCCAACGCTTCCGTGCAACGGATTTAGGGGGCGAACCGCAATTTTCATCAGCTTCCGTTGAAGACCGGCGACGTCGGCTTCCACGGTGACAGGTTAAAGGACGCGGAGGGCGGTCACCTTGGGGCGACCGTCTACCTCGGCCCAGGTGGATTCGACCACGACGGATTCACCGTCGCCGAGGTAGCCGATGTGGACGAGCCAGCCGCCGTCCGTAGGGTCCATATGGGGAATCTCGACTGAGCTCACGGGGTGCGGCAGAGCAGCCATCACCGTGGGGGCCGACACCCTGGCGTCCTCGGTTAGATCCCGCGCCGCAGCTCGGAGATCTCCTCGTCGAACCGCTTGGGCGTGCAGCAGGGCGTGCTCGCGAACCGTCGTCTCGTCCACGCTGCCCACGCTTGCCCGCCCGGGCCTTCGTTCCCCGGTCAGCCGGACATTCCTTCGGCGTCGACCTCCTGGTGGGGCCCCGAAAGCGCCCGGTTTATCCCATACAGGATCGCCCCCAAGACCAGCAGGATCCCGGCGCGCAAGAAGATCGCCGCCTCGTTCTGGGTGATCAGTATCAGCGAGACAATCGCCCCGAGAACCGGGGCGAAGCTCATCGTTCGATAGTGGTCATGGTCGACCTCGTCTTTGCGAAGCACCAGGACGGCGACGTTGACCACGGCAAACACGGTCAGCAGCAGCATGACGGTTGTGTCGGCCAGGAGCCCGAGGTCGCCCGTGATGATCAAGATCGCACACAGCACGGTCGTGAAGGCGATGGCCGCCCACGGCGTGCGACGCTTCGGCAGGACCCGGCCGAACACCGGCGGGACGATGTTCTGGTTGGCCATCCCGTACACCAGCCTCGAGGCCATGACCATATTGATCAGCGCCCCGTTGAAGACCGCAAAAAGGGCGATCGCCGAGAACAAGGTGAGCGGAACCGGCAGGGGTCCTTCCTTGACGACCTCGAGCAGCGGAGCGTCCGAGCCCGATAGCTGCCCGGTGGCCACGACCATGGTCGCGGTCAAGGTCACGAGCAGATAGATGATGCCGGCGGCAAGCATGCCTCCGAAGAGGGCCTTCGGGAAGATCTTGCTGGGCTCTTTCGTCTCCTCGGCAACATTGACCGAATCCTCGAATCCGATGAGAGCGTAGAACGCGAGCGTTGCGCCTCCGACGATCAACAGAAGCGGGCTGCTTCCTTCCTTGAACTCCAGTGCCCGGCTCGGCTCGGCGTCTCCGCCCAGAACTGCGAGCACTCCTATCAGGATGATCAGCAGCAGGCCGGCGACCTCGATCACGGTGAATGCAGCATTCAGCTTCACGGACTCACCGATGCCGCGCAGATTGATGAGGGTGAGGACGACCAGGAACGCCAATGAGACGCCCAGCACCGGCAGCGAGATGAAGGTCGAGAAGTAGTCGCCTGCGAACGCCTTGGCCAGCGCCCCGGCCGACGTGATTCCCGACGCCATCACAGCGAAGGCGACCATGAACGTCAGGAACGGCTGCTTGAAAGCCTTGTGGGTGTAGAGCGCGGCCCCGGCGGCCTGCGGGTACTTGGTAACGAGCTCGGCATATGAGCTTGCGGTCAAAATGGCCAGGATGAAAGCGACTAGGAAAGGAACCCAAACCGCTCCGCCGACCTCCAGCGCAACCTCGCCGACGAGTGCGTAGATGCCCCCACCGATCATGTCCCCCAGAATGAAGAAGAACAGAAGACGGGGGCCTATGACCCGCGCCAGCCCGCCCGGTTGCTCTTCGGCGCGCCCGCCGTTCCCACTCGTTTCAACCCGTGCCACTGTCGCCCTCCCCTGTTAGCCCGTCTGGCGGATTGCCCTGTCCGCGATAGGAAGCATATAGGTTCGGGCTGCCCACCTCCCGGAATGCCCGCCGGGTTCGCGGCCTTACGCTGTGGGCGTGTGTGTCTTCTGCAGCATCGCGGCCCACGAAACCCCCGCCCAGGTGGTCTTCGAGGACCACCACACCGTCGCATTCCTCGATCACCGCCCTCTGTTCGCGGGGCACTGCCTTCTGATACCGCGGACCCACTTCGCGGCGCTCGGCGACCTCCCGCAAGGGCTGCTCGACACCCTTTGGCGCAACGCCCAACACCTCAACTCCGGTGTCGAGCGCGCCATGGAAGCGCAGGGGACGTTCGTTGCGGTCAACAACAAAGTGAGTCAGAGCGTCCCTCACTTCCACATCCACGTGGTGCCGCGCCGGCGCAAGGACGGCCTCAAGGGTTTCTTCTGGCCGCGGCGCCCGTACCGGGACGAAGCCGAGATGACGCGCGTCGCCGAGCTCATACGCCGGGCCCTCGAGCGCTCGAGACCCCCCGGGCAATGAGCTCCACCTCGGTGAGCTTCAAGTCCCTGGACGGGCTCAGTCTGGAGGGAGAGCTCGATCTCCCCGAAGAAGCCGTAGCCGCGGTGGTGCTGTGCCATCCCCATCCGAAGATGGGAGGGACGATGACGGCGCCGCTGCTTCTCGCCCTCCGGGATGAGCTCACGAAGCGCAGGTGGGCCGTGCTGCGGTTCAACTTCCGCGGCATCGGGAGATCGGCGGGCGAATCGTCGACCGGAGTGCTCGAGACCGAGGACGCAGCTGGGGCGCTCGACCTGATGAGGGAGCGCCTGCCGGAGCTGCCCCTGGCGATCGCCGGATGGTCCTTCGGCGGAGCCGTCGCGGTGCGGGTCACGGCCCACGACGAGGCGGTGATCGGCTGTGCCGCCATCGCCCCCGCGGTGAGAGCCAAACCCGGAATCACCGACGGCCTGCCTGCGCCCGAAAGCGTGGGGGCCGGACGGCCTCTGCTTGTCGTCTGCGGCGCCAACGATCGGGTTGTCGAACCCGCCGAATGCAGATCGTGGGCCGGCGCCGTCGAGACCGCAAGCTACGTCGAGATCAGTGGCGCCAACCATTTCTTCTGGGCGAGGTACCCCGCGCTCTGCCGCGCTGTGGGTGACTTCCTCGAGACGGCTCGCAGCCCTCAGAGATAGAGGCGCCTCCACGCGTTCCACCAATCGGATCCGGTGGACACCACGGTGCGAGAGTCGGTCGTGCTTACGCCCTCCCTGTGGGTCCATCTCTCGGCACCGTCCGAAAGGGCGAGCTCGACCTTGATCTCGCAGGGTCTTTCGGGGACGAACGGCTCGACTCGCGCAGACGCCGCCACTGCCTCCTCAGCCGCTTCGGAGATCAGTGAGCGGGCTCGCGTAGGAGGGATGTGGCGGGCGCTGTAACGGCCCAGGCCCTGCTTCACCTCGACCGCCTTCAGCCCCGAACCCAGGAGCGCCGAAGCCTCCGCACAGGTTGCGCGGTCTCCGCTGACCAGGACGACCGGACATCCCCAGTGGCCGCACAACGCAGCATTGATGCCGGTCTCACCCACCACCTGCCCGTTGAACCAGAGGTTGCGCCATCCGGTGCCGCTCACCGTGTGGCTCAAGACACCATCACGCGTGCCGGCCATGGCGTGCATCGCAATCAGCAATGCGGCGTCGCAACCCTGCTCGAGAAAGGCCGTGTATTCGGTCCACTCGTTCTGCACGACCCACTCACAACCAGGATCGAGCAGATCGGGAACCAATGAGTTGAAGCTCCAATCCCCGCCGGCACCGTGGCAGTCCATGACGACCACTTCGGTAGCGCCCCCCGCGCGGGCGCCTCGCACGGCCGCGTTGACCTCCTCGGTGTAGAGCTTGCGGCCCTCCTCGAACTGTGGCTTGCCCCCGGTCACCTGCTCCCAGCGGCAGATCCCGGCCACTCCCTCCATGTCCGAGATGACAAGTACCCGCATCAGCTCTCTTCGCGCGGGTCCGGTGCAAGCTGCTCGAGGAAGTCGTGACAGCGAGCCGCCTCTTCGTCCTCGCCGATCGCCTGGGCGGCGCGTCCCAAACCCTGCAATGAACGCAGAAACCCGCGATTGGGACGATGGAACCACGGCACCGTCCCCATACCCCGCCAGCCCGCCGCCCTGAGGCGGTCGAGCCCCCGGTGATAGCCCACCCGAAAATAGGCATAGGCCTCGACCGGCCGGTCGTCCAGGGCCTCTTCACCTAGCCGCGCCCACGCACTCAGGCACAGGGGCCAGCGAGCCGCTACCGCTGCCACTTCCTCCGGCTCGGCGGCGGAGTCAAGCGCTTCGAGGCTGCCTGGTGGTTCTTCCAACCGGGTCTCGAGCGGCTCGTTGACCGGTATCTCGTCCATGGCGCGAATGGTAAGCCTCCGCGGCCGCTCCCTGTCACATCGTCAACCCATCTCGGCCTGGCCGTTGCCTCGGGCCCGTTTGCGAGCGAGCTTCTGCAGCTCGAGGGTTTCCGCCGCCTCCACCAGCAGGTCCGTCAGACGGCTCAGGCGGGCCTCCTCCGAGCGCATCTCGAGCAGCTCCTGCTTGAGAGGTGTCCCGAAGTCGACCTGAGCGGCGATCCGGAAGGCGGTGTCCCCTGGTTCGAGATCGATCTCGAGCGGATCCACGCCGGCGGCCGCCGCCAGCCGCCGATGGGCGTCGAGGCATCTGGCGTGGGCCTCTTCCTCGAGCGGCGACCCGGGTTCGTCGACGACGTCCTCGGCTTCGCCCACAGCATAGGTGCGCCCCTCGGTGAGCCGCAGCAGGTGGAAGCGCGCGCGCCCCTCGGCGATGATGTTCATCCTCCCGTCGGGCCACCGCCCCGGGACCTCGATCACCTCTGCCTTCGTCCCCACCGACACCAGCCCCGATTCCACTGCCAGCACCATCCCGAACAAGGAGTCGTCTTCGAGGCACCGGCCTATGAGCTCTTTGTAGCGAGCTTCGAAGACGTGGAGGGGAATGCGCTCGCCGGGAAGCAGCACCAGGCCGAGGGGAAACAGGCCGATCTCGTACACGTCCAAAGCGTAACCAAACCCGGTTGGGTCGGGGCGGGGTGTTGCCTCAAAGGACCGGGTAGGGTACCGCGCCGATGTTCTCCACCCCTTCGTCTCCGGCAATCGCGGGCCTTCAGGCGATGGGGGTGGCGGCGTTGCTCTTGGGGCTCGGATACCTGGTGGCGGACTGCTTCACCGGCCGGCTGAAGCTAAGCCGTACCACCCGGCTGGGGCTCGCATTTCCCGGGCTTACGGTCTACGTCCTACTGCTGATGATTGCGCACATGGCCACCGGGGGCCGCGTCCTGTCCAATCCGGCACTCACTCGCGCCGTCACCGCGATCGTTGCCGTCGGACTTGCCTTCGCAGCGTTTCGTCGTCGTCGCGCCCGCACCTGCGTGGCCGGTCCGGCCGAGGTCGTCTGGCCTGCGTGGCTGCTTGTCGCAATGGGCGTGGTTGTGTTCTGTACCCCGGTCGCCCGCATGATCCCTCTAGATCACGTGTGGGACACGAACCTGCACACAGGTTGGGCGTCACAGCTCATGGCGGGCGAGCCGGTGCCGTCGGCCACGGTGACCGGAGCTGTGCCCAACTACTACCCGTGGCTGTTCCACGCGCTGGTGGCGGCCATCGCCCACCTGACGCCGGGAGGCCGCGCTTTTCACGCTCTCGGGCCATTGCAATTCCTGCAGGTCGCCGGGGCGATCCTTGCCTTCTTTGCTCTTGGACGCGCCCTGACCGGCCGCTGGATCACGGGGGCAGCGGCGTCGGTGTTCGGCGCGCTGAGCGGAGGGTTCGGATACGTGCTGCTGCGAAGGCCGGACGTCATCTTGGACCCGCGCGAAAACGACGGCGCCGCAGCCATGAGGTATTGGGGGGACCTCATCGCAACCCGGCCTTACAACGTCGGCTTTCAAAATCTCACGCCGCCGTTCCCGCGCGACGTCGCCTATGTGCTGGTGGTTGCCGCCCTTCTCTTCCTGGTGACCGGTCTCAAGGAACGATCCGGTGGTTCGCTCGTAGCCGGCGGTGTGATCATCGGGCTGGTGGGTCTGACCGGCGGCGAGACCTTCATCGTCTCCTTTCTGGCGGTTGTGGTGCTCGCCCTGATGGCCACGGATGTCGGCAGAACGCGTCTGGCCGGGCTGGTGCTCGTTCCGGCGCTGGCAATCTACGCATTGTGGGTTGGGCCCATGGTGATCAACTATTTCCGCCTCGGAGGTTTCTTTGGAACCGCCGCCCGCCCCGTCGTCCTCACACCCCTTGCGGTGCTGGGTAGTTGGGGACTCGTCACACCATTCGCGTTGTACGGGCTTGTCCGCGGGCTTCCGCGCTGGCGAACGGACCCCGGCACGAAGGTGGTGCTTGCCGCCCTGACTGCGGCGGTGATATCGCTGATCGCGTCCGCCGCTCTCCCGCTGTACCTGGGCCGGGGATTCTCCACACTGGGCCGCGATCACCGCTACTGGCCTCTTGTGTTCCTGGCCCTGGCGCCGCTAGCGGCTCTTGGGGCAACGGAGCTTTTCGGAGCGGTCGCTCGGACAAGCCGCAGGTTGGGAGTCACGTTGGCGGGCCTGACCGTGGTTCTGGCGATACCCTCCCCTCTGCTCGCGAGCATCGCCCTGCCGGCGGAGAGAGGAAGCCCTGGGCTGCTGGCAGACTCGCTGAAGGGCGAGCCCGGCACCGTGCTCAATCTGATCGCGCCTCGGCCGGGTATGCCATGTGTGATTGCAGCTCCTGTGGGACTCAGTCACCGGGTTTTTTCCTACACCGGCTACCCCATGGTCTTGTTCCGTTGGGCCCCCGTCGAGGTCAGCAGGAATTCGGCCCACATTCGGTGGGCCGAGATCTATGAAGACATCCCCGGAGGCCTCGAGCGCCTGCAGGCCAACCGGGTGCTGACCGGAAAGTCCTCGAACCCGGGCCGGTGGAATGCGGCGGCCGATGCGTATGGGGTCGACATCGTCATTGCACCCCTCCGCCGAACGGAGCCCCCGGCGTTCCGAGGGCTCCGCAAGCAGATATCGAACGCTGCGTCGGGCGAGAGGTTCGCGGTGGTGTGGAGGCGGGAGTGCTCATGACCTCCGGTTCAGGCGTTGCAAGTGCCGCTGCCGCTGTCGGGAGTCGCTCCGCTCGTTGCCTTGAAGGCGAAGTCATAGGCTCCGTCCTTCAGGACGAGCCTGAGCAGGCCGAAGCTGAGTGAGCTCGCCTCGTTGGGGACCGGCCCTCTGCCGAAACCACTCTCGACGTTCTTGCCCCCCGACCCCACCAGGAACTCGCGCACACCGGTGGACGACAGGGCAAACCCCGGAGCAGGTCCTCGCTTTGCGAACCGCTCGTAGGCGTGCGAGTGACCGACCAGGAGAATGTCGGCCGGGCCGCCTCCGGCGGGATCCGTGAGGGAATTCCACATGGGGTCGACCAGCGAGTTGCGCGCATAGCTCGCTTTGGCGTCATTCGTGAAGGGGGGATGGTGCCACACCGCCAAGAGACATTGGCTTGCGGGCGCACTCTGTATCTGAGCCTCCAGCCAGTTGTCCTGGGGGCTTCCTTCGGCACACGATGGACCTGCCCCGTCGAGCTTGCCGCAGGTGTCTCCTGTATTCAGGTTGAGGATCTTCCAGTCGCCGACGGTCTCGGCATGCCAGCCTTCGGTTCGGGCCCCCACCTCGACCGAGTCGGTCCGGGCACTCTGGCCGACGTTCTGAAAGTAGTCGTAATACCCCGAGGCCGTGTTGTCCCGATACTCGTGGTTGCCCGGGGAAGGGTTGAGAAGGTTCCCCGGGTGGTTTCCCCAAGTCTTGTGGAACGACCCGTTGAAGTCGCTCAGCGAGCCGCCCTCGTACTGATTGTCCCCCAACAGGCCGATCACGTCGGCATCGGCACCTATCAAGGCGTTGGTCTGAGCGTCCATGCAGGTGTCGTTGCCGGGGTTGCCGGGTGCGCAGGCGATGTCACCGGCTGCGTACATGACCTTGTCGTCCCCCCCGCCCCCCGTGGGCGTGCCTGCGCTGAATCTGATCGATGTCTTGGCCACATTTCCTGCGGAATCCCTGGACTTGGCCGCCAGCGTGTGAGTGCCCTGAGATGTCGTGCCCGGAATGGTGAACGTGCACGACGCCGATGTCGTTCCGAGCTGCGTGCACGCAGCGTTGGTGTAGGAGGCAGAGTCGATCCGGGCTCGAACCTTCATCACCCTTTGAGCGTCCGTGGCGGTGATCTTGGCCGCATACGGAGTAGCGATGGTGGTTCCGTTAGCGGGGTCGGTTATCTGTATGCCGTCTGCGGCCGATGCTGTCGGCGCGACGGCCGCCACGACCCCCACGGCCAGGCCCACTGCGATGAGCTTCATACCCCGCCTGTCCGGTCGCGGACGGAATCCGGGCGCGCGGGGATTTGCGGTTGAACCTGTCATGGAAGAAACCACCTCCGGGTGGTCGAGCTGTCGAAGCCGTTTCATCCAGGTTCGACCATAAACTTCCAAACTTTAGGAAAGGGGCTGCTCCCTGCGCTGCATTGCAGCTCAGAGTCCGGAAAGCGGGCTACCAGAGTGCAACGGAGCACCAGTCCGTAACGGATTCGGAACGGTGGGGAGAGAATGTGAGCGTCATGACCGACCGCATGGCTGCGCGCCTCGCCTGGGCCACCTACTTCGTGTGCGGCGCAGCCCTGATGGGCGCCCTTGGTTGCTTCATCTTTTTCACAGTGACGGGAGCGCCCTGGGATTCGGGTACCACCATCGGCGCCCTCCTGACCTTCATCTTCCCGACCGTGGGAATCCTCGTCGCCAGAGCTCAACCGCGCAATCCGATCGGCTGGACGCTGCTGGGGATAGGGCTGGTCTGGGGGCTCCTCTTCCTCGCAGAGCCCTATATCTGGTACGCCTACATCGGGAAGCCGGGCTCGCTGTGGCGGCCGGACCTCGTCGTGGCGCTGACCTCCTCGTTGTGGATTCCCGCGGTCGGCCTGACGGGAGTCTTTCTCATCCTGTTGTTCCCCAATGGCCGCCTCTTGTCGCCGCGCTGGCGGCCGGTGGCATGGGCCGCGGGGGTAAACCTGGCCGTGCAGTTCATCGTGACGCCCTTCATCCCGGTCACTCTCAGAGACATCTCCGCTCAGAACCCGGACGTGCCGCGGAGCCCCAATCCGCTCGGAATCGAGGCTCTGGGATTCATCGTTCCCGCCTGGACCTTCGGCGTCGTTCTGATCGCTCTTTCCTTTGCGGCCTCGGCGGTCAGCCTGGTGCTGCGCTTTCGCCGCTCACGAGGGCACGAGCGGCTACAGCTCAAATGGGTGGCCACGGCCGGAGCGGCGGTCGCCACCTTCTTCCTCTTGTTCCTCATCCTCAGTTTCATTACGGAGGTATTGAAGATCGGCGCTCACTGGGGGAGCCTGGTCGATTCGATCTTCGAAAATACTGTGGTCATCGTCTTTGCCCTCCTTCCGATAGCCGTGGGCATTGCAATCTTGAGGCACCGGCTCTACGACATCGACTTCATCATCAACCGGGCACTTGTCTACGGCCTGCTGACAACTCTGCTGGCGCTGGTCTACGTGGCCGGAGTGGTGGGGGTGGGCGCCGTGGTGCGCAGCGTCGGTGGCAACTCGGACAACAGCCTCGTCGTCGCGGCCACCACGCTCATGGTGGCAGGTCTCTTCGGGCCGGCGCGAGCACACATCCAGAGGTTCATCGATCGCCGCTTCTACCGCCACAAGTACAACGCCGCCAGGACTGTGGAACGCTTTTCGGCCCGGCTGCGCGACGAGATCGACCTCGACGAGCTGTGCGCTGATCTCGTAGAGACGGTCTCCTCCACGATGCAGCCGGCGCGGGTATCGGTGTGGCTGCGGCGGGAATGAAACTACACAGTGTCGGATGCTGCACACTTCTGTTTCTGAGCCCACGCGTTCATCGAGCCTTTGTCGACCTCGGATGTCGTAGCGCTGGTTCGCTTTGGCGAAGGGGACCGGTGTTGGACAAGAATAGGGTTGGAGCGGAGGGGCGGCCGCCCCCAATAAGGAAACGGAACGCTTCTTCCTTTCAGTAGCGGTAGACGGACTCGCAAGAGGTCAGGTTGTCTTCACTATCCGCCGTGCAAGAGTCGGACAACGTTCCCCCGTCCAGGTAGTCGGCCACCTGAGAGATAGATGAATCGTAGTCCGTTGCTTCAAGGTCGTCGTCACCGTCGCCCCCGTAGCGTTCGACAACCGATAAGGGAGGATGGACAAACACTACCGTTCCCAGTCCCAACGGCTCTCATCCTATATTCCCTGGCCAAGAGGTCCTCAAACATTTGAGGGCCTCCTGGCCCTCATTTCGCTAAACACTTCGTTGTCCTCCCCGATAGAGATATGGCGCTCTCCGCTCACGGCCAGCCGGATCCTCTCTCTCGATGGGAGTACCGACAGCCCTGCTGAGTTGCGGGCAACTCTAAGAAAACCGCCCTTGGCGCAACCTTTATAATCAGTTGGTTAAGAAGGCCCGCTATGCATGGGCCTTGGAGTCTCTGAAGCGACACAGGGAAGCCGCCCATAGAGCGGCCATGGCATCTTCAGAGGCGTCATCAAGACTAGGGGAGGATATGAGCAACGACAATGACGACAAGCAGGCTGGCGCCCTCCTGCTGCGCCGCGTCCTTGAAGCGGTGAGCGCACTGCCTCGACTCCGCAAGGTCGGGCGCTTCTGAGGCGGATCGAGGATCGGGGGGCATATCCGCTGGGTGCCGGAGACGAAATCGCGGGCGAGCCGGCGGGCGCTCTTCGCTGCCGACCTGGAAAGGTGAGCGGCAAGCATGTCCGGTAGGAGCTACGGGACACCTCTTGCCAAGCCGCGACGAGCGCCTCGGGGAACGGCTCGACGCTACCTATCGGGAGGCGCTTGTGAACCGCCATGCGGACCAAACGGGAACCGGAGATCGTCGAGCTACGCGGCGTTCCGGAGCAACAACCCTCTGACCTGCACCTTTGTGTGTTGGAGGGGGTGTGTGATTCCACCGGATAGTGGACACGGCTGAGGAGGCATGTCGCGGGCCATAGTGGACACCCCTAGCCGTGGAGGTGCCCTGTGGAGCTGGCCCGCTACCTGGTCGATGCGGTGGTTGTG
>Ga0136620_10000831_pt1 | contig 14260 bp, 13 predicted proteins | sample AntDrymUQ4162106_2_FD_104806 | JGI IMG/M metagenome (GOLD analysis project Ga0136620, IMG submission 104806) | Polar desert sand microbial communities from Dry Valleys, Antarctica - metaG UQ416 (21.06) | ecosystem: Environmental > Terrestrial > Soil > Desert | place: Antarctica: Dry Valley... | reverse complement strand
GAGCGCGACGTCGAGGAGACGACGCAGGATTCGTTCGTCCAGGCCTGGCGGAACCTCGATCGCTTTCGCGGCGACTCCGCAGTCTTCACCTGGCTGTACCGAATTGCCGTCAACGAAGCGCTTGCCCGCCTGCGCCGGAAACATGTGCCGCTTGCCGACCTTACGGACGTCGAGCGGATCGAGTCGCGTGTGGCCGAGGCGGCGGGCGACCCCGGGCGCGCCGCAGAGACGGGCGAGCTGAGGGCGTTCCTCGCAGGCCGGATCCGCTCTCTGCCCTTCGACCACCGAGCGCCGCTCGTCCTGCGCGACCTCGCCGGCCTCTCGAACCAGGAGGTCGCGGACGTGCTCGACATCTCGCTCTCCGCAGCGAAGAGCCGCGTCCACCGCGCCCGAATGCAGGTGCGCGAGGAGTTTGAGCGGTGGGAGCGGCTGTCGGGGTGCGTGGATGATCGCTGAATAGCCGAAACAAGCAATCCTGCTCGCTGTCTACTCGCTTGGGCTCGGCGTCCCGTTCCTGCTCGCCGGCCTCGCGTTCACGCGCACGCTCGCGGTTGTTCAGGTGCTCCGCAGCCACTGGCGTGTCGTGAGCCTTGCATCCGGCTCGCTGCTCGTCGTCTTCGGCGTGCTACTCGCGACCGGAGAGCTCGTGCGCCTGACGACCCGGCTCGCGCGCTTCACCGGCTTTGCGATCTGAACTGCTCGCGAACCGGTCCGGCGTTCGATTTCTGCCCGGCGGCCACGATTGCCAGGTCGGCTAGAGCCGCGCGCCGCGGAGTGCGGTCGCGCAGAGGTCTTGGGGTTGCTCGCCGATGCGAGGGATCGCGTGCAGGAGGAGATTGCGCAGCCGCTCGATGTTCTCCGCGAAGACCCGCATGACCGTCGTTGCATCGACAGCCCCGTTGCCGGCGACACCCGCGTCGTGGTCGGTCACCATCGAGACGGTTGCGTAGCAGAGCTCGAGCTCGCGGGCGAGCTGGGCTTCGGGGTAGGCGGTCATGTTGACGACGTCCCAGCCCATGGACGCGAACCAGCGGGACTCGGCGCGGGTCGAGAAGCGCGGCCCCTGGATGACGACGATCGTGCCTCCGTCGCGTGCCGCGATTCCGAGCTCGGCGGCGGAGTCGAGCAAGATCCGCCGGAGCTCCGGGCAGTACGGGTCCGCGGCGGACACGTGCGTCGTCTCGGGGCCGTCGTAGAAGGTGTCGGCGCGGCTACGCGTGCGGTCGACGAACTGGTCACACACGACGAACTCGCCCAGGCGGAGGTCGGCGCGGAGCGCGCCAGAAGTGTTCGGGCCGATGATCCGGCGCACGCCGACCTCGCGCATCGCCCACACGTTGGCGCGGTAGGGGACTCGGTGTGCGGGCAGCTCGTGCCCGCGGCCGTGCCGGGGCAGGAAAGCGACCCGCTTGCCGCCGAGCTCGCCGACGACGAGCGGCGCCGACGGGTTGCCGTAGGGCGTGTCGACCTCCACCTCTTCCGCGCCGGCGAGGAACTCGTAGAAGCCGGAGCCGCCGAAGACGCCGATCATGCGACCCGCCCATTGAGATGCGGTGCCGCGAGCAGGATCGCGAGCGCGGACTGCCCTTCCGCGAAGCCGCCCCCGCGCGCGCGCTCGAGCGCTTCGGCGAGCGGGAGCCGGACAAGCTCGACCTGCTCGTCGGCGTCGGGCGCAGCGGCCCCGACCTCGACCCCCGTGGCGAGGAACGCGTCCGAGCGCAGCGAGATGTGCGCGCTCGAGGAATAGAAGGTCGTCAGGTGCAGCCACTCGCGAGCGCGGCCGCCCGCCTCCTCGGCGAGCTCGCGGGCAGCGGCCTCGAGCGGCGTCTCGCCGTCGTGCACCGAGCCGGCGGGTACCTCGAGCGTCCAGTCGCGGACGGGGTGGCGGTACTGCCGCACGAGCAGGAGCTCGCGCTCGCCGGTCACGGCGACGACGAAGACGGCGCGCGGCACGGCGAGGTACGAGTAGCCGGTCTCGCGGCCGTCCTCGCCCCGCAGCCGGTCGTGCAGGATCGCGCGCCATGGCGAGCCGGCGAGCAGCTCGCTCTCGGCGAGCTCGAGCGGCGGCGGGTCGGGCAGCTCGAGCCCGGCGAGAACTGCGACGGTGCGTGGCGCAGCGAGCACGTGGACGCGGCGGCGGAGGAAGGCGAGGTCGACGACGGTGTCGAGGTCGCGCCAGGTCTCGAGCAGCGAGACGCGAAGGCCGGCATCGCGGCAGCGGGCGAGCGTGACGCCGAGTACGGCCTGCGTAGACCAGGGGATCTCGCGCAGCGGCTCGGGGTGGAAGCGCGCCATCGCGATCAGCCAGTAGCCCCCGTCGAGCGCCGGGCCGAGGACGATGTCGGCGCCATCGTCGAGCGCAGCGAACGCGCGCGCGAGCGACCCGGGCGGCAGACCGGGCACGTCGGAGGAGACGACGGCGACCGGGCCGCCGGCGACATGACGCTCGATCGCGCCCCCGAGGGCATCCTCGAGCCCTCGCCCGTCCTGGAGGACGAGCGGGGTGCCGGGCGCGATCCGCTCGAGCTCCGGAGTCTCGGCCGGGTCGGAGTGGAGGATGGCGACTTGATCGAGCTCGGCACGGCACGCATCGAGGGTGTCGAGCAGCAGCGCTTGCTGAAGGTCGGCGGCCTGCTCGGCGGTGAGCGGGGGCACGAGCCGCGTCTTGGCCCGCCCGGGGGCGGGCGCTTTCGCGATCACGAGCACGCGGCCCGGCAGGCTAGTCATCACGCGCGCCCTCGCGGATCCAGCGCGTGAGCACCTCCCATTCGTCGCGCGCGAGTAGACCGCGAAGAGACGGGTCGGGCGGGTGGGTGAGCAGGTAGGAGAGCTCGGGGCGCCCGGGCAGCACTCGCGCGAACGCCGGCGCGGTCTCGGCGGGCACCCGCACGAGCTCGTCGTACGAGCGGCCGCGCCGCAGGTCGAGGTACGGGTAGCTGACCGGGTGGCAGGCCGCGCACTTGCGGTCGAAGATCGGCTGGACGTCGCGCGAGAAGGAGACATGCCGGTCTCTTCCGGACGCTGCGCCAGTGGCCAGCGCGGCGACGCCGAGCGCCAGCGCCGCGGCGATCAGGCCGGCACTGTGAGGAAGTCGCTGACGTTGCAGTTCTCGTCCACGGCCATGAAGATCCACCGCCCCTCCAGGTCCTGATCGATCGTCGCACGCCAGCGGCCCGGCGCGTTGTCAGCGTTGTGGAGCTCGAAGACGAGGCCGGCCTTCGGGTTGACGGCGAGGGTGTAGTTCCCGTCAAGGTTGTTGCCGGTGACCTCCATCGAGAGGCGGCGCCCCTCGACGCGCGCGGCGGCGATCGCTGGGTTCGGGACGACTCGGTCGGGGAGCCCGAAAGAGATCGTCTGCGTCTCGCCCTCGTCGAGCGCGACGATGCGAGACACGTAGATCGTGTCCGGCGCATACGCCTTGAGCAAGTAGCTGCCCGCCGGAGCAGCGGGCAACGTGAACTTGCCGGCCGCGTCGGTGACCGCGACACGGTAGTGCTCCTCCCCACCCTCGAGGTCGGCCCCCTTGAGGAGCAGCGTCACGAGGGCGCCCTTGAGCGGCCGGCGATCCTGGCCGACGACGGAGCCGTCGATGGTCCCGGTCCCGCGCTGCTCCGTCGCCGCGGCGACGTCGAGGCCGGTCGGTGGCGTGCCCGGCGTGGCCACGCGAGGGCCGCCGGTTTCGCCGTTCTCGTCCTTCGCGCCTTGCTCGATCCAGCGTCGCACGAGGTTGAGGTCGGCGGCGTCGATGGGCGGGGCTCGTGGAGGCATTCGCGTCCCGATGCCCGGGATGTCGGCCACCGGCGGATCGCCGCCCAGCTTGAGATAGAGGAAGCTCGAGCCGGGGTCGCCGGCGATCACACGCACGAGCTCCGGATCCTCGAGCGCACGGATGCCAACCAGGTCGTCGTACGACTTTCCGGGTCGCAGGTCGAGCGAGGGGTTGACACCCGGATGGCACCCCGTGCAGCCGTACGTGTTCCAGACGGTCTGCACCTCGCTGTACGCCACGGGCTCGCCGAGGTCGCCGGCCTTGTCTCCGCCGCCGCAGGACGCGACCAGCAGGGCTGCCGCCACCACCAGCACGACGAGGATGGCGAGGGGATGCGCTCGAGCAGGAGGTTCCGGTCGAGGAACGAGCGGGGGCATTGGGCTGTTTCTATCGCACCCGCGTGCTCGAGGTGATTACGAACGTCTTAACCTTGCACAGGCGGCGGCGTGGTGCGAGTCGGACGGGCGACCACGGAGGTTCCTTAGGAGAGCTTCCGCACGACCGCCAGCGCGCGCTCACGCCAGGGGAGCTGGTGCGTCTCACCGGCCGGGAGCGTCGCGCCCTCGAGGACGTACCAGTCGTAGGCGCGCGCGAGCGTCTCGGCGTTCGTGAACCGCGGCGTCCAGGCGAGCCCGGCCCGCGCTCGGGCGGTGTCGAGCACGACGTCCTTGTCAGCGCTTGCGTAGTGCCAGCGCGAGAGGGGGGAGAGGCCGGTGCGAGCCAGCGCCGCGAGCGCGAGCCGCGCCGGAGCTGCGGGCAACGGCGTCACGCGGCTCGTCGTTCCGGCATGGTGGATGAGCTCCTCGAGCTCCTCGCGCACCGTGCGGACGCAGACTGCGCCGAGATTGAACGTCTCGCCCGAGACCGGCCGCGCCGCCGCGAGCAGGATCGCGTCCACGAGGTCGTCGACGTCGAGCAGCTGGTAGCGGTTCCCGCCGGAGCCCAGCGTGTAGACGCGCCGGCCCTCGTGGACGAAGCGGAAGAGGATGCCGAAGACGCCCAGGCGGCCGGGGCCGAGGAAGGCGGTTGGCCGCAGCACCACGGCCCCGGCGGCGAGGCAGCGCCGTTCAGCCTCGAGCTTCGTGCGGCCGTAGGGCTCGATCGGCCGTGGGTCGGCGCTCTCGGCCACGGGAGGGTGCTGGAGCCCGTAGACGACGGCTGTGGAGACGGCGACAATCCGGCGGACACCCGCCGCCGCGGCCGCCTCCAGCAGCACAGCCGTTCCGTCGACGTTGACCGAACGCAGGGTCGCCTCCGCGTCGGCGATCGGCAGGGCGGCGGCGGCGTGCACGAGGACGTCGGCGCCGGCGCAGAGCACGGCGGCGTCACTCGCTCGGCGGATGTCGCCGACGACTGCCTCGATCCCCGGCTCGGCCAGCGGGACAGGGTCGAGAGAGCGGACGCGGACGCCCGTGGCAGCCAGGTGCCGCGCAAGCCGCAGGCCGAGGAAGCCGCTGCCGCCGCTGATCGCCCACGTGGTCATGCGTAGCGGGCGACGATCCGCAGCATTGTCGCGCCGGCGCGCGCGGAGGGGACGAGGCGGCCGGAGATCTTCGAGCGTCCTCCGCGCCGTGCACGCCAGCAGGTCTCGACCTCCTCGACCGGGAGCTCCGCGCGCGCCGCCTTGACGAGCATCTCGGTCGGCCAGCCGTAGGTGAGCTCGCGGAGCGCGAGCGACTCGAGGGCATCCCGGCGAATCGCGCGCATCGGCGGCACGTCCCGCACGTTCAGGCCGTAGACGAGCCGGAGGAGCAGGGCGACGAGCCCGTTGCCGAGCCGCTGGTGCGAAAGCTGGGCGCCGGCCTCGCCTGCGATGCGCGAGCCGAGCGAGACGGCTGCGCGGCCGGCGAGCACCGGCTCGAGCACTGCGGCCAGCGCGGCCGGATCGTCGCTGCCGTCCCCATCGAGGAAGACGACCACGTCGGCATCCGACACCGCGGCGCCGGTCGCGCAGGCGCGGCCGTAGCCGCGCCGGGGCTCGACGACGACGTGGGCACCGCCCGCCCGCGCGGCGTCGGGCGTCCCGTCTCGCGAGCCGCCGTCGACCACGATGATCTCGTCCACCACCCCGGCTGGCAGCTCCCGCAGGAGCGCCGGCAGCGCATCGATCTCGTCGAGTGCCGGGATCACCGCCGCGACCCTCGGGTGTAGCGGGAGCGGCGGCAGGGCGACGAGAGACAACCGCCTCGGCCTCAGCACGCGCAAGACGATCCACACGGCGAGCGGAACGTAGACGACCGGCCGGACCCACGCCGGCAGCGCCCCGTCGTCGTACAGATAGAGCAGCGGCAACGAGCCCGTGAGCCACAGCCACCCCGGCGCGGGGGTCACGACGAGGAGCGGCAGCAGGACCAGTGCGTGCCAGGGCTGCACGAAGCCGGCCACGAGCAGGAGACTCCCGAGCAGGAGTAGAGACGAGCGAGCGACCTGCTCGACGGAGTCGTGCGCCCGCAGTGACACGACGCCGGCGATCGCGAGCAGAACCGCGCCGAGCACAAGGACGATCGCGAGATCGCCCAGCGCCCTGGACGTGAGCCAGTAGAGGCTGCCCCCGAAGCGCTGCCGGTCGACATAGTCGGCAATCGAGCCGGCGACGAGTGTCCCGGCGCCGAGATACGGGACGTACGCGAGAGCGACGAGCCCGAGCGAGGCGCCGACAAAGCGCCGCCCGCCGCGGCGTGCGAGCGCCGGGACGAGCAGCGCGGGGCCGAGCTTGACGAGCGCGCCGAGCGCGACGGCTACCCCGGCAAGCGCGAACCGTCGCGCCTGCCAGGCGGCGAGCAGCCCGGCCACGGCGGCAAGCACAATCGCGTCGACGTGGCCGTTGGCAGCGATCTCGCTCACGGCGAGTGGGTGCCAGGCGAGCAGCGCCACGCGCTCGAGGGGCGCGTGCATCCGGGAGAGGACGAGGAGGAGCAGGCCGATCGCTGCCGCCTCGGCCAGCAGGAAGAACCAGGTCGTGGCGCGTAGGCCGGTGCCGAAGGCGCCGCGGGCGACGAGGTAGCTCACTTCGGCGCCGGGTGGGTAGACCGTGCGCCAGGACTTCAGGTTGATGCCCCGCCAGACCGCGTCGTCCCTGAGCTCGCTGAGGCGCTCGTCGGCGGGCGCGTAGCGGTACGGATTGATGCCGCTGGCCTGCACGCGTGCGTCCCAGGCGTAGCGGTGCAGGTCGGTCGAGAGGGGCGGCGTCGCGCCCGGCTCGAACGCCGCGGCGCGAAGGGCGACGGCGACGAGGAGCACCCCGACGACGGCCGCTCGTCCGATCCCCAATCCCCGCCAGAGCAGCAGGGCCGCCCCGGCAAAGAGAGAGAAGGCGAGAAGCTGCCCGACGACCTGGGTCTCGGTGTCGCGTTCGCCGCGCAGCCGCAGCTCGATCGCGATCAGCGCCAGCCCGAGCGCGGCTGCGAGAGCCGTCCGGGCGGTCAGCCGCGAAGCCATGCGGGCAGCCGGTCGAGCGGCGGACGCTCGAGCAGCCGCTCGTCGAGGCTGTAGGCCCGTGCCTCGGGCAGCCAGGCCACCGCGAACGCGGCCAGCGCCGGGAAGACGAGCGACCAGGTCCACTCGTTCGGGACGCCGAGCTCACTGATCCAGAGCGACGTGAGGAAGATCCAGGCGACCCCGGCCGCGGTCCGGGTGACGAGGCCGACCGTCAGCAACACGCCGAGCGCGAGCTCGGTCACGAGCTGCAACTTCGAGAAGACCGCCGCGCCATCCGCGATAACACCCATCAGGTCCTTCCAGAGTCCAGGCGCATCGCCCTCGTTCATGTACGAGCGAATCAGCGCGGCGTACTGGTCGGCGCCGTAGAGCCCCTTGTCCACGTTCGAGGCCCAGACCGTGAGGAACAGCAGGCCAAGCGTGACACGCAGCCCCGCCATGACGATCTCCGTGCGCCGCGACCGCAGCGCCGGGCTTACGCTCATCTGATGTTGTGGACGACATCGGCCCCGATCGGCTGGTCGGCGACGATGCGCAGCAACGCCGCGGCGGGCACCTCGAGTGGCGCGATCTGGCGGCTGACCAGTAAGTCGAGATCCGTGACGCCGTGCCGTACGGTGGGCGCGAACGGATGCATGAAGGCGCCGTCCGCGGTGAGCGTCAGCTCCGGCAGGATGTCGTGCTCCCCCGGCACGACGCCCATCCCCTCGACGGCCGCCCGGCCGCGGCGAACAACGGAACGGACGATGTGGTCGTCGTCGGGGATTCCCCAGCTCCGGTGCAGCCTGCAGACGCGCTCGAGCTCGCCGCTGTCCTGGTCCTCCACGGTCGTCGCGATGCGGACGTGGATCCCGCGCTCCACGAGCTTGGGCACAGCGTCGACGACTTTCGCGAAGTTGCCCGGCCCGCGCAGCCCGTCGTTCCGCTCGGGCACATCGGAGTCAAGCGAGACCTGAAGCGCCGCGTCGGCGCTCGCGAGCGGTTCGAGCCGCTCGAGCACGCCGTCGGTGAAGAGCGTCGCGTTCGTCAGCGCGACCGTCGGCAGGATCGCGGCGATCGTGGCGAGCGTCTCGGGAAAGGAGGGCAGCATGAACGTCTCGCCGCCGGTGATGCCGACGCAGCTGAAGCCGAGCTCCCGCGCCTCCTCGGCCGCGCGCACCATGGCGTCGTCGGGAAGGCGGCGGCGATCGGCGATGCGCGGGTGCGACTCGGTCAGGCAATAGATGCACGCAAGGTTGCAGTGATAGGTCGCGTATAGCCAGAGCCGGTCACCCATCCGGTCGTCAGCGATTGCGGTTTCGATGGCGTCGCGCATGGGTCTACGGCGGTGGGATGCCGAGCGCGGTGCAGTACTGGTTGAGCATCGTCGTCACGCCGGCGACCAGCGTTAGCTCGACGAGCTGATCGTCGCGGACGTGATCGAGCAGGCGCGCCGTCAGGTCGTCCGTCGCATCGCCGGGCGCCAGCGTGACGACGTCGGCCCAGTCGACGATCGCGCGCTCGCGCCCGGGCAGGTCGGACAGCGCACGCTCGTCGCAGAGGGCCTCCACCTGCTCGGCCGGGACGCCCGCCTCGAGCGCGGCTGGCCGGTGCGCGGCGAGGCAGTAGCGGCAGCCGTTCAGCTTTGAGACCCGCAGGATGACTAGCTCCTTCGTGGCCAGGTCGAGCGAGCTCTCGCCGTAGATCGCGCCGAGGAAGGGCATCAGCGCCTCCATGACGTCCGGCGCAGTCGCCAGCGACCGCGTCAGCGGCGAGGCGCTACCGTCGTCACGGAACCAGCGGCGTGACGGCAGCGGCGCCTCCTCACGCTCGAGTAGGCGGATGCGGCTCAGGGAGTCTGCTCGGTCGTCTCTTCGGAGGTCGTCGTGTGCTCGGTCGTCTTTTCGGAGGTCGTCGTGTGCTCGGTCGTCTTTTCGGAGGTCGTCGTCTGCTCGGTGGTCGTGCCGCCGCCGGGCGACTCGTTCTCGCCGTCGTCGCCCCCGCAGGCGACCGGCAGGAGCAGAAGCGCGAGTGCGCTCAGGAACGTGGCGATCCGTCTTGTCAACCGCTTCATGGCTCTCCTTCGATCGGAGTGTTTCTGCATTCCTAACGCCGATCCGGCGCGGGCGACAGGCGAAGGACGGCAGTTAAGCGAAACCTAAGATATCCGACACAGACCCGTTCGCCGGTCGGGGGGAGACGTCGTCGCCTACGCCGCCACCCGAGGATCTAGGGGAACCGCGTGCTGTCCGGCTTGAGATCGAGCCGGCCGCCGTCACGGCAGTCCGGCGGTACCCGGTAGGCGGGGCTTGCAGGGCTGCGAAGCGCGTTCTCTACCAGCTGTTGGCGCATCATTCGCCGCGCGGTGTCCGGCGAGAGGCCGAGCCGGGAAAACCACCAGCCCGCCGCGCACCAGCGTGGGGGGACTCGGCAGCAGGAGTCGCCGTGCTGGTGCCGGACGGAGCGGGATTCGAGGAGATCAGTGGCGCATAGTCGATCTTCGCCGCCGCGGGTTCGGTCTCGGCGTTCCATCAAGCGTTCCACTTCCGGACGTCCGCCTTCCCACGACGAGGTCCCCAGTCCGATATGCAGGCGATTCGTGAGCGGGAGCGACGGGACTCGAACCCGCGACCTCCGGCGTGACAGGCCACTTCCAGGATCGCGACATGAACGACAATCGGTTCCGGATCGCCGTATTCATGCGGTTCTCGGCTGAGGGTCGCGGCGAGGCCGCATGGTTGAGCGGAGCGGTTTCGCACGTTTTGCTGCCCGTTTGCTGCCCGGGACGGCTAGGTCGGTCTCCGGGACGGCGCCCCCGACGACGCGAGAGCTGTTCCCGCGACAGAGGTGACATTCGCGAAACGGTGCCTGAGCGGCTCGCGCAAGCCATCAGGCTGCGTCCGACCGCGAGAGGACGCTCGCGTACGCCAGCGTCCGGGAATAACGCCCGATCGCGGCGAGACGTGTTGCGCGCAGGACGTAGGTCGACGATGATCGCGAACAGTTCTCCAAGACCCCCGTGCGTTCCGTCACGGGCTCACGAGAGGAGCGGCATGGTCGCAATGGTTCTAAACCTCGAAGTAGACGACTACGACGAATTCAAAAAACGGTTCGACTCCGACCCAGGCGGCCGGAAAGGCATCGCCACGGGACACACCGTCTCCCGCAACGTCGAGAATCCCAATGACGTCTTCATCCGCACCGAATACACGTCCGTCGAAGACGCGAAGAAAGTCCGCCAGCAACTACTCGACTCCGGCGCCCTCAGCAACTTCACCGTCAAGATCCCGCCCACCATCATCGAAATCGCAGACCAGGCCACCTACTAGAAGACGTCAGCCCACAACTTTCGGCGGCGAGGGACTCCGGTCGGCCCCGCGGCTCCGAGGACGACAGCGCCGGCCCCTAGACGTGGCACGAGTGCGAAGTCTTTTCCGTGGTTACGCGCTCGCCGCCGGCGTCGGCGCCACGTATCGGCTCGTCACCAGCGGCGCGCTCACGCTTGACCTCGGCGTCGGGCGGCGTCTGCAGCCGCTCGGCCCGCTCGTGCGCACGATCGCGGCGCCTCGGGAGCTGGTCTTTGAGGTCATCGCGATGCCCTACCTGGAACGGACGCCGCAGGCGCTCGAAGAGAAGCTGCAGGTGTGGGAGCGCGGCACCGACATGGTGCTCGCCGCGCATTTCACGCCCGTCAAGTGCGGCGTCACCACTACCGTCGAGACGGTTCGCTTCGAGCCTCCAGGCCGGGTCGACTTCCGCCTCGTCCGCGGACCGGTACCGCACGTCGTCGAGTCGTTCTTGCTGACGCCAAGCGGCGAGACGACCGAGCTTCGCTGGCAGGGCGAGCTCGGGACAGACCTGTGGGCGCTCGGCCGGTGGTGGGGCAGACGGGTTGCGCTTGCCTGGGAGCGCGCCGTTTACGAGTCGTTCGAGAGCATTGCCACCGAAGCCGAACGGCGAGCGAAAGTCGGCACCGAGTCCTAATCGTTTGCTGCCCGAAGCAGATCGAGCCATGCCTATCATGGCAACACAATATGCGAATTTGCAGGTACTTTTAACGGGAGCGACGGGACTCGAACCCGCGACCTCCGGCGTGACAGGCCGGCGTTCTAACCAACTGAACTACGCCCCCGAGCGCAGCGGCAGTCTAGCCGAGCTAGATCGACGTCAGGCCGAGCTGGCGCAGCAACGTGACGCCGTCGGAATAGACGTCCTTGCGCGCCACGAGATCGTCCGAGATCGGGATCACGTCCATGCCGCGGTACTCGACGTTCTTCCCGGTCGGCTCGACCTCGAGGCCCGCGCGGGTCATCTTCCCGAGATGCGTCCCGCGCGCGGTCCACTCCTGGATCACGAGGTCGTCGCGAAGGTACTGGCGCCGCGTCTCGAACTCCAGATCCGGGAAGACCGTGAAGATGCCCTGGATCGCAGCGCCGATTGCTTCCCGCCCGACGTTTACGTCGCCGGTCGTGTGGTTCTCGAAGATCGAATCGTCGGTGTGCATGCCGACGATGGCGTCAACATCGTGTGAGTTCCAGGCAGCGTTGTACCTGTCGATGAACTCCTGCAGGGCCGACCCGTTCACAGAACAAGCGTAACCGGCGGGGGGATTCGATCAGGCGGCATCGGCGAGCAGCTCGAGGATTCCGAGCGGCCGCCTGAACGGCGCGACCAGGTAGACGCCGGCGGCGCGACCTCGCGAGGCTTCGACCAACTCACGCGCCAGCTCCATCCCGACCTTCGGTCCTTCCGGCCCGGCTTCGCGCAACGCCTCCTGGATGTGATCCGGAACGATGATTCCCGGCACCTCGTTGTGGAGTCGTAGCGCCAGCGGGTGGCTCCACACGGGGAAGACGCCGACGAGTACCGGGATGGGCGAGGGGCCGCCGAAGCGGTCGAAGAACCGGTCCATGAGCTCGAGGTCGAAAATGATCTGGGTCATCGCGAAATCTGCGCCGGCCTCGATCTTGCGTCGATAACGCTCCACTTCGAGGTCGATGTCGTCGGCGGAGGGGTTGACCGCAACGCCGGTGTAGAAGTGCGTGGCCGCGTCGATCGCCCTGCCGTTGTAGTCCTCTCCCCGGTTCAGGTGCGAGAGCAGCTGCACCAGGCCGATCGAGTCCACCTCGTAGACGCCGCTCGAGCCGGGGTAGTCGCCGACCTCCGGCGGGTCGCCGGTCACGGCCAGGATGTTCCGGATCCCCTCGGCGTGCGCGCCGAGCAGCTGTGACTCGAGTCCGAGAACGGTCGCGTCCCGCGTCGTCAGATGGGGAATCGTCTCGAGCCCCGTCGTCCGCTCGATCGCAGTCGAGAGCATGAGCGCGCTCATTCCCGCCCGCGCGGTCGCGTTGTCGTTGATGTCGACGAAGCCCGCACCGCCGTTCTCGAGGGACGCGGCGATCTCCAGCATTCCGCGGTGGTTGCCGCCGAGCGGAGGGTCGAGCTGCACCGACGTGACCCACTGGCCCGCACGGAGCATGCCCGCAAGGCGGGTGTCTACCGCCTGCTCGACCACTGACAGCGTGACCTCCCGCTCATGGACGATCAGTGGTGATGAGGGAGCGCGCTCCGCCTGCACCGCCGCGGCGATCGCGCTGATCTCACCCGGGGTGGTCCCGCAGCAGCCGCCGATGATCTTCGCGCCGAGATCGCGGGCATGGGCTGCGAAGTCCGCGAAGTACTCGGGGGTTGCGTGCGGGAAGACCACCCGGCTGCCCGCCATGCTCGCGAGGCCGATATTCGGCATGGCGGCCAGCGCCAGCTCGCCGTCGGTCGCGTGCATCTCGGTCAGCGCCGTCAGCGCTGCGTGGATCCCCGCGCCGTGGTTCGCGCCGATCGCGGCCAGTTTTAAGTCGGCGAGAGCCTCCACGGCCTGCCGTGCGGTGACGCCGCCGAGCGTCTCGCCCTGCTCGTCGAAGGTGAGGAGGGCGACGATCGGCAGCGAGGCGACCTCGCGAACCGCCTCGATCGCGATCAGCAGTTCGTCCAACTCGAAGAACGTCTCGACGAGGAAGAGGTCGACCCCTCGCGCGTGCTGCGCCGCTGCCTGCTCGGCGAAGATTCGCCGCCTGTACTCGGGCGTGAGATCCGCGAGCTCGCCGAGCGGACCGATCGAGCCGCCGATGTAGACGTCGCGGCCCGCGATCTCCCGCGCCTCGCGCGCGAGCTTCACGGCTGTGCTGTTGATCCGCTCGACGTCCTCCTCCAGGAAGTGCCCGGCGAGCTTGCGGCGATTGGCCCCGAACGTGTTCGTCTCGATCAGGTCGGCTCCGGCCTTGATGAAGCTGACGTGGAGCGAAACCACCGTCTCCGGGGCCCTCAGATTCGCCTCTTCAGGGCAGCGAAGCCGCGGGGCGGCGCCGGAGATCAACGTCCCCATCCCGCCGTCCGCCACGACGATAGGGCCGTTTTGCAGGCGTTTTTCGAACGGGGTAGGCACTGCCGCCACTCTACGTCGCCGCGGGGGGATCCCGTCACCCGCAGATTAGTAGTCAAGTGATCCAGTCAACCCCGAACGGGTGATGGATCAACCGACCCCCTCGGCCCCACAGTGCGCTTGTAACGACGAGGGCTCGATGTGGTGAGGCCCAAGTCGAAAGATTGATGGGGCCCGATGCGGCGGGGCCCATCGACAAGCCGAGGGGCCCGATGCGGCGGGGCCCATCGGACGAGGGGGCCCCGATGCGGCGGGGGCCACTCGAACTCAAACAACTCTCTACTCGAGAGAATCAGGCGGGGCCGGGCGGCGGCCCCGCCTGAGTAGCTCCGGCGCGCCCGCCTCGGGGCGACTGTGCCGAGGGACGGGGTGAACGAGAGCGACGGGCGGAGCCCGCCGCTCCGCACAGCCTCAAGGAGCGGCCCGGTTCTGCCGATTGGTATTCAGGACTCCTCGCAGGGAACTAACGGCAATTAGCACCTTGCGGTTGAGTCGCATGCGGCGCGCTTCGGCGCGCCGTTTCTTTTGGCGGTCTACTTGGTCCGTGACGGGCGCGGCCGTGGGGCCTCGCGGCCCGGTGGAAGCCCTGGTGGCGGCGGCCGTCCGGGGAAATAGTCGACACCCGACGGGCGTCCCCT
>Ga0136620_10000829_pt1 | contig 14264 bp, 9 predicted proteins | sample AntDrymUQ4162106_2_FD_104806 | JGI IMG/M metagenome (GOLD analysis project Ga0136620, IMG submission 104806) | Polar desert sand microbial communities from Dry Valleys, Antarctica - metaG UQ416 (21.06) | ecosystem: Environmental > Terrestrial > Soil > Desert | place: Antarctica: Dry Valley... | reverse complement strand
GGGTCGATGTGCCGGAGCTGTAGCCGCGCCCGCCGAGGCCCTCGCACCGGCGCCCGCCGCTGCTGCTGGGGCGGACGCGTAGGGATCGAGGTCGCCGCAGCAGAAGCCGGCGGCGCGGTCCGGCTGCCCGCCGCCGCCCCAGTCGCCGGCGCGGTACGAGTCGGTGCCTGCCCGCCAACCGACGCAGCGGCAGTTGCGGTCGGGCTCGCCGAAGCTGGACGCGACGGTGCAGAAGCCGGGCGGGACACAGGAGCGGATGCCACGGGACGAGCAGGGGCCGTACGCGATTGGCTCCCGGCCGGTTGCGGCACGTTACGGGACTGACTTCCGGCCGGCTGCGGCGCCGTGCGAGTGGGGCTTCCGTTCAGCGAGGGAGACGCTGCGGCTGGCGCTCTCTGCGAGACGGGGGCAGTGGACGTCGTACTGGAGGACGACCCTTGCCCCGCGGAGCCAGCCGGCGGTGAGACCGCGGGCTTTCCCGATGCCGCGGGGGAGGTCGCCGGCGGCTTGTTCGGCGGGATGGGCGCTGTCGCCGGCGGCTTGTTCGGCGGGATGGGCGCAGTCGGCGCAGGCTTGGCAGCCGAAGGAGCAGTCGACTGGCGGTCGATCAACTGCGTCTCGTCCTGGTCCCGCGCCCCATGCTTGGGTCGGCTGATCGCGTTGGTGTCCGAACCGGACCGGGGGGCGCTCACCGAGCACCCCGACCGTCAAGCACCACGTGCGTCACACCCTCGGGCAGTTCCGGGTCCATCCGGACACTCTCGGTGTCAAGCATCCCACACCGGCCCTGCGCGCATGGCGAAGCTGACGGCTACGCCTCCAGCTCGTCGGCGTTGCGGGCGAGCGCCACGATCGTCACGTCGTCGGGCAGGTTCATCAGCTTCACGCCCATGGTCGCTCGGTCCTTGGTACGCCGGACGCCCCGCACGCTGGTGCGGATGACCCCGCCGTTCGAGGTGATCGCGTACAGGTCGTCCTCGGGCCGAACCGCCAACGCGCCCACGAGCACACCCTTTCGGGACTTCGGATCGGCGGTCAGCACGCCCTTGCCACCCCGGCCCTGTGGCGGATACTCCTCGATCGCCGTCCGCTTGGCGTACCCGCGCTCGGTGGCCACCAGTACGTCGACCCCCTCTCGCACCACCTCCATCGCGAGCAGTTCGTCGTCCGAGCTGAACCGCATCCCGATCACCCCGGACGTCGCCCGCCCCATCGGCCGCAGCGACTCGTCGTCGGCCTTGAACCGGATGGACTGCGCCGCCCGGCTCACCAGCAGCAGGTCGTCCTCGGCGCTGATCAACGCCGCGCCCACCAGCTCGTCGTCCTCACGCAGGTTGATCGCGATCAGCCCCCCCTGGCGCGCGGAGTCGAAATCGGTCAGCTTGCTCTTCTTCACCAACCCCCGCCGGGTCGACAACGCGAGGTACGGCGCCACGCGGTAGTCCTTGATCTGGATGACCTGCGCGATCTGCTCGTCCGGTTGGAACGCCAGGATGTTCGCGACGTGCTGCCCGCGGGCATTGCGGTTGGCCTCCGGTAGCTCGAACGCCTTGGCCCGGTACACCCTGCCCTTGTTCGTCAGGAACAGGATCCAGTTGTGGGTCGAGCCGACGAAGAAGTGCGCGACGATGTCGTCGACCTTCAGGTTCGCCCCCTGCACGCCCTTGCCGCCGCGGCGCTGCGACCGGTACAGATCGGACTTGGTCCGCTTCGCGTACCCGGTCCGGGTGATCGTGATGACCACCTCTTCCTCAGCGATCAGCTCCTCGACCGAGACGTCCCCTTCATGGGGGATCAGGCGGGTACGGCGCTCGTCGGCGTACTTCTCGACGATCTCCCGGAGCTCGTCGCGGACCAGCTGCCGCTGCCGTGGCTGGCTGTCGAGGATCGCACGCAGCTCGGCGATCTCGCGCTCGATCTCGGCCAGGTCGTCGATGATCCGCTGCCGCTCCAACGCCGCCAGCCGGCGCAGCTGCATGTCCAGAATCGCGGTGGCCTGCAGCTCGTCGATGTCCAGCAGCTGCATCAGGCCGCCGCGCGCGGTCTCCGCCGATTCACTCGCCCGGATCAGCGCGATCACCGCGTCGAGCTGGTCCAGCGCCTTTACATAACCGCGCAGAATGTGCGCGCGCTCCTCGGCCTTGCGCAGCAGGTACTTGGTACGTCGGAACACCACGTCGATCTGGTGCGCCACGTAGTGCCGGATGATCTCGTCCAGCCGCAGCGTGCGGGGTACGCCGTCGACGATCGCCAGCATGTTCGCGCCGAACGTGGTCTGCAGCTGGGTGTGCTTGTACAGGTTGTTCAGCACCACCTTGGCCACCGCATCCCGGCGCAGGCTGATCACCAAGCGGCGGCCGATCCGGTCCGAGGACTCGTCGGCGATGTCGGCGATGCCGGCGATCCGGCCCTCCTTGACCATCGCGGCGATGTTCTCGGCCAGGTTGTCCGGGTTGACCTGATAGGGCAGTTCGGTGGCCACCAGCGTCGTACGACCCTTGCTGTCCTCCTCCACCGTGACCACCGCGCGCATCCGGATCGAGCCGCGGCCGGTCCGGTAGGCGTCCTGGATCCCGTCCAGGCCCACGATCAGCCCGTGGGTCGGGAAGTCGGGGCCCTTGATCCGCTCGATCAGCGCCTCGAGCAGCTCTTCGTCAGTGGCCTCCGGGTGGTCCAGCGCCCATTCGACTCCCGACGCGACCTCGCGCAGGTTGTGCGGCGGGATCCGGGTCGCCATCCCGACCGCGATTCCCTCGGAGCCGTTGATCAGCAGGTTCGGGATCCGGCTGGGCAGGATCACCGGCTCCTGGCCCTTGCCGTCGTAGCTCGGGACGAAGTCGACGGTGTCCTTTTCGATGTCGCGCAGCATCTCCATGGCCAGCGGCGTGAGGCGCGCTTCGGTGTTGTGGCTGATGAATCCGTTGGTGACGAACGCGTGATCATCGGTGTCGACGCGAAGCGAATAAACCGGCTGCATGCCGGCATCGGTGATCGCCTCAACCGGCGCCCAGGCGTACTGCCTCAGGTCGACATCGACCGGGAGCCGGCGCTCGGGAACGTCGAAGAACGTTCCGGCGGGAACGTTTTCGGGCGGCGACTGGCCATCCGCGCAAAGCCGGGCCAGCACGTCCCCCGGAGTCAGCTCTTCGATGAGCTTCCAGCGGAGGACAACCGTGCCTTTGACCCGGACGCCGCAAAGGATGGGGTGGTTGCGGCTTCCGGTCAACTCGCCGAAGGCGGTGCGGACCGTCAGAGTCGGGTGTGACCCGGAGTGGAACAGCGCGGTCGCGAGGACCGGATCCCCGGTCACCCCGATGACCTTGAGGTCGATCGAGGTCTCGGTGTCGGGGGCGACCTCCGGAACGAACTGGTCGATGCGCACATCCCCATCAGGCGTCCGCACCAGGGCGTCCCCGCTGAGGCAGTACCTCATGGCCGCGGCCGGATCGTTGCCGGGCGAGCCGAAGTTGCCCTGGCCGTCGACGAGTGGCGCACGCAGCGACCACGGCTGCGCCATCCGGACCAGCGTGTCGTAGATCGGCGTGTCACCGTGTGGGTGGTAGTTACCCATCACGTCACCGACCACGCGGGCGCACTTCACGTACCCGCGGTCGGGCCGGTAGCCCCCGTCGTACATGCCGTAAAGGATCTTGCGGTGGACCGGCTTGAGGCCGTCGCGTACGTCCGGCAACGCGCGCCCGACGATGACCGACATCGCGTAGTCGATGTAGCTGCGCTGCATCTCGTGCTGGATGTCGACCGGCTCGACACGGTCCCTGGTTGGCTCGGTCACGAACTACCTCTCGGCTTGCGGCGAGATCGGGGAAATCAACGCCTCGCACGGCGATGAGACGTCGATAACCCCGAGTTGATCTTGAAGACGGGACATCAGATGTCGAGGAAGCGCACGTCGCGGGCGTTACGGGTGATGAAGGACCGCCGGGCCTCGACGTCCTCGCCCATCAGCGTGCTGAACAGCGCATCGGCCTGCGCCGCGTCGTCCAGCGTCACCTGCAGCAGCAGCCGGGTGGCCGGGTCCATCGTGGTCTCCCACAGCTCCTTGGCGTTCATCTCGCCGAGTCCCTTGTAGCGCTGCAGCGCATCTTCCTTGGGCAGTCGGCGGCCGCCCTCGACGCCCACCTTGATCAGCGCGTCGCGTTCCCGGTCGGTGTAGGCGTACTCGTCGCCGCCCTTGCCGCCCCACTTGATCTTGTACAGCGGCGGCTGCGCCAGGTAGACGTTGCCGTACTCGATCAGCGGCCGCATGAACCGGAACAGCAGCGTCAGCAGCAGGGTGCGGATGTGCTGGCCGTCGACGTCGGCGTCGGCCATCAGGATCACCTTGTGGTAGCGCAGCTTGGTGATGTCGAAGTCATCGTGGATGCCGGTCCCCAGCGCGGTGATCATCGCCTGGACCTCGTTGTTCTTCAGCGCCCGATCCAGCCGCACCTTCTCGACGTTGATGATCTTGCCGCGGATCGGCAGGATCGCCTGGAACATAGAGTCACGGCCTGACTTCGCTGAGCCACCTGCGCTGTCGCCTTCCACCACGTAGATCTCTGACTCACGGGGGTCGGTGGACCGGCAGTCGGCGAGCTTCCCAGGCAGTGAGTTGACCGTTAGCAGGCTCTTGCGGGCGAGCTTTCGCGCCTCCTGCGCGGCGCGGCGCGCCCGCGAGGCCGCCGACGCCTTGTTGATGATGACCTTTGCCTCGGCGGGGTTGCGCTCCAGCCAGTCACCGAGCCAGTCGTACGTCGTGGTCTGCACGAACGAGCGGGCCTCGGTGTTGCCGAGCTTGGTCTTGGTCTGGCCTTCGAACTGCGGGTTGGCCATCTTCACCGACACGATCGCGGCCAGGCCCTCCCGGATGTCGTCACCGGTCAGCCGGTCGTCCTTGTTCTTGAACAGCTTCTTGTCCTCGGCGTACTTGTTCACCACCGACGTCAACGCCGACCGGAAGCCCTCCTCGTGGGTCCCGCCCTCGTGCGTGTTGATCGTGTTGGCGAAGGTGTAGACGCTCTCGCCGTACGACTCGTTCCACTGCATCGCGATCTCGACCGCGATCCCGTCGCCCTCGGCTCCGAATCCGACCACCGACCTGTGTACGGCACCCTTGCTCGCGTTCAGGTGCCGGACGAAGTCCTCGATGCCGCCCTTGTAGTGGTAGGTGACCTCGACCGGGACGTCCTCCCGCTCGTCCCGGATGAGGATCGTCAGGCCGCGGTTGAGAAACGCCATCTCCTGCAGCCGGCTGGTGACCGTCTCGAAGGAGTACGACGTCGTCTCGAAGATGGTGTCGTCGGCCCAGAACGTGATCGTGGTGCCGTGCTTGCGGGTCGGCGCGCCCTTGTGCAGCGGCGCGGCCGGCGCGGTGTTCACGTACGGCTGGGTCCAGACGAAGCCGTCCCGGTGGATCTCGACGTCCAACCGGCTCGACAGCGCATTGACCACCGACACACCCACACCGTGCAGGCCGCCGGACACGGCGTAGGACTTGCCGTCGAACTTGCCGCCCGAGTGCAGCGTCGTCAGCACGACCTCCACCGCCGGCCGCTTCTCCACGGGATGCCGGTCGACCGGGATCCCACGGCCGTTGTCCTCCACCCGTACGCCGGCGTCGGCCAACAGCGTCACCCGGACGGTGTCGCAGTAGCCGGCCAGCGCCTCGTCGACGGCGTTGTCCACAACCTCCCATACCAAATGGTGCAGGCCGCGCTCGCCGGTCGAGCCGATGTACATACTCGGCCGCTTCCGAACCGCCTCGAGGCCCTCCAGCACCGTGATCGAGCCTGCGTTGTAGATGGACGGTTCCCTTGGCGGCACGGATGGCCTCTCACTCGCGGTACACATGGCAGTCGCGCGGCTGCCCGCGCGACGTTGATCGGTGTGCAGCAGACCGCTGAGCGGCCTGTTCGGTGAATGGTTGGCTCCAGTCTATCTGCGTTCGACCACAACCCGGTGCATTACCACCCTCAGAATCGCCGTGAGACGTCGTACCTGGCCGGTTGGACTCCCCCCACGGAGGAACCGTGGCAGCGGGTGACCGGGCGGGTAGCTGCAGGAGCCAACACGGTCATGATCGCGCACCTTCGGCCGGGCGACCTGGCCGTACTGGAGGCTGTGGAAAAACTGCATCTCTGCCCGATCGGGGTGGGTGCAATGTCCGGATCCGGACAGCGGCCGTAGGCGGGCCTTGCGGCTGCCCGCTCGAGGATTCATTGTTACTCCGGGTCCCACACCTATAACTCCGCGTAGGGGACCGCACGGGAACCATTATGAGGAGGGACGATGGGACGAGTAGCTCCGGCTGCCCGAGCAGTACCTCAACCCCACGATGCTCAAGTGCGGTGCCTTGACCCCGGGTACGCCGGCCGCTGTGGGCTACCGGGTCACCTTCCACCTGATCGTCAATCTGGTAGTCGTCTTCTTTGCGCTCAAGGCCGCGCTCGCCGTCCGGGATGCGCGGATGGGGCGTGATGCCTCCTCCACCGGTCAGCGGCTGGACCGCGTCGGGTACGCCGTACTGGCCGCTCCGCTGGCTGGGGTGATCTTTTTGCTGCCGGTCTTCGGCGCGCACGCCGGCCATGGCGTAGCCGCAGCCGGCGACCCCGCCGCGATCGTGGCGACGGTCAATGGGACCGACATCACCCGCGGTGAGCTTGACACCGCGGTAGCGCTCGCCCTGCAGCTGACGAACGTTCCGCAGCTCGGTGTGGCCACCTCGGACCCGAACGTGCAGATGTCGGAGGAGCAGGTGCAGATCGCCACCCTCAACCGGCTGGTGCAGAACACCCTGATGGAACAGGGCGCGGCCGATCTCGGCATCACCATCGAGGACTGGGAGGTCCAGGCCCGGAAGACCGAGCTGATCGAGACCGACTTCGTCACCCGGGAGGCCTTCGACCAGTTCCTCGCCGACAACAACGCACCGGAGGAGTACGCCACCGACCAGGTCCGCTCGCTGCTGCTCCAGGAGAAGGTGCATGCGACGTTGACCCAGGACGTGGTGTTCACCCAGGAGGCCATCCAGGGTGTCTACGCCGAGCAGTACGAGGGCCAGCCCAGGGCTCGGCACCTGCTCACCGACTCGGAGGCCGCCGCCAACAAGTTCCTTACACGGGCGCAGGACGGCGAGAACTTCCCCGAGATGATTCGCAGCGAGACCATGGACCCCCGTGCCGCCAGCACCGCCGGGTACATGGGCCCCGTCCGTCAGGACGCCGCCGTACCGGAGATGGTGCAGGCACTCAGCGGCATGCAGGACGGCGAGTACGCCGTGGTGCAGACCCAGTACGGCTGGCACGTCGTGCAGCGCATCACGCCCGCCACCTTGCAGGAGGTCGAGACCGAGATCCGGGACAACCTCCTCCTCGTCCAGCAGGCCAACGCCGGCCAGGAGTGGCTGGCTAGCAATTCGAGCGGCTGCCGTGGTCACCCTCGAATCCGGTTTCGGAGTCTGGGACACCGAGTTCGGAGCGGTGGTGGCCGAAGGCTAGGAACCACCAACAGATCTCGGCCGACCGTACGGAGTGGCGACAGGCCTGGCATGTTTTTCGTACCGTTCGGGGACACTGGCGTCATGACCGTTCCCGCCAGACGTTTCGCCCGCGACCCGGCCAACAGGATGATCGCCGGCGTCTGCGCCGGCATCGCCCGCAGCTTCGGCTGGCCGCCCGGCCGGGTCCGGCTGCTGTTCGTCTTGTCCTGCATCCTGCCCGGGCCGCAGATCCTGCTCTACCTCGCGTTGTGGCTGCTGATGCCCGAGGCCTGAGCCGGCCGGTAGGGTGGCCGGAACCGCTGAGTCTGCAGAGAGTCAGACGGCCCGTTGCAGGCCGGCCATCGCCGCGGCCAGCAGCCCCGAGTGCTCGTCCAAGAGCCCGTCATGGTGGCCGTCCACCCGGGAGACCGCCAGGTGCCCGGCGGCCGTCCACAGCTCGTCCAGGTCAGGTCCACCCAGCAGTGCGGCCCGAAGCTGCTCACCCATCACCCCGCGCACCTCCGGTGTGTCGTGGTCGGCGAGCACCAGCCAGCGGGCGTCAAAGGCGTCGTCCCCGGACGGCAGCACGAGTAGCCCTGCCGTCCCGTGGGAGAGGAACCGCCGCGGCGCCAGCCGTACGACGGGCAACGGGATCGGCACCGGCACCGCGGTGACGGCGTACAGGGGCTGACTGTAGTACCCCTTCGGCATCAGGTAGACGACGTCAAAGGCGAGCAGTTCCCAGTTCTGCACCCCGCCGCGGGTCACCGGTGCCGCCCGATGCTCGCCGGTCAGCCGCAGCGGCGCCTCGGCGAGAACCGCACCCAGGGAGGCGTCTTCGTCGTACACCGGCCAACCCCGGCGTTCGGCGGCTGCCGCCAGCCCGGTCGTCGGCACCGCACTCCTCGACAGCCCAGCGGCGGCCAGCGGCTCCGAGCTCTGGCCCTCGGTCACCCGACGCCACCAGCTGCGCCGCGGCGGTGCCGCGTCCTCCGGGGAGGGGTCCGGTGCGTCGGGCGGTCGGTCAGCCATAGGTGTCCCTCGGTCCCCGCCCGCGAACGGTGCGCGGACCCTTGTGCCAGCTCGGCGCGGTCGGTCCGTGCACCCGCAGGCTCGTGACGATCTCCGGCCCGAGTTCCGCGCGCAACCGCTGCAGGATCCGTGGCGCAAGCAGCCGCAGCTGGGTCGCCCAGGCAGTGGACTCCGCGGCCACCACCAGCGCGCCGTCGCGCAGCGACACCGGCTGGCTGTGCGCGGCGATCCCTGCTCCGACCAGGTGATCCCAGCGGGCCAGCACCGAGGCCTCAGCGGTTTGCCGCTCCCAGCCGCGGTCCTGGACCAGCCGCCCGATCAGCGAGCCGAACGGCTGCGGGTCCCGCGGGTCGGCACCGGGTCCGGACCAGGCCGGGCGGGGCTGGCCGGCCACCCGCCGCCACCGGGCCGGGCCGGTCGCCTTGGCCCGAGCGGAGGCTCTGGCGGCCTCCAGCGCCGCGCGCGCGAGGTCCGGCCCGCGCGAGGGGGCAGCCAGTTCCTCAGGCAACTCGGCGGGCCTGTCCCTCGGCGATGTCATAACGCGCTCCCTGCAGCTTCTCCGGGACGTCGGCGGCGACCGCTGCGGTGACGATCGCCTGCTCCGCGCCGGCGGCGATGTCGGCCAGCCGGTCCCGTCGCTGCGAGTCCAGCTCGGCGAAGACGTCGTCCAACAGCAGCACCGGCTCCCCGCCGTCACTGCACAGCAGGTCGTACGACGCCAGCTTCAAGGCTAGCGCGAGCGACCACGACTCCCCGTGGCTGGCGAATCCGCGGGCCGGCAACTCGCCGACGTGCAGGACGAGATCGTCGCGATGCGGGCCGACCAGGGTGACTCCGCGCTCCACCTCCTGCGGGCGCAACGCCGCCAGATCCCGGTGCAGCGCCTCGGCCAGGTCGGCCCGGTCAGCGGCCGGATCCAGGCCCGACACCGAGCTCTCATACGTCAGGCCGGCCGGTGAACCGCCGCCGGCGACGGTGTCGTACGCCGCCACGACGTACGGCCGGATCCGCTCGAGCAGGTCGAGCCGACCGGCCAGCAGCGCCGCCCCCGCCTCGGCCAGCTGCCCGTCCCACACGTCCAGCGTCCGCAGGTCACCGGTCGCTCCGGCGCGGCGGGCCGAGCCGGCGGTCTTGAGCAGCGCGTTCCGCTGCTTCAGCACCCGGTCGAAGTCGGCCCGTACGCCGGCGTACCGGGGGTTGCGCACGACCAGCAGGTCGTCGAGGAACCGGCGGCGCTCGGCGGGGTCGCCCTTGACGATCGCCAGGTCCTCGGGGGCGAACAGGACGGTGCGCAGGATTCCGAGCACCTCACGGGCCCGGGGTACCGGTCCGCGATTGATCCGAGCCCGGTTCATCTTTCCCGGGGTGACCTCGATCTCGACCTGCAATTCTCGGCCGGCGCGGACGATCACTGTCCGCACGACCGCCCGGTCGGCGCCCGCGCGGACCAGCGGGACGTCCCCGGAGACGCGGTGGCTGCCCAGTGTCGCCACGTAGCCGATCGCCTCGATGAGATTCGTCTTGCCCTGCCCGTTCGGCCCGAGGAGCACCGACGCGCCCGGATCGAAGGCGAGCTCAGCGCTCGGGTAGCTGCGCCAGTCGGTGACACTCAGGTGCCGGACGTACACGACTCGCTACGCGGGTGTCTCTACTTCGCCGGCCGCCACCTTGCGGATCGCGTGCCCACCGAACTGCTGCCGCAGGGCCGCGACCGCCTTCATCGCCGGCGACTCCTGCTGCCGGCTGCCGAACCGGGCGAACAGCGCCGCGGCGATCACCGGCATCGGCACCGAGTTGTTGATCGCCTCGTCCAGAGTCCAGCGGCCCTCGCCGGAGTCCTCCACCCAGCCGCTGACCTCGGCCAGCTCCGGGTCGGCGTCCAGGGCGAGCACGAGCAGGTCCAGCAGCCACGACCGGATAACGGTTCCCTGGGTCCAGCTGCGCAGCACCCCGGGAACATCGGTCACGACGTCGGTGGCGGTGAGCAGTTCGTAGCCCTCGGCGTAGGCCTGCATCAGGCCGTACTCGATGCCGTTGTGCACCATCTTCGCGAAGTGCCCCGCCCCCACCGGCCCGGCGTGCACGAAGCCGGCATCACCCGGGGGCTTCAACGTGTCGAAGGCCGGCTGCACCTTCGCCACGTCCTCGTCGGTGCCGCCGACCATCAGCGCGTACCCGTTGTCCAGGCCCCAGATCCCGCCGCTCACCCCGGCGTCGACGTATCCGATCCCCTTCTCGGCCAAAGCGGCGCAATGCATGATGTCGTCGGTGTACCGCGAGTTGCCGCCGTCCACGACGACGTCGCCGGGCTCCAGCCGGTCGCCGAGATCCCGCACCGTGGCGCGGGTGGGATCACCGGAGGGGACCATCACCCAGACGACGCGCGGTGCGGCGAGGGTCTCGACGAGCTCGTCCAGGGACCCGACCTGGCGGGCCTCCACGTGCGGGTCGAAACCGACGACATCATGGTCCCCGCGGCGCAGCCGCTCGGCCATGTTGCTGCCCATCTTGCCCAACCCGATCAGGCCGATCTGCATGGTGCTTGCCCTTTCCGCGAGCTGCGATGGTCGAGTTATCCCGGTAACCGGACCGGCATGATGAGGTACCGATACTCCTCGTTTCCGGGACCCTCTGCCGGTACGCCGGTCAGCACCGCCGGCTTGTTCGGTGTGGTGAACGACATCCGCACCGTCTCGGTGTGTACGGCGGACAGCCCGTCGAGCAGGAACGTCGGGTTGAAGCCGATGGTCAGCGGGTCGCCGGCGAAGTCGGCCTCGATCTGCTCCTCCGCCCTGCCCTCGTCGTCGCCACCCGCGAGCAGCGTCAGCCCCTCGTCGCCGAAACTCAGCCGGACCGGCGTACCGCGGTCTGCGACCAGTGCGACCCGCCGGACGGCCTCGATGAAGCCGGCCACCCGGACCTCCGCGGTCGCCGCCGACTCGACCGGCAGCAGGGAGCGGTACTTCGGGAACTCCGCGTCCAGCAGCCGGGTGGTGGTCTTCCGGTTCGGGCTGGAAAAGCCCATGATTCCCTCGCCGGTCCCACTGCTGGACAGCGCCAGCGTCACCTCGGGGCCGCCGGTCAGCGTCTTGGCTGCCTCAGACAGGCTCCGGGCCGGGATCAGCACCGCCGCGGTCTGACCGGACTGCTCCGGGGTCCACCCGAACTCGCGGACGGCCAGGCGGTACCGGTCGGTCGCGGCCAGGGTCAGCCGGTCTCCGTCGATCTCCAGTCGTACGCCGGTCAGCATCGGCAGCGTGTCGTCCCGGCCGGCGGCCACGGCCACCTGGGACACCGCGGTGTCGAAGTCGGCGCTGGCCACGACACCCGCCGTCGTCGGCATCATCGGCAGGCTGGGGTAGTCCTCCACCGGCATCGTCGGCAGGGTGAACCGGGCCGATCCGCAGCTGATAGTCAGCCGCGGCCCGTCTACCGCCACCTCCACCGGGTGCGGTGGCAGCGACCGGGTGATGTCGGCCAGCAACCGGCCGGACACCAGGGCGCGTCCGGCACTCTGCGCGTGGACGTCGATCGTGGCTTGCGTGGAGACCTCGTAGTCGAACCCGCTGACGGTGAGGGACTCCCCGGCGGCCCGCCCCCCGGACCCGGGTTCGCTGGACAGATCGAGCAGGATGCCCGCGAGCACGGGCACCGGGGGTCGCGACGGCAGGCTCTTCGCCGTCCAAGCGACCGCGTCTGCCAGCACCTCACGCTCGACCCTGAACTTCATCGACTGCTCCCCACGTCTGGCACTGGTGAGGAGCCTTTCCTCCCCAGGGCAGCGCTTGGCTGATGCCGTTGCGCTTGTCTCTCAGAAGTACCAGTCATCGTCGTCATCACGGTTGTGAACACTGTGGACAGTGTCGCTGTCGCCTGGTCGGAGGCGTAGCCGGGCTGTGGGCACGGTGTGGACGACGATGCGCGAAACTCGCCGGCGCAGGGGAGTAGAGCGGGGCGGCGGCGAACCACACCGTCGACTCCCTCGATTTCCACAGTTTTCTCCCCAGGCTGTGCACTCAGAGAGTGTCGCCTGCAGCACCGACAGCACCGGTGTCATGAGCAGACCTCCGCCGGTGAGCACACAACAGGAGCGGAGGCGGCGGAGGTCTGCGGGGTAGTCGGAGCAGGTCATCTTCTGTCACGGTGCTTGATCCGGGCGGTCAACTCGGTGACCTGGTTGTAGATCTGTCGTCGCTCGGCCATCAGGGCGGCGATCTTCTTCACCGCATGCATGACCGTGGTGTGGTCCTTCCCGCCGAACTGCTTGCCGATGCTGGGCAGGGACAGGTCGGTCAGCTCGCGGCAGAGGTACATGGCGATCTGCCGGGCGTTGACGAGGTTGCGGCTGCGGCTGTGGGAGGTGAGGTCCTCCAGACTGATCGAGAAGAACTCCGCGGTGACCGCCATGATCGTCGCGGCGTCGATCTCCGAGGATTCCGACTCCGGCAGCAACGCCTGCAGCACGATCTCGGCTAGGGCGAGGTCCACGTTCTGCGCGTTCAGGCTGGCGAAGGCGTTGACCCGGATGAGGGCGCCCTCCAGCTCACGGATGTTCGTCTGGATCTTGCTGGCGATGAACTCCAGGACCTCCGGGGTGACCCGCAGGTTCTCCAGCTGCGCCTTTTTGCGCAGGATGGCGATCCGGGTCTCCAGGTCGGGAACCTGTACGTCGGTGATCAGCCCCCACTCGAACCGGGTGCGCAGCCGATCCTCCAGAGTGGTGAGCTGTTTGGGCGGCCGGTCACAGGTGATCACGATCTGTTTGTTCGCGTTGTGCAGCGTGTTGAAGGTGTGGAAAAACTCCTCCTGAGTGCGCTCGGCCCGCTCCAGGAACTGGATGTCGTCGACCAGCAGGATGTCGACGTCCCGGTAGCGGCGCCGGAACTGCTCGGCCTTGCCCGAGTGCACCAGGTTGATGAAGTCGTTGGTGAACTCCTCGGTGGACACGTAGCGCACCCGCACGTGCGGGAAGAGCCGGTAGCCGTAGTGCCCGATGGCATGCAACAGGTGGGTCTTGCCCAGTCCCGATTCGCCGTAGATGAACAGCGGGTTGTAGGCCTTGGCCGGCGCCTCGGCCACCGCCACCGCGGCGGCGTGGGAGAACCGGTTGCTCGAGCCGATGACGAAGGAGGCGAAGACGTACTTCGGGTTCAGCCGGGCCGGTTGCGGTGCCCGGTCCGACCGCCGCTCGGAAAAGATATCCACAGCGCCACCCACAGTTTCCTCGTCGTCGAGGGGGTGCGCCCACGGGTCCGAGCCGGCGACAGCCGCGTTGCGGGAGCCGGCGCTCGGCAGCTCCGACTCCAGGTTGAGCGCCGCGCGCACAGCCGGCTCCGGCAGTCCCTCGGTCGCCCCCGGGTCCACCGTGACGGCGATCGTCATCTTGCGACCGAACTCGGCGCTCAGCGCGTCGGAGATCCGGGGCCGTAGCTGGCTTTCCAGCACCCCCTGCATGTACTCATTGGGCACCGCGAGCAGGGCGGTGTCGTCCAGGACGCCGACCGGCCGGGTCAGGGTGAGGAAGGCTCGTTGCTGGGTGCTGAGATCCAGCGTGCCCAGGCCACGTAACGCCGCAGGCCAGACGCGGTCGAGGTCGTCAGGCTCGTCGGGCACGGGCTGGCCTCCTTCTCCGGCGGCACGATGCGGGCCCGCTGCCGGTGCGATCGGGCAGCCGGCACCCGTCATCCACAGGTCTGTCCACAGATGTGTACGGGTCGACTGCGCCGAGCAACAGTGTTGTGCGGTCCTGGTGTGG
>Ga0136620_10000828_pt1 | contig 14273 bp, 16 predicted proteins | sample AntDrymUQ4162106_2_FD_104806 | JGI IMG/M metagenome (GOLD analysis project Ga0136620, IMG submission 104806) | Polar desert sand microbial communities from Dry Valleys, Antarctica - metaG UQ416 (21.06) | ecosystem: Environmental > Terrestrial > Soil > Desert | place: Antarctica: Dry Valley... | reverse complement strand
GGCGGCCTCAGAGCTCGGGGGCGAGGGCTGGTTCCGCCTCGGCGACCGTGACCTTGGCCTTCACCTCGTTCGCACGCAGGCGCTCCGACGCGGCGACAGCCTGTCTGCGGTGACGGCGCGACTAGCGGGGCGACTCGGCCTGCTGCCGGCGCTCCTCCCTGCCTCGGACGACGTCCTCCGCACGTGGCTCGTGACGGCCGCGGGGACGTTTCCGTTCCAGGAGTGGTTCGTCGCTCGGGGTCACCGAGACGACGTCGATGCCGTCCAGTTCAGAGGGGCGGAGACAGCGCGGCCCGCCCCCGGCGTGATCGAGGCGCTGGCGAGCGCCGAGTTGATCGTGCTCGCTCCCAGCAACCCCTACGTCAGCATCGGGCCGATCCTCGCGATCGAGGAGCTGCGCGTCGCGCTCGCGCGGCGCAGCGTGCCGGCGGTCGCGGTCAGCCCGCTCATCGGCGGCCGCGCAGTCCGGGGACCCGCCGACCGGATGCTTACGCGGCTCGCGGGCGGAACCAGCCCGGCTCACGTGGCGGGTTGCTACGCCGGGCTGATCGACGCCCTGGTGCTGGATGCGGCGGACGCAGACGACGTTTCGACGCTTGCCGATCTCGGCGTTCGCCCGATCGTGACCTCGACGCTGATGCGCACCCCGGACGCGCGCCGTCGTCTGGCGGAAGCCGCGCTCGAAGGGGCTGCGGCCCTGCGATGAGGATCGCGGTCGTCGGCGGCACGGGCGCTTTCGGCCGCGCGCTCGCACTGCGCCTGCGCAAGGCAGGCGCGGACGTAACCATCGGCTCGCGCGATCCCGCGCGGGCCGCGTCCGTCGCGAGCGAGCTCGGCGTCACCGGGGCGACCAACGGCGAGGCTGTCCGTGACGCGGATCTGATCGTGCTCGCGGTGCAGGCCGACGCGGCGCTCGCGACGGCCGGGGAGCTCGCTTCGGCAATCGGCTCGACGCCAGTGCTCTGCGTCGCGTCCGAGCTCCGCTTCGCCAAGGACGGCGTGCGGCCGAGCCCGGAGGCGCGCTCGCTCGCCGAGCGGGTCGCGGATGTTCTCTCCGCGCCCGTCGTGGCCGGCATGCATTCGCTCGCCGCCGCGACCCTCGGTACTGACGCGGCGCCCGACGAGGATGCGCTCGTATGCGGGGACGATGCGGCGGCGAAGGCGCTGGCGCTCGAGCTCGTGAGCGGGCTCGTCAACGGCCGTGCGGTTGACGCGGGCCCGCTCGCGAGCGCGCGCGCGCTCGAGGGCATGACCGCCGTGATCGTGAACGTGAACAAGCGCTACCGGGCTCACGCCGGAGTGCGTTTCACCGGCCTCCCGTGATCGAGATCCACCCGGTCGAGGGCCTGCCCGAGATCGGCGAGGGCGATGACGTGGCTGCGCTGATCGCTGGGGCCGCGACTCTCGAGGACGGCGACGTCGTCGTGGTCGCGCAGAAGGCCGTCTCGAAAGCCGAGGGGCGGACGGTTCGCCTCGGCGAGGTCGTGCCGTCGCCCGAGGCCCGGGCGATCGCCGAGGATCACGACCCGCGGCAGATTGAAGTGGTGCTCGGCGAGTCGGCCCGGATCGTGCGCCGGCGCGGCTCGCTCGTGATCGCCGAGACGCGGCACGGGTTCGTGTGCGCCTCGGCCGGCGTCGACGCGTCGAATGCGCCCGAGCCGGGAACGCTCGTGCTCCTGCCGATCGACCCCGACGCCTCCGCCGCCCGGTTGCGTGAGGGTCTGCGTGAGCTGACCGGCCGCACGGTCGGTGTGCTCGTGACCGATTCTTTCAACCGACCCTGGCGCCTCGGGTCGACCGACGTCGCGATCGGCGCCGCCGGCATCCCCGTCCTGCTCGACCTGCGCGGCCGGCGCGACCGCACCGGCTACGAGCTCCGCGTGACCGAGATCGCCGTCGCCGACGAGATCGCCGGCGCGGCCGAGCTCGTGATGGGCAAGACCGCTGGGGTTCCCGTCGCGATCGTGCGCGGCCTCGAGCTTGCCGGGGAAGGCGTGGCGCGCGACCTCGTCAGGCCCGCCGAGCTCGACCTGTTTCGCTGAGGCGCCGCTTGCGGCGCCGACGCCAGAACGGCGGGGTTTCCCCGCCGTTCGTCTGAAACGACCGGTCGAGCGGCGGAAGCAACCACAACGATCGCCGAGGCGCCCTTGCGGCGCCGACGCCAGAACGGCGGGGATTCCCCGCCGTTCGTCTGAAACGACCGGTCGAGCGGCGGAAGCATCCATAACGAACGCGGGAGGCGCCGTTGCGGCGCTGAGAGAGGGTCCGCAACGATCGCTAACAGGCTCGTCCTATTCTGAGTCGGTGCCTATACGTGTCGCCGCGCTTGCTGCCGCCGCCTGTCTCGTCGCCGCCCCCGGCTCCGCTCGCTCGACCCAGCCGCCGGAAGCCGTGCTGATCGCTGCGGGCGACATCGCTTCGTGTCACTCCCAGGGAGACGAGGCGACGGCGCGGCTGCTCGACGGCCTGAGCGGCACCCTTGCAGCGCTCGGCGACCTCGCTTACGAGCGCGGAACCGACGCCGAATTCCGACAGTGCTACAGCCCCTCGTGGGGACGGCACAAGCGGCGGACGCGTCCTGCTCTTGGCAACCACGACTACGGCACCGGCGGAGCCGGCGGCTACTTCCGTTATTTCGGCGCCGCGGCCGGGCCTCGGCGCGGCTTCTACAGCTACGAGCTCGGCGCCTGGCACATCGTCGTCCTGAACAGCAACTGCAGTCACGCGGGAGGCTGCGGGGTCGGCTCGCCGCAGGACAGCTGGCTCCGAGCTGACCTGGCTGCGCATCCGGCACACTGCACGCTCGCGTACGCGCACCATCCCCGCTTCAGCTCTGGCCTGCACGGGAGTGACCGGACGTTGCGAGCGCTCTGGGACGCGCTCTATGACGCCGGCGCCGACGTCGCCCTCGGCGGGCACGATCACCACTACGAGCGCCTTCGCCCGCTGAACCCGGCTGGTCGGCCAGACTCGAGGCGCGGAATCCGGCAGTTCGTGGTTGGTACCGGCGGTCGCAGCCTCAGGCCCGCCTTCAGTCCGTTGAAGGCGAGCGTGGCCCGCCGGCACACCGACTTCGGCGTACTGGTGCTGCGCCTTCGGACGGTCGCGTACACCTGGGAATTCGTCCCCACCGGCGCTAGCGACTTCCACGATGCGGGCTCGGCCCGCTGTCACCTGTGACGCGAATGACGAGCGGCGGCGTATAGGGGTCGTGCACGTGGTCACGACGACATCGGCGCCGAGCCGCGCCGCCTCCGGCAAGGTGAGCTTTGCCGCGGCGGCCGAGGCCCATCTCGACGACGTGCACGCCTACCTCGTCTACATGACCGGAGACCGCAATCTGGCGGAAGAGCTCACAGCCGCGACGTTCGAGCGCGCGCTCCGGATCTGGCGCCGGTTCGATCCGCGCCGCGCAAGCGCGAAGACCTGGCTGTGCCAGATTGCGCGGAGCTCTGCGCTCGATCACTTTCGCTCGGAAGATCGTCGCCGTCGACGCGAAGGCGCCTACGTCGCCACCGAGCCGCGTGAAGCGGAGGAGCGGTCGCTCACCGAAGGGCTCTCGCCGGAACTCGAGCATGCGCTGCGGGGCCTGAGCGCGGCTGACCGCGAGGTGATCGCCCTGCGCGTGCTGCTCGAGCTGGACGGGCCGGCCGTTGCCCGGCTGCTCGGCATCAGCTCGACCGCGTGCTCGACGAGGCTCAACCGTGCTCTGCAACGACTCGAGGAGGAGATGCGCGATGCCGTCCCTGCCTGATCCGGCCATCGACGAGCGCTACGAGAAGCTGGCGGCTCTCGTCCGGGCAAGCAAGCCGCGCGCCTCGGCCGAGCTCCGCGAGCGGGTGCTGACTCTCGTGCCGCCGGAGCCTGGGCCGCGAACGGCCCGGTTCCACCTCGGCTGGCGACCGTCGCTCGTCCTGGTACCGGCCGCGCTCGTGGCGATCGTTGCCGGCGTCGCCATCGTCGGCACGCGTGGGGTAACCGGCGACGCCGATGTCGTTTCCCAGCCGACAGTCTCCAAGCAGTTCGAGAACGAGGACCGAGACGCCGCAGTCCCTCAGCAAGCGCTGCCGCTCGAGGGGGCGCGGGCAGGTGAGGCGGACAGGAGCGCGCCCAGCGCCGCGCTTCCTCCCAGCCGAACGCGCGCACAGAACTTCCGCGCCGAGCTGCGCGTCCGCGTTCGTGACCTGACCGAGTTGTCGCGGGCGACAGCGCGAGCGATGCGTGTGGCTCGGAGCCTGGGCGGCTACGTGGTGCTGGCGCAGTACGAGGCGCCGGGCGGCAAGGAGGGCGACAGCGTGCTCGTCGTGCGAGTCCCCGTGCAGAAGGTGCAGACGGCGATCCTGCGCTTCGCGGAGCTCGGCACGATCGTCGGCCAGCAGATCAGGATCGAGGATCTTCAGCGGACGATCAATCGTCAAACTGAGTCGATCCAGGCCTTGAGGCGCACGGTCGCGACGTTCGAGCGCGAGCTTGAGCGCACGGATCTGACGGCCGAGGAGCGCGCGCGGCTGCGGCAGCGCCTCCTGCGGGCGAACGATGCCCTGCGCAATGGTTTGCACAGCCGTTCGGCGACGACTCAGCAGGCCGCCACGGCGCGGATCTCGCTCACGCTGACCACGCGCACGAACGTGGAGCCCGTCGTACCGGAGCAGCCCGGCTACTTCGAGCGCACGGTTCGCGACGCCGCATCGGCACTCTCGAAGGTGCTCGCATGGGCGCTGGCGGTGCTGATCGTCGCCGGCCCGTTCCTCGTCCTGCTGGCCGTCGGCGTCGCGCTCGAGCGCAGCCGCCGCCGCCGGGCCGACGAGCGCCTGCTCGAGCGAGCCTAGCCGGGTCGCTCGGGACATGGCCAGGGGTCAGACCCCTGGTCATGTCCCTTTAGGAGATCAGGCCGAGGCGGATCGCGGTTGCGACCGCCTGGGTTCGCGTCTTCGCGCCGAGCCGGTCTGCCGCCTTGCGGGCATGCGTCCGCACCGTCTCCGAGGCGATCTCGAGCCGCCCCCCGATCGCCTCGTGCGAGAGCCCTTCGGCGAGAAGCGTGAGCACGTCGACCTCGCGCGCGGTCAGGCGCGACGCGGGACGGGTGCCGCTCGCGAACGCAGCCCCGGCGAGCGCCGGGTCGACGTAGGGGCGCCCCGCGAGGATCGACCGCAGGGCTCGAACGAGATCCTCCAGCGGCGCTTCCTTGAGCACGATTGCGTCCGCCCCGGCGTCGAGCGCCTCGACGACGAGCTGCTCATCGGCCTCGGCTGTGTAGACGGCGACTCGGGTGGACGGTGAGATCTCCTTGATCCGGCTGACGAGCTCTCGCCCGCCGACTCGAGGCATGCGATAGTCGACGACCGCCAGCTCCGGCCGCAACTCTTCCACCGCCGCGAGGGCCTGCACACCGTCACTAGCCGGTCCGACGATCTCGAAGTCTTCGTCGCGCAGGTAATCGCAGACGGCCGCGACCAGCGCGGGATGATCGTCTGCGACCAGACAGAGCGTCACGACGCGGCCGCCAGAAGCACGGGCGCGGCTTCGACGGGCTGAGCGCTGAGCGGCAACTCGAACCCGAACGTGGTTCCCCGACCGGGCGGCGAGGCGAGCGTGAACTGCCCGCCTGCGAGTTCCACGCGCTCTCGCACCAGGTGAAGTCCGAGGGAGCCCTGGGTGACGGCGGACGCGGCCGTGGAAGCGTCGCAACCCGTTCCGTCGTCGCTCACTTCGACAACGAGCCAGCCGTCGGCGGCACCGAGGCGCACCTGGACATGAGTCGCGCCCGCATGCTTGAGGGAGTTCGCGAGCGCCTCCTGCACGAGCCGGTACGCAAGCTGCTCGAGCTCGGGGCGAAGCCGCTCCGTGAACGGCTCGACGACGACGTCGACGCCGATCGAGCGGAGCGACTCGGACGCCGCGTCGATCGCTGCGCTCAGACCCTGACTCTCGAGCACGGCTGGATGGAGGTCGACGAGCAGGCGTCGGACCTCGGTGAGAATCTGGCCTGCCTCGCTCGAGAGCTGGAGCAGGGAGCGGTCGCCCGAGCGCATCGACGCAAGCTCGATCCGGAGCCCCAGGGCCGTCAAGCGCTGCACGGCATCGTCGTGAAGCAGCTCGGCGATCCGCCGCCGCTCGAGTTCCTGCGCCGCGACGACCTCGGCGAGAAACCGATTGCGCGTCGTCCGCTCGCGTTCGTCCGCTGTCAGATCGTCGACGCTGACGAGGGTCTCGTTCGTCGGCAGGGTGGTGCGAGAGGTGTGGAGGACGCGGCCGTCAGCGGTGCGAAGTCGATGCTCGCTCGGGGTGTGCCGCCAGTCACGGTCGGGCTCGCCCCCGACGACCTCCAGCCAGGCGGAATTCTCGAACACGATCCTGCCGTCGGAACCGAATGCGCGCAGCCCCGTATTGCTGGCCTCGAGCACGGCGTCCCGCGTCGCGTAAGCGGCCTCGAGCTCGGCGGCGAGGGCGCGGATCTGCAGCGCTTCGCGCCCACGCTCCTGGGCAACGCGCCAGTACCGGATCACGGCCATCGCGAAGAGGCCTGCGAGGGCGACCTCCTCGGCTCGCTGCAATGAGGCGACGGTCGTCCACCCGTCGGCGAGCTCGAGTGCGGTCAGGGTCGCGAGTCCCGTGCCGAGGAGGAGTCCGCCGGCGAACTCAGGGAGGTCGACGCCGACGTCGAGCGACCAGCCGGGTCGCAGGAAGATCGCGGCTGTCAGGAGTGCGGTCGAGATCGTCCAGCCGAGATCGGGCAGCGTGCCGACCACGCCGCCTCCGGTTGCTAGCGCGAAGCCTGCCGCCGCGATCGCCTGGACGATCAGTGCCCCAGCCAGGATCGTCAGGCGGCCCGGCTCGCTCCAGCGTCCGGCAACGAGACCGCCGGCGACGATCGCGAACAGCGCAAGTTCGGATATCGCCGAGCCCAGGAGCATCCAGTCCCCGGCTGTCGCACCGCGAGCGACCAGCGGCAGCACGACGACCTTGACCAGCACGAATCCGCCGACCGCGGCGAAGAGGACGCTGTTGAACAGAGCCCCTCCTTGCTCTGGCGTCGGTCGCTTTGGCCAGGCGAGAACGCCCGCGGCCTGCAGGACCGCAGACATCAGCAGGAGCCAGTACGGAAGCGATGCCGGCGCACTCTCGGGCCGGTCGAGGAGTCCGTCGGAGTTGACGAGCACGCCGCCGGCGAACGTGGCAAGGAGTCCGGCGCCGAGGAGCTGGAACGATCGGCGCACCGCTTCGTTGCCCGGCCGGCCGGCCGCCCACCAGGCGGCGGCGCCGAGCATGCCCGGCGAGAAGACCAGAAAGGTGCGAAGCGCCGCGCTGCGCCAATCGGCATCGACCGGAAGCGCCCAGAGCACGAGCCGAGAGCCGACCACGACAGCGAGGCCGGCGGCGAGCAGCCGTCCGATCGCGAGCCCTGTCAGGCGGCGCACGCGGCCACCTCGTGCACGTGGCCGGCAAGCTCGGCGCCCGAGACGCCCTTGAGCACGAACAGGTCGGCGCCGGCGCGGAGCGCCGACTCGACCAACTCCTTCTGGTCGTAGGCCGATACCAGAATCACGCGCGTCGCGGGCGAGATCGACTTGATCAGTCGCGTCGCCTCGATCCCGTCCATCACGGGCATGCGGACGTCCATCAGGACGACATCAGGGCCGTTCGTGCGACAGAGCTCGACCGCGTCGCGTCCGTTGGCGGCCTCCGCGACGACCTCGATCGACTCGTGCGCGCCCAGGAAGTCCGAGAAGCTGAAGCGAACGGCGGCGTGATCGTCGACCACGGCGAGCCGGATCACGATCTCCCCACTATCGGCAGCCGCAGGACGAAGCTGGCTCCCTCGCCGGCCTGTGACGCGAGCGTCAGGGTGCCTCCGTGCAGGCGCGCGACCGTCTGGCCGACCGTGAGGCCGACGCCTGAGCCAACCGCCCCCTTCGTGGTGAAGAACGGCTCGAACACACGCCCGGCGACGTCGTCGCTGACGCCGGGACCTGTATCGCTGATGCTGAGCAGCGCCCAGTCGTCGTCGGTCGTGAGGCTAATCGTGATCGTCCCGTCGTCCGGCATCGCCTGTTTCGCGTTCGTCAGCAGGTTGAGGAGCACGAGTGAGAGCTGGCTCCGGCTCGCGCGCACGGAGATCGGTTCGGCGTCGAGCTCCTCGACGAGCTCGATGCCCTTCGCGGCTGACGTCAGCCGCGCGAGGTCGATCGCCTTCCTGACAACCTCTTGGAGCACGACGTCGTCGCGCTCGTCGGACGTGTCACGGGCGAAGTGGAGTACCTGCCGCACGATCTCTTTGATCTCGAGCCCGGTGTCGCGGATGAGCTCGAGCCGGCCGTGCGCTTTCGTTCCCGGCTCGGCGTCCTTGAGCAGGAGGTCGACGAGCCCCAGAATCGCAAAGAGCGGGTTGTTGATCTCGTGCGCGAGATCGCCCGTGAGCTCGCCGATCGCGGCCAGCCTCCCGCTTCCGAGGAGGGCCAGCTCTCGTTGATCGCCGGCAGAGGAAGAAAGCTCCCGGTCGGGCGTCAACGGAGGTCGGCTCGAAGCCGCCGTGGGTGCAAACACGACATTAAGACCATCGTCAGCTCCGGCAGCGCACCCCATCCCCGCTTCCGCGCCGCTCCGTCACCTGGATGGAGGAGGCGTGTAGTCCGCACGCTGCAGGAATAATGCCGCGACGGAAGGAAAGTTCTACCGATGAACTCGATCACCACGTGCGTTATCGCAGATGACCACCCGGCGATGGTCGAAGCCGTTGCGGAGGTGTTGACCGAAAGCGGCCTCTCGGTCGTCGCGCGTGCGGCCGACGGCGAAGACGCGCTTGCGAAGATCGAGGCGCGGCAGCCCGACGTCGCGCTGATCGACGTGCGCATGCCCAGACTCGGTGGGGTCGAGGTCGCCCGACGGGCTGCGGTGAGCGCACCGAACACGTCGGTGATCCTGTACACGGCCTACGGCGACCGGGCGCTCCTGATCGAGGCCCTTGACGCGGGCGCCCGCGGCTTCGTGCTCAAGGAGGCGCCGCTCGCCGACCTCGCCCGCGCGATCGAGCTCGTCGCGCGCGGAAGCGTGTACGTCGATCCGGTGCTCGCCGGTTACCTCGCGAGCTCGAGAATGACCGACAAGCTGCCGTCGCTGACCCAGCGCGAGCGAGAGGTCCTGCGCCTCCTCGCCGATGGCAACTCGAACGAGGAGATCGGCAAGGCTCTGTTCATCTCGCCCGAGACCGTGCGCACGCACGTGCGCAAAGCGATGAACAAGCTCGACGCCGACACGCGGACGCAGGCCGTCGCGACCGCCCTACGGCAGTCGCTGATCGCGTAACGCCAGATACCCACGCTCCTACGGTGCCAGGCGCTCGAGGCGCCAGCGGCCGGCGCCCGTCTGCCCAAACGCAAGCCGATCGTGCAGGCGGTCGTCACGGTGCTGCCAGAACTCGTAATGGTCGGGGAGGAGCCGGTATCCGCCCCAGCGCGCAGGCAGGGGCACGGCGCCGCCCTCAAACCGCGCTGTCATCGCGCGCGCAGCCGCCTCGAGCTGATCGCGACTCGCGAGTGGCTCGCTCTGGCGCGACGCCCACGCACCGACCTGGCTTCCCCGCGGGCGGGTGGCGAAGTACGCCTCGGCCTCTGACCGCGCGACCGGCGTGACGGCTCCCTCGACCCGCACCTGACGTCCGAGCAAGCTCCAGTAGAAGAGGAGCGCTGCCCGCGTGTTCTCGGCCAGGTCGCGCGCCTTGCGGCTCTCGAGGCCGGTGTAGAAGACGAAGCCGTGCTCGTCGAAGCCCTTGAGCAGCACCATACGGACGGACGGCGCACCTTCAGCCGACGCGGTGGCCAGCGCCATCGCCTCAGCCAGCTCGATGCCGGCCTCGCGCGCTTCCCGAAACCACGCGTCGAACTGTCCGACCGGATCGGGATTCAGATCTCCCTCGAGCAGCGGTCGCCGGGTCATAGGTCAACCTTTCGACTTCCAGCGTGTCGACCGGTGCTACGGACGCTCACGGGTCGCGGTCGCGCTCGAGGTAGAGGCGCAGGCGATCGAGCCGATCGTCCCACTCCGCGCCCACGCTCGCCATCCAGGCAACTGCGTCCGAGAGCGGCGCCGGAGTGAGGTTGTAGCGAGCCTCTCGGCCGACCTTTCGGACGCCTACGAGCCCGGCGCTCTTGAGCTCGGCCAAGTGCTTGGCAACGGCCTGCCGGGTCACGGGCAGCTCGCGGGCGAGCTCGGTTGCGGTCGCCGTCTCGCGCTCGGCGAGGAAGCCGAGGAGGCGACGCCGGTTCGAGTCCGCGAGCGCCTCGAAGACGTCAGACACGAGCCGGACGACGGAGTCGCGGCAGCGCAGCCAGGAGCTCGACTCCCCAACTCCACTCGCCGGCGAGGGCGTTGGCCTCAGCCCCCGCCGCCGGCGTCTCGGTCACCGTGAGCTGGGTTCCGTACGCGCCCTCCTCCAGAGTGAGCCTGACGCGGCTCACGTTCCCGCGCTCGTCCTCCCAGCGGAAGCCGAGCTCCCGTTCGTGGTCGACGAGCTCGACGGTGGCGAGGCGCTCGGAGCCGTCGCCCCAGCGGAAGACGCCAGTCCCACCGAGTCGCACGTCGAGTGAGACCTCGTTCGCAAACCAGCTCGAAAGCACGCTCGCATCGGTCAGGGCATGCCAGAGCTCCTCTGCGGAGACGGAGAAGAAGGTTTCCCGGCGGATTATTCCATTCATGTGCAACCCATTGGTTGCGTATACTAGCAGTATGAGCCTGTTGGTTCCGATGGTGATCGAGTCGGACGGGCGGATGGAGCGCTCGTTCGACATCTACTCGCGTCTGCTCAAGGAGCGCATCATCTTCCTCGGCACCGAGGTCGACGACGCGATCGCGAACCTGATCACGGCTCAGCTGCTGTTTCTCGAGGCGGACGATCCCGACAAGGACATCAGCTTGTACGTGAATTCACCAGGCGGCTCGGCGTATGCCGGCATGGCGATCTACGACACGATGCAGTTCGTCAAGCCCGACGTGAGCACGATCTGCACCGGGATGGGCATGTCGGCGGCGGCGATGATCCTCTGCGGCGGCGCGGCGGGAAAGCGCTTCGCACTACCGCACACGAAGATGATGATCCATCAGGGCTCGGCCGGCTTCCGCGGCTCGCCGGCCGATATCCAGATCCAGGCGCGCGAGGTGCTCGCGATGACCGAGCAGATGGCGATGATCATCGCCGAGCACACCGGCCAGACCCACGCGCAGGTGATGAAGGACATCGACCGCGATCACTTCATGACGCCGGGAGAGGCGCGCGACTACGGCCTGATCGACGAGATCATTCAGCCGCGTAGTCGTAGCAGCAAGACGAACCCGGTCGCGGCGACCAGCGCTGCTCCCAGGAACGCTCCCCGGTAGCCGGCGACGCCGACGACGGCGCCCGAGGTGATTGCGCCGACCGCGAGCGCGACGTCGACGAAGGCCGAGATCGTCCCGACCGCAGCGCTTCGCTCGGCGACCGGAGCTTGTCCGACGGCGAAGGCCATGATCGCCGGAAAGGCGAGTGCCTGTCCAAGGGCGAACACGACGGTCCCGACGAAGAGACCGACCACGCTCGGCCAGGCGGCGATGATCGTCATGCCGAGCACGAGGCCGACGAGCGCGAGTTGCGCGGCGCGCCTAGCGCCGAGGCGATCGGGGATGCGCGCTCCAACGCTCCGCACTCCGAGCACGATCACCGAGAAGGTTGCGAACACGAGACCGGTGCGCTCGAGGCCGACCTCGATCGCGTGCAGGGCGATGAACGCGTTGAACGCGCCGAAGCTGAACAGCCCTGCGAGCAGGACGAGACCGGGCAGGAGCGCGCCGCGGTAGAGGAAGCCGCGGGACGCAGGCGGACCTTCGTCCACCGGCCTCGTCTCGCGCACGGTCAGCCCGATCACGAAGGCCAGCAGCGAGCCGGCCGCGGCCACGAGCCAGACTGCGTCGAAGCGGTCGCCTGCGAGCACGACGTCGCCGAGGAGAGGCCCGATCGCGAGGCCGCCGTAGGCAGCGAGCGTGAAATAGCTGAACGCCTCTCCTCGCCGCTCTTCCGGGGCGAGGTCGTTCACGACCGTCGCGGCACCCACGAAGAAGAACGCCTCGCCGACGCCCGTGAGCAGGCGCAATCCGACGAGCACCGGCAGCGTGCTGACGACGACGTAGGTCACGATCGTCACGGTCATCAGCCCGGTGCCGCCGAGCAGCAGAACTCGCCGTCCGCGGCGGTCGCCGACTCTGCCGGCGAGCGGTTGGAAAATCAGGGCGGTGAGGCTGCTCGCCCCCACGGCGAGCCCGATCCCGATTCCGCCGGTCGCGAGCGGTCCTTCGGCGTATCGCGGGAGCGTCGGCAGCAGGACGCCGATCGAGAGGAACGCGCCGAACGCCGAGAGCGCGACGAGCAGGAAGGCCGGTGTCAGCAGCCGTGGTCGGGCGGCTTCGACGGCGGCCGGCACGCGCCGATTCAAGCACGCCTCGCTGTGCGATCCTTTGGCAATGGCGCTGCTTGACGATCGGCCGGCGGTTGCTGGGACGAACCAGCCCGAGCCGCTCCGCGACTACAACCTGCTCGCCGAGAACCGGCCGCTCGTCGAGGCGCTTCGCCGCGAGGGCGCCGACTGGGCTGAGGAGCGAGCGCTTGCCTTCGGTGAGCTGCTCGGCGGCGAGCCGCTTGTCTGGGGCGCGGAGGCGAACACGCATCCGCCCGTCCTGCGCGCGTTCGACCGTTCCGGCCACCGGGTCGACGAGGTCGACTTCCACCCCGCCTGGCACCGCCTGCTCTCACTCGGCGTCGAGCACGGTCTGCACGCGCTCCCCTGGCGCGAGCCGCGCCCCGGAGCCCACGTCGCCCGGGGGACGCTGTTCACCCTGCTCGGCCAGGTCGAGGCCGGAGTCGGTTGTCCGCTCTCGATGACCTACGCGGCAGTTCCCGCCCTGCGCGCTTCACCCCATCTGGCCTCCGTCTGGGAGCCGCGCCTGACGTCGCTCGACTACGACCGCGTCACCCTCTGCGGCATGGCCATGACCGAGAAGCAGGGCGGTTCCGACGTCCGCGCGAACACCACCGTCGCTCGGCCGACGGGCGATGAGTATGAGCTGACCGGGCACAAGTGGTTCTGCTCGGCGCCGATGTCCAGCGTCTTCCTCGCCCTCGCGCAAGCGCCGGGTGGGCTCTCGTGCTTCCTGGTTCCACGAGCCGGGCTCCGGATCGTGCGGCTGAAAGACAAGCTCGGCAACCGCTCGAACGCCTCGGCCGAGATCGAGCTCGACTGCGCGCCTGCCTCTCTGGTCGGAGAGGAGGGCCGGGGCGTAGCCGCGATCATCGAGATGGTGAACCACACGCGTCTCGATTGCGTGCTCGGAACGACTGCGCTCATGCGCGCGGCAGTGTCGGAAGCCACGCACTACGCGTCGCAGCGGTGCTCCTTCGGGCGCCGCATCGCCGACCATGCGCTGATGCAGAACGTCCTCGCCGATCTCTGCCTCGAGTCGGAGGCGGCGACGGCGACCGCGCTCAGGCTCGCTCGCGCCTACGACGAGGCACCTGGCGACGAGGAGCAGGCGCACCTGAAGCGGCTCGCGACCGCCGTCTCGAAGTACTGGGTGTGCAAGCGTGGCCCGGCGCACGTTGCCGAGGCGCTCGAGTGCCTCGGCGGTAACGGCTACGTGGAGGACTTCGGGATGGCGCGCCTGCTGCGCGAGAGCCCGCTGAACTCGATCTGGGAAGGAACCGGCAACGTCAACTGCCTCGATGTCCTCCGCGCGACGGCGAAAGCGCCCGAGAGCCTTGACGCCTTCCTGGCCGAGCTCGAGCCCGCGCGGCATGCGGACCGCCGCCTGGACCGGTTCGTTCGCGAGCTCGTTCGCGAGCTCGCCGACCAGGCCGAGGCCGAGACGAGGGCTCGGCGGCTCGTCGAGCGGATGGCGCTCGCCTTCCAGGGCTCTCTGCTCGTCCAGCACGCGCCCCAGGCGGTTGCCGATGCCTTTTGCGCGTCGAGGCTCGACCGCGACGCCGGTCTCGCCTTCGGGACGCTGCCGCCCGGCCTCGATTTCGAGGCGATCGTCGAGCGCAACCGCCCGCTGGCCGCATGACGACCGTCGGCGAGGCGACGGAGATCGCCGCACGCTTCCTCGCGAACGTCGAGACGGTCATCCACGGGAAGCACGACGAGATCAAGCTCGTCCTCACGGCGCTCGCGTGTGGTGGGCACGTGCTGCTCGAAGACGTCCCGGGAACGGCCAAGACCGTGCTCGCCCGGGCGATCGCCCGCAGCATCGCGGGC
>Ga0136620_10000823_pt1 | contig 14312 bp, 15 predicted proteins | sample AntDrymUQ4162106_2_FD_104806 | JGI IMG/M metagenome (GOLD analysis project Ga0136620, IMG submission 104806) | Polar desert sand microbial communities from Dry Valleys, Antarctica - metaG UQ416 (21.06) | ecosystem: Environmental > Terrestrial > Soil > Desert | place: Antarctica: Dry Valley... | reverse complement strand
CTGCCTCGCTCCCGTCGCGAAGATCCTCAACGACTCGGTCGGCATCGAGGCGGGCGTCATGAACACGATTCACGCCTACACGGCCGACCAGAACCTGCACGACGCCCCACACAAGGACCTCAGGCGCGCCCGGGCGGCGGCGATCAACCTGGTGCCCACCTCCACCGGCGCGGCCAAGGCGATCGGAGCGGTCATCCCCGAGCTCGACGGCAAGCTGAACGGCGTCGCGGTGCGCGCTCCGATCCCGACCGGCTCGGTGGTCGACCTCACCTGTCACGTCTCTCGCGAGACGAGCGCCGAGGAGGTCAACGCCGCCTTCCGCGAGCGCGCCGACGCCGGACCGCTCGAGGGGATCCTCCAGTACTCGGAGGATCCGCTCGTCTCGAGCGACATCGCGGGCTCGGCGTACTCGGCGGTCTTCGACTCAGGTCTGACGATGGTCGTGGGCGGCACCGTCGTGAAGGTGCTCGCGTGGTACGACAACGAGTGGGGCTACTCGAACAGGCTGGTGGATCTGGCGCAGCGGGTGCTCGCGGGGGTGGCGACGCCGCGGTGACGCCGCCGCGGGTGGCGTTCGCGAAGCGGACGCTGGGACAGCTCGAGCTCAGAGAGGGCGACCGCGTGCTCGTGCGCGTCGACTTCAACGTGCCGCTGAAGAACGGTCGCGTGACCGACGACTCGCGCATCCGTGCCGCCCTGCCGACGATTGAGGAGCTGCGCGGGCGCGGCGCGCGGCTCGTGCTCTGCTCCCACCTCGGCCGTCCGAAGGGACACGACCCCGAGACTTCGCTGAAGCCCGCCTCGGAGCAGCTCTCGGAGTTGCTCGGCGCACCAGTGCGCCAGGCGCCCGAGGTGGTCGGCAGCGAGGCGCGGCGGATGGCATCGGCGCTCGAGCCCGGCGAGGTGCTCGTGCTCGAGAACACCCGCTGGGAGTCCGGCGAGACGAAGAACGACCCTGCGCTCGCGCAGGAGCTCGCGGCGCTCGCCGACGTCTACGTGGACGATGCCTTCGGCGCGGCCCACCGCGCGCACGCCTCGACCGTCGGCGTCACCGAGCACCTCCCGTCCGCGGCGGGCCTCCTGCTCGAGCGCGAGGTCTCGACGCTGCTCGGCATCGTCGAGTCCCCCGCCCCGCCGTTCGTGGTCGTGCTCGGGGGCGCGAAGGTGACCGACAAGATCGCGCTGATCGAGCGCTTCCTCGAGCTCGCGGACGCGATCCTGATCGGTGGCGCGATGTGCTTCGCGTTCTTTCGCGCCCGGGGCCAGTCCACGGGCGACTCGCTGGTCGAGGAAGAGGGGATCCCGCTCGCCGAGCGCGCGCTCGAGCGCGCCGAGGGCTCGGACTGCCGCCTGCTGCTGCCGAGCGACCTGGTCCTCGGCGACTCGTTCGCCGAGGACGCCTCGCACCGCGAGCTCGAGGGCACGGAGGTTCCCGACGGCTGGATGGGCCTCGACATCGGCGCCGCGACGGCCGAGCGCTACGGAGGCGAGATCGCCGCCGCCGGGACGGTCTTCTGGAACGGCCCGATGGGCGCCTTCGAGCTCGAGCCGTTCGCCTCCGGCACGCGCGCGGTGGCAGCGGCCGTCGCGGCGGCGGCGGGGACGACGGTGGTCGGCGGCGGGGACTCGGGAGCGGCGCTCGTCTCGTTCGGCCTCGCCGACCGCGTCGATCACCTCTCGACAGGCGGCGGAGCGTCGCTCGAGTTGCTCGAGGGAAAGTCGCTGCCGGGCGTGGAGGCCCTCGACGATGCCTGAGCACGGTCGTCGCCCCTACATCTCGGGCAACTGGAAGATGGCGAAGACGCTGTCGCAGGCCCGCACGCACATCGAGGCGCTGCTGCCTCTGCTCCCCGCCGGTGGGGGGATCGAGGTCGGCGTATGCGTCCCGTTCACCGCGCTCGAGGCCGTCGTCTCCGCGGCGGCCGGCAGCGATCTGCGGGTCTGCGCCCAGAACATGCACCAGCAAGACGAGGGCGCCTACACCGGGGAGGTCTCGGCGCCCATGCTCGTGGAGCTCGGCGTGACCGGCGTCGTGCTCGGGCACTCCGAGCGCAGGCTCCACTTCTGCGAGACCGACCGCGGTCTCCAGGAGAAGGTGCCGGCGGCGCTCGCGGCGGGGCTCCAGCCGATCCTGTGCGTCGGGGAGACCGACGAAGAGCGCGAGCAGGGCGACATGGAGCGCAGGCTGCGCAGCCAGGTGCAGGAGGCGCTCGAGAAGGTCCCGCTGGAGCGCCTTGCGGAGGTCGTGATCGCCTACGAGCCGGTGTGGGCGATCGGCACCGGCAAGAGCGCCACCCCTGAGCAGGCCCAGGAGGCGATCTCGTTCGTGCGCGCGCTCGTGGGCGATCGCTCGCGCCCGGCTGCCGAGGCCGTGCGCGTGCTCTACGGCGGCAGCGTCAAGGCCGAGAACGCCGCCGAGCTGCTCGGCCAGCCCGACGTCGACGGCGCGCTCGTCGGCGGCGCGAGCCTCGATCCGGACGGCTTCGCGAAGATCGTCGCGGCCGCCGCGCCGTGAGCCTCCCCGACGGCCCGGGTGAGCCGCCGGTCGCGAGCGTCTGCCTGGTCGTGCTCGACGGCTGGGCGCTCGCGGAGGCCGGGCCGGGCAACGCCGTCGAGCAGGCCGACACCCCGGTCTTCGACGAGCTCTGGGAGCGCCACCCGCACACGACGCTCGAGACGAGCGGCGAGGTAGTCGGCCTGCCGGCGGGACAGATGGGCAACTCCGAGGTCGGCCACCTCAACCTCGGCGCCGGGGCGGTCGTGCCGCAGGATCTGAAGCGGATCGACGACGCCGTCGCGGACGGGTCGCTCGCCGAGAACGATGCGCTCGAGCAGGCCTTCACGGCCGCCGGCGAGAGCGGGCGGCTGCACCTGCTCGGCCTTGTCTCGGACGGCGGCGTCCACGCGAGCATGGATCATCTGCGCGCGCTGATCGAGCTTGCCGCCGCGCGCGGCGTCGAGGACGTCGTGCTGCACGCGTTCACGGACGGCCGCGACACTCAGCCGCACACGGGCGCGGGCCACATCGAGCGGGCCGAGGGCTGGCTGTCAGGCGCCGGGGGCCGCGTCGCCACGGTCAGCGGGCGCTTCTACGCGATGGACCGCGACCGCCGCTTCGACCGTACCCAGTGCGCCTACGACGCGATCGTCCACGGCCGCTCCGAGGTGCCGCAGGTGGCCACCGGCAAGGAAGCCGTCGAGGCCGCCTACGAGCGCGACGAGACCGACGAGTTCATCCAGCCGACGCTGGTCGGGGAGGAGGGGCGGATCCGCTCTGGCGACGGCGTCGTCTGCTTCAACTTCCGCTCCGACCGCGCGCGCCAGCTCACCGCCGCGCTCGGCGAGCGCGACTTCGACGGCTTCGACCGCGGCCACGCGGCCGACCCGCTCCTCGTCACGCTCACCGAGTACCGCGAGCACTGGGACTACCCGGTGGCGTTCCCGCCGCATCGGCCGGCGACCACGATCGCGCGCGTGCTGGCCGACCGCGGCATCGCCCAGCTGCACGTCGCGGAGACCGAGAAGTACGCGCATGTGACCTACTTCTTCAACGGCGGCGAGGAGGATCCCTACGACGGCGAGGAGCGTGCGCTGGTCGACTCCCCGCGCGACGTCAAGACCTATGACGAGAAGCCGGCGATGAGCGCTCGCGAGGCCGCCGACGCCTTTGTCGAGCGCTTCCGCGACAGCGACTACGGATTTGCGGTGATCAACTTCGCAAACGCCGACATGGTCGGCCACACGGGCGTGATCGAGGCCGCCGTCGCCGCCGTCGAGGCCGTCGACGAGTGCCTCGGGCTCGTCGTGGCGGCGGTCCACGAGCGCGGCGGCGCGTGCTTGATAACGGCCGATCACGGCAACGCCGACCGCATGCTCGACGAGCAGGGAGAGGTCGACACCGCGCACTCGAAGAACCCCGTGCCGCTGATCGTCACGGCGCTGGTCGAGGCCCTGCGCGCTGGCGGCGCGCTCGCCGACGTGGCGCCGACCGCGCTCGAGCTGATCGGCGTCGAGCAGCCCAACGAGATGACCGGCCGGTCGCTGCTCGACCCTGAGTAGCGGTCAGGACTTGTCAAGCCACCACTAAGGTTTTATGATGAGTCCCGAGGCATCAACAGCAACCTTCAGGAGGTGATGTTCGTGTCGATCGTCATGCGGCCGGATCCCTTCTCGACTGAGATGAGCCGGCTCTTCGACACGCTCTTGACTGGCTCCGACGGACTCTCTCAGCAGCGCTGGTCGCCAGCGATGGACCTGGTCGAGGCAGACGACCATTTCGTCCTCAAGGCCGATGTGCCGGGTATGAGCGAGGACGACGTCCGGATCGAGATCCGCGACAACGCGCTCACGGTCTCCGGCGAGCGCAAGGCCGAGCACGAGCGAAGCGAGCGCGGCTGGCACCGCGTGGAGCGCTCGTTCGGTCGCTTCAGCCGTACGCTGACGTTGCCCGAGGGCATCGACCCGGATGCGGTGACCGCGTCGTTCGCCCGCGGCATGCTGAGTGTGCGGATCCCGAAGCTCGCCGAGCGTCGGCCACGGGTCGTGACTGTCTCGCCAGACACACAGCAGGCGACGGTCGAGGCCACTGCCCGCGGCGTCGGTGGCGGTGACGCCGATCCGGCCGGCGACCGGGAGTCGGAGTCGAGCGCCGCCCGAGCCTCGTAGCCGGACGGCGGGGCCAAGCTCGTCAGGCGGTCTCGTCGGCGCCACGCCCGCGACTTACTCTGCGGGCGTGGCGCCGACCTTCTTGATCGCCGCTCACGACGGGCGCGCGCGCGCGGGCGTTCTTGCGACCGCGCACGGCGACCTCCAGACGCCCGCCTTCGTCCCGCTCGCATCCACGGCCACCGTCAAGGGGCTTGCGGCCGCCGAGGTCGAGCAGCTCGGCTACGAGATGGTGCTGGCCAACACCTTCCATCTCTTCATACAACCCGGCCACGAAGACATCGAGCGGATGGGCGGGCTGCACGAGTTCATGGGCTGGCGGCGCCCGATCATCACCGACTCGGGCGGCTTCCAGGTCTTCTCGATGGGCCACGGCTCGGTCGCCGAGGAGGTCAAGCGCAGGCGTGCGAGCACGAACAGCCAGGGGCGCGTGCTCTCGATCGAAGAGGAGGGCGTGCGCTTTCGCTCCTACCTAGACGGCGGCGAGCGCTTCATGGGCCCCGAGACCTCGATGGGGGTCCAGGCTGCGCTCGGCTCGGACGTGGCGCTCGCCTTCGACGAGTGCACCCCCTTCAACGTGACGCGCGACTACACGGCGCGCTCGACTGAGCGCACGCACCGCTGGCTCGATCGTTGCGTCGAGTGGCACCGGGCGCACGCGCCGGCCGGCCAGCTCCTCTACGGGATCGTCCAGGGCGGCGTCTATCGCGACCTGCGCGTCGCCTCGGCCGAGCGGATCGTCTCGACGGCGGTCGACGGCGTCGCGATCGGCGGCTCGCTCGGCCAGGACAAGGACCAGATCCGCGAGGTGGTCGAATGGACCGTCGCGGCGCTTCCGCAAGCGCTGCCGCGACACCTGCTCGGGATCGGCGACGTCGACGACATCCTGCACGCGGTCGCCGCCGGCATCGACACGTTCGACTGCGCCACGCCGACCCGACTGGCGCGCCACGGGACGGCGCTCGTGCCGGACCCCGAGGCCCGCTGGCGGCTCGACCTCAAGCGGCCGCGCTGGCGGATGAGCCGGGAGCCGATCGCGGCCGGCTGCCCGTGCCCTGCGTGCCGCGATCACACCCGCGGCTACCTGCACTACCTCTGTCGAGCCGGCGAGCTGACCGCCGCGCGCCTGGTGACGCTGCACAACCTGACGTTCATGGCTGAGCTGATGGCGCGCGTGCGTGAGGCGGTGCGAAGCGGGCGCCTGCCCGAGCTCAGCCAGGCCGTGCTCGCGGGCGCCGCCCCGTGGGAGCCCGTGTCGCCTTGACCTCTCCGCTAGCGCGCGGTGTTGCGCTCGATCAGCTCGCGCAAGCCCTGGACCTGCCCATCGACGTCCGGCTCGCGTGGGGCCTCGGCGCCGCTTCCGCCGCTGCTCGAGACAAAGGCGAGCGCGAGCGCCGCGGCGATCACGATCGACGCGACCGTCGCCGCGAGGCGCCCGAGCGGAAAGCCCCCGCTGCGCTCGCGCGGCCGGCGCGAAGGGCGCGCGGAAGGGCGATCGTCGGTCCAGGGCTCGGCCGGGGCGTGCACCTGCGTGCCCGTTGCGCCGCCGCCGGTCGCGGGCAGCGCCTGCGTCGCCTCGCTGTCCCATGCGAGCGCCCGCGTGCGCTCCATGCTGTCGAGCCCCTGGGTCGCCTCCGTCGCGTGGCCGTGCAGCCCGGCGCGCAACGCCTCCCCGAGCTCGGCCGCGCTCGCGTAGCGCGCCTGCGGGTCGGGTGCCAGGCAGTGCAGCACGGCATCGTCGAGCGCGGGCGGGAGCCCCGGTCGGTGGATCGAGATCGGCTCGACGTGCTGGCTCTGCTGCTTGAGCGCGAGCTCCGAGATCGACCCGTACTCGTGCGGGAGGCGCCCTGACAGGAGCTGGTAGGCGACGACCCCCAGCGAGTAGATATCCGCGGGCGGCCCCGCCTCGTCGCCGCGGGCCTGCTCCGGAGAGAGGTAGGCGGCAGTGCCGAGGATCGAGCCGACCTGCGTGATCCGGCTTTGCTCTGCGGCCTTTGCGATGCCGAAGTCGGCCAGCTTCGTGGCGCCCGTCTCCGCGGCGACGAGCAGGTTGCCCGGCTTCACGTCGCGGTGCACGACGCCGCCACGGTGCGCGTAGTCGAGCCCGCGGCAGGCGTCGACGAGCACGTTCACCGCCTCCTCGATCTCGAGCATGTGACGCTCGCGCAGCAGGTCTGCGCACGACGCGCCGTCGACGTACTCCATGACGATGTAGTGGCGGCCCGAGTCGGCGTCACGGCCCGAGTCGAAGACCTGGACGATGTTCGGGTGCTGAAGCCGTGCGGCGGCGAGCGCCTCGCGGCGAAAGCGCGCCACGAACGCGTCGTCGTCGGCCAGGTGCTCGGCCAGCAGCTTGACGGCGACCGCGCGCTCGAGCACCGTGTCGAGCGCGCGGAAGACCGTCGACATGCCACCCGCGCCGAGGCGCGAGTCGATGCGGTAGCGGCCCGCGACGGTCTCGGGCGCGCTCATCGTCCGAGCCGCTCGCGGCCCTCGCGCTCGAGCGCCCGCAGGCCGCGCTGCACCGGGGCCGGCACGACCGCCGTGCCGCCGTCTCCGCTCTTGCCCTGTTCCTCCGGCTGCGCGGGCGTGCCGCCTCCCGGTGTCTCGGCGGGCGGGTCGGGATCCTTCGGGGGCGGCGGCTCCGTGCTCGGCGGGGCTTCCTCGTCCTCGTCGCTGCCCTTGCCCTTGCCCTTGGGGGTGTCCGTCGGCGGGGTCGTGCTGGTGGTGGGGGCGGGCTTCGTCGTCGAAGGCACAGGCGTCGGGTCGGGCGTCGTCGTCCGCGCCGGGCGGTTGGCCGCGCACTCCTCCTCGGCCACGTCCTTGAGGTGCCCGACGCCGTCGCGCAGAGCCTGCTCGACGTCCGAGTCGATGTCGTCGGGGAGGCGCTCGACCCGCCTGTCGAGGCGCACGAAGGTGCCCTTCTCGACGTCGCCGCACGCACCGGCGTCGACGCGTCGCTGCGCCTCCTCGAGGTCGGCGATCAGCGCAGCGGCCTGCGCGCGGGGGATCGGCTGGCGCTCGCTGCCACAGGCGCCGAGCGCCAGCCCCGCCGCGACCGCGATCCCGATCTGTCGCAGCGGTCCGTTCACTGGCCGGCGAAGAGGCGCCGGCCGAGCGCCTGCGGCAGGCCGGCGCGCTCGATCGCACGCGCGGCGTCCTCGACCGGGTACTCGGTCCGGTGCCAGGTCGCGGTCCAGCTCTCGAGTGCAAGCAGCAGCCAGGCGGCGCGAGGGTCGCCGTCGCGCGGCTGGCCGACGCCGCCCGGATTGAGGATCCACTCGCCGGAGGACAGGTCGGCCTCGGCGCCGGCGGGCGTCTGGCGACCGTCGGCGCCGCCGCCGTCCACGCGCCAGAAGCACAGCGCCACATGCGAGTGCCCGACCACGCCCACGCGCGTGTCCATCGCGTCCATGCACTCGCCGGCCTGGACGGTCGAGAGCACATACTCCCAGACGGGGTCGCGGGGGCTGGCGTGGAATAGCCCCAGCGGGCCGCTGCTGTCGGCCGGTGCGAGGCCGGCGAGGTAGTCGAGCGCGTCCGAGCCGATGTGCTCGCGCGTCCAGCGTGCCGCCGCCGCGGCGTTGCTCGAGAAGGTGGCGATGTCGAGCCGGCCGAGCACCACCAGGTCGTGGTTTCCCACCAGGCAGACCGCGCAGCGCTCGGCCGCGAGCGCGACGCACTCGTCGGGCTCGGCGCCATAGCCGACGAGGTCGCCGAGGCACCAGGTCTCGTCCACCCCCGCTCGCTCGATGTCGGCGAGCACGGCCTCGAAGGCGGGCAGGTTGCCGTGGATGTCGGAGACCAGTGCGACCCGGCGCGGCGGACGCGGGGCGCTCTCTACAGTTGGCTCGCCATGGGTCGTCATCGTCTATCGCTGCCGGCCGCGCTGGTGCTCGTGGGCCTGGCCGCCGGGGTGGCGACCCTCGTGCTCAGGCCTCGAAGCGGCTTGATCGAGCCGGACGTGATCGACAAGACAGCGTACTTCAGCGCTCAGGAGATCGAGCGGGCAGAGGCTTTCCGGGGACCGCAGCGCGTGCTCGGCGTCGCCGGCCTGCTTGTCTCCGGGGGCACGCTCGCGCTCGTCGTCCTGCGTCCCCCGCGCCGCCTGCGCCGGGCGCTCGAGCGCTCGACCAGGCGACCGCTGCTGGGAGGCGCGGCGGTCGGCGCGGGCGTGTCGCTCGTGCTGACGGCGGTCGCGCTGCCGCTCGACGCGGTGTCGCACGAGCGTGCGGTGGACGTCGGGCTCTCGACCCAGGAGTGGGGCTTCTGGCTCACCGACCTGGCAAAGGCGAGCGCGATCGGGGCGCTTTTCGCGGCCGGTGGAGCGGCTGGCGCTGTCGCGCTCGCACGGCGCTTCCCGCGTCACTGGTGGGCCCCGGGCGCGCTTGCGATCACGGCCGTCTCGATCGCGTTCGTGTTCGTCGCCCCGCTCGTGCTCGACCCGATCTTCAACCGCTTCACCCCGCTGCCCGCCGGCGAGCTGCGCTCCGACGTGCTGACGCTCGCCGAGCGCTCGGGCGTCGAGGTCGGCGAGGTCTACCGGATGGACGCCAGCCGGCGCACGACCGCGGTCAACGCCTACGTCGGGGGGCTCGGCGCGAGCAAGCGCGTCGTGCTCTACGACACGCTGCTCGACGACCTCGAGCCCGCCCAGGTCCGCTCGGTGGTGGCCCACGAGCTCGCCCACCAGCGCTACGGGGATCTGCCCAAGGGGATCCTGTGGCTCGCGATCGTCACCGTGCCCGCGGCCTATCTGGCGCAGCGGCTGACCGAGCGCCTCGCGCCCTCAGGCGCGATCGGCTCGCCCGCGATGCTGCCCGCGCTCGCTCTCGCCGTCGCGCTCGTGTCGTTCGCGGTCGGGTCGGCCGGCAACGTGCTCTCGCGCCAGGTAGAGACGCGGGCCGACGCGTTCGCGCTCGACCTGACGCGGGATCCCGCCGCCTTCATCGGCCTCGAGCGCGGGCTCGCGACGCGCAACGTCTCAGACCCCGACCCGCCGCGCGTCCTGCACCTGCTGTTCGGCACCCACCCGACAACGCTCGAGCGGATCGGCTACGGCGAGGCGTGGCGAGCCCGGGGAGGTTCCTAGTCCCCCGGGTACTCGGGGAGGTTCTTGATCCCTTCGCGCGTCTCCCACTTGCCGAGGTTGTCCTCCATCGCCTCGATCAGCTCGCGCATGAAGCGTGGTGACAGGCTGACGCGCGAGACCACGACGCCGGGCACCTCCTCGTCCTCGACCTCGTGGTCGACGCGCGCGAACGTGATCGTGAACTCGTACTCCGAGTGGCTCACGTTCGCGAAGTTGGCATAGACGCCGGCCATCGCCTCGGGTGAGGTGTGGATGTTGAAGCGGCGCTCGGCTCCCTCGTCGGGCACGCGCTCTAGTATCGCACCGGGCCGGTCATGCGCACAATCGTCCTAGCCGTAGGTCGCCTCCGCCCGCCCTTCTCCGACGACGTCCAGCACTACCAGCAGCTGCTCGCTCGCCACGCTCGCCTCGAGCTGATGGAGGTGAAGGAGGACGAGAAGGTCACTGGACGCGTTCCCGCGACCGCCTTTCTGTGCCTGCTCGACTCGCGTGGCGCGGCCCTCGACTCGCTCGCCTTCGCGGAGTTCCTCGAGCAGCGTCGCCAGTCGGGAAAGGATCTCTGCTTCGTGCTCGGCGGTCCGCGCGGACTCGATCTGGCCGACTGCGACATGCGCCTGTCGTTCGGGCCGATCACGCTGCCCTACCAGCTCGCCCGGGTCGTGCTGCTCGAGCAGCTCTATCGCGCCCACAAGATCCTGGCGCGCGAGCCATACCATTACTGAGTGTCCTGCCGCCCATCGGCTCGCCCTTGACCGACCCGGTCGCGAGCCTGCGCGCGGCCCTCTCGGCCGTCGCCGGCGAGCTGCGCAGCGGCGCGCCGACGGCGCCCGCGCGCCTCGAGCGCCCGCCACGCGCGGAGCTCGGCGACTACTCCACCAACCTTCCGCTGCTGCTCGCCGGCTCGATCGGCGATTCCCCGCGAGCGGTTGCCGAGCGCCTGGGAGCGCTGCTGTCAGAGCGCCTCGGCGCCGACCTCGAGCGCGTCGAGGTGGCAGGGCCGGGCTTCCTCAACCTGTTCATGGCCGCAACCTGGTGGCGTCGTGCGGCAGGCGACACTCTCAAAGCGGGCGCCTCGTTCGGCGCCGGCGGCGCACAGCCGCCAGAGCGGATGCTGCTCGAGTTCGTGAGCGCGAACCCGACCGGTCCGCTGACGGTCGCATCCGGGCGCCACGCCGCCTACGGCGACTCGCTCGCTCGCATCCTCGGGTTCCACGGGCACGCGGTCGAGCGCGAGTACTACGTCAACGACCAGGGCGGTCAGATCGATCGCTTCGCGGAGTCCATTCGCGCCCGCGCGCGCGGGGAGGAGCCCCCCGAGGACGGCTACAAGGGCGCCTACGTGATCGAGCTCGCCCGCCGGATCGAGGGCGCCGATGGGCTCGAGCCCGACGAGCTGGCGCGGCTCGGGGTCGTGTCGATGGTCGAGGAGATCCAGGCGACCCTCGACCGCGCCCACGTCTCGCACGAGCGCTTCTTCTCGGAGCGCTCGCTGCACGAGAGCGGCGCGCTCGACCGCACGCTGGGGCTGCTCGAGGAGCGCGGCGCGCTCTACCGGCACGAGCACGCGCTGTGGCTGCGAACCAGCGCCTACGGCGACGACAAGGACCGCGTCCTGCGCCGCTCGAACGGCGAGCTGACGTACTTCGCGTCCGACATCGCATATCACGAGGAGAAGCGCGCACGCGGCTTCGATCGCCTGATCGACGTTCTCGGCGCCGACCATCACGGCTACGTACGCCGCATGCTCGCGGCATGGCAGGCGCTCGGCGGCGACCCCGAGCGATTCGAGCTCGTGATCATGCAGCTCGTCAACCTGCTCGAGCGCGGCCAGCGCGTCCAGATGTCAAAGCGCGGCGGCGAGTTCGTGACCCTCGACGAGCTGATCGAGGACATCGGCGTCGACGCCGTGCGCTTCTTCCTCGTGCAGCGAAGCCACGAGACGACGCTCGACCTCGACCTCGCGCTCGCGCGCGCCCAGAGCCAGGACAACCCCGTCTACTACGTCCAGTACGCGCACGCCCGCATCGCCTCGATCCTGCGCAACGCGGGCGCCGAGCGCGTGCGCGAGGCGCTCGACGCCGACCTGACCCGCTCGAGTGGCGACCTCCACCCGTCGGAGCTCGGCCTGCTCAAGCGCCTGCTCGAGCTGCCGGCCGAGGTCGCGGTGGCCGCAGAGCGGCGCGCGCCGCACCGGATCGCCGCCTACGCGCACGAGACGGCGCAGGACTTCTCGGCCTTCTATCGCGACTGCCGCGTCGTCGGGGCGGCAGACGACGGCGGCGACGAGACCTTCCGGATCGCCCTCTGCGTGCACGCCGGGCGCGTGATCGCGACCGCGCTCGAGCTGCTGGGGGTCTCTGCGCCCGAGCAGATGTAGGCGCGCCCGCCTACAGCTCCGAGAAGAGGTTGATCCCGAGGCGGTCCATCGCGGCCAGCGCCTCGCCGTTCAGCCGCGTCAGCTCGTTCGTGTAGAGGAGCACGCCCATGGCGATCAACACGACTCCGGAGATAACAGTGATCGCCCCGTAGTGGTCGCGAAAGAACCGAAAGACGCCGGTCACCCGCGAGAAGGCGAGCGCGCTGAGGATGAACGGCACCGCCAGCCCGGCCGCGTAGGCGGCGAGCAGGACGCCGCCCTCGCCGACCGTCGAGCGCGTGCTAGCCGCAGTCAGGATCGCGCCGAGCGTGGGCCCCGTGCAGGGCAGCCATGCGATCGCAAAGGCGAGCCCGGCGATCACGGGCCCGCCCGTGGCGGCGCGCTCGCCGAGCCCGCGTGGGCGCCAGTCGCGGCGCAGGCGCGGCACGACCAGGGTCAGGATGAACAGCACGCCCATCAGCGCGATCACGACGCCCGCGACTTGGCGCAGGGTCTGGCGGTGCTCGAGCAGCAGCGCTCCGAGGCCGGTCGCCGTCATGCCGAGCGCGACGAACATCACCGTGAAGGAGAGGCAGAAGAGCAGCGCCGGGCCGAGCACGCGCGCGCGGCCGCGCCCGTCGCGTAGCTCGGTGACCGAGACGCCGGAGATCGCCGACAGGTAGCCGGGCACGAGTGGCAGCACGCAGGGCGAGACGAACGACACGAGCCCCACGAGGAAGGCGGCCGCGATGCCCGTGTCGACGCCGCTCACAGGGTGCTCACAAGTCGTAGCGGGCGAGGTCCGCCTCGACCCGCGCCGAGCGCTCGCCCTCCGCCTCGCCGCTGTCGTCGCCCGCGGCCGGGTCGGCATCGCGATGGGGGCCGCCCGCGACGGCCGGCCGGCGCCTGCGCCAGCGCAGCGCCGCCGCCGCCACACCGGCGGTCGTAAGCAGCAGCACCAGCACCGGCACGAGCCAGGCGGCGCGACCTGCGCCCTCGTCCGGGGGCACAGCGAGCACGCTCGCGCCGAACTCCGCCGCGAGCGCCGCCTTGATCGCGGCCTTCGACTGGCAGCGCTCGACGAGCTCGACGATGAACTCGCGCTCCCGCCGCGCCTGGGGGGCTTCGATCGCGAGTGACAGCGGCGTGCCGCATACCGGGCACATCACCTCGTCCTCGATGTCGGCGACGCTCGTCTGCGGGCATGCGGCGACGGCGACCGCGGCACCCGGCCCAAGCAGGGCGAGGGCCGCGATCAGTCCCGCGAGCGCGCGCCTCATACGCGCTCCTCGAGCAGAGGCATGACCTGCCGGCGAAAGAAGTCGTCGTCGACGGGCCCGCGCACCAGGGCTACCACCCGTCCGGCGCGGTCGATCAGGATCGTCTCGGGATAGGCCGCCACGCCGAACTCGCCCTGGGTCTTGGCGTCGGTGTCGCGGACGATCGGATACGACAGCCCGAGCTCCTTGACGAACTCGCGCGCGTCGTCTGACACGTCGAGCACGTCGACGCCGAGGACGGTGCCGCCGCGCGGACCGATCCGCCTGTGCCAGCGCTCGAGCAGCGGCGACTCCTGGCGGCAGGGCTCGCACCAAGAGGCCCAGTAGTTGAGAACGACGACCTGACCTTTGAGCTCGGCGAGCGAGGTCTGACCGCGCCCGTCGAGGCGCGGCAGGGCGATCGACGGGGCCGCCACGCGCTCGCCGCCGGCGAGCTTGACGTCGAGGGCGCGGTCGGGCTGGGCGGCTGCGAGTCCATAGGCCAGCAGCGCCAGCAGGGCGAGCACCCCGACGCAGACGGCGAGGGGGAGGGGCGAGAGGACGCGCTTCATCGGCTTGAGACAAGGGTAGAGCGACGCCCTCGGGCGTCCGTGCCCGCCGCCGCGCAGAGGTACAATCGCCGCCGCGCGGACGTAGCTCAGTTGGTAGAGCGCGAGCTTCCCAAGCTCGAGGTCGCGGGTTCGAGGCCCGTCGTCCGCTTCGGAGACCTCGCCTGGGAGCATGTACGTGCGCCGGGGCACCGGGCGCCGACGCTCGACCTCCCTGCTACAGGTGAGTCCATGACGCCGCGACCCAACGTGCTCGCCGCCTCGGGCCTCGACCGCGCCCATCTCCTGAGGCGAGACGCCGGCTGGCAGGCTGAGCGGTGGGCCGATCCCACGAGCCGCGTGCTCGCGGTTTCGGGCACCGACGTCGCGAT
>Ga0136620_10000822_pt1 | contig 14316 bp, 7 predicted proteins | sample AntDrymUQ4162106_2_FD_104806 | JGI IMG/M metagenome (GOLD analysis project Ga0136620, IMG submission 104806) | Polar desert sand microbial communities from Dry Valleys, Antarctica - metaG UQ416 (21.06) | ecosystem: Environmental > Terrestrial > Soil > Desert | place: Antarctica: Dry Valley... | reverse complement strand
TGATCCTGTTAGCCGCCGCAGTACCGCGAATGGCATTCGCGCTCGACGCCGGCGGACACGCCGCCGACGCCGGCGGCACAGGCAGGGGGTAGACAGGCACCGCCGGGACATTGGACAAGAAGAAGAACACCTTGCCCTGATCCCGGCTGGCGCCGACGTCCTGGTACGGGGCGGCGGCGACGTAGTCGGGCTCGCCGTCGCGGTTCAGGTCACCGGGCGCCCTCGAGCTCCAGCCGAGGGAGCTTCCGTTGTTCGTGCCGCCCCCTTGGATGGGCCGACTGGGCTGCGCCTCGGATGCCGGCAGGGCCAGCGTCTTCAGCACCGAGCCGTTACTGCCATCGAAGATCGTCGTGGTGGTGTTATTCCCCTGCAGGTTGCTGACGTAGGAGTCGGTTCTGCCGTCCTTGTTGTAGTCGGTCCGGCTCAGAGCCCACCCGAATGCCCTGTTGGGGCCTGCGAAGGGATCGAGGTACTCGCGCAGCAGGACGCCCCTGCCCTGGGCAACGGAGGCCCTGCCGTCGAAGACCCACGAGCGACCCGCAGAGTCCCCAGCGGGGCCGTTCTGGATGAAGCCGGTGCCGTAGAGCTCGGGGACCCCGTCGGCGTTCAGGTCGCCCGGCCCCCCGCGGTCCAGGTCCTGGAGTCCGAAGAAGGCGCTGTCATCCGGGTCCGGCTGGTCGATCCGCGAGAGGACCGACCCGTCGGCTCCGCTGAATATGTAGATGCGCCCGTGGCGGCTGGGATCCGGCCTGTAGCCCGTCGCGGGGACGAGGTGGTCGGGGAAGTTGTCACCGTTGACGTCTCCCACGACCTGGGGCCCACCACCTAGGCTGCCACAGGCGCCCCCGTGAGAGGCCTGGCTGTCGCCGCTTCCGCAGGCCGGCGCCCTACGGTCCGCGACCGGAATGTTGAGCGTCCGGATGAGCCCGAACGTGTTGCCGTCGACGACGAACACCTCGCCCTCGTTCGCTCGGCAGTTGGCAGGAAACTGCGCGGCGGGGAAGGGTGATCCGGTCGCGGGGTTTATGCCGCAACCCGCGGGGAAGTCGTTGGAAGGGGCAGCAACGAGGAGGTCGGGCACCCCGTCCCTGGGCCCGCCGCCCTGGGTTCCGACGTCTCCGGCCGCTCCGATCCGGGATGCGAAGCCTCCGTTTGGCTGCGGATTGAAGTTGTTCAGGGTGCGGATCACCTGGCCGTTGGGGCCGCTGAGCACATAGCCTCGGCCCTGGTTCTCGTTGCACCCATTCGGCTCGGGCTGCCCGCACGCCGGGCCCGACCCGGTGTAGACGTCATAGCCGGAGGCGCCCGCCACGAGGTCCTCCCTGCCGTCCCTGTTGGGTCCGACATCGCCCGGGACCGAGATGTAGAAGCCGAAGTTCCCGCCATCCTGGGGTTCCGGTGTGACCTTGTAGACCACCTTCTGGGTCGCACCGTCGATCAGGGCGATCCTCCCGGCGTTGTTATCGGCGACGCCGCCGACCTCGGCGGCGGGGAGGTCCTGGACCCAGCTGGAGGCAAAGACGTCGCGAATCCCGTCCCCGGTCAGGTCCGCGGCATCCGAGAGGCGCTCGGCAAAGCGGGAATTGAAACCAGGATCCGGGGACTCGGTCGCGACCACGTCGTACTGCGTATTGGGCGTCGCCCCAAGCGCGCCCGCAACGCCGACCGCCAGCGCCGCACAGGTGGTCACTGCCGCTAGAGCGAGCAGTCGAATACGCGTGCCAGCCTGACGAGATCGTCTCACCCAGATCCTCCCAGTCCCGAGTTGATGGGAGCGCCGGGCGCCCCCCTATCACTGCCGCAACTTGCGCTGATGGTTCGCAGCCTTGCGGAAAGGCGATGCGCTTACAATCCGTAGCGCTACGGATTTTTGCTCGGGCTGGTGCTCCCCCCGTGAACCACTTCTCGGGCCTAGGCGAGTTCCTGCCTGGATTCGACTCCCAGCTTGCGAAGCGCCGACGCCACGTGGTCTTCGACGGTGCGCGGCGATATGAAGAGCATTTCGGCGATCTCGCGGTTCTTGCGGCCCGTCCCGGCCAGGCGGGCCACCTCGGCCTCGCGCGGCGAGAGCTCGTCTCCGTACGCCCTGCGGCCCCCCCGCCCAGTAGGGGGAAGCGGGATGCCCTGGGCCTTGAGCTCGGCCCGTATCCGCGCCGCATCCGAGCTGGCCTGTAGATGGTCGAAGGTCTCCAAGGCACTTAGAAGCAGCTGGGCTCCGTCCTCGTCGTCCAGGGCGAGCAGGCAGCGGGCTGCTCCCTCATGAGCGTGAGCCGCGTCGTGCGGGGAAGGCAGCTCACTCCATATGTTTCCTGCTCTCGCGAAGAAGCGGGCTGCGGCCCTATGGCTACCCTCGGCTTCCGCGACAGCCCCGTGGCAGAAGTAGCTCGCCGCGCGGGCTGCCGGGGCGTCCCGGCCGCGTAGGCCCCTTGCGAAGTCATTCGCCACGTCGCGAGCCTCGGCCCCATCCCCGCAAGCGAGGAGGGCCTGCACCGCCGCGGGCGCCAGCTCCCTGCCCCATATCCAGATGCCCTTGCGCTTCATTGACTCGAGTCCGAGGGAGGCCACCTGGCGGGCCGCCCTCGGTTCTCCCTGGGCGAGGCGAGTGCGAGCGAGCCAGGCAGAGGCCGTTACCCGGGCCGACATCCATCGCCTGGTTTGCGCCAGTTCCAGGACCGACGCAAACCTCCGCGCAGCCTCCTCGACCTCCCCCCGGCTCAACAACAACGCGCCGAGGATCATCTCGCTGCTGACCGACAGGACGACCCTCCCCGGCTCGGGCTGCGCAAGCTCGCGCGCACGCGACTCAATCCCGTCCCACCGCCCGGTGCGCCAGTCGAGGGCAAGCCTCACGCTCTCGCGCCAGGGATCCCACCAGACGTGGTCAAGCTCATCGTCTAGACGGGCAACCTCGGCAAGAAAGCACTCGGCGTGCCCGTAATGGCCGACGCCGAGGGTCACCAGGGCAAGGCCGTGATATCCCCGCAGCAGCTCCAGCTTCTCCTCTACCGATTCTCCTTCGGGGGGGATCTGGCCGAGGGCGCTCCATCCGGCTGGATCTCCGACAGCGAGCAGGATGGCCGCCCGCTGGAAGTAAACGGCGGTCTTGACCAGAGGGTCATCCGTGTGCGCCGCCGCCTGCACAGCTTGTCCGAGCCAGGCGAGGTTGTCCTCCACGCCCCCCTCTGTCTGCCACGGCCGAGCCAGGTCGACCATGGCACGAGCGGCCAGCTCCGGTCGTCGCGAGAGCTCGCCCACCGCCCGGGCCATCTCTGCGTGCCAGCAATCGTCGTCCCCGGCGCTGTAGCGCAACCGGCAGAGGCGAAAGCGCAGTTCGCCCCGGACGCCGACCGCCATGGGCTCGTTGTCGAGAGTCCGCTGTAGCAGCCCGATGGCCATCTCGGGGCGCTCGCTGTAGGGCGCAGCGGAGCCCAGCTTGACCGCCATGCGGACCCTGGCCGCCCGGGACAGGCCGGGTGCTCGGAGGGCCTCCTCGAGGAGCCGGGCGGCGGCTCGGTCGTGCCCTACGGAGCTGGCCGCCTCGGCGGCCAGCTCGGCGTAGCGCACCCACTGCTTTGGACGGTTGGCCTTCTTGAAGTGGTGGGCAAGGAAAGCAAGCGGACGCGGCTCCGACCCGGATTTGAGCGCCTCAGCGGCCCGCAGGTGCAACCGTCGTCGCTCTGGACCGGGAGTCTCGTCGTAGACCGCCTGTGCGGCCAGGGCGTGGCGCAAGCCGTAAGAGCCCTCTGTCTTCTCCTCGAGCAAGGCCGCGGAAAGTGCCTTCGTGAGCCCCCTCGCCGCCCGGGTAGGGGGTAGGCCGGCGACCTTCCCCAGCAGCTCCTCGCCGGCCGGCACCCCGAGGATTCCGGCGGCTCGGGTGATGAGCCGCGCATCGCCGGTGAAGGGCTCCATCCGCTCCCGAATCGACTGGCGGATCGCCGGGGGAACCCCGACCTGATGCAGATCTCTGGGTGTTCTCCCGGGCTCGACGAGGTGGAGCTGGTCCCGGTCCCGGAGGAGGCGAAGGACCTCCTCCACGGCGAACGGGATCCCCGCGGTCCGTTCGTGCAGAAACTGCGCGAACTCCTCGGCGACCTCGTCGGTCTCCAGGATGGCCCGTATGAGGCTTCGAACCTCCTCCGCCCCGAACGGAGGGAGATGGATCCTTGCCGTGCGTGCTTCCCCGGGAAGGCGTGACACCAGCTCGACCAAGCGTGATGATGGAGGCAGGTCCTCGCTTCGATAGGTAAGGACAACAGCGAGGTCCTCGGGCGGCTGCGACAAGAGAAAGGCCAGAAACTCCAAGGTGCCCTCATCCGCCCAGTGCAGGTCCTCCAACACGCACACCGCCGGCCCCAAGGCGCCGAGCAGCTCCCGAAGCGCCCTGAAGATTCGGTGACGTTGCACCCTGGGGTCGCCAGCCGGCGCCGGTTCGGCGGGAAGGAAGCGCGCTAGCTCGGGTAGCAACGGTCGGAGTGCCCCGACCACCGGGCTGGGAGGGCGAGTAGGCGGTTCCTCGCCGACCCCTCGGAGCGCCTCGACGACGGGGCAGAGTAGAAACGGCTCGCGCAGTCTGTGGCAGTGTCCGACAAGCATGCGCCTGTCCCCGACCGCGGGGTCAGAGACCATCTCAGACACCAGCCTGCTCTTGCCGACGCCTGCCTCTGCCTCCACCAAGATCACGCCGGGAGGGCTGGTTGCCGCTTCAAGAAGGAGCCTCATCTCCCCCTCGCGCCCGATCAGGGCGGGCGACGCCAACCGCCCAGCGTTCTGAAGCTCATGCCCGCCGGAATCGGGCCTCGTGTCGTTCGCGGGGAGCCGATCCCCGACGCCCGCGACGAATTGTTGGTCAAACACCCATGCAGCCCCTGCCGTCTGTGCTTGAACCTAAGGCAGGGCCGCTAGGCGCGTAAGGGCCACGGACACATAGCAGGGTCCGCGTGGCTCAGGCCACAACCCACCGAACAGAGCGCCTCTCCCTCCGGGGGCTGGACCCGGAGGGAGAAGCAACGCAACGGGGACGGGGGTTAGGGGTACCTCTTCCTGGCCCTTCTGACGCAAGCCGCCCTTCTCTTCGCAACCGTCTTCTTCCGGCGTGCCGTGGCGCTCCTCCGGGCCTTGTGCTTCCTCTTGCACCTCGCTATGGCCCTTCTGAGAGCCACCCTTGCGCTCGGCTGAGACCCGGTCGGGTTAGATGGCGGCTGCGCCTGCGGCGTCATGAAGGGGGGCATGACCGAACCCTGCGGCGCCGGAGCCATGACCTTGAACGTGTCGGTAGCCGTGGTCGGCTGGGTCTGTCCACCGTGACCTTCACCCGAGGGGGTGGTCTTTGCCTGGAGTGCGTAGTCGCCGGGTGCGGCGTTGGACGGAAGCGCAAACGAGGCCTCGAAGTAGCCCGAACCGTCCGTCACCGTTCCCGCGGCGACCGGCTGAGCTGCTCCCGACGGCGCCTGGAGAGTGAGCTCTACCGGGTTGCTTCGGGCGAAGCCGCTACCGATCACACCAACCGAATTGCCGGCCCCATAGGAAGGCGGGTCGCGGTCGAAGGCAAGTTGGGCGGTCGAGGGTGCGCACGCCCAAGCGATGGCCGCTGGCAGCAAGACGAGGCTGGCCGCTCCCAAGAGCAGCCCTGCAAGCGAACGACGCTTGATGCGTCGGTTGCGTCCGTTTCTCTCGTAAGAGAACCCAGGCATACTTTTCCTCCCCAAAACAGCAAGCTGACAGTGCAAGATATGCAAGCGTCCCTAAGCGCGCCGCCCCTGTCAATCCGTAGAGCTACGGGTTTTTCGAGTCCTTGGGCGTGTCGTTGGCGGCCGAGACGGCCGGAAAGCTCCAGGGTGGCGCTCAGCGCGTCAGGTAAAGCCGGTGCGTGAACTTGATCGTGTTGCCTTGGATGAGCCTGCTGCTTAGCTCTCCGCGCGCCAGTCGGTATCTGCCGGTACCACCAAGTACTGCTTGGCTTGCCTTGGTGCTGACGAGCGGCTGAGTCCCGCTGCCCGCGAAGGCGTTGGAGCCGCCGGAGGTGATCTGGCCCTGTGACAGCGTTTCCGTCACCTGGTCCACAGCGCGCGTTTGGCCGCCGCCGGTGCTCGTGAATACGCGATGCAGCTCGAAGCGACCCACGCTCCGACCCCCTCTTGCCTGGGTGTACAGGGGAGCGCTGATGACCACCGCATCGCCGGGACTTTGCCCTCCGGGCGGATTGTCAACGGCCGTCTGCGTGGAACTCCGGCTGTACAAGGTCAAGGTCGTAGGCCGAGTCTTCCGGGCAGCCTCCGCGGAGCCCTGTGAACCGGATACGGCGATGCCCACTCCGGCCAGCAGACTGACCACGCATGCACCCGCAGCAAGGGTCCATGCCTTGCCGAACATCTCGAAAGGGCGGCCTCTTCGCTTCTCGAGGCTTTCTAGGATCTGACCTTGACCGCCCGGCGGCGCATCGCAGCGACGAGCCCAAACCCGGCGATGCCCATGAGCCCTAGGCCGAGGAGACCCACCCCAAGCGAGCGCTGCGGGCTGAGGCCGTCGTCGGCCCCTGCGCCCGGATCGATCACACTGGTCCGCGAGGGTCGCTCGCTCGAGACTCCACTCCAGAGATCGCCAATAGCGCTTCGCTCGCCAGGAATATCGGGAGCGCCACGGCGGCCGTCTTGCCCCGCGGTCGCTTGACCGCCATCGTCGGCGCGCCTCACCGATCCGGCGGCTTGCGCCTGCCCGGACCGGCTCGGTGGGGACACTGCAGAGGTAGGCTCAGCGCCAGGTCCGCCCGAGCCATTCCGGACAATGCCGCCTTCGGGCTGGCTACGGGGGGCGGGCGCAACCGGGCGCGGCGAGGCCTCTCCGCGTGCGGGCGAGGAATCGCCGCCGCGCGCGGTAGCGGAGGTCCGATCGCCGCCGACGGCCTCATCCCCGCTCGTGCTACCCGAACGCTGTTCAGGGCCCGCCTGCCCACGCTGGCCGCCACCGCCGACTGCGGTGTTCGGCTGCCCCACTGTGAACGGGAGACGAGCACCGCCCTCCTTCGAGAGGGCGACGATCGTGTACGTATCCTCTGGAGCCCGGGGGACCCTTACCGTCGCCTGGAAGCCACCCTGTCCATCGGGGGCCACTTCGGCCAGCAAGGCTCCTCTAGCCGAGTTCCAGCGGATTTCCACGCGGTTTCCGGCCGCGAAGTCCTTTCCCGTCAGCGTCACGGCCGTGCCGGCGGGGCCGGTGGTGCGATCCGCGGCGACGTCCGCGAGGGGAGTACAGGCCCACGCCAAGCTCGCGCTGGTGAGTCCGACAGCTATGACCCCAAGAGCCAGTGCAATGAAGCGCCGCTGCTCTCTCCTCATGGTCCCCCCCATTAGTCGCGAAGCTCGATCATCTATCGCATAACAGCAGGCATCGTTGCGGGCCGGCTGCAGGTGTGATCGCCAGCGTTGTGCAACACGCCACACTTGTCAATCCGTAGAGCTACGGGTTTTTCGCGGGCCGAGGGAGTGCCAAGAGAGCTACGAGGGCTCACGAAACCCGCCGGGCGGCCGAAGAGGCCAGCAGGGCAAGCCCAAGGATCCCCAGGATCGCTCCTCCGTAGCGTAGACCGTACTTGGCCGGCTGCGAGAGGCTCACGGGAAAGGCGACCTCAGCTTTGAAGACATCCTGCTTGTTGGTCACGGCCGTTCCGTTGCGGGTGTCGGTCCAAACCGCCAGTGCCCGCGATTCTTCGGAGAGCAGCGCCAGACGGCTGCCAAGGTCCGGGAGGTTGCGCTCAAAGCCGAAGCCCACCCTCGAATCGAAGCGCCGGCCGGAGAGGCGGATCCTCTTCGTGTAGCTCTTTCCGTTGTCGAACGACGATTGAAGCGATACCTCGTTCATGAGGTTCTTGCGGTCGGCCCGGCGGTCGTAGTACACGACGTCGAGGCGCCCACCGGGGGCCACGGCGAGCTTGGGGAGGTACTGAGAGGTCTTGTCGCGCGTGGGGTTGTCGTTGACGCGCGTAGCTGCCTGCCACCGAGAGGCACCCCGCGGGAGAGACCAGACGAGCACGTCCGCCGCCCCCATGCGCCGATCGTGAAAACCGGCGTAGACCCGCCCGCTTTCGCGATCGACCGCCACGGATGGAAAAGGTGGGAGGAAGACGAGAAACCGCTCAATTGGGACAAGGCCGCGCCCCACCGGAGACTCCTCCCATTCGGCGCCGCCATCGACCGAGCGGGCCATCACGAGCTCGAAGCGGCCTTGATAGGGGCGGCCTCCCATTCCTTGGTGCCCTCCCTCGTAGTCGAGCCTGTCCTGGCCCAGGTCCAAGTAGAGGACGTAGACTTCGCCATCCGGGCCCACCGCCGCCGAAGGGGCCACCACCCGGGCGCGAGAAGGGGTGTTCACGCGGACAGAGCGCTCCCAGGTAGTCCCACCATCGTCCGAGCGGGCGAAGCGAATTGGGTTTCCGGTCTGCGTGAATCGATAGAGACCTACCTCGGACGCCTGCACCCAGGTCAGATAGAGCCGACCGGGGCGAGCAGGGTCGGCGGTGAGACGGACCTGGAACGCGAGCGGGCCGAGCGCACGGTGAGGCGTCGAGAGCGTCCGTCCACCGTCCTTGGATCGTACGACCCAAGCAGCGTGGGGAACGTTGCCGATCCCTTTGAGGGTGACGAATGACATGTAGAGCGTGCCGTCGCTCGCGAAGGTGACGTCGGGCGCGTAGCACTTCGGCTCTTCGCCTTCTGGGATCGGAATCGAGGTCCGCGACCATCGCGCACCGCCGTCGAACGAAACGTGGAGGGCACAGGCGTAGCGCTGCAGGTCGATCCTGTTGGCAACCGCGAGGTTGCCTGCTCGAGTGGGGTTGCGGGCGAGAGTCGGAGAGTTGTTGGCGCGGATATCGCCCTTGTCGCCGGCCCCTGCGTTGACGGGGCGGTCGCTGCCCCGCAAGCTCCCCATCCGGCTATCCCCGAGATACGTGGAGGTCGCGACCGCAACCGCGCCGGCGAGCAGGAGCGCGGCGGCGAGGACCCGGCGTTTTCGTCTCACGCCTTGGCTCCCGCTCGAAGGCCTGGTCGGCCGGGGCTAACGTCGTCGGCGGGCACGATGCGTACGGCCTGGACGGCCGCGTACGGACTTCGACCTCGGTCCGAGGTTGCCGGCGTCGTCCTTGGCCCTGACGGCGTAGTAATAGGTTCTTCGTGGGCGCAGACCGGTAACGGTGACCTTGATCCTGGCGCCCACCCGCTTGGGCGAGAAGCGACAGCGCCGGCACAGGACGCGCGCCCTGCGGAAGCGGCGAGCGCTCCTGATCGGCCGCTTGGACTGTTTGATCACGTACCTGGTTGCCGGCGGTGGCTGGGCCCCGTCATCCCCCGGCGCCGAGAAGCTGAGCCTCAACCTCCTTGCTGAGAGCGACCTGGTCCTCACCTTGGTGACCCGTCCCGGGCGCCTCCTGTCCCTGAGCGTCTTCACCGAGGCCGGGTTCGAGAGCGCCCCGAGCTGCCCATGTTCGCCCTTCGCCCTGACGGCGTAGTGGTAGCTCGTGCGGGGTCTCAATCCGGTGACCGTCAGTGAGAGACCGGAGCCCGGCGAGCCGGTGAGAGGACACACGCCCCCGCATAGGGACCGGGACCGCTCGAAGCTGCTCAGGTCGGTGATCGGGGACCTCGACTGCTTGATCACGTACCCCGACTGTCTGGCACTCGCGTGGTCCCCCGGCGCTGCATCCAATCCGAAGCGCTCTGCCAGGGGGAGAAAGGTGCCTCCTGCACCCAGGCCGCCGATGATGAGGATCGTGCCACATTGCGACTCGCAGCCCGGTCCCGCGAGCAGCGTGGATGCCTGCTCGTGGCGCGGTGCGCCCAACTGGTCCGTGGCGCTCCAAGTGCCCGCAGCAGGATCGTAGAGCTGGGCGAACGCGGTGGCGAAGAAGTCCTCACGCCGCGGCGTCGCGGGGTCGTCGGGGCCTCCTCGCCCCCCCACGACCAGCACCCTGCCGTCGGGCAGCGCCTCAGCGGTGTGGTCGGCGTGAGGGGCCGCCATGGGCGGGGTCACCGTCCAGGACTGGCCACTCGGGTCGTACAGCTCCGCCGAGCGCCGCGGGAGATTGCCGTCGTCGATGCCCCCGGCGACAAGGAGCCGGCCACCTGGAAGCAGGGTCGCGGTGTGGCTCGCGCGGGGGATGTGAAGGCATGCAGACGGCTGGTCGGCGGGCGGCTGCTGATCGGGGCAGGCGGTGGCCGACCATGCGCCGGTGGCGGGATCGTAGGACTCCTCAGAGCGCATCGGCGGCGCAGGCGGGAGTTGGTTGTATCCGCCGACGGCCAGCACCGTACCGCCGCCCAACAGGGTGGCTGTGTGATCGAAGCGGGCGGTCGACATCGGCGGCGTCGGCGTCCAGGTGCCCGCCACCGGGTCGAAGATCTCTGCCGAGGCCGTCGGCGCGCCGTCGCTCCCGATCCCGCCGGACACCAGCACCCGTCCGCTTCCGAGCGGGGTCGCGGTATGAGAGCCGCGGGCGAGCCCCATGCCCGCCGCAGGGAACCACCTGCCGGTGGCGGGGTCGTACAGCTCGACCGAGGCGAGGGCCTTGCCGTTGCTCCCGAATCCGCCTGCCACGAGGACCCGCCCGTCAGAGATCCGGGTGGCCGAGTGGCCGCTGCGGGGAGCTGCCATGCCGGCGGTCGCGCTCCATGGGTTCGGACTGGTGAGCCGCAACTGGATCGTCCTCGCCGAGAGCGGCTTGGCCGAGAGATCCCCGACCCGAGCCACGAAGGCGGGGTCGTAAACCTCCGCTGACGAAGTGGTAGCGAAGATGCTGGTGCGCCCGCCGGCCACCAGGACCCTGCCGTTCGGCAGCAGAGTGGAGGTGTGGTTGGACCGACCGTCCGCCAGCACGCCGGCATCCCGCCACTCCGGGGCGGCCACCGCCCCAGGGGCAGCTCCAACTCCAGCGGTCACCACGGCCAGGAAGAAGGCGAGCGCCGCGGCACACCGAGCCCCTGGCCCATGGCCCGAGCGCCAGCAGCAGCGAGAAAGTGGTCGCCGCATACGATGGCGGAGCCCACGCTCAGGGTCCGCCGTGCTCCGTCCAGGGGCGCCCTCCACTCCACCGAGCTTACCCTGGCCGCCGTCTGGTGCAAGCATGGGAAGCAGCGAAGCGCAGGTGCCGGAGCGTTGGGGCGCCGCGGTTCACCTCACGCGTGGAGGTGCAGCCGCTCGCCTTGAGGCCCGAGAATCGCGATGAGCTCGACGGGTCCGGCGACGGCGCCGAACCCGGAGCCGCCGGCGGACGCGGTCGTCGACGGGCTCCTCGGCGGTGTTTGCCGTGATGGCAAAATAGTTTGACCGTGCCCGGCGCGCAACTAGCACTTCCGCGGCCTCTCAACCGCCCCGAATCGTGATCCTCCGCCTGGCCCCGCGCCTTTGGCCGCCGGTCGGCTGGAACACCGCCGTTACCCTGCCGATCAAGCGCCGGCGCGGGTGGGCGGCTAGAGCCCTGTTCACCCTGCGCCGACCCTTGCGCGACAGCGTGAGCGTTAGACGCGTTCGACCGGCCCTCCTGACCGGGACAGACTTGCGCGCGAGCTTGTAGAGGGCGGAGACTCCAACCGGGAACTGGAGTCGCAGCGCGGCGCTGAGCCGTCCGCTCCCCGGCACGGTGGCCACGAGCGGCAGCTTGCCCTTCCTGTATCTGCCCACCTTGAGCGTGAATTTGTTGCTGGGCTGGGCCGGGCGGGGGGGCTGGGCGCCACCCGCGGGCGGTCCCGCCCCGGCCTGCACCGCCCCCGGGCCGGTGTAGCGCAGGATCTGGAGGCCGAAGTCGCGGTCCGAGCCCGCGATCAGGCGCTCGCCCCCGGAGGTGGTGAACTGCTCCACGCCCCAGAAGTTGCTCCCGTCCGGATCGATCCAGGCCCCGGTCTGCTGCAGGCCGAGAGGCTGCCTGCCGAACCGGAAGACCCGGATGCCGCCCGAGTAGTACGAGGCATAGGCCAGGTTCGTGGTCGGGTCGGTCGCGAACTCGTGGATCGACAGGTCGCCGAAGCCCTCCGCGTAGCGAGCGTCGAGCGACTCCGGGATCGCGAACGCGTCGATCTCCTCGCTCGTGTTCGCGTCGTACAGGTGCGCGTAGCCCCAGCCGTCGTGAACGGTCGCGAACTCGACCCTGAGGCCCTGCGTACCGCTGGCCGGCGCCGGAGTGTCACCAGGGGTCTGGGCCGCCGCCCCGGTGCACTGGTAGTTGTTCGGGTACGAGTTGAGGATCCGGAGCCCGTCCGCGCGCCCGACGAACGCCATCGGGATGGCGACCGTGGCAGGGTCGATCAGCATGTTGATCAGGCTCTCGCAACGGCCGCCACCAGCGCCGGAGTCGTTGTTGAAGATCACGCCCATGTCATAGCCGGCGGCCTCGATCGCATCCGCCTTCACCTGGAAGGAGCAGTTGCCGCGTTCGGCGACCGCGATCGTCACGCCCGCCGGCGGCGGGGAAACCGTGCCGGCGCACGCTTGGCCGACATAGACCGTGTCACCCGCGACGGGGGCTCCGGGCTCGATCGGCTCGGCGGCGGACAGCGCGGAGACGAACCGCCTGTCCGCGTACGGCGCCTCCGTGATCTTGCTGGTCGGGCGAAATGGGGCGAAATCCTCGTCCGCGGCCAGGAAGAACTGGTTGTCGTGCGAGTACTCCGCCTGGTGGGCGTTGCCCTCGGGCGGGTCGAGCCCCGTCAGCGGGTCGGGATCGTCGAAGTTGGTGTCGGTGATGTGCGTGGGGCTGGCCGGGTTGTTCACGTTCAGCTGGACATATCCGGCATCCCAGTAGGACACGAGCATCCGCATCTGGCCGGCGATTCGCTTGACCACCACGTCGTGGTGGAGGATCAGGTTGCCGCGCGCCGACTCGCTGACGATCTGCTCGGCCTCCGGCAGCTCGAGCACGTCGAGGTCCTTGACGAACTCGGGATTCGTCGGATCGGTGATGTCGAAGATGTCCACGTCTGAGAACTCGACGTTGTCCGAGGCCACGAGATACGCGCGCGGCCCGTCCTGCCACACGAAGACGCTGTGATAGGCGTTGCTGACGAGGCTCGCCGGATCCTGGGTCTCCGAGCTCTCGGGAGAGCGGTCGCCGGCGCCCTGCACGAGCGGCACCGGAACGGCGGGGTTGGTGACGTTGTAGAGATCGAAGCCGCCCCTCCTCTTGTCCGGGGGCGAGCACGGCGCCGCGAGGTTGGAGCCGTAGGTCTCGTCGTTCACGGCGAGGACATCACCCTTGAACTGCGGCGTGTCGATCGACACCACTTGCGCGCCCTCGCCGTGGTAGTAGTTCGGCGGCGCGGGGATGAAGGAGACCTGCCGGGGCGCCGCGGGGTTGCGGATGTCCACGACGAAGGTGCCGCCGTCCCGGCACGTCGGGCTGTCCCACGAGTTCAAGTAGGCGTAGCCCTTGTGAACGGCGACATCCGCGATCTGACCGGGCTCCACCGGCTGCCCGCTGCTCGGACTGAGAAGGTTGAGCTCGCCTACCAGCTCGAGGTTCTGCTGGACCGGTGGCAGATGGCCGAACATCGGGCCATCCTGGCTCGATCTGAACGCCGGTGGCAGCTTCGCACGGGTTCGCTGCCGGTCGTCTGAGACCGCACCGAACCGGGTGGCCTCACGCAGAGTCTTCAGCTGCTCACGCTCGGACTTCGACTGCGAGAACGCCGCAGGCGCGACGATCGCCGTCATGACGCACGTCATTACCAGCGCCAAGAACGCGCCCATGCGAAGTCTCCTCACAGTTCCGTCTCCCCCGATGGCGTGATTCCTGATTGGCGCATAAAACCACTCTGTGAACCATTGCGCAACCTACAACTGTCAGCGCAACAGGGTGAGGGTGCGGCTGGAGCGGCGGCGATTGCCGGCGTCGTCGAGCGCGACCGTCGTGAGCGTGACCCGTGCTCCCCCGCCCCGGGCCAGCGCGCGCCTGGTGCGCCGGGTGAAGCGAACGAACGCATACGTGGTGCCCGCCCCGCGCAGGCGTGCCGAGCCGCCTGCCAGCACGCGGGTGCTCCCCAGCCCGAGCCGGCGGGCGCCGCGGCGGTCGACGCCCATCTCCGCGGTGGCCGCGCAGGCCTCCGAGCAGCGCAACCGCACGACCAAGCCCGCCGCCACGGCGGCCAGGCGGTGGCGCCTGCCGACGGTCACCGTGACGCGGGGGGCCGAGCGGTCGGCCGGCCGAGCGGGTGGCCGCTGCGGATCCGCCACCACGCGCTCATCCGGGTCGCAGAGGGTCCCGAGCCCGTCGCCGTCGCCGTCCGCCTGGTCGAAGTTGTAGACCGTGGGGCAGTTGTCGAAACCGTCGTCGTAGCG
>Ga0136620_10000821_pt1 | contig 14324 bp, 15 predicted proteins | sample AntDrymUQ4162106_2_FD_104806 | JGI IMG/M metagenome (GOLD analysis project Ga0136620, IMG submission 104806) | Polar desert sand microbial communities from Dry Valleys, Antarctica - metaG UQ416 (21.06) | ecosystem: Environmental > Terrestrial > Soil > Desert | place: Antarctica: Dry Valley... | reverse complement strand
TGGCCAACGCCTTGGCGGCGAGCCGGATCTGCTTGGTGTTGCCCTCCGTGGTGGGCTGGTAGCCCGGGAGGTTCACCGAGTCCACCGGCTCGTAGGGGATGTCGGCGCGCGAGAGGTCCTGGGGAATGTCCACCAGAACGGGGCCCGGGCGCCCGGTGCGCGCGATGTGGAAGGCCTCGTGGATCGCCTCGGGGATCTGGAGCGGGTCCTGAATCATGATCGAGTGCTTGACCACCGGCATGGTGATGCCAGTCACGTCGGCCTCCTGGAAGCCGTCGGTGCCCAGTAGGTCGGTGCGCACCTGGCCGGTGATGAACACCGTCGGCACCGAGTCCATCATCGCGTCGGCGATCGCGGTCACGAGGTTGGTGGCTCCCGGGCCCGAGGTGGCCAGCGCCACGCCCACACGCCCAGAGGCCTTGGCGTAGCCCTCGGCCGCGTGGCCCGCGCCCTGTTCGTGGCGGCACTGGATATGCCGCACGCCCGCGTCGTAGAGGGCGTCGTAGGTGGGCAGGTTGGCGCCACCAGGGATCCCGAATACATGCTCGACGCCCTCGGCCTTGAGGCATTCCATGATTGCGTCGACTGCTCGCATTCGCTTCCTTTCGAGGCCCCGGCGGGGGATCGCTTGGTCAAATTGCCGGGCGGTGGATGGTACCAGCGGGGTTTTCCCTTCTTGAACAGCAATCGTGGCTACGGTGGATGCGTGCGCGCAGGGGCCGTACATCTGCTGGCCGGTGCCTTTCTCCTGCTTGTGCTCGCATTGGAGCTCGTGCCCGCCCAGGCCGGCGCCCTAGCGATTGAGATGGAGAGCGGCCGCATAGCGGGCCCGTTCGCCGAGGTGATCAAGGACCGGCGGGCCAACGGTGGACGAGCCGTGGCGCTGAGCGGCCGTGGCGCCGTACGACGACGGGTTACGACCCGCCGCGGGATTCGGGCCGTGGTGCTCCGCGCCCGCGGGGTGCCGTGTGGCGGCAGCCCCCGGGTGTCCCTCCTCCTCGACGGTCGCCGGGCGGTGTCGCGCACCGTGCGGGGGCGGGGCTTTCGCCGGCTGCGCCTGGCAGTCAAGGCCCGGGCGGGCACGCGGGTCCTCAAGATGCGCCTCGCCAACCCCCACAAGGTCGGTTCCTGCCGGAGGGGGGTTGTGGTCGACTGGCTGCGCGTAGTCGAACGGCCCCGGCCAGCGGCACCGCCCCTCAAGCCTCCGCCCGCGCCGGTGACGGCGCCCGCGCCCGTGGCGGCCCCGGCAGTGGCGCCCCCGCCGGCCGCCTACCGCAACCCGGTGTTCCCCACACCCGTCCGGCCGGGCCGACCCGATCCGATGGTGCTCGACGTGGGCAATGCCCACACCCGCTACTTGGCCTTCGCCACCGGCGAGAAGTTCCCAGTCTTGCGCTCCGATGACCTCGTCAATTGGACACCCGCCGCGACGGCGCTGGTGGCTCGCCCTGCCTGGGCCGATCAGACAGGCGAGTGGAATCCGTGGGCACCTAGCGTGATCGAGCGCCCCGGACCGTGCCCCGGGGCCGAGGGCTCGCGCTGCTTCGTGCTCTTTCACGTGTCCAAGCACGGCACGCTGGCTCCGCCCACCAATTGCATCGGCGTGGCGGTGTCACCCGTTCCCGAGGGGCCCTACCAGGAGCTGGGGCCGCTGGAGAACATCGACGGCTTGCTCGACGCCAGCGGCCGGCCGCCTGGCTGCGGCGATGACGGCGGCTACAGCAACATCGACCCGGCGCCGTTCGTGGACGCTGACGGGCGGGCCTACCTCTACCTCTCCACAGGCCACAAGTGCCAGACGCCCACGCCCGGGGCGAGCTGCCCGTTCGACCGCGCGATCTCGGTGATCGAGCTGGCCCCGGATCTGCTCAGGGCCACAGGCCCTCGCCTGGAGCTGTTTCACGGCGAGACAGCTGGCTGGGAGCTGGCCGCATTCATGCCGCCGGCTCCGGTCGTCGAGAACCCGAACCCGGTCAAGCGCGGCGACACCTACTTCGTTCTGTATTCGGGCGGAGCCTTCAATGGTCCGTACGGCATGGGCTACGCCACCTCGACCTCACCCACCGGGCCGTTCGTCAAGGCGACCGAGAACCCCATTCTCCACGAGGCCAACGACGTGATCAGCGTCGGGGGCGGCGCCCTCGTGACAGGCCCGCGTGGCGGGGATTGGCTCGCCTACCACGGTCGTCAGGGCGCCTACGCCAATCCGCGCGAGCTGCGGATCGATCCCGTGCGGTTTCCGACGGCGTCCTCGGTCGCCGTCGACGGGCCTACCAGCGCTCCTCAGGCCACCAAGCCTTAGCCCTCGGATCTAGAACAGCCGCTCCTGGCCGGGCGCCACCGGGGCCTGATCTTCGTCGTCGTCGTCCTCGTCCTCCGGCTCGGGGAAGGCCAGGTCGGCGCCGCAAGACGTGCACACCTGGTCGTAGACCGGCACGACGTTCCCGCACGCGGGGCAGTCCCTGAGGGGCGTGGTCCGCTCGTTGCGCATGACCAGCGCCGCGACGGTCCCGAAGAACGGCAGACCGAAGCCGATCAGAAACCAGAGGAAGAACGACCCACCCTTGAGCTTGGCCACCGCCCCGGCCGAGAGGCCGAAGAACACGAGGATGACGATGAACTCCACGCCGTGGGGCGGGCTAGAGCACCCGCATGGCCCAGATGACCGCGGCCAGCCCCACGAGCAGGACGGCGATCCAGAGCAGGCCGGTCACGAAGCCGAGCACCAGCTTGAACACGATCCAGCCGACCACGAGCAGGATGCCCACGGCCGCCACCTTGCGTCCGGCACGTGAGAAGACCTCGTTCATTGTCCGAAGGGTAGAGGAGGCCGCGCGGGTCAGAGCAGGTGCGGCGGGCGCGTGGGCACGTACCGATCCAGGCCCGGCAGCGGAATGGAGCACATCACCCAGCTCGGCCACCAGACCCGGAAGCCCAGCTGGCGCAGGCGCCGCAGCAGCCACCAGCTGTCGGTGGAGCAGAACACGGCGAGCGTCTCGAGCCGGCGGGTCATGGCTACGCGGTCCAGAGCCTGGAGCACCACGGGCACGAGGTCCTGGGAGGTGGCCGCGACGGCGGGCCCAACCTGCCCTTGGGTGTCCACCCAGCACAGCGCCGTGGCTCGGGTGGCCTCGGCGTCCATGGTGGCCAGGCATGTACGGGTGCGTCCGAAGAAGTCGTGGAGCAGTGGCCGGCGATGGCCGATCGCGGGTGGCTCGAGGCGCTTCCACTCTGCCGCCGCCCGTTCGGGTGAGAGGACATGCGCCGGGGGGTCGGTGGAGTCGATCTCCTGCGCACGGCGCTCGCGAAACGCCTCGGCGGGGCCGCGCATGTGCCAGTGGCCGGTAACCGGCATCGCGCCGAAGTCGGCGTAGAGGGTGAGGTCCGCCGGGGCTCCGGCGGCCACCACCAGCCGCCCGAGGTCGGGGGTGGGATCGGAGGGCCAGAGGCGCTCGAGCAGGGCGCGGCCTATGCCCTGGCCGTGATACTCGGGAAGCACCATCAGCTCGGTCAGCGCCTCCATCGCCCCGAACCGACACACGCGGCCGTAGCCCACCGGCCGGCCGGCGGCCTCACAGAGCCAGTAGCTGCCGCCGTCCTGGGCGGCGGTGAACTCCAGCAGGTCGCGGCGGTGCTGCCAGTCCTTCTCGATCTGCTCCTCGGAGGGCGGCGCGGTTGACAGGATGCCCGTCCGCCGGGCGGTGTCGTGCACGGCGAGCTCGGCCAGCGTGAAGGTGGTGCGCAGGTCGGCGTGCTGCCCCTCGCGCAGGGACAGGTCGCTGCCGGCCGGAAAGGGCGTCGCGCTCATCGGCGGCCTGCGTCGAGCGGTGTGGCCTCGTTGCCGACCGGCTCCTCGGAGAGATAGCCCCCGAGCGGTGGCGGATGGCCCAGCCGGCCCAGCCCGGCAGAAGCTCTGCCGAACAACAGGCCGACCGTCCAATCGGTCACGAGTCGCAGGCGCCTGGCAAGCCCGGGCATGGCCATTAGGTGGTAGGTGCGGGCAGCGAACCACGCCGGAAAGCCGCGTAGCGGCACTCCGAGCATGGTGGCCACGGCCTTGTGCTGGCCCAGGTCCACGAACACCCCGAGCATCCGGTAGCGAAAGCGGCGGGTGCGCCGGCCGGCCAGGGTGGCCGCCACGTTGTCGCCCACCACTCGCCCCTGACGCAGAGCGTGCTGGGCCGTGGGAGGACACGCCTGCCGGCGCCGCTTTGCCGGATCGGGCACCGCGGCCACATCGCCTATGGCCCACACGTTGTCGCGACCGCTCACCCGCATCTCTGCGTCTACCTCGATCCGGTCGCCGTCGGTCAGCGGCAGCCCGAGCTGATGCACCACCCGCGGCGGCTTCACGCCCGCGGTCCAGCACAGGCAGCGCGTGGCAACCTGCACCCCCGTCGTCAGGCGCACGGAACGCTCTGTGACCTCGTCGATGCGCGTCTGAGTGAGGATCTCCAGCCCGCGGGCGCGAAGCTCCTCGGTGGCGAAGCGGGCCAGCCCCGCCGGGATCTCCTGCATGACGCGTTCGGCGGCCTCCACGAGCAACCAGCGGGTGCCGTCCAGGCGGCAGCGCGGGTAGCGCTCGATCATGTCGGCCACGTAGTCCTGCAGTTCGGCGATGCCTTCGAGGCCGGCGTACCCGCCGCCCACGAAGACGAAGGTCAGGTACTCACGCCTCTCTTCGGTGTCTTCAATTCCCTCCGCCGTCTCGAGATGCTGAATCACGCGGTTGCGCAGGGCTGTCGCCTCGGACAGAGTCTTGAACCCGATCCCGTACTCCGGGAGACCGGGAACGGGCAGCACACGCGACACCGACCCCAGCGCGACGATGAGCTGGTCGTAGTGCAGCGTCTCCTCGCGTCCGGCCGCGGTCTCGATCGCCAGCTCGTTGCGCTCCGGCGCTGCGCCGGTCACGCGCGCCAGGCGTATGTGGGTGGAGGCCAGTTCCTCCCGCAGCGGGACAACCACGTGGCGGGGCTCCAGCGAGCCGCCGGCCGCGCCCGGTAGCAGCGGTGTGTAGAGCAGGAAGTTCTCATCGGAGAGGAGGGTGATTCGTGCGCTGTCGCTCGGCAGTTTGCGCTCCAGGCGCCGAGCGGCGTAGAGCCCGCCGAAGCCGCCGCCGGCTATGAGCACTTCCCAAGCCATGAGGGCCGCAAGCTAGCGACGGGGCGGCCGGGCGGCCGCCCGCGCCGCATCGAGCCCGGGGCGCATCGCGACGGGCAGGCGCCGCCGCACTCGCCAGGGCGCGCCACAGAACGCGTGGTTGGCCACCGTGGCGAAGCCCCCCTCGTCGGTGCGAAGCGCCAGCAGGAGGTGGGCGATGCGGTCCGATGGCGGCAGGCCGGGCTCGGTGGCGCGCACACAGAAGCAGTGCACTCGCCGTCCTCCGGGCGGCAGCAGCAGCGCCCCCGCCTCCCCCACCAGCCACACGCCCAGGCCCGAGCGCTCCAGCGCCAGGCCGGTCTCGCGGTGCAGCGCGCGCGCCTCGTGGCTCAGCAGGTCCCCGAGGAAGCCCTGAGCCACCGGCTCGGCATGCTCGTTTCGCGCGCCCTTGGGGCGCAGCACGCTGGCGCCGCGGTAGGCGTAGAGCTCGGGGATCACCCAGCCGTGGGCCAGGCAGGCAAGCGCCACGGGGATCGTGAGCGGCTCCAGAGCCACAAGTACAACGGCCGCGGCGGGGAAGGGCAGCGCGTACAGCAGCGTCCAGAACGACCAGATCCGCGCGTACCGGTCCAGGTAGCGCTGGTCGGTGCGCCGGCGCCACGGCACCTGCGCCAGTTCTGCCAGCGCGGGAGGGCCTGCGGGGGCGGCGACCTCGGGAGTCACGAGAGCGGCTAGCCGCCGGCGATCGGCCGCCGCATGATCACCAGGCCGGCGTCGCGCGGGAGCTCTCGGATCTGCTCGGCCTTGCCCTTGCCCTGGTCGAGCACTCCGATGTAGCCCACGTCGAGTTGCGCGCGAAACTCGCGTACCGCGGCCTCGAAGGCCGGCTCGTCCTGGGCGGTCCATTCCGCCAGCGTCGAGTGGCCGGTCGCGTCCATCCTGATCAATCGGGACATGGGTCCTTCCCTTCGAGTCGAGGAGCGTGCTCTGCCGATAGTACGCCGAGACGGCCGGTGCCGACGCGTTTCGAGGCGATCTGGCGGTTTCCGCACTCCCGGTATGGGGGAAGCGGGTGGCGAACCGGAAAGGGAGGACCAAGAAATGTTCGAACGCTCGAGGCGAAACGATGCAGATGAGACCGAGCGCGAGGAGCGCACTCGCGACGATGGACCGCGTGGAGGCGCTGGTGGCGTGCGCGAGGTTCGCGCCCGCCAGCGCGACGAGTTCGGCGGCACCAACGTGGGCGCTGCCTTCTTCGGCTGGCTGGTGGCCGTTGGCATGGCCGCGATCCTGACCGGCATCCTAAGCGCGGCGGGCGCCGCCATCGGGCTGACCGAGGTAAGTGGGTCGGAGGCGTCGAGCAACGCCGGCACGATCAGCGTCGTCGGCGGCGTGATCCTCCTGCTGATCCTCATGCTCGCCTACTACGCCGGCGGCTACGTGAGCGGCCGCATGTCGCGCTTCGACGGCGGCCGCCAGGGCGTGGCCGTCTGGGTGATCGGGCTGCTGATCACGATCGCCCTGGCCATCCTGGCCGCGATCGGCGGATCCGAGTACAACGTGCTCTCGCGCTTGCAGCTGCCGCGCATACCGGTCGACGAGGGCGATCTGGCGACCGGCGGCATCATCGCCCTCATCGCCGTGATCGTCGGCACCCTGCTCGCGGCCCTGATCGGCGGCAAGGCCGGCGAGCGCTTCCACAAGAAGGTCGACCGGGCCGGCTTCGACGCCTGATCGACCGCCTCGAGGCGCGGCGCCACTGCGCGCCGCGCCTACAGGCGCTCGCGGATCAGGCGCTGGACCTCGGCGCCGTCAGCACGGCCCTTGGTCTCGCGCATGACGTGACCCATGATCGCGCCGATGGCCTTATCGTTGCCGGCGCGGACCTTGTCCACCGCGGCGGCCTGGTCGGCCATCGCGCGCTCGACGATGGCAGCCAGCTCACCCTCGTCGGTCGTGCCCAGGCCGCGCTCGTCCACGATGGCGGCCGGGTCACCGCCGTCGGTGACCATCACCGCGAGCACGTCCTTGGCCGCGGAACCGGCCACCGCGCCCTCCCCCACCATCGCCACCAGCCGGGCCAGCGCCTGGGGCTCCACCTTGGACTCCCAGGGATCGGACTCCCCCAGGCGGGCCGTCAGCTCGCCGGTCACCCAGTTGGCGATTGCGCGTGGCTCGGCGCCGCCGGCGGAGGCCACCGTGGCCTCGAAGAAGTCGCCCAGCTCGGTGCGGTAGGCCAGTAGCCGAGCCATGTCCGGCGCAAGTCCGTGCTCGGACGCCATGCGCTCGGCGCGCTCGGCGGGCAGCTCCGGCAGCGCCGCTCGCGCGCGCTCCAGCATCTCCTCGGTGGGCGCCACCGGCACCAGGTCCGGCTCGGGGAAGTAGCGGTAGTCGTGCGCCTCCTCCTTGGAGCGCAGCGAAGTGAGCGCACCGGTGCGAGGGTCATAGTGCAGCGTCTCCTGCACCACCGGCTCTCCCGCGCGCAGAAGCTCCTCCTGGCGGACGATCTCGGCTTCCACTCCGCGCTCGAGGAAGCGGAAGGAGTTCATGTTCTTCAGCTCGGTCTTCACCCCCAGCGTGGTCTGCGCGGCCGGCCGGATGGACACGTTGGCGTCGCAGCGCAGCGAGCCCTCCTCCATGTTCACGTCGGACACCCCGAGCTGGCGCAGGGTCACCCGCAGCAGGCGCAGCCACTCGGCGGCCTGCGAGGCGGAGCGAACGTCGGGCTCCGTCACGATCTCGACCAACGGCGTGCCGCCGCGATTGAAGTCGACCACGCTGGCTTCGGCGGAGTGGATGCGTCCCGTTGCCCCGGCGTGAACCAGCTTGGCGGCGTCCTCCTCCAGGTGCACACGGTGGATGCGGATATCGCCCAGACGGCCGTCGCGAGCCAGTGGTATGTCGTACTGGGACACCTGATAGCCCTTCGGTAGGTCGGGATAGAAGTAGTTCTTGCGGTGAAAGATCGAGCGCGGCGCCGGCTCGCACCCGAGGGCCATGCCGATCATCAGCCCGTAGTGGATCGCTTCGGCGTTGACCACCGGAAGGGTGCCGGGCAGCCCGAGGCAAACCGGGCAGGTGCGCGTGTTGGGCTCCTCGCCGAAGGACAGTGCACAGCCACAGAACATCTTGGTGCGCGTGGACAGCTGCACGTGGATCTCGAGTCCGATGACCGGCTCGTAGGTGCGCTCGGCGACGGCGCCTTCAGACACGGCCCGCGCTCCCGTCGAATCCGATCGACAACTCCAGCGCGTGCGCGGCGTCGAGAATCCGGTTCTCGCTGAAGGCGGGACCGGCCAGCTGGAAGCCCACCGGGAGACCCTCGGACAACCCGCCCGGGATGGAGATGGCGGGGATGCCCGCCAGCGGCATCGGCACCGTGCAGAAGTCGTTCAGGTACATGGCCAGCGGGTCGTCGGTCTTCTCGCCCAGAGCGAAGGCCACCGTCGGGGTGGTGGGCGTCGCGATCAGATCGACCGTCTCGAAGGCCGCGCGGAAGTCGTCGGCGATCTTGGTGCGGACCTGCTGGGCGCGGCCGTAGTAGGCGTCGTAGTAGCCCGACGAGAGCGCGTAGGTACCGAGCATGATGCGGCGCTTGACCTCGGGACCGAACCCGGCCTCGCGCGTCTCCTCGTAGAGCGACCGCAGGTCTCCGCCGCCCTTGCGGACCCCGTAGCGCACGCCGTCAAACCGTGCCAGGTTGGCGCTGGCCTCCGCCGGGGCGATCAGGTAGTACGCGGAGATGGCCTGGTCGGAGTGCGGCAGGGCCACCTCCTGCACCGAGCCTCCCAGCTCCTCGATGCGCGCCAGGGTGGCCTCGAACACCTCGCGCACCCCCGGCTCGATGCCCGCGCCCGTCAGCTCCGGCGGCACGCCGAAGCGCAGCCCTTCGAGGCTCTCGGCGCTCGGCAGGCGGACCTCCTCGGGCAGGCCGGTGGAGGTGGAGTCGCACGGGTCTGCGCCCACCATGTGCCTGAGCAACAGCGCGGCGTCGGTCACGTCGCGGGTCAGCGGCCCCGCCTGGTCCAGCGAGGAGGCGAAGGCGATCATTCCGCAGCGCGACACTGCGCCGTAGGTGGGCTTCAGGCCCACGACCCCACAGAGCGCGGCAGGCTGGCGGATCGAGCCGCCGGTGTCGGTGCCGATCGCCCAGGGAGCCAACCCCGCCGCCACGGCGGCGGCCGAGCCGCCGCTGGAGCCGCCAGGCACGCGGCTGGGGTCCCACGGGTTCTTCACGGGCCCGTAGCCGGAGTTCTCGTTGGAGGAGCCCATCGCGAACTCGTCCATGTTGGTCTTGCCGAGCAGGGGCGCCCCGGCGGACGCCAGCCGCTGCACCGCGGTGGCGGTGTAGGGCGGCCGGTACCCCTCGAGGATGCGCGAGCCCGCTGCGCTGGGCACTCCCTCGGTGCAGAAGAGGTCCTTGACGGCCAGTGGCACGGCCCCGAGCGGGGAGTCGGCGGCGGGCTGTTCCGCTGGGGGACCGTCGGCGCGCCAGAGGTAGGCGTTCAGCTCGTCGGCGCCGGCGCGCTCACGCCACGCCTCGAACAGCTCGCCGCAGCTCACCTCTCCGGCACGCACCCGCTCGGCGGCCCCCGCCGCCGTGAGCTTCAGGAGCTCGGCGCTCATGCGCCGGGACTCGGGACCCGGAAGCCCGAGCCGTCGGTGTCGGGCGCCTGCTCGAGGGCCCGCTCGCGCGGAAGGCTGGGCCGTGGCTCGTCGGGCCGCAGGACGTTCTCCAGCTCGACCACGTGCGATGTGGGCTCGACCCCGTCGAGGTCGAGCGCCGAGATCTTCTCGATGTGCTCGAGAATCGAGGACAGCTCGCCGGTCATCTGCTCGACCTCGTCGTCGGAGAGCCGGAGGCGGGCGAGGCGGGCCACGTGGAGCACCTGTTCGCGATCGATCATCGAACGGCGATTGTATGGATGGTGATGCGGCGTATCAGGCCCGCCCGTGCCGGCGCCGCGCTACCACGAGGATCGGCAGGGCCACCAGTCCCAGGAGAATGGGCCACTGCCATGGACGTCCTGGGGCGCCCGAGCCACAGGTCCGTGCCCCGCGGTCAAACGCCGACGGATCCGACCACCGCGTGCCCTGGAAGGCGGGTCCGCGGGGGCTGGACTGCTCGCCTGGCACCGGCCCCGCCTCGCTCTCGCCCCACCTTCCCGGCCAGCCGACCCAGCGGGGCGATGCGGCGCTGATCACCTCCACTCGCGGGCGGGAGGAGTGCCCGCGACCGTCCGCCTCATCGGTCGGGTCCGGGAAGGGACGGCCCACGCGGCCTGCCCGGGGGTATGCGGCATGGGAGGCGTGGGCCACGAACACGAGTGGGGCAGGTCCATTGAGGCGAAGGCGCTCGCGCCCGCAGCTCTCTGCCCAGCTGTGCTGGGCGAAGGTGGCCCGGTCCGGGCGATTCTGGGCGTCGAGTCGCAGCTGGAGGACCTCCCAGTCTCCGGCATGGCGCCCGGTGCGCACGACGCCACGGTCCTGCGCATTGTCCTCGAAGAAGAGCCAGTACTGGATCCAGCGCCGACCATCGCCTCCTGTGGCGAAGCGTCCGTAGACGACCTCTCGCGGCGACAGGCTGCGGCCTCGATCCACGGGCCGGCCAAGGGTGATCAAGCGGTCGTTGGGCGTGGCCTTGGCGCGTCCGGCGAGCGCGTACCTGGCGCCGAGCACGCCGGTGACAAGCGGCGGGGCGGACAAGCGCGGATTGGCGGTGGCGATGGTCTTGCCCGTGTCGTCGATCAGGCGGTTGCTATCCCGCTCTGCGCCGTCAGCCACGTATCGGCTGGTCATCGCGTCGACCGATGAGACGAAGGACCGCTCGCTGCGGTCATAGCGCAGCTCCGGCCGATACCGGTCCAGCAACTCCTGAGGGCTCTGAGCGCTCGCGGGCGAAACCCAGAGAACGGCGGCGAGGATCAGAGTTGCCCGGGCCGGCAAGGCGCCGCCCGCCGTGCGACGGCGATCAGCCGCGATCCGCGCCCGCCGTCGCCGGCTTTTGCTCCGCGCCGCTCTCGTCGGGCGACCTACCGACTCCCACGGTGCCCGCCTCCTCCGCGCGCACCGCCGCACGCCCGGCAAGCGCGATCGCCCCCAGGAGCACGAGCGCCAACGGGGCGCCGGCCTTCACGACCGTGCCATCGTCGAGCCCCGGCTCCTGGATGATGCGGTAGGCCACCAGCAGGCCCGTCGCCACGGCTGCCAGCGCCGCGAGGGCACTCGGCGTCACCGGCGGCTCGAAGGTCTTTCCCGCGGCTCGCAGGTAGGCGGCACCGATGCCAAGCGCCACCGTGGCCAGCAGGCCCGCCAGCAGCACCCGGTCGATCCCGCCCGAGGTCTGCCAGGCATTGCGCTCCTCGCCTTCGGCGGCGATGCTCGCGCTCTCCTGTACCTCGCGCTCGACCTCTCCGCCCAGGGCGCCCTGCGGCTCGGAGATGGACTCGATGCGGCGGGCCTCGTCGCCTGCCTCCGTGCTGTACCAGTCCATCGCCATCACGAACAGCAGCGCGAAGGCCGCCAGAGCGGCGATCACGTCGGCGCGGACCAGGCGGGAATAGTTCAAGACGACGAGCGGGGCGGCGCCGCCAGGGTCTCCACCTCGCGCGGGGCGGACACGGGCACACCGGTCGAGTCGGTGAGCTGCCCGGGGCGGCTCGGCCGCTCGTCGCGCATGGCCACCAGCGACGCGACGATCAGCCCGGCGGCTCCCGCGAGCGCCAGCCAGGCGCCCGCTCCACGCCCCACCACGTCGCCGGGCGGGCTCAACAGCCGGATGCCCACGATGGCCAGCAGCACCAGGCCGGTCAGGAGGAGCATCGCCTCGTAGGCAATCGCCGGCGACGGCGAGGACGAGCGAGCCGCGACGATCAGCAGGCCGATGGCCACCACGGCCACCACCGCCACGATCACGTCGATTACGACGAAGGCCTCCCAGCCGGTCTCCTGCGGTGTGGGGCACGGCGCCCGCACGCATACCAGGTACTGATCGAACCACGGCAGGAAGAGCGAGATCGCAAGCATCACCCCGACGCCCGCGACCAGCCATTCCCCGACTCTGAGCCTGCGCAGATCCACACTCGCAGCGTACCCGGCGTCATGCGGTCGGGGAGCCGGCGGCCGCCTGCGCCCGAGCCGCCTTGGCAGTGTTCGAGACCAGCATCGCGATGGTCATCGGCCCCACACCGCCCGGGACTGGCGTGATGGCGGCCGCCCGCTCGGCCACGGCCTCGAAGTCCACGTCGCCAACCAGGCCGGCGTCGGTGCGGGTGGTGCCCACGTCGATAACTACGACGCCCTCGCTCACCATGTCCGCGGTCACTGTGCCAGGCCGGCCCACCGCAGCGATCAGGACGTCGGCCTCGCGGCAGATCGCGGGCAGATAGCGGGTGCGCGAATGGCAGTGGGTTACGGTGGCGTTAGCGGCCAGCAGCAGTGCGGCCACGGGCTTGCCCACCAGCTGGGAGCGGCCGAGCACCACGGCGCGTGCCCCATTGAGCTCGGCGCCCGCCTCGCGCAACAGCTCCATGACCCCCGCCGGCGTGCACGGCACCAAGCCGTCGCGGCCGTGCATCAGCAGGCCAGCACTCAAGGGCGTGAGGCCGTCAACATCCTTCTCGGGCGGCACCAGTGCCGTCATCTCGAAGGCGTCCAGGTGGTCCGGCAGAGGGAGCTGGAGCAGGATCCCGCTCACCGAGTGGTCGGCGCCCAGGCCCTCGAGCAGCGCGCGCAGCTCGGATTCGGGCACGTCGCCCGGCAGCTCGTGGTGAAACGAGACGATGCCCACCTCTTCGCAGGCCTTGCGCTTCATGCGCACGTAGACGCGCGAAGCCGGGTCCTCGCCGACGAGCACAGTGGCCAGGCCGGGGGTGGCTCCCTGCTCGTGCAGCTCGGCAACCTCGGCGGTCACTCGCTCGCGGACCCTGGCCGCGACGGCGCGGCCGTCGATGACGCTGGCGCTCATGGCCGCATCACTTCTTCTTGAGAGGCGCGTAGTCGGCCATGAGCTTGCGCTCCACGCCGTCATCCGCGAAGCGAACCACGACCAGCCCGCCCGGCTCGCTGCCGGTGACCACGCCTTCGCCGAACTTGACGTGCGTCACGTCGTCGCCCAGGCCAAAGCTCGCGGCCGGCCCCGGCTGGGCGCGCACCGCGGGAGTGCCGCCGCCCGACCCTCCCCAGCTGGTGGACCCGCCACCCCAGCTGCCGGCGGCGGCGCGGGCGGACGGCTGCTCGGCGGCATCGGTCAGCTCGGGCGGCAGCTCGCCGAGGAAGCGGCTGGGCACGTTCCACTCGCGACCGCCGTACAGGGCGCGGGTGCGGGCATGGGTCAGGTACAGCTCCTGACGCGCGCGGGTGACGCCCACGTAACAGAGTCGACGTTCCTCCTCGACGTCGCCGGCCTCGATCGAGCGGGAGTGCGGGAACACGCCGTCCTCGCAGCCGATCATGAAGACCAGCTCGTACTCCAGCCCCTTGGCGTTGTGCAGCGTCATGAGGGTCACGATGCCCTGGTCGTCCTGCAGCTTGTCCTGTTCGGAGAACAGCGACACCTGCTGGAGGAACTCCTCGACCGACGGCTCTTCGGCCGAAGCGTCGTACTCGCGCGCGACGCCGACCAGCTCCTCGAGGTTCTCCAGCCGCCCCTCCGCCTCGATGGTGCGCTCGGCCCGGAGCGCCTCGAGGAAGCCGGAGTCATCGAGCGTCTGCTGGAGAAGATCGCCCACCGTCGCGCCCTCCATGCCGTCGCGCAACTGCTCCATCGTCGCCATGAACCGGCCCACGGCCTTGACCGCGGCGGCGCCCAGCCCTGGTATCTCCTCGGGGGTGAGCGCCACCTCGAAGATCGGCTCGCCGATGGTGTTGGCGTGGGAGGCGATCCGGGCCTGGGAGGTGTCGCCGATTCCCCGGCGGGGCGAGTTGACCACGCGGCCGAAGGAGACGGCGTCGCTGGGGTTGACCAGCAGCGTGAGGTAGCCGAGTGCGTCCTTGACCTCCGCCCGGTCATAGAAGCGGGTGCCTCCCAGCACCTGGTAGCCCACGCCGTAACGGACGAGGGTGTCCTCGAGCACGCGGCTCTGAGCGTTGGCGCGATAGAACACGGCGACGTCGTCGCGCGAGCCGCCGCCGTCCACGTGGCGCTCGATCTCACCCGCCACGTACCGCGCCTCGGCGTGCTCGTCCTCCAGCTCGCGCACGTGGATCGGCTCGCCCTTGGC
>Ga0136620_10000820_pt1 | contig 14329 bp, 16 predicted proteins | sample AntDrymUQ4162106_2_FD_104806 | JGI IMG/M metagenome (GOLD analysis project Ga0136620, IMG submission 104806) | Polar desert sand microbial communities from Dry Valleys, Antarctica - metaG UQ416 (21.06) | ecosystem: Environmental > Terrestrial > Soil > Desert | place: Antarctica: Dry Valley... | reverse complement strand
CCTTTGCGTAGTACTCGATGCCCTGAACGAGTGCCGCGGCGCAGTTGCCGACCCCCACCAGCCCAACTCTCACTTTACCCATGTCAATTCTTCCTTTCTTCCCCAGTCTTCCCGGGTTCCCCATGCGGTCTGTAGGCCGCAGCTCAATCGCTCCGAGCGTGGTTGTCCGATTCCTTCTCGCTGATGATCAGCTCGTCTATCCAGGCGAGGTCGTTCTGAGTCGCCGCCATGTCGTGGCTCTGCAGCGACAGCGAGTAGCGATCCATACGGCCTTTGTAGTCCTGCAGGTTTGCCTTGAACTGCGCAAGCTTTTCCTGGAGGTAGGCCCGACGCCGCTCGAGTAGTGCGAGCCGCGTCTCAGGATCGAGGTAGCGGAAGAAGGCGAGCCGCAGCGAGAAGCGCTCTTGATCTACGGGCGCTCCCGTTTCCTCCAGGAGTTGGACGAACAGCTTTTCTCCGTGGGGGGTAAGGCGGTATACGGTGCGACGGCGTTGGTTACCGCTGCGGTTCGAGGAGGCCACGGAGGGGTCGTCGGTGAGCTTGACCACGGCCCCCGCCCGCGCCAGTCGGCGCAAGGTGGGGTAAAGCGAGCCCCACGACACGCCCCACAGTGGCCCCAGCATCGCGGTGAGCTGCTTCCGCAGCTCGTAGCCGTGCATGTCCCGGCTCTTCAGGAGGCCGAGAACGGGCAGCTCGAGCATTCCGGATGTCTTCACGGGTTGATTCTATCCGATATATCGCCCCGATATATCGTCCGTCCCTTTGGGCCGGTCGCGCGATCACTCCGGCTTGCCACACCCCTGCGGCCTTCGGCTGCCACGGGCACCGGTTCGATTGCCCGCGCTTCGCTGCTGCCCACCCGAATCGGTCGGGCCATGTCCACGGTTCGCTTCTGCCTCCGCGGTTTCCGCAGCCAGGCTTCCGGCACCCTCCCCCTGCCGTTTACCATCTGCACCATGGTCATTTCCTCGGGGAGATCGTTCGACCCGCACCGGCCTCCGGGCATGGTCGGGCCGGTGGTGGACTACACGCTGGCTCGGCGCTCGGCGATTTCGTCTCTGCGCAGAGGGCGGCTCGACACCTCGGATGTCTGCGATGCCCATCCCGAGCTGTTGCGGGCAGCCAAGAACATCGGCGATGCAGTTCCGGGTCAGTGCCCGATTTGCTCCCACGAGTCTTTGCGCTGGGTGCGGTACGTCTACGGAGACGAGCTCAAGCGAGACAGTGGCCGGGTCGTCTACCCCGCGGCGTGGCTGTCCGAGCTCGCCTCCGCCCACGACAGCTTCACGTGTTACCTCGTCGAGGTGTGCGTCGACTGCGCTTGGAACCATCTGGTGCGGTCCTATATGGCCGGGCGCCGATATCAGGCGCTCGCCTCTCATCCCAGCAGCCGGGGGCGGCGCTAAAAGGAGTCCCCCTTCCAGCCCTGTGTCGGTAAGAGATGACGAGTAGTTCCGAAGTCCTGCCTTCGGCGCGACCGCCTCGGCGGTGGACCCGCTTCCTGTGGGTGCTGCCCGTTCTCGCCCTGGGGGCAGGACTGGTCGGGGTGGTGATTGTCTACGCCTTCGCCTCAGTTCCCCTGCCGAAGCAGGTGCAGCTTCCCTCGGCGGCTGAGGTTTTCGATCGAGACGGGGAGCTGATCGGCATATTCGCGGGCGAGGAGCGACGGTTCACGATTGACACCAAGCGCCTTCCCGCGCATGTGTGGCGAGCGGTGATCGCCGCGGAGGACCGGGATTTCTTCGAGCATCAGGGCGTCTCTTTAAGGGCGGTGATCAGGGCGGCATGGGCGAACTTGACCGGAGGCCAGATCAGCCAAGGTGGCTCCACCATTACGCAGCAATACGTCAAGAACGCGGTGTTGCAGGATGCCTCCCGCACGGTGGAGCGCAAGGCTCGCGAGGCCGTGCTGGCGCTCAAGCTGGAGCGGGCCTTCTCGAAGCGCCAGATCCTCGGCTTCTACCTGAACACTATCTATCTGGGGCGAGGGGCCTACGGCATCGAGGCGGCAGCGCGCAGCTATTTCGATAAGCACGCTACCGAGCTGACGCTGTCCGAGGCAGCCTACCTGGCCGGCATCATCCCGGCCCCCGAGTCCTATCAGCTCGACCGGCGCCCTCGAGCGGCGAAGGAGCGGCGGGCACGCGTGCTCACCCAGATGGAGGCACAGGGATACATCACCCGGAAGCGTATGTCGGAAGCCTTGCAGGCGAAGCTCAGGCTTGCGCGCTCACCGGCGGCCGGTACTCAGAACGCCGCCTACTTCATGGAATGGTTGCGCAAGGACGTCCTGGAGCCCCAGCTCGGCGCGAGCCTGTACACCTCCGGGCTGCAGATCCACACCACCCTCGATCTTGACATGCAGGCGCAAGCGGAGGCTGCGGTCTCCTCTCTGTTGCAGAAGAGGTCCGAACCACAGGCTGCGCTCGTCGCGCTCACTCCGAAGGGATCGCTCCGGGCGATGGTGGGGGGACGCCGCTTTCACAATGTGGAGGCGGCGCGCGGCTTCAACTTCGCCACCGACAACCGGCGCCAACCGGGCTCCGCACTCAAACCATTCACGCTGTTGTCGGCGATCGAGGAGGGGATTTCGCCGATGTCTCGGTTCCCCGGCCCGAGCCCGGCGACGATCTCCGACCCCGCCTGCGCCAACCCTGATGGGACCCCGTGGCAGCCGGAGAACTACGGAGGCGCGTCCTACGGCACCATCACCCTCGACGAGGCCACGACGAACTCGGTCAATACGGTCTACGCCCAGCTCATCGCGGAGATCGGACCGGATACCGTCGCCGGCTTGCTGGAGAGGTTCGGCTTCAGCGGCCCCTCGGGAGACGAGGTGGCGCCACGCTGCTCGCTGGCCCTGGGCGGAAGCGACGTCGACGTTTCACCTCTGCAGATGGCACGCGCCTATGCGGGCTTTACCGCTCGCGGCGCCGAGCCCGAGGTGTCACCCGTCCTCTACGTCGAGGACCAGGACGGAAACTGCCTGCTGGAGTATGGCAACCAGCGCGAGGAGAGGTGCGGGAGCGTCCGTCGAACGACGGGTCGCCGGGTGGTCGAGCGTAACTCCGCCGATGTCCTGAATCAGGTGCTCACTCACGTCGTTCAGGGAGGGACGGCGACGGCCGCGGATATCGGGCGCCCCACGGCAGGCAAGACCGGGACCACACAGAACAACGTCGACGCGTGGTTCGCAGGCTCGATTCCTCAGCTCACCACGGTGGTGTGGATGGGCTATCCGAGACTCGAGAACAAGGACTTGGTGCCGCAGATGCGGTTCTGTGCGGATGCGGAGCTGTGCCGCCCGGTGCAGGGCATCGACGTCACCGGTGGCTCCTTTCCGGCGCGCATCTGGGCAGCCTTCATGGCCGAAGCCGTGGCCGGCACGCCGGTCGAGGAGTTCGCCACCCCCGGGGACCTTCCCAACGAGGTTCTCAACTCCCCGCCGCCCCCGTCCCCCAGCCCCGCGCCCCGGCCCAGCGTCACACCGAGTCCCACTCCCACGCCGAGTCCCAGTCCCAGCTTCACGCCAACCCCCAGTCCGACTCCGCGTCCCAGTCCCACCCCGGCTCCGAGTCCCACCCCTGTGCCCAGCCCCAGCCCCAGCCCCGCGCCGAGTCCCTCTCTCACGCCGGCCCCGAGTCCCTCACCGGCAGCCTCTCCCGACCCGGCCGCCAGTCCCGGGCCCTAGGCTCGCCACTGGTGCCGCATAGAGAGGGGGCCGGCTTGGTACTTTGCGAAACGGACGATACGTCAGCGTCTTGTAGCGAAGAAGCTTCGGTTCAGACGACGGAGCACCCTGCCGCTAACCCCCCAACGCTTCAATGAAGCGGAAGCGCGAGCTTGCCCTGGTGCTGGCGGCCTGTGCCCTGTCGCTTCTGGCCGCCTATGCATTGAAGAGCCAGTGCACGCGGTTGTCGTGGGACGGCAGCCAGTACGGGCGCCTCTGCTACAACGACATCCAGGCGCTCTATGAGGCGCGCGGGCTTTCCGGAGATGCGTTCGTCTACATACACGGGGATCTGGCGGCCGAAGGTCTGGTGGGAGGCGCCATCGAATACCCGGTCGTGACCGGGGTGTTCATGTGGCTCACCTCCAGGGTGGTCTCGGACTTCGGCGCCTATCTGACGATCAGCGCCGCGGCGTTGGCCCCGTTTGCCCTGCTCTCGGCGTGGCTGTTGCACGACCTCGCCGGTCGCAGAGCGTTGTTGTGGGCGCTGGCTCCGGCGCTGGTTCTCTACTCTTTCCACAACTGGGACTTGCTCGCAGCGGCGGCCCTCTGCGCAGGAGTGTGGTTGTGGTCCCGCGACCGCCCCTTGGGCGCCGCCGCCGCGCTGGGGCTGGGGGCCGCATCCAAACTCTTCCCCGCGCTCCTGCTCGCGCCGCTCGCGCTGGAGCGCTGGAGCAAGGGGGACCGGCGCGGTGCGGGGCTTGTCGTAGCGGTCGGGGCGGCAGTCTTCGGGGCACTCAACCTCCCCTTCATCGTGGCGAACTTTGACGGATGGTGGGCCACCTATGCCTTCCACAGCCGTCGCACCGCCGACTTCAACGCCTTCTATAGCTGGGGCTTCTCGAGCCTGGCAGGCGATGCGGAGGCGCTCAACCTGGTGAGCTTGGGGCTGAGCGTGATCTCGTGGGGGGCCGCCTTGGCGCTCGGCTGGATGCGTCGAACCTCTGAAGGCGCTTCGCTCTACCCTTTTCTGCAGGTCTCGGCGGCGATGGTCGTGGCATTTCTGTTGTGGAGCAAGGTGCACTCTCCTCAATACGCGCTGTGGATCCTGCCCTTTTTCGTGCTCTTACGGGTGAGCCCGGGGTGGTGGCTCGCCTACGCTCTTGCCGATCTCGCCGTGTACGTGGGCATCTTCCGCTGGTTCTACGACTTCAGCTTGACCGGCGACCAGGTCACCTGGACCGCGGCGAAGACCGTGTTGGTGGCGGGAGTGTGGGGGCGAACGGTCCTTCTCGCCTGCCTCTTCATAGTCTTCATGAGGGCCCCGTCCGCGCCTCGAACGCCGTACTCTCCCGCGCCTGCCCGCCGGGTCTGACAATCGCCCCGGCGGAGGCAAGTGTCCACGGTTCGCCTCTGTCCGGCAGAGCCGGGTGGTGCGGTTTGGTGCCGCCCGATGCTCGATCTTGTGAAAGTGTGGCGCGCGCCACACTTTGATGTCGCAGGCGTGTGCTCGAGTATCGGGAACAGATCCGCACCAGCGATCGGCTCGGCGATCGCGACGGAAGGAACGAGGAGCAGCTCGAACGGAGGTGATAGCATAAATAGCCTCGACGGCGCAGCCGTCGCGTATCCCCTGCCCCGCAGCCCATCGGCATCATGCCGGGCGGCAGCAAGACGGGGCCTCGGTGAGGTTCGCCCGCCGAGTCCACAGGAGGAATGAGAGCATGCGTAGCTATGAAGCGATGGTGATCGTCGATTCCCGCCTCGAAGAGGGGGACATCCAGAAGGCCGTGAGCCGTTTCAACGCGGTCATTACCGACGGGGGCGGCCAAGTGACCGGCGTCGAGCGTTGGGGCGTCCGCAGGTTCGCTTATGAGATTGATCACAAGAACGAGGGCTATTACTTCGTCACGAACTTCCAGGCTGCCGAAGAGATCGTCGAGAAGCTCAACCAGACCCTGCACGTCTCGGACGAGTACATCCGTGGCAAGATTTTCCGGCCCGAGTAGAAGCTCGCCTCAATACAGTTGTTCGATCGATAGTTCGAATCACAAGATCAGATCAGGGGCCCAGAGAAAGGAAACAACATGGCATCCGACAACACGGTGACGCTAGTAGGCAACATCACCGACGACCCCGAGCTACGTTTCACTCCCTCGGGAGCAGCCGTCGCCAACTTCACCGTCGCCGTTAACCGGCGCTACAAGAACAACGATGGTCAGTGGGAAGACAAGCTCGACGGGTTCTTCAGGTGTAACTGCTGGCGAGACATGGCCGAGAACGTCGCCCAGTCCTTCCGCAAAGGGACCAGAGTAGTTGTCGTGGGCCGCCTCCAGCAGCGCTCCTGGGACGACCCCGATGGTAATCGCAGGTCGGTGTTCGAAGTCCAGGTGGATGAAGTGGGTCCGTCGCTGAGGTGGGCGAGCGCGACGATAGAGAAGTCGCAGCGCTCGTCCGGGTCCTCGGGTGGAGGGGACTGGGCCTCGGCCCCCGCTTCCGCTTCGGGCCCCGCGCCCCAGCCGGCACCGGTGCCTTCGGGCGTCCCCGCAGACGAAGGAGGGTTTTGATGCACCTTTACGTAAGTCCCGTCGCACCAGAACGTCCCTGCATCGACGATGGCGGCGTTACTCGTCGCTCACGTACCCTCCGGGTACGCTCGACTCCTCGCGCCTTGCCCACGGCTCCGCCGAGGTCGGAATTGGGATTCAATCTGTCGCGCAGTGCCGCCCTGGATGCTGACGCTACTTCCGCGCAGGAGCATTTTTGATGGCTCGAGATCGTCGCGACCGGCGCTCGACGCGGACGGCACCGGGCAAGCCTCCCCGCAAGGGGAAGCGGAAGTTTTGTCAGTTCTGTGCCGACAAATCAAAGCGCATCGACTACAAGGACATCGCGATGCTTCGAAAGTTCATGAGCGAGCGCGGGAAGATCCGGGCGCGCAGGGTGACCGGCAACTGCACCCAGCATCAGCGCCGCGTGGCAACCGCCGTCAAGAATGCTCGCGAAGTAGCACTGCTGCCGTACACGTCTCGTTAAGGGAGCGATCGTGAAGGTGATTCTTGCAACCGACGTCGACAAGTTAGGGCAGCGGGGAGACGTGGTCATCGTCGCCGACGGCTACGCGCGCAACTACCTTGTACCCAAAGGACTTGCGCTTCCGACGACGAAAGGCTCGCTGCGTCAGGCGGAGCAGATGAGGCGCTCGCGCGAAGAAGCCGAACGCAGGCGCAAGCAGCAGGCCGTAGCGCGCGTGTCCACTCTCGGAGCGCAGCCAGTATATATCTCGGCGCGCGCGGGCGAGGGGGGCCGTCTGTTCGGATCGGTCACCAGTTCGGATGTGGCCAGGGCGGTCGAGGAGCAGCTCGGCGAGGCCATCGATCGCCACAGCGTACGTCTCGACGACCCCATCCGGCTGCTCGGCACCCACGCGGTCGAAGTACATCTCCACGAGGAAGTCAACGCGCTCGTGAACGTCGAGGTCATCGCGCACGAGGAGGTATAGCGACTCCCTCCCGACTGGTCGTCAGATAGCCACATAGACAATTCACCACCACTGCGCGCGAAGCCCACAGCGTTATCGACCGCCCCTACCCCCCGTGACCGGCGGCTAAGGTCGTTATCCACGCCGTCCACATCCTTCTTGTAACCCACAGCGCCGGACGCGTAGCGTCCCTCTCTTAGCCAGCGCGCGGGACGCGGAAGGACTTCAGGGGGAGCCGGCCAGCCGGCACTTGTCGCCCGGCTGTCGTACCCGCGTGCTGGAATTACAGAGACGTAATTTGAGCTAAGCGAGGGGAACACAGTGGCGCAACGCGCTTCGCTTCAACCGGTGGGGCATAGTCGCATCCCGCCGCACAATCTCGACGCCGAGCTGTCGGTGCTGGGAGCCATGCTCGAATCGAAGGAGGCTATTGCCAACGTCGTCGAGGTCGTCCAGCCGGGGGACTTCTACAAACCCAGCCACACCGAAATCTACGAGGCAATCCTGTCGCTCTACGGTCGCGGCGAGGCTGCGGATGCCATCACCTGCGCAGAGGAGCTGACTCGCCGGGGCATGCTCGAGACGATCGGGGGCAAGCCCTATATCCACGGCCTGCTCGAGGCCTATCCCACCGCTTCCTCTGCCGGCCACTACGCTCGCATCGTCGAGGAGCATGCGCTCTTGCGGCGACTGATCGATGCCGGCAACAAGGTTCAGGAAATCGGTTTCTCGATTCCGGAGGACGTCGCCGAAGGCCTCGATGCCGCCGAGGAGCTTGTCTACGAGGTCGGCAACCGGCGTCTGCGCGACGATATTCAACCGATCCGGCCGCTCCTTCACGAGAACATGGAGATGATCGAGGCCCTTTACGAACGCGGCGAGAGCGTTACCGGCCTCGCCTCAGGCTTCTCGGACTTAGACGACATGACGGCCGGTTTCCAGCCCTCGAACCTCGTGATCATCGCGGCGCGGCCCTCGATGGGGAAGTCGGCGTTGATCGCAGACATATCTCTCCATGCCGCGCTTCATCAGCGCCAGACGATCGTGATGTTCTCGCTCGAGATGTCTCGCCACGAGCTCGTGCAGAGATTCCTCTCCTCGGAGGCGCGTGTGGACTCTCAGCGGATTCGGCGAGGCTCCCTGCAAGAACAGGACTGGTCGCGGCTCTCCAGCGCACTCGGCCGGCTGGCCGAAGCACCCATATTCATCGACGATTCGGCCAACATCACTCTGATGGAGATGCGGGCCAAATGCCGCCGACTCAAGGCGAAGTTCGGACTCGGTCTGGTGGTTGTCGACTACCTTCAGCTGATGCAATCTCCTCGGAGGTCCGAGACCCGCGCCCAAGAGGTGTCTGAGATCTCGCGCTCGCTGAAGATCCTGGCTCGTGAGCTCGAGGTCCCGGTCGTATGTGCGTCACAGCTTAACCGCGGGGTTGAAACTCGCACCGACAAGCGCCCTCTGCTGGGGGATCTGCGTGAGTCGGGAAGCATCGAGCAGGACTCGGACTTGGTCATGTTCATCTATCGCGACGAGGTCTACAATCAGGATACCGATCACCGGGGTGAGGCAGAGCTCATCGTCGCCAAGCAGCGGAACGGGCCCACGGGTACGGTGCGGCTTGCGTTCATGAACCAGTACACGAAGTTCGCATCGATCGCTCGGGGCGGCTTCTGACCCATAGGCGCAGGTAGATTGGCGGATTCGCGTTGAATTTGCGCGTTGTTCACATTTTGGTACTACCGTGGCGCGATGAACTCAGCGGCTGAAACGGCCTCTCCCCTCCCCAGGCGTGAGGTCCACGAGCGGCTGATAAATCGTGAGCTGTCGTGGGTCGACTACGCCGCCAGGGTGCTTGCGCGCGCCGAGGACGAGGGCTCTCCTCTTCTGGAACGAACCAAGTTCCTGGCGATCTTCGCCTCGATCCTGGATGAGTTCTACATGGTCCGCATCGCCGGCTTGAAACGGCAGCTGGCGGCGGGCCTCGTGGTTCGCTCGTCCGAGGGACAGACGCCGCGTGAGCAGCTGCGGGCCTTGGCGCAGCGACTGGCCCCGCTGGTGGCGCACCATGCCGAGATCTTTTGCCGGGACGTGCTCCCCCGTTTGGGAGATGAAGGCATCAGGATCGAACGCTGGAAGGAGCTGGACCCGGAGGCGCGGAGGGGTCTCACCGAGATGTTCTCCCGCCAGATCTTTCCCGTACTGACCCCGCTGGCGGTGGATCCGGGACACCCGTTCCCCTACATCTCGAACCTTTCCTTGAACCTGGCCGTTCGGGTGCGCGACCGCAGTAGCGATCAACTCCACTTCGCCCGCGTCAAGGTCCCGCCCGTGCTCCCGCGTTTGGTGACCGCAGCCGAGAGCGGCTGTCTGGTGCCCCTGGAGGATGTGATTGCGGCACACCTGGACCGGCTCTTTCCGGGCATGGACATCGTCGAACATCATGCCTTTCGAGTAACCCGCAATGCGGACCTCGAGATCAACGACGATGGTGCCGAGGATCTCCTGCAGGCTCTCGAGGAGGAGCTCGTCAGGCGTCGGTTCAGTCCCGCCGTCCGTCTCGAGATCGAAACCGACATGTCGCCGCATGTGCTCGAAGTGCTCAGAAAAGAGCTAGAGGTCGAGCCCCTCGATGTCCATCGTCTGCCCGGCCCCCTCGATCTCGGGGGATTGATGGGCCTCTACGATATAGAACGGCCCGATCTGAAGGCTGATCCGATCTCTCCCGCAACCCATCGCGATCTAATGGCCGTCGACGAAGCACCCGTCGACATGTTTGGGGCGCTGCGCGCAAGAGATGTGCTCGTGCAACACCCCTACCACTCCTTCGCGACCAGCGTCGAACGGCTCATCGAACAGGCCTCTTCTGATCCCAACGTACTGGCGATCAAGCAGACCCTCTACCGCACCTCAGGGGACAGCCCGGTGGTCGACAAGCTCGTCGACGCAGCAGAAGCGGGTAAGCAAGTCGTCGTTCTCGTCGAGATCAAGGCCCGTTTCGACGAGCGTGCCAACATCGGCTGGGCGCGCGCACTGGAGAAGGCGGGTTGTCATGTCGTTTACGGGCTCGTGGGACTGAAGACGCATGCCAAATTGTTGTTGATTGTTCGACAAGAGAAGGGCAAGCTCCATCGTTACGCACACATAGGGACCGGGAACTACAACCACAAGACCGCACGTTCTTATGAAGACCTTGGCCTGTTGACGGCCGATGACGAGTTGTGCGCAGAGGTCGGCGAGCTCTTCAACTACCTCACCGGATACTCGCGCCGGCCCGAGTATCGGCACTTGATCGTGGCACCGGAAGACATGCGCGAGCGGATCATCTCTCTGATTGCAAGAGAGAGCTCGGCGTCCAGCGCAGAACCGCGACGGCACCTTGCAATGAAGGTAAACAGTCTCGTGGATGAGCGCGTGATCAACGCTCTCTACGACGCTTCGCAGGCAGGGGTCGAGATCGACCTCCTGGTGCGGGGCATCTGCTGCTTGCGCCCCGGTATCGAAGGTTTGAGCGAGAACGTCCGGGTCCACAGCATCGTGGGTCGCTGGCTCGAGCATTCACGTATCTTCTATTTCCACAACGGAGGGGATGAGGAGTGGTTTATCGGCAGCGCCGATCTCATGCCTCGCAATCTCGACGGGCGCGTGGAGGCTCTTGTGAGGGTTGATGCGCCTTCCCTCAAGGACGAGCTGACGTTCCTGTTCGATGTCGGTTTTAGGGACAACGTCAACGCTTGGAGCTTGGACGCGGAAGGGAACTGGTCACGGGTGAAAGCTCAGGATGGTGCTGAACGCGTCGATATGCAACAAATGCTTATGCAAAGGGCGACCCGTCATGCGTGAGGTCGAGGTGAAGCTGGCGGTTGAAGGTGCGGTCGAGCTCCCCGACTTCACATCCGACGGCTACGGAGTCGTCGAGGTCCGCGAGCTGGACCCGGTCACGCTTCGAGCGACCTATCACGACACCGAGGGACTGCGGTTGGCACAGAGTGGGATCACGCTTCGATGGAGGTCGGGAGACGACGAGGGGTCGGCGTGGACCCTCAAGCTGCCGATCGAGGAAAGCGATGCCACAGAGCGCCGGGAGCTTCGCTTCGAAGGGGGCGCTCGCTCTGCGCCTGCCGAGGCTCGCAGCCTCCTCACCGCCTACCTGAGACATCAGACCCTGGCACCGGTGGCGCGGCTTCGAACTGTTCGCAAACGGTGGCTGCTGATGGGGGAGCTGGAACAGGAGCTTGCGGAGATCTCCCACGACGTGGTCTCGGTGCTCGACGGCAACCGGGTGACCGGGCGTTTCTCTGAGATCGAGATCGAGGGGCGGGGCCTGGACAGGGCGGGTGTGGAACGCTTGGCCGAGGTCTTTCGCGATGCAGGAGCAGTTCCCGCCGCCCCCGCCCCTAAGCTCGCCCGCGCCGTTGGCATCGTTCCCGGCGCCGCGTCGGAGCTCGAGCGCTTGGACCTGCGTCCCACCGATCGCGCCGGCCTCGCAGTGCAGGCCGCACTCAACTCCGGATTTCAGCGTCTGGTCACCAACGATCCCGCTACCCGCTTGGGCGAGACCGAACCCCTGCATCAGATGCGGGTCGCCACCCGCAGGCTGCGCAGCGATCTCCGGACCTTCGGGGCGTTCCTGGACCAAGGGTGGGCGGATGGGACGAGCGCTGAGCTGAAGTGGCTGGGAGATTTGCTGGGGGCCGTGCGCGACACGGACGTGTTATCGGAGCGGTTCAGATCTTCGTCGCCCGACCTCGAGCGGGCGCTGGGCCCGATCCTCAAGGCCTTGGCTCGGCAACGCGACCGGGATTTTTCTCAGCTCTCCGATGCGCTCACCGAGGCTCGTTACGTTGAGCTTCTCGATCGCCTCGACGAGGCTCGCGTCCGTCCGCCGCTGACCGTAGAGGCTCACCGGTTCTGCTCGGAAGCCCTGCCCCCGCTGGTTCTGCAGGTGTGGAAGAAGGCGAGAAAAAAGGCCGCCTCATTGGGCTCGGACCCCTCCAACGAGGATCTCCACCGGTTGCGCAGACTCACCAAACGGGCCCGCTATGCGGCCGAGGCAGTGGCGGATCCGTTGCAGAACAGGCGGGTTGTCAGGTTCGCCAATCGGGCGGCCGACGTACAGGACGCTCTGGGAGAGCTTCAGGACTCGGTTGTGGCACTGTTCACGGTCGAGCGGTTGGTGGCCAAGGAGCGTCGTCCCGTGGTGGCGCTGGAGGCCGGTAGGCTGCTCGAACGAGAGTTGGCGGCCGCAGCTGAGGCTCGAACCGCTTGGATCAAGACTTGGTCCAAGCTCGACGATAAGAAGCTGGTGGCATGGATGAAGAGCTGAAGAGACCAGAAATTCGCGCCGCCGGGGGCTTGCTGTGGCGGCGCAACCGGCGGGCGAAAGCCGCCGACGAGATCGAGGTAGTTCTCATCCACCGCCCCCGCTACGACGATTGGAGCCTCCCCAAAGGCAAGCTCGAGCCGGGCGAGACCGCCTTCGAGGCCGCTCTAAGAGAGGTGTGGGAAGAAACGGGCTACCACGCTCTCCCGGGTCGTTCGCTGGGCAAGGTCCGCTATCTGAAGTCGTCTCGCAATGGGGCTCGTCCCAAGGTTACGAGCTTCTGGGCGATGCGGGCCGGCCCCGGCGCCTTCGAGGCCGGAAACGAGGTTGACCGTATCCGTTGGACTCCCCTGGCGGAGGCTCGAGATCTGCTCACCTATCCCACCGACAGGGAGATCCTGGGCCGTTTCGCAGGCCAGCCGGTCGACACCAGGTTGCTGCTGCTGGTGCGCCACGGCAGCGCGGGCCAGCGCTCCAAGTGGAAGAAGGACGACCGGCTCCGTCCCCTCGACGCCAAGGGTAAAGAGCAAGCCTCGGGATTGGCACGCTTGCTCGTGCGCTTCGCGCCCGGCCACATCATCTCGGCCGACTTCGTTCGCTGCGTCCAGACGGTCGAGCCGTTGAGCGAAAGCTCGGGCGTACCGGTCGTGGAGGACTCCCTGCTGTCGGAGCTCGGTTATCCCCGGCACCGGAACGCCGCGGTCGGGCTGTTGCGGGGGCTTACCAATGGGGGGGCCGCGGTCGCCTGCAGTCAGGGAGACGTCATCCCCGACCTACTTGGCCGGCTCGCAGAAGCGGACAGGGTGCCTCTTCCCGAAGACTTCGCGGCCCCCAAGGGCAGTGTGTGGAGTCTGTGCTTCTCGGGGTCCAAGCTGTTCGCGATGGAGTACTTCCCCCCACCGACGGCCTGACCGGAACTCAGGAAGGTGGCCTGCCCGGGGGTTGAAGGATGCCAGTGGGCGTACGCTCTCGACAGCAGGCCGCCAGAGTCTTCGTTGCAGAGGAGGAGACGGCATGAGCATGGGGTTCTATAAGTTCGCCTACCGGGTGGGATTTACGCCCTGGGAGCAAGCCGCTCAGCAAGGCCCGGTCGCCCAGCAGGTGGAAGCTTGGTTCGCCCGAGAGGAAAGCGGACGGGAGCCGCCTTACGGAAAGGCTCTGGACCTCGGCTGCGGCACCGGACGAGACTCGGTCGAGCTTGCGACCCGCGGGTGGCAGGTCACAGGCATCGACATGATCCCGAAGGCTATCGGTGCTGCCCGCGCACGGGCCAAAAGTGCGGGGATGGAGGTCGAGTTCCTCGAAGGCGACGTGACCGCGCTCCGCGCCGCCGGCGTTGGAACCGGCTTCCAACTGGTCCTCGATGGAGGCACTATCCATGGTTTTAAGGACGAGCAACGGCAGGTGGCGGCCGGGGAGGTAAGTGCGGTCGCCGCGCCGGACGCCACCCTCCTGATATTTGCGTTTGCACCTGGCCGCAGAGGGCCGACCCCGCGCGGGATGAGTCGAAAGGACATCGAGTCCGCTTTTTCTGGGTGGACGGTCACCGATGAGGAATCCGTCGACGTGTCGTTGCCTAAATTCCTGAAAGCCCCCGACCCGAGCTGGTATCGGCTCCGCCGGCAAACTGAGCAAACAGGAATGCCCGAGGGATCTGAGCGACCTCTGGGCTAGCCCGTCCATGACATTAGCGAGCCGTCGCTGTGACGGTTACGCGAGGGTCGCCTTCACGAACTCGGCCGATGACACGGAAGTCCGCACGAAACTCGCCGAGCACCGTGATCCTGCTGCGCACGAACTGATCGTTGATCGTTCCAGCGTGATGTGAGCGACTGGGTCGAACAACACCGCCTTG
>Ga0136620_10000818_pt1 | contig 14341 bp, 15 predicted proteins | sample AntDrymUQ4162106_2_FD_104806 | JGI IMG/M metagenome (GOLD analysis project Ga0136620, IMG submission 104806) | Polar desert sand microbial communities from Dry Valleys, Antarctica - metaG UQ416 (21.06) | ecosystem: Environmental > Terrestrial > Soil > Desert | place: Antarctica: Dry Valley... | reverse complement strand
TTCCCCGCCGACATCCTGCGCCAGCTCGCCGGCATGGACCTGCTCGGCCTGCCCTTCGACGTCGAGCATGGCGGCGGCGGCCAGCCGCACACGGTGTACCTGCGCGTCGTCGAGGAGCTGTCCCGCGCCTTCTTGACCGTCGGGCTCAGCCTGTCGGTGCACACGCTGGCCGCGTGGGCCGTGGCGACCTACGCCTCCGACGAGGTCCGCAAGGAGTGGCTGCCGCGGATGACCTCCGGCGAGCTGCTCGGCGCCTACTCGCTGTCCGAGCCGGGCAGCGGCTCCGACGCCGCCGCCCTTGTCACCCGCGCGCAACGCTCCGGCGACGACTACATCCTCAACGGCACCAAGGCGTGGGTGACGCACGCCGGGATCGCCGGCTTCTACGTGGTGATGTGCCGCACCGGCGGTTCGGACGTGCCCGCGGCTCGCGGCATCTCGGCGTTGCTGGTGCCAGCCGACACGGCGGGACTGAGCTTCCCACCGCCCGAACGCAAGATGGGCATGCGCTCCTCGCCGACCGGTCAGCTGGTGTTCAGTGACGCCCGCGTGCCGGCGCGCTACCTGCTGGCCGAGGAGGGCAAGGGCTTCTCGATCGCGATGCGGGCGCTGGAGGGCGGCCGCCTCGGCATCGCGGCGTGCGCGGTCGGCCTGGCACAGGCGGCGCTGGACCAGTCGCTGGCCTACAGCCTCCAGCGGGAGCAGTTCGGCCAGCCGATCGCCTCCTTCCAGGGCATCGGGTTCCTGCTGGCCGACATGGCGACCGGTATCGAGGCTGCTCGGGCGCTGTACCTGGAGGCGGCCGACCGCCGCGACCTCGGTCAGCCCTACTCGCGTCTGGCCGCCATGAGCAAGCTGTTCGCCAGCGACACCGCGATGCAGGTGACGACCGATGCCGTCCAAGTCCACGGGGGCTACGGTTACGTGACCGACTACCCGGTCGAGCGGTACCTGCGCGAAGCCAAGGTCCTGCAGATCGTCGAGGGCACCAACCAGGTGCAACGCATGGTCATCTCGCGCGATCTGCTGCGGCCTGACCCGGCATGAATTCGGGCGCTACCGTCGCGCTCCATGAGCGCTAGCCGGGAGCGGGACCGCACCACCGTGGGGCGAGCGCTGCGGGCGGGCACGGTGGCCGGCGGTGCGGTGGCCGGGGTGCTGCTGCTGGCCGTGCTGCTCGGGGCCGGCCGGGGCGCCCCCGCCGCGGTCATGGCCGGCGTCGCCATCGGTGCCCTGGTCGCCGCCGGGTGGTTGCTGCTCGGCGCGGTCCTGGACATCTTCGCCGGTGAACGGGTGGGCGCGGCGCGCTGGGCGTGGACGGCTGTGACCACAGTCCTGGCCCTGCTGGGGCCCTTCCTGGTGGTCGGTGTCCTTGCGCGCAGCACGTGACCCCGCCCACCAGGTCGGGGGCCGGACGGACAGCGGTTAGGGTTCGCGGCATGCCGAAGTTCGAGTGCGCGAGTTGCGACGCGACGTTCTCTTTGCCCCAGCAGGTCCTGGACCGCTACCCGGGGTGGGCGCCGCAGCAGTGCCGCGGTTGCCGCGACGAGGCTCGCGCCGGCGGTTCAGGGGCGCACGACAAGGCCAGGGCCGGCGCCACCCGGCGGTACCGCGGCGCGACGCTGGTCGAGGAGAACCTGACGGTCGCCGAAGTGCTGGCGAAGTACACCGAGGGGCCGACCGACGGCGTCTTCACCGACGGCAGCGCCCATCCCAACCCGGGTGCGGGCGGCTGGGGCGCGGTGTACGTGGTGGACGGCCAGGTGATCGACCAACGCCACGGCGACGAAGCGCACACCACCAATAACCGCATGGAGCTGACCGCGCTGATCGCGGGCTACGACCTGGTGCCGCACGGGACCCCGGCCACGGTCTACACCGACAGCAAGCTGTGCGTGGACACGATCACCAAGTGGGCCAAGGGCTGGGCCGCCCGAGGCTGGCAACGCAAGGGCGGCGAGATCGCCAACCTCGACCTGGTCAAGCTGCTGTATGCCCTCGCGCAGGCCCGCCCCGAGCTGCGTCTGGAGTGGATCGCGGCGCACAGCGGCAGCCGCTGGAACGAGTACGCCGACTCGCTGTCCACCGCCTTCCGGCGCGAGCAGCTGTGAAGACACTCCTCGTGGCCGCCGGGGTCCACACCCTGAGCGGGGATCCCAATGCCGAGCCCGCCCGGGCGCTGCTGCTCGACGGTGACCGCATCGCTTGGGTCGGCGCGGCCGAGGCGGCACCGACCGCCGAGCGGAGAGTTGACCTGGGTAGCGGCTGGATTACACCCGCGTTCGTCGACGCGCACGTGCACGCCACCGCCACCGGGCTCGCGCTGGAGGGTGTAGCGCTGGCGACAGCGGACAGCGCTGCCCAGGCCCTGGACCGCCTCCGCCGATTCGCGGCGGGCAGTGACAGCGCGGTGCTGCTCGGCTACGGCTGGGACGACTTCGGCTGGCCGGAGGCGGCACCGCCGACGGCCGAGCAGATCAGTTCGGCAGCGCCCGGGCGCACCGTGTTGCTGCACCGCGTTGACAGCCACTCCTGCCTGGTGGACGCCACCACGCTGTCACGCCTGCCGCTGCAGACCCTGGCCGGAGTCGTCCGCGACGACGACGGAAACCCCACCGGCTGGTTGCAGGAGGCCGCGTCAGAGGCCGCCCAATCCGAGGTACGCAAGCGCATCCCGGCACCGCAGCTGCAGGCGGCGCGCGCCGCTGCCTGCCGGGCCGCGGCGTCGCTGGGCATCGCCTCGCTGCACGAGATGGGCCATCCCGGCCTGGCGGGCCTCGATGACGCGCGGGCGTGGGCGGCGGGGGACTGGCCAATCGAGGTGCATACCTGGTGGGCGCAGCTGGACCTCGCGGCGGCTCGTGACAACGGCCTGCGGCCCGGCGGCGACCTGTTCCTCGACGGGTCGATCGGCTCCGGCACGGCGGCGACCTCGGCGCCATACGCGCCGGCCGGCGGCAACGGTGAGCTGTTCCACGACGACGCGGCGGTCGCCGACTGGTTCAACGACTGCACGGCGGCGGGCATGGGCGGCGGCGTCCACGCCATCGGCGACCGGGCGATCGAACAGGCCATCGGCGCCATTGAGACGGCGGCGGCCGCGCACGGTGTCGACGCGGTCCGCCGCTGCCGCCACCGCATCGAGCACGTGGAGCTACCGACCCGCCGGCACGTGCAACGGATGTCGCGGCTGGGCATCGTCGCCAGCGTGCAACCTGCCTTCGACGCAGCCTGGGGCGGCGATCACGGCCTGTACGCCGCGCGCTTCGGCACCGAGGCGGCCCGCTCCTCGAATCCGCTGGCGTGGTTCGCTCAGGAGGGCGTGACGATGGCCTTCGGGTCGGATTCGACGGTCACGCCGCTGGACCCGTGGGGCGGGATTGCGGCCGCAACCCACCACCTCGGCGGTCTGGGGCTGCCGCGCTCTGCGGCACTCTGGGCGCACACCCTCGGTGGGCGGTATGTCGCCGGCCAGGACGACGTTGGCGCGCTGGTCGGCGGTCAACGAGGCGACTTCGCGGTGTGGGACGCCGATCCGTTCGCCATGGAAGATCTGTCCGATTTGCGGTGCCTGGCCACGGTGATAGCGGGTAGCGTGGCGCACGGCGATCTACCGCTGGGCGGTTCGCGCGCCGGGCGCACGGCGGGCGGATTTTCCGCAAGCCCATGACCTGCAAGGATGCCCCATTTCCGCTGGTCACAGCGCGTGTCAAGAAAGTTACAATGGGCTTGACGGAGTATGGCCGGCACCCCTACAGTCCCCACCGGTCGCCGCGGCGGAGACGTCGCGGGGAAGCTCGAACGCAACAACTGATCATCCACCGCCTGGTCGGCTCAAGGGTCGGCCGAGGAGGGAACAGGCTCAGTAGAGAACTGCGGTTCGGCCGTGTTCGTCCCGGCCGCCGTATGGCGCCAACGGTCTGTTGTCCCTCTTCAACGACCCCGGAGCACCCGCTCCGGGGTCGTGGCGTCGGTGGAGGCTGCGATGGTGAGCGTGAGCCGGTCGGCGCGATCCAATAGTCGTGAGCCGGAACGGGTAGGGGCGCCGTCGCGTTGCATCAGCGGAGTCCAACCCCTATAACGCCAAGCCCGCGACAGACCGGCCGCGAAGGAGCCAAGAGTGGCCAGCCAGGAATTCGAGACCGAGGACGACCTCGTCGAGGAGGAAGGCGACGACGACCTCGAGCTCGACGAGCTGAACTCCGGCGATGATGTCGACGGGCTGGAGGCCGCCGACGAGCTTGACGACGAGGTGGTCGGGGTGGCCGCGGAGGTGCCTGACGTCGATGTCGCCGAGGTCGAGTCCGAGGACGACACTGACGAGGTCGAGGCGGACGACGACAGCGACGATGATGCAGTGGTGGTCGACGACACCGAAGACGAGTCCCTCGACGTCCTGCTCGCCCGAGAGAAGGCCGAGGACGACGACCTGGTCCGGCTCGATGACGAGCCGCGCGACGCGCTGACCCCCACGACCACACCCATCGGGGCGAACGAGTTCACCTGCCTGTCCTGCTTCCTGGTCAAGCGCCGCGCGCAAATGGCGGACGCCGATCAGATGATCTGCTTCGACTGCGCATGACCCCACGCGGGCGCGATCGCGCCCGCCGCGCTGGCCTGGCCGTCGCCGGTGGGGTCCTGCTGTACGCGGCGCACCCACCAGCTGATCTGGGATGGTTGGGCCTGGTCGCCGTGGTGCCGCTGCTGGCGTTGGGTCGCGACCTGCGGGCTGCTGCTCGGCCGGTGGCGGGAGGGCTGTGGTGGGGGCTGCTATCGGGGCTGGTCTTCTTCGCCACGCTGCTGACGTGGCTGGTGCCCTTCGGCGTGGTCGCCTGGTTGTTACTGGCGTTGATTCAGGCCGCCTTCATCGGACTGTTCGTGGCGGCGGTGGCGGCCTGGGGACAGCGTCGGTTCGGTGCGGCGGCCGCGGTCGTCGCCTGGGTCGCGATGGAGGCCGCCCGCACCCGCTGGCCACTCGGGGGCTTCCCGTGGGGTGCGCTCGGCTACAGCCAGCACGAGGCCGGGCTGCTGCTTCCGGTGGCTCGGAGTCTGGGCGTCCTCGGGGTCAGCGCCGCCTGCGCCGCGGTGGCCGCGTGCGTTGAGTGCGGGCTGGCGCACCGGTCGATCCTGCGCCCGTTCCTGGGGCTGCTCGGCGTCGCGGCCGTGGCAAGTGGCCTAGCGGCGGTGCCACCGCCAGCGCCGGGCGGCGACCGCCTCGACATCGCCGCCGTGCAGGGCAACGACCTGCAGCGCAGCGGGGCCGCCGGGGTTGCCCGTCTGGACGACGAACGCATCGTCAACGTCGCCGAGGCGATGCTGGAGGCCACCCGCCCCCTGGCCGGCGACCCTCCCGACGTGACGGTGTGGCCGGAGAACAGCCTCGACGCCGACGTCACGGACCCGGCCAACGCCGAGCTGCGCTCGATCGTCTCGTCGGCGCTGGAGCTGCTGAACGGCGAGGCGCTGGTCGCGGGTGGCCTGCTGGCGGGACCGCGGCCCGGCACCGTCTACAACGCGGTGCTGGAGCTCGGGCCGGGGTTGGCGGTGGACGACACCTACCGCAAGCGGCATCCGGTGCCGTTCGGCGAGTACGTGCCGCTGCGGCCGGTGCTGGGAGCACTGCCGCCGCTGCGGCAGATCCCTCGCGACGTGCTCGGCGCCGACTCGCCCGGCATCGTCACCGTCGCCGGCGCCCCCTTGGGATTCGTCATCTGCTTCGAGAACATCTTTCCCGCGCTGGTGCGCGACCAGGTCCGCGCCGGCGCCGAGCTGCTGGTGGTGTCGACCAACAACGCCTCGTACGGCTACTCGGCGATGAGCCGGCAGCATCTGGCCTTCTCCCAGCTGCGCGCCGTCGAGTCCGGCCGCTGGACGCTGCACGCCGGGATCTCGGGGACGTCAGGCATCATCGATCCCTCAGGTCGGGTGAGTCAGCGCACGCGGTTGTATGACGAGGCGATCGTGCGCGGCGAGCTGCCGTTGGTGTCACAGCCGACGCCCTACGTGGTCCTGGGTGACGTGGTCGGTGTCGGGGCGATGACGCTGGCGGTCCTGGCCATGCTGGGCGGGTTCGTCGGCAGAGCGCGCAAGGGGAGAACAACGCGATGACTTCGTTCGTGGAGGTTGACGGCGCGCGCTTGGCGTATGACGTGAGCGGCGGCGTCGTCGGCCGGGGATCCGCGGTGCTGCTGTTGCATGCCGGCATCGCCGACCGGCGCATGTGGGACGGGCAGGTCGCGGCGTGGTCTGCGCAGCGCCAGGTTGTGCGGCTGGACTTTCGCGGCTTCGGCGAGACGCGGTCGGGGCCAGGACGCGTCGCCCATCACGCCGACGCCGTGGCCGTGCTGGACGCGGCTGGGATGTCCGAGGCCGTGGTCATCGGCGCGTCGATGGGCGGGGCGGTGGCGGCGGACCTGGTGTTGACCTATCCCGAGCGTGTGAGCGGACTGGTGCTGTCAGGGTCGGCGCTCAACGGCGCCGAGTTCACCGATGCGGCGACCTTCGACGGCTGGCGCGATGCCGGGGCAGCGGCCGAGGGAGGGGAGTTCGGCCGGGCCGCCGAGCTCGAGGCCGCAATGTGGGTGCCCGACGCGACCGCCGACGTGCGGCGCCTGGTGGTGGAGATGCTGCTGCCGACCTACCAGCGCGACGAGCCCGACGAGGAACCGGTGCCCGACGCGGCGGAGCGTCTGGCAGAGATCGGCGTGCCGACGTTGGTCATCGTGGGGGAGCGGGACCGGCCCGACATCCTGCGCTTCGCCGACCGCCTGGCCGCCGAGATTGCCTCGGCCCGCCTGCTGAGGCTGCCCGGCGTCGGCCACCTGCCTAACCTCGAGGCTCCTGAGCCGTTCAACGCCGCCGTCGCCGAGTTCTTCGCCGAGGTCGACGAACGCTAGGCTCGCCCGCGGGCGCTCCCGTCATCTAGCGGTCCAGGATACCGGCCTTTCAAGCCGGCGGCGCGGGTTCGAATCCCGTCGGGAGCACCAGCCAAAAGCCTTTCACAGAGCCGTTTCTGGACTACGACCGCCGCAACTTTACAGCCCTTGTAGCCGTTCGTGCCATCTACGTGCCCATAATTGTCCGGATGGCACGAGCGAAACGGCGCCACCATGGCGGCACCGTCCGGCGCTCCCGTCAGGGCGCTGGCAGGTGCGGGTGTACGACCACGCGACGGGGAAGCACGTCTCGGCCGGCACCTTCCCCTCGAAGGCCGACGCCAAGGTGGGGCTCACGCAGGCGCTGGCCGATCAGTCACGCGGGAAGTGGGTCGCGCCGAGTACGCCACTCGAACGCCTCCGCTGATCCCGTACTATCAACAGGATCCAAGCTGGGACCCAAGGGCGCGTGAGTCCGGCTAACGACAACGTCGGCGGGTTGTGGACAACTTCCCGCTCGCTGTCTCATGTGGCGGTTACCTTGAACCTCGGTCGAACAGCCGTTCGGAGGGATCATGAACCGCAAGGAACGCGAGCTTCACGAGGAACTGCAAGAGAGGGTCGATTACTACCTACGCCGAACTGACATCGCGAGGTCCGTCGAAGGCAACATCTCGGACCTTCTTGAATGGATGGAGGACACCGGCGGGCGCATTGACGAGGTCGACATGCTCGGCGAGCGCTTCGCGCGAGTTGCGAAGCAGGTCGAGCACCCGGACGAGAACCCAATTATCCGGGAGACGGCTCTGGCGCTGAGCAAGTTCCGCCGAAACCGGATGGCAGATCGGCCCAACCCTCCAGGGGAGTGGGAAGGCGTACTTGACGACGTTCGTCGCGCCATCGAGATGGTCATTTGGCCGGAGGTCTCGAAGCGCCGACAGCGAGCCGAGGAGATGGCCGGAAAGGCCGACGAGGAACTCACGCGGCTTGAGGCGCGGCTTTGGCCAGAGGCGTCTTAGCGGTTCAGCGTAGGCGGCGCACCCCCGTCCGCGCCCCCAGCGCACCCCGAACGTGGGGGTACGCGAGGAACCGTAACGGCTCATAACGAGGTTGCGTTTCCGCAGGTCAACCCATGTTTCCGAGTTGAAACCGCAGGTCAGCGCCCGGTCAGATATTCCCCTCGTAATGAATAGGTCCGGGGTTCGATTCCCCGTCCCGGCTCCACTCTCTCAACTTGCTCAATTGCGGCGCTCCCTCGACTGTTGCGCCGGGCTCCCGTTCACTCGGTATTGATCGCGGCAATGAGCACAGGCCCGCGTACGCCCGAGCGGAGGGTGCGGCAAGGAATCAGACGAAAGGAACGTATGGGCGTGTGCCGTGCGTCCCCCGGAAAGACGTTCCGGGGTTGCGGCCATGCACGTCCACGGCAAGCTGCCGGCGCCGCCAAAGTCGTCTCCCCACCAGTGAATCTTCTGCTTGAGGACAACTCGCAGCCAATCCGCCATCGCTAACCCCTTGATGTAACCGCCGGGTCACTCCCGTCGTATTGGTAGCCGGACTTCAAACCGGGCGCCGCCGAGATGACTGCGCGACACGGTGACGGTGCCCTCGTGGGCGGCTGCGATGCTGGCCACGATGGGCAAGCCCAGACCCGCGCCGCCCTGGTCGCGGTCGCGCGCCTCGTCTAGGCGGACAAACCGCTCGAACACGCGTTGCCGGTCAGCTTCTGGGATGCCGTCGCCGTCGTCTTCGACGCGCAGCACGACGGCTTCGTCGTCGGCGACCAGTGTGAACGCCACTTGCGCTGTGGCGTGGCGGGCGGCGTTGTCGGCGAGGTTGGCAACCAGTCGCTGTAGTTGCGCGGGGTCGCCTGAGACACGCCCGGCTGACACTGCGGTCGTGTTGATCCGCACCGGGGTGGTGGCGCGGAGGCGGGCGGCCTGCTCGAACACGATGTCGTCGACGTCCACCGACCCCCGTTGGAGGGCAAAAGTCTGCTCGTCGGCACGGGCCAGTAGCAGCAGGTCTGTGACGAGGTGCTGGACGCGCAGGGTTTCCGCGAAAACGGTGGTGGCAAGGTCGGGGATGGTCGTGTTATCGGGGTGGGCGAGCGCGACCTCTGTGTGCTGGCGGATGGAGGCGACGGGGGAACGCAGCTCGTGGGATGCGTCGGAGACGAATCTGCGCTGGCGTGCCTGGCCCTGCTCGAGTCGGTCGAGCATCCGGTTCATTGTGGCCGCCAATCGGCCGATCTCGTCGTGGACGGGCGGCGTTGGGACGCGCCGGTGCAGTTGGGCGGTGGAGATCTCGTCGACTTCAGTCCGGATCGCGTCGACCGGGGCAAGCGCGCGTCCCACGATGTGCCAGGTCGTCGCGGCCACGATCAGTAACAGCAGCGGCAGGCCGGCTGCGAGCGCGCCGATAACCACTTCGGTGGATTCGCGCACCGTTTCGGTGGTGCGCCCGACCAGCACGATGTAGCGCTCCTCGGGGCCGCGCGCGGCCACTGCGACGATGAGAAACGCGTCGTCGTCATCGCCGATCGGCAGGTTACGCACCTGCGCGGATTGGCCTGGGCGCAGGTCTGCGATCGGCGGTTCACCATCCAGGTTCGGGCTGGCGGCCACGACACTGCCATGCCGGTCGATGACCTGGATGGCAAGGTCGTCATCGTCGTTGACGGCCAGGGCGGGCGGCGGTGTCCCGGATTCCAGGACACTGACGACGTCCTGGGCGCGCAGCGAAGCCGCCGTGCGGACCTGGTCGGTCAATGATCCCCGCAGCATCGCGACCAGCAACGCCGCCCCGGCGATCAGCGCGACACCGACTACCAGGACCGCCGTTGCCGTCGTGCGGACCCGCACGGATCCAGCGCCGCCCAGCGGGGGGGCGCGTGGGGGTTCAGCCGCCATCGGTCGCGAGGCGGTAGCCGGCGCCGCGAACAGTTTCGATCGCCGTGCGGCCAAAGGGCCGGTCCAGCTTGTTGCGCAGGTGGCGGACGTAGACCTCGACGATGTTCTGATCCCCTTCGAACGCGTAGTCCCACACATGATCGAGGATCTCGCGTTTGGACACGACTTCGCCGCGCCGGTGCAGCAGGAACTCCAGCAGGGCGAGTTCTCGGGGGGTCAGCTCGATCTGCTGGTCGGCCCGCCACGCCCGGCGTTGCGCCGGATCCATCCGCAGATCACCGGCGGCGAGCACAGCGGGACGCTCGCGGGTGCCGCGCCGCAGCACGGCCCGGAGGTGGGCGACGAGCACCAGGTAGGAGAACGGCTTGGTCAGGTAGTCATCGGCGCCGGTGTCCAGCGCCTCGGCCTCGTCGAACTCGCCGTCTTTTGCCGTCAACATCACGATCGGCGTCCAGTTCCCTTCCTCGCGCAGCGTCGCGCAGACCTTGAACCCGTTGACGCCGGGCAACATGATGTCGAGCACGATCGCGTCGTAGGGATGCTCACGTGCCATCCACAGACCGTCGGTGCCGTCCAGCGCGACGTCGACCGCGAATCCTTCGGCTTCGAGCCCATTTTTCAACCCCGCCGCCAGCCGCTTCTCGTCTTCCACCACTAGCACACGCATCAGCGACAGCCCCCACCGTCCAGCGGGGCCCGCCGGGCCGACGCGGCCAGCGAGAATTCATCAAAGACCCGCCCGTCCTGGCCGATGGCACGCACGACGAGCTGATCGGCCGTGGCGGCGAGCTCGACGAAGTGGTACGTGGACGCAGCGGTGACGGTGAACTGTTCACGACCAGTGGGGCGCAGCGTCGCTGCCCCGCCTGACACGACGTACGTGACACCGCCGATGTTCTCAGTCCGCTGGTAATCGTGATCGTGGCCGGATAGGACGAGATCCACGCCGTGACGCTCGTACAGGGGAACCAGATTGGCCCGGGAGGCGAGATCACTGCCGTGGTAGCCGGCGGAGTTCGGCGGATGGTGCTGCATCACGACCACCCAAGGAGCAGCACACGACGCCAGTGTCTCATCAAGCCACCGCAACTGCTCGGGATCCTGCGGGCGGGTCGAGTCGACCACGACGACGGCGACCGATCCGAACTGTTGCGCGTACCAGCGACCAGGCAGCCCCAGCGCTTCCGACAGAGGCACCCCATCATCGGTCCGCACGTCGTGGTTGCCCAGTGCCGCCACCAACTCCGTCCGCCCATCAAGAACCGCAGCGAACGGGTCCAGCACCGCCGACCGCAGCCCGACCGGGTCGCCGGAGGGATACACGTTATCGCCCAGGAGCAACAACGCGTCGAACTCTCCGCTGGTCTCAAGCGCAGCCATCGCGTCCGCTGTCGCGTACTCCTCCGCACCCCCAGTGCCCACGTCGCCCGCCGCAGCCAACCGCACTTCCGGTCGGCTTGCCGAAACCGGATAGGGCACTGAAGCCGGCGGCGCCGCCAGATCGAACTGCCCGCCCGACTGCGCCCAACGCCACGCGATGGGCAACCCGACCCATCGGTCAAGGCTCACCCCGGCGACAAGCGCCGCCACCACGACGGCGGCCAGCACACGCAAAGAGCGAGAGGACAACACGGCGGGAACGTACGGGCGGTGGCTGAACGCCCGCTGAAATGCCCGGATGTCGCTGCGGGATGCCGAGCGGCGCCGCGAGCATCACCAACGTCCCCCGCAGCCTGGCAGCAGCGACCACGCCAGTGGCCGCCGGCGTTCTCCTGGCCCACAGCAGCTTCGGATGGCCGCTGGTCATCGCCGGCGTCATGAATCGGCTACGACCTGACGTTACTGGCGCTCTACCGCGACGGCACTGCGACCTCGCATAGCCGCCCCAGGGCGCGGCCAGAGACGGCGCTGGCTGTGGAGTCCGTTTCGATCAGATCCCCCGCGGACCCTCCTGATCTCGGTGCGCTGAACGCAGATTCAGGGTCATTCAGGAAGCGCTCAGCCATGCCACGCCAATCTGCTGCGACAGGTCGGCTCACCCCGAGCGGACCGACGAGAAAGGCAACACAATATGTCCTTCAAAGAACTCTCCAGGCGCCTTGTCATTGGCGGCGCGGCGGCGGCTGGGCTCACCCTCGGCGTGGCAGCGCTCGCCGACGCCGCCACCACCCCAGACCAGCAGGCGGCCGCCGAGCAGGTCGACGTCCAAGAGCCGTCCTACAACGGGTCCATCGAAGCCCCCGAGGGCGCCGAGTCGCAGTCCGAGGCAGACGAGGCCAAGGCACTTGAGGCACTCGCCACCATCACTCCCGACGAGGCCGAGCAGGCCGCGCGGGCGGCAGTCCCAGATGGCACCGTCAACGAGGTCGAGCTCGAAGATGAGAACGGCAGCGTTGTCTACGGCGTCGAGATGACCGACGCCAACGGCTCAGAGGTCGACGTCAAGATCGACGCCGGCGACGGCACTGTGCTCGGCCAGGAGAACGAGGCTGACGAGGGCGAGGAGGATGAGGCCGACGAAGGCGACGAGTCCGAGACCGACAACGACGACGCCGAGGGCGATGAAGGGCAGTAGCTGACCCGCCCGACAACGTGCACGTGGTCATGGCGGCTGAACGCGTCCGCGTTCAGCCGCCGCTGGCCTCAGTCAATGCTGAATTCGTGGCAACTGACGAGAGCGGGTTTCGCACGGGTGTGCGTGAGTGCCTACCGCAGAGCCACCGACGAACGCTGTCGCCGACGTCCCGCCGCATTGCGACACCACCCACGTACACGACCGCGGGCGGCGACGTCGGTTGCTCAGTGGGTGCTGGACAGGACTGGCGCTGTACGTCCGGACGGTCCGTGGGGGTCATTCTGGCTGTTTGCCGGGCGCCTCGTCGTAAGCGTCGCCGGGGTCTGGGGCCGCAACCCCTCTCATTCTTCCTGCTTCAGGGGCTGTGGGCCGGAGGGGTCAGCTGGTGAGCGTGTCCATCGCGGCGTTGATCTTGCTCGCGGCCTCGTCCGCGATGGGGCGCAGCGCCTCGTTGCCGGGCACGTTGACCATCACGTTCGCGTCGAGCGCCTCGACGACCGTCCCGCCTTGGCCGGCTCGCACGACGACGGTGCACGGCAGGAGTAATCCGATGCTGCGGTCGATGCCCAGCGCCTGGTGTGCCAGTTGCGGGTTACACACGCCGAGGATGACGTAGTCCTCGACCTCTTCGTCGAGTTTGTCCCGCAGCGTGGCCCTGACGTCAATCTCAGTCAACGTACCGAAGCCGTGGGCCTTGAAGGTCTGTTTGACCTTGGCGACCGCCTCGTCGGGGTCTGCTGCAGCTCTGGTTGACATCTCTTACGAGGGACGAGGTTCCTCGGGAAGGATGTCGCTATGCCGAAGAAGTTCCCTGCGGAGTTCAGGCGTGATGTCGTCACGGTTGCCCGTCGTGGTGACCTGACCGTCGCTGAGGTCGCCGAGGATTTCGACGTCTCTGAGGAGTCCGTGCGCCGCTGGATGAAGCAGGCCGATGTCGATGACGGTGTGGTGAACGGGCAGACCAGCAGCGAGCAGACCGAAGTCGTGCAGCTGCGCCGCAAGTTGCGCAAGCTGGAGATGGAGAACGAGATCCTGCGCCGGGCGGCGGCCTACTTCGCGCAGGGGTTGCTCCCAAAATGACCTACCCGCTGGTCCGTGACCTGGCCGCCGAGGGCGTCCCCGTGCGGCTGACCTGCGGGGTTGTTGGCTTCAGCCCGCAGGCCTACTACGCCTGGCTCGCCCAGCCCGTCACCGACCGGGACTGGGACGACGCGCACGTCATCAACATGCTGCTCGACGCCCACGCCGATGATCCGGAGTTCGGCTACCGGTTCCTGGCCGACGAGCTCGAGCGCGACGGCCTGGTCGTCGGCGAACGGCGGGTCTGGCGGCTGTGCTCCCAGCAACGGATCTGGTCCACCACGACCAAGAAGGGCCGACGGGGTAGCGGTAAGACGCCCGGAGCGGCCGTGCACGACGACCTCGTCCAGCGCCAGTTCACCGCCGCCGCCCCGGACCGGCTCTGGCTGACCGACATCACCGAGCACCCCACCGCAGAAGGAAAGCTCTACTGCTGCGCGATTAAGGACGCCTTCAGCAACCGGATCGTCGGCTACACCCTCGACGAGCGGATGACCGCCGGCCTTGCCGTCGCAGCACTGCGCGGAGCCGTGGCCCGGCGTCAGCCCAGTGACGTCGTGATCGTCCACTCCGACCGCGGATCGCAATTTCGCTCGCGAGCCTTCCGCGCCGTCCTAGGTGCTGCCGGGCACCGCGGCTCGATGGGACGAGTCGCCTCAGCCGGCGACAACGCCGCCATGGAGAGCTTCTTCAACCTGCTCCAGACCAACGTGCTCGACCGGCAGCGCTGGCAGACCCGCGAGGAGCTCCGCTACGCCGTCATCCACTGGATCGAGCTGGACCTCCCCCCTGGAGCAGGACACCTCGGATGAGAGGATGGGCCTGTGCCAGAGGAGAAGAAGCGAAGCCGTCGCAAGTTCAGCGAGGAGTTCAAGCGTGACGCGGCAGCGTTGGTGGTT
>Ga0136620_10000816_pt1 | contig 14343 bp, 13 predicted proteins | sample AntDrymUQ4162106_2_FD_104806 | JGI IMG/M metagenome (GOLD analysis project Ga0136620, IMG submission 104806) | Polar desert sand microbial communities from Dry Valleys, Antarctica - metaG UQ416 (21.06) | ecosystem: Environmental > Terrestrial > Soil > Desert | place: Antarctica: Dry Valley... | reverse complement strand
GTTCGGCTCGGGGCCCTGGCGCTCCTGATGGGCACCGTGGGCAAGGTCTTCCTCTACGACCTGGCCACGCTCACCTCGATCTACCGAGTGATCTCGTTCATCGGCCTCGGATTGATGTTGCTGGCGGCGGCCTTCACATGGCAACGCCTGCGTCCGCGAGAGCTGCCCGACATGCGCCAGACGCCAGAAGGCATCCGCTAGCCCTACGGCGAGAACTCCCCGCCGCCCCCGCCGGCGGGGGCAGGGGTCGCGGTGGGGGCCTGCCGGGCGGGCGCCGCCGCGGCCGGCCCAGGCCCAAACTCGTTGACCGGAGGCGCCGGCTGCGGCGGGGGCGGTGGCTCGGGTTCCGGCGCCGGAGGCGCCGTGGGCGGCGGGGCTGCGGCGGGCTGCTCGGCGACGGGCGGCGGCGCGGGCGACACGATCGGCGGGTCCGGAGTGGGGGAGGGCGGCGGTGCCTTCTGGGCCTGCAGCGCGGCTGCCTCGCGCACCTCGGCCGCCGGGCTGTCGCCCGCGCCCAGCCGCTGCGACAGGCGATCGGCGCCCACCGCGCCACCGCCTGCCAGCGCGGCCGCGGAAGCCGCCACGGCGGCGGCCTTCTGGGCACTCATCATCTCGGCTGCCTGGTGGGTGCGCTCGCCGAGGGCCGCTGCGCGGTCCTGGGCGGCGCCGAGAGCCGACTCGAGGAAGGCGCGCACCGGGCCCGGGCCGCCGTCGGCCGCAGTGAGCACGGCGGGCGGGGCGAGCGCGGCCACGCGCGACGGCACGGTGCGGTACTCGCGCAGGCGGGCACGGCAGGGAAGACAGTTGCGCAGGTGGGGACGAAGCGCTGCGAGCTGTGAGGCATCCGCCTCCCCGTCGGCCAGCGCGGACAGCATGGGCGCCAACCGGCTGCACTCCATGCCGGACTCGATGCTGGCGACCTTCTCGGTGAACGCCCTGCGCCCCTCCGTGATGGATCGATTCACCTTCGTGTAACTCCACCCGGTCTCCTCACAGATCTCCCGGTAGCTAAAGCCGCGGGCGCGCAGGATCAGGCACCGGACCTCCTGGGGCTTGAGCAACGAAAGCGCCTGGGCGCCGAGGCGCAGCCGCTCGGAGCGCTCAGCCCGCTCGGAGATGTCCGACCCGGCGGGCTCGTGGTCTCCAACGGCGTCGCCGGCGGGGGCCGTGCGACGCTGGTGGCGCCGGATGGCCAGCGCTTCGTGCTTGACCGTGGTCCGCACCCAGCGGCAGAGCTCCTCCTCCGTGCCGGTGGGCTGTCGCGCGAGCACGATCTCGGCCGCGCGCTGGTAGGCATCCTCGGCGTCGTGGGGGCCGGCCGAGTAGCGGCGCGCGGTGGCGAGCATCTGCTCCCGGAAGCGCTCCAGCAGCGCTCCGTCGGGGTTGCGCGGCCTGTCCAGCGACGATTTCGCTCCCAATCCCACTCCCATCGGCGATGGTGACCCCGGCCGCGTGGCCGCGCCACCCGGCTGTCCGCAACTTCCGGCTTTTTCACAAGCCGTCTGATGGGTGAAGGCCTGCGAAGGGGTTTTTCGCCCCCCGAGGACCCACTTTGCCTCCCGGCCGGGCGCTACATTGGGTCGGTTGCCCTGTTGGGTGAGGGGAACAGACCATGACCAACGGACTCGCCAACGAGCTGCGAGAGATCAAGCCGGCCGAGCCGGCTCCTCTCCCCGACCGCGATGTACGCGCGGGCTCGATGCCGATCCTTCGTGGTGTCCTGCATTTCGAGCTGGTGCGGCGCGGGGCGCGCGTGCTCGCCCTCTCGACGCTGGACGTGGGCGCGATGTTCCTTGCGATCTTCACCGCGCTCGCGATCAAGACGGCGGTGGTCTCGCCCGAGCTGGCGGTGATCGACCGGTCCCTCGCGCTGGCCAAGGAATACGCGCCGCTCGCCTGCCTCGTGATGCTGCTGCTGTTCGCGCGCTCGGGCCTCTACCGCGATCGGCCTCAGCGGCCCGGCTTCGCCACCGTGATCTCCGCGCTGTTCCAGGTCACTCTGGTGGTCCTGCTCTACGCGGTGATCGAGGGCGAGGAGTTCTCGTCCTACTACATCTTCTACGGCACGCTTCTGTTCGCGCTGGCCTACATCTGCTCGGCGCGGTGGCTGTTCGAGCGCGCCAGCGGCGCGATCCTGCGCGCCGCCGGTTACCGCCGGCGCGCGGTGCTGGTGGGCTCGGGTACCAGCATCGCAGCGGTGGCCCATGCCCTGGACGACAACTCGCAGGTCGAGCCATTCGGCTACGTCTCGCTGGACGGCGGCGGCAGTGACGGCCTGCGCAACTTCGGCTCGCTGGAGCGGCTGGAGCGCCACTTCGACGCCATCGACGAGGTGTTGATCACCGACTCGGACTTCCCCCAGGAGAAGGCCGTCGATCTGGTGGACCGCTGCCACGACAGCGGCATCCGCGTGCGCGTGGCGCCCTCCACGATGGAGATCCTGATGGACCGGGTGGAGTTCGTGCCGGGCCAGTCGCTGCCCCTGTTCGAGCTCAAGCCGCCGCTGCTGGACGGCGTGGACTTCGTGGTCAAGCGTATGTTCGATGTGGCCGGCTCGCTGTTCCTCCTCACGCTGTTCTCGCCGGTGATGGCGGTCATGGCGCTGGCGATCAAGCTCGAGTCGCGAGGGCCGGTGATGTTCCGGTCGATGCGGCCCGGCATCGGGGGCGCGCCGTTCGCGTGCCTGAAGTTCCGCACCATGCACCAGGGCGCCGAGGCGCTGCAGGACGAGTTGGAGGAGCACAACGAGATGGGCGGGGCGATCTTCAAGATGCGCCGCGACCCGCGCGTCACCCGCGCGGGGGTGTTCCTGCGGCGATGGTCGCTGGACGAGCTGCCGCAGCTGTTCAACGTCCTGCGCGGCGACATGTCGCTGGTGGGCCCGCGCCCGCTGCCCGAGCGCGACTACGAACGCCTGGAGGAATGGCACCGCAAGCGCTACCTGGTGCTGCCGGGGATGACGGGCCTGTGGCAGGTGTCCGGCCGCTCGGAGCTGGACTTCGACGAGCTCGTGCGGCTTGACTTCCTCTACCTCGAGCGGTGGTCGGTCTTCCTGGACCTGACGATCCTCCTCAGGACGCTGCCGGCCGTCTTCAAGAGCCGCGGCGCCTGGTAGCCCTCCGGGGCAGCCCTCCCGGCTCTACTCTGCATCCGTGTTCCAGTACCGCTTCCTGTTCGAGCAGATGGTGCGCCGCGAGCTGCGCCAGAAGTACAAGGGCTCGGCTCTGGGCGTGCTCTGGTACCTGGTGAACCCGCTCGTGCTGATGGGCGCCTACGCGCTCGTGTTCAGCGTGCTGCTGCGGGTGGCCGATGTGCCCGACTATCCGTTGTTCCTGCTCATCGGGCTGATCGTTTGGGTGTTCTTCTCCCAGGCGCTGCTGGCAGCCGCCCCGAGCCTGGTCACGAACGCGTCGCTGGTGCGCAAGGTGCGCTTCCCCCGCGAGGCGATCCCGGCGTCTGTGGCGACGGTGCAGCTGGTCACGTTCCTCGTGATGCTGGTGCTGGTCACGCCGGTGGCGCTGGCAGTGCGGGGGACCCTGGATCCGGCGCTCGCCCTGCTGCCGCTGATCGTGGCGCTGCTCTTCTGCTTCGTGCTCGGCCTGTCGCTGGCGGTGGCGGTGCTCCACGCGCACTATCGCGACGTGGAGCCGGTGCTTGCAGCCGCGCTGCTGCCGTGGTTCTTCGTCACCCCGATCTTCCTGCGCGTGGAGGATCTACCCGGAGTGGACAGCCGCGCCTGGCTGGGCGACCTGCTCCAGTGGGGCAACCCGATCGCGCCGTTCGTGGACGCCGTGCGCGATGTGCTCTACGCGGGCGTGGCGCCGTCGGCCGGGCACATGGCCTACGTGGCCGTGGCGGGCCTGCTGGCACTCGGCGGCGGCGTGCTGTTGTTCCGGCGGATGGAGCGAGACTTGGCGGTGACCCTGTGAGCGCGGCCCCTGGGGAGGTGGTGCTCGAGAAAGCCAGCCGGCGCTTTCACGTTCGGCGTGACCGCAGCCGCACCCTGAAGGAGCTCGTGGTGCGTCGCGGCCGCGGTGCTGGTGAGGCCACCGTGGATGCCCTGCGCGACGTGAGCCTGCGCGTGGAGCCCGGCGAGGCCGTGGGCCTGGTGGGGCGCAACGGCGCGGGCAAGTCATCCACGCTCGCGTGCCTGGCGGGGATCGTGCCGCTGGACTCTGGCCGCGCCGAGTGCGGCGGACGCGTGGTCACCCTGCTGGAGCTGGGGGCCGGCTTCGGCGAGGACTTCTCCGGCCGCGAGAACATCTATCTCAACGGCGCGCTGCACGGGTTCGGCCGCGAGGAGATCGAGGCGCGTGTGGAGGACATCGTGGCCTTCTCCGAACTGGGCGAGTTCATCGACCTGCCGGTGAAGGTCTACAGCTCCGGGATGTTCCTGCGGCTGGGCTTCTCGATCGCCGCCCACCTGGACGCCCACGTGATGCTGATCGACGAGATCCTTGCCGTGGGCGACGAGTCGTTCCAGCGCAAGTGCCTGGCGCGGATCTCGGAGCGGATGGAGGCCGGCGCCACGATGGTGCTGGTCTCCCACGACCCCAGCGCGATCGAGCGGGTGTGCCGCCGAGTGGTGGTGCTCGACGCGGGGCAGGTGGCCTTCGACGGACCGGTGGCCGAGGGCCTGCTGGCCTATCACCGGCTGCTGGGCGTGAGCGAGGGCGCCACGCGTAGCGTGCGGCCGGGCGCCGGGGCCACGCTGGAGGTCGCCGAGCTGGAGCTGCTGGGAGCCGACGGCACTCCGCGCGGGGTGTTTCGCCCCGGCGAGGCGCTTCGGGTGAGGATGGTGCTCGGGTCGCGCGGCCCCGCCGAGCGGGTCGTGGCCGCGCTCGAGGTGCGCGACCAGCGCGGCGAGACCTGCTTTCGCACCGACGCTGCGGTGGGCGCGGTCCACGGGACCGTGGAGGCCTCCTTCGCGATGGAGCGGCTGGCACTGCTGGGCGGCGACTACGACGTGGCGGTGGGCGCCGCCGAGCAGGACGCGCCGGCGGGCGCATGGCTGGACCGAGTGGCGCGCCTCACCGTGGCCCCGGTTTCCGGCGGCGAGGGCGTGGCCGACCTGAGGGGCGCATGGTCCGTCGGGGAGCCGGCTGGCGCGGTGCCGGTCGGGAGGAGGGCGTGACCCAACCGGAGGACGCTCAGGAGCAGGCCCGCCGGTCCGCGGAGCTCAAGCGCGCGGAGGGCCGGTACGCGGATACCTCCGGATCGGACCCGCTGGACGACTCGATCCTCGGAGGAAAGGCGCCGGCGGAGCTGCTCAGCGAATGGGCCGTGATCGAGATCGAGCCCGACCTGCTCTATTCCACCCGGCGCGGCGGCGCTCCGATCACCGCGCTCAAGCGGCTGCTCCTGCGCCTGATGCGACAGCACCTGGTGGAGCTCGAGGCACGCCAGACGCGCTTCAACCTCGGCTTGCTCGCCGCCTTCGAGCAGCTCGAGCGGCGTGTGGAGACGCTGGAGGGTGCCGCCGAGGCCAGAGCCGGCCGGGACGAGTGACGGCGGTCCACCAGGCGGTGGCCGGTGCCGGGCCCTACGACGCCGTGAGCGAACAGGCCAGGGCTTGGCGGCAGCTGCTTTCCCAGGCGGGGCACGGCGGTGCCGACTACACCGGCCAGGCGGCCCCGGGCACCCATGGCTTCGAGCCGCTGGCGCACCTGGAGCCGGCCCCGGGGGACCTGATCGTGATCCGTTACTCAGCTTGGTCGAGCAGCCTGGGCCGGCTACTCGAGCGGCCCCAGCGCAAGCTGCTGGTGTACCACAACATCACCCCGCCAGGCTATCTCTGGAACCACAGCCCGCCGCTGGCGATCCAGTGCGCGGTGGGCCGGATCCAGCTGCCGGCGTTCGCGCGCAGCGCGCGAGTGGTGATCGCCGACTCGGAGTTCAACGCCGGCGAGCTGTACGCCGCGGGGGCGGAGTCCGTGCGCGTGGTGCCGATCCTCTTCGAGCCGGACCGGCTGGCGCCGCGCGGATACGCACCGGAGGGCGATGGGCCTCTTGTACTCGTGGTGGGGCGCCTGGTGCCCAACAAGCGCCACGACCGGGTGTTCCGCGCGTTCGCCGCCTATCAGCGCGAGTGTGAACCCGAGGCGCGGCTGCTGTGCGTGGGAACCTCGCTCAATCACCGATACGCCGCGCTGATGCAGACGCTGGCCGATGCGTCGGGAGCGCGCAACGTGCGCCTGGCGGGGGGACTGGCGCAGGACGAGGTGAACGCCGCCTACGCCGAGGCGGACGTCCTGCTCACGCTCTCCGAGCACGAGGGCTTCTGCGTGCCGCTGCTCGAGGCGTTTCACTTCGGCGTGCCGGTGGTTGCGGCGCCGGCGGGCGCAGTGCCCGGCGTGGCAGGGCACGCCGCGCTGTACACCGACGGCGATCCCGCGGTCACGGCCGAGCTGATCGACATGGCGGTGAGGGACGCGCAGCTGCGCGAGGAGCTGGAGCAGCGCGGGCGCGAGCGGCTCGAGCACTTCGCCTACGAGCGCACCGCGCAGACCGTGCGAGAGGTCGTTCGGGAGGCGCTCGCCTGATGGGCAGCGAGGCCTACCAGCCCGACAACCTGCTGGACGGCCTGTCTTCGCGGTCGGCGATGGAGGTGCAGTACGAGCACCTGCGCGATCGCGAGCGACGGCTGCTCGCCCCGCTCCTGCCCGCAGGTGGCGACGTCCTGTCGGTGGGGTGCGGCTGGAACCCGGGCCGCCACGTCTTCCCGTCGCCGGGCTGGCGCATGACCGGCGTGGAGCCTGAGTCCGAGAAGCCGGACGCGCTCGTGGCCGAGGGCGTGCTCGACGCCGGCCTGGCGGGCAGCGCGGGCGAGCTGGACTCGCTGCCCGACGGCTCCTTCGATGCCGTGCTCTACCGCCTGGTGCTGCACCACGTGGTCTTCCAGGTGCCGCTGGAGCCCGTATTGGCCGAGGCGGCGCGGCTGTTGCGCCCGGGCGGCCTGCTGGTGGCGGTGGAGCCCGGCCTATGGCATCCGGTGGGCGCCGGTCTTGCCCTCGCCAACAGGCTGGGCGCCGGCCCGGCCGTGCACGGCACCCCCGACGACGTGCCGCTGTCGCCGCGGCGGCTGCTCGCGGGCGCCCGCGCAGCGGGCCTGCGGGCCGAGCTGGCGGCAGTCACCTACACGTGGCGGCGGATGCCGGTGGCCATGCAGCGCGCGCTGTGGCCGGTCGACCGGGCGCTGGGAGGTAGGCCGCGTGCGGCGATGTTCGGCCACACGCTCCTGCTCACCGCTAGAGCCCGCTCCCGGGCCTGAAGAGGTCCCCGTAGACGAACGGGTCGATCATTCGGCGCGACGCCACCTCGGGGCCGGGCACGTCGCTTCGCATCCGGTACAGGACGTAGTCGCGGTTCGACTTCAGCGCGCGTCCCTTGGCGTCTGCCGGCCGGCCGGCAGTGCGGTCGACGATCAGGTAGTCGGCCTTACGCCCCTTGGGGGCGTAGGGAAAGAAGCCCAAGAGGGGGGCCGAAGCGGTCACCGGTCGGTCGGCCAGCATGTACCAGGCCCACTGCTGCTTGCCGACCGCCTCGATGTCCACTCGCACGCTCGCCCCGGCGGGCAGGTCGTGGCTCCATCCGCGCAGGTCGGTGAGCTGGCGGGTGAGATGGGGCGCGGTGTCGGCGACCTCCCCCCGCGCTCCCAGCACGACTACCACCAGGACCAGCCCGAGCGCGGCGCTCGCCACCACCGACGCCGGCCGACGCGCGGAGCGGGCCGCCTCCACCAGCCCCACGCCGGCGAGGCCGAGGACCATCACGCCGCCGAAGCCCAGGGCTTTGAACACGAACAGTTCGCCTCCCGTGCGCAACCGCATGTAGGCGGCGGCGGCTAGTAGGCCGCCGGTGGTCGCAGCCAGAGGCAGTGTCAGCTCGCGCGGGCGCCGCGCCAGCGCGAAGATCGCCGCCCCCAGGAGCACCGGGGAGACCACGGGCAGGACGGAAACCCCTACGGCTCGCGACAGCGGCAGGAAGCCGAGCGCCTCGCCCGACCACGGCCCCAGGTCTCCACCCGGTAGAGCAGCCCTCACGCCGGCCACGACCTTGTCGGCCGCCGCGAGCGACAGGACCACCGCGATCGGCACCGCCACCGCCGCCAGTGCAGCTCCGAGCGCCAGCCAGCCCTTGCTCCGCGGCAGTCGCAGCGCGCTCAGCCATCCGGGAGCCTCGCCGGGGGCTCGTCGGCGCCAGATCACCACGGCGGTGAGTGCGATGTAGGCCAGCGTGAATGGCGCGAGCAGTGGATAGGCCAGCGACCCCACCAGCAGGAAGGGCACCATGAGTGCCAGCGTTCCGCGGCCGGGCTCGGCCAGGTACAGCCACGCCGCCAGCAGCGTGAACGGCAACGCGAGCGTCCCCCAGAGCTGGTTGTAGAAGGGCTCGAGGGCGAGGTGTAGCGTGTGCTCGGCGAGCCCCACCATCGCCATCGCCAGCAGGCTCGCCTCGAGGCTGGCCGTCAGCATGTGCCGCGCCAGGAGGAAGAACCCGAGGCCCGTGAGCACGACCAGCAGCGCTCCGAGGGCGACGAAGGCTTCGGGCGGATCGAGTCCCGACAGGGAGCTGACCGCGGCCAGCGAGTAGTAGATCGGGTACTTCGAGCGCCAGGCACCCGGCATGCGGTCGACCGGCAGGCTGGGGTCCGTTCCGGACGGGTAGGCATGCTGCAGGAAGACCGCGGCGCCGGCTGCCAGGTGCGCGTCGCCGTTGTTGCCGGTCACGGTGGCGAACGAATCGGCGCGGAACAAAGGTGTGACCGCGATCGCCACCACCACGGCCCCCGCGATGGCCGCCCCGACCAGCGCGTGGCGGGCCTCCGGCGTGGCGGCGGCGGGCTCGGGCCCCAGGCGCCGACGGCTGAGCAGTGCGGTGATCCCCCCGGCCAGGAGCACCACGGCCAGAGCCAGCGGGAAGGGCACGGCGAGGAAGCCGAGCAAGGTCAGCGCCAACGCCGACAACACGGCGCCCACCGGCAGTACGAAGAGCGCGAGATCGCGGCGCAGGCGGGCGGGCAGCATCGATCGCGTGGCGGCGTAGCCCGACAGCGTGAACAGCACCAGCGCCGCAGCCAGCGTCCGCAACACCGCGGGTGCTGCGTCCAGGTTGGGCAGCCCGCCGCGTCCGCCCACCCGCTCCGCGCCGCCTGCCACGGCCAGCAAGGCGATCAGCCCGGCAGCCGCCAGCAGGCGGTAGCGCCGGCTCACTGGTTGCCGTTGAGCCGCCGGCGCTCGTCCATCACCCGGTAGAGGAATGCCGGGTTGCCGAGCAGATAGCGCCGCCACATCCGCCGCGGCTCCACGGCGAGCCGGAAGATCCACTCCAGCCCGTTGTCCGACAGCCAGTGCGGCGCACGGGGGACACGCCCCGCCACGTAGTCGAACAACGCCCCCACGTTCCACACCACGGACGCCTCGATGCGGTCCCAATTGCGGTCCACCCACAGCTCCTGCTGTGGCGTGCCCATCCCTACGAGTAGGATGTCGGGCTTGTTCTCGGCGATGTGCTCCAGCACGCGCTCGGAGTGCGGGCTGCCGAGGCCGAAGTACCCGTGGTGGGTGCCCGTGACCTCCAGCCGGGGATACCAGCGCTTCAGCGTGGCGGCAGCGTCGGCGGACGCGCCCGGGTCCGAGCCCAGGAGGTAGATCGAGCGGCCGGAGGCCTGGCACAGGGCCGCCACGCCCCAGACCCAGTCGGCGCCCGTCATGCGGTGCGGCATGTCGAGGCCGATGAGGCGGGCGGCCAGCCGGACGCCATAGCCGTCGCAGTAGACGAGGTCGCAGGCCTGCAGCGCGCGGCGCAGCTCCGGGTCGCGCTGGGACTGGTTGAGGACGTGAGCGTTCACGTAGCCCACGCGCCGGTGCTCCCCGCGCTCGGCGAAGCCGATGATCCGCCGAAGCAGCTCGGCGGGCGTGCCGGTCTGCACACCCACCCCGAAGATCTCGGTGGCGCGTGCGGTCATCGGATCGCCTCCAGGCCGAACGGGATGGTTGGCGGGGGCCGTCCGCGCAACCGCCGGCGCAGCTGTGACCGCGCCCGCAGGGCATCCGGGAGGCGTCGTGCCGCCTCGCCGTAGGCGCCCAGCAGGTGGCGTTCACGGACCACCGCCCAGCCGAAGGACGCCACTTCCCAGGCGGCGATCGGGAGTAGGTCGCGGACAACCGCGGCCGTGTCGTTCTTGACCATCATCAGGTAGCGGTTCCGGAACTGGATGCGTCGCTCGCGCTCAGGCATCCGTTTGCGAGTGGACGGGCTGTAGGAGCGGACATGGTAGGCCAGCGCAGCCGGCTCATAGACCGATCGCCAGCCCAGGCGCCGCGCACGCCAGGCAAGATCGACGTCGGACGCCCACGACTCCATCCCCTCGTCGAGCACCTGCCCCTGCAGCCGGCAGTCGTCGAGTGCGGAGCGCCGGTAGAGGGCGGCCGCGCCGTCGGCGCCGAACACCTCGCAGGGAGTGTCGTAGGCGAGCGCGGGAGATCCGAACCCGCCGAGGCGGTTCTTGCGCCGGCGGTCGACCACCATCCCGGCGCAGTCGATGGAGTCGAGGCGGCCGGCCGGGTGGGGCCCGTTCGTGCGAAGCAGCCGCGGCGCGACCGACGCCACGCCCGGGTCGTCCAGCCCCCGGCCGGCCGCTTCGAGGAAACCGGGCTCGAGGAAGCAGTCGGCATTTAGCAGCAGGACGGCGTCGCCGCTGGTCGCTTCGATCGCGACGTTGTTGGCGGCGGCCCATGACACACGGTTCTCGAGCCGCATGTGCCGCGCGCCGTGCTTCGCGGCCACCGCGGGCGTGGCGTCGCTGGACGCGTTGTCGATCACCGTCACCTCCGCGCCGGGCTGGGCCAGCGCCGCGGGGAGCGAGTACTCGAGCAGGTGCCCGTGATCGGCCGAGATCAGCAGAATCTGCGTCTCCATTCCCGCTGACCTAAGCAGCGCCGACGTCGATCAGGCGCTCCAGCACGTCGGGCCCGCCGGCCGCCAGGATGCGGGAGCGCATGTCCAGGCCGAGGCCGGCCTCTGCCAGGGAGCCGCCTGCCTCGGGAAGGGCCACCGAGCCACCGGCCTCCCGGACGATCAACTGTCCCGCGGCGCAGTCCACGGAGCGCGTGGCGCCGAGGCTCACTAGTGCGTCGAGGCGCCCGGAGGCCACGTAACAGAGCGATAGGGCGATCGAGCCCACGCACCTCAACCGTGCCGCGCCGGCCGCGGCGAGCGCCTCCGCGTTGCGGGCCACGAGTGTCGGCTTGGCGGTCTCCAAGCCCAGCAGCTCCAGCTCGCCGGTGCTGCTGACATGCACCGCCTGGTCGTCGCAACGGGCGCCCTCGCCGCGCTGTGCCCACCACTCCTCGCCGGAGGCCAGGTCGTGCACGTAGCCCGCATGGACCTTGCCCATGGAGGGGCCGGACGCGATGGCGATGGAGAGGGAGTAGCCGGGCAGGCCACGCCTGGCGTTGCGCGAGCCGTCGACGGGATCCACCACGACGTGCACCGGGCCGCCGCCCGAGATGCGCACCTCGCCGCGCTCCTCCGAAATAACGGTGAGCGGCGTCTCCAGGGCCTCCAGCTCCGCGAACACGGCGTCTTCGGCCTCACGGTCGATCACCAGCGCCATGTCGCCGCCCATGCCCCGTCCGGCGGTGGCCGACCGGTCGGCGGGCAGCGGATGGCGCTCCAGCGCGCCGCGCGCGCCCGCCGCCGCGCGGCGGCAGAGCGTCAGCCAGTCGGTGGCCAGCGCGGAGTCTGCGGGTTGGGTCATCGGTGCGCAGGATATGGGCGAGGCGCGCCGGGGACGTCGCTCAGAGCAACTCCCGATACACGGCGGCGGTCTCGTTCGCGGTGCGCTCCCAGGTGAGCTCGGCCGCACGACGGCGGCCGCGCTCGGCCATCTGCTCGCGCCGCCCTGGGTCGGTCAGCACCTCTCGGATGGTCGCGGCAATGTCGTCCACGTCGGTCGGCTCGAAGTACGCGGCGGCGTCGCCGCCCGCCTCAGGGAGTGCCGTGGTATTCGAGGCGGCCACGGGAGTGCCGCGTGCCATCGCCTCGACCACCGCCAGCCCGAAGCCCTCGTAGAGGCTCGGGTAGACGAGCAGTTCCGCGCCGCGAATCAGCGCGTCCAGCTCGGCATCGGCGACGTAGCCCGGGAGCTCGATCGGAGCGTCGCGTGCGAGGGCCCTCAGGTGCTCGCCGCCTGCGCCCTGCAGCCCGGCCAGGATGAGCCGGTGCGGGATGCCCTCCTCTCGCAGCTGGCCGAAGGCCGAAACCAGCCGTGCGAGGTTCTTCTTGCGACGCAGGTCGCCCACCGCGAGCAGATAGGGGCCGGGGGGTGGCGGCGTGTGGCCCAGCGCCAAGCTGGGGGCCGAGAGCACCACGCGGGTGCGCTCGGGGTCCACGCCGTAGCGCTCGCAGACGTCGTCGCGCGTGTGCTCGGACACGCAGATCACGCGCTCGGCCGAGCGCGCGGCGCGCGGGGTGAAGGTGCGGTACTTCCAGCCGGTCTGGCGCGAGAAGTCCTCGGGGTGCACTTCGAAGGCCAGGTCGTGGATGGTCACCACTCCGGGGCAGGGCCGGCGCAGCGGCAGGAAGCAGTTGGGCGCGTGCACGAGGTCGGCGCCGGTCCGGCGCAGGTGGCGCGGCAGGGCGATCTGCTCGAAGAGGAGCTCGGGGCCCGGCACGCCGGCCTCGAGAGCGTCGATCTCGAGCCCGTCGCCCTGGCGCTGGAGGGAGGCCACGAGCTCATGGGCGTAGCGGCCCCAGCCGCGCAGGCGGGGGCCGGCGGCATCGCGGGCGTCGATGGTCACCGTGGCCATGGCGCGCGGAAGCGTAAGACTTCCTCGCTCATGTCGGGCGAACAGAGCACAGAGCGGCGCGTGGCCTACGTGGCCGGCACCTATCCCGAGTTGTCGGAGACGTTCGTGACCGGCGAGCTGCGCGAGCTGGCCCGGCGCGGGGTCAAGACCGTGGTGTTCGCCGTGGTGCGGGGTGGCGGTGAGCTCCAGGGCGCGCCGCCCGCCACCTACGTGGTGGAGCTCTCCAAGCCCTCTCAGCTGGCCTCGTTGGTGGCGCTGGCCGGGCGGCATCCGGTGCGCACCGCCCGTGCCCTGCTCGATCGCAGCCGGCGGTGGGGCGGCTCCGCGCGCGACATGGCGGCGCTGGCGCCGATGGCCAGGGCCATGCGCGGCGTGGACCATGTGCACGCCCACTTCGCCGGACAGCCCACCGATGTGGCCGCGCGGCTCTCCGAGCTCACGGGCGTTCCGTTCTCGTTCACCGCCCACGCCCACGACGTGTTCGTGGAGTGGGAGCGCATGCCCCTGAAGCTGGACGCGGCGCGCTTTGCCGCCACCGTGTGCGAGTACAACCGCGACTACATCGCCGAGCGGGTGCCCGGCGCCCGGCTGGACCTCGTGGTCTGCGGGGTGGACACCGAGGCATTCGAGCGCACCCGCCCGTACGACTCCGACGGCCCGGTCGTGGCGGTCGGCCGCCTCGTCGAGCAGAAGGGGTTCGAGTACCTCGTGCGCGCCGCGGCGCGCGCCCGCGGCCGGATCCCGGAGGTGCTGATCGTGGGTGACGGACCGCTGCGATCGAAGCTCGAGGCGCTGGTGGGAGACCTCGACGCGCCTGTGCGGCTGCTCGGCCCCCGGTCTCACGAGCAGGTGCGCGCGCTCTATGAGTCCGCATCGATGGCGGTGCTCCCCTGCGTGGTGGCCGCCGACGGAAACCGCGACTCGATGCCGGTATCGCTCAAGGAGGCGATGGCCCTCGAGCTTCCGGTGGTGGGTACGGACGAGGTCGGCCTGCCCGAGCTCATCGGGCCCGACCGCGGGCGCCTGGTGGCTCCGCGCGACGCCGAGGCGCTTGCCGGCGCGCTCGTGGAGCTGGCGGCGCTTGCGCCGGACGAGCGGGTGGCCCTCGGCCGGGCCGGCAGGGCGTTCGTGCAGCAGCATTGCAACCTGCGCACCGAGACGGGAAAGCTCCTCGGCCTGTTCGCGAGGGCGGCCTGAGGTGGCCGCCGCGCCGCGCATATCGGTGGTCGTCCCCACGCGCGGTCGTGAGACTCGGCTGGCGTTCGCGCTGGAGGCGCTGGCGGCACAGACGCTGGACGCGGAGGACTTCGAGGTGCTGGTGGTGCGTGACGGCGGAACGCCGGCGCGGGCGGCGGGCCCGGTGGAGGGACTCGACGTGCGCTTTCTCGAGCGCGTGCCGCGCGGCGGCCCCGCCGCGGCGCGCAACGTGGGCTGGCGCGCGGCACGCGCGCCCCTCGTGGCCTTCACCGACGACGACTGCCGGCCCGCGGCCGGCTGGCTGGAGGCGCTGCTCGCTGCCGCGGGGGGCGAC